>Ga0070681_10003264_pt1 | contig 15131 bp, 15 predicted proteins | sample KBSC83BmetaG_FD_65650 | JGI IMG/M metagenome (GOLD analysis project Ga0070681, IMG submission 65650) | Corn rhizosphere microbial communities from Kellogg Biological Station, Michigan, USA - KBS C8-3B metaG | ecosystem: Host-associated > Plants > Roots > Rhizosphere | place: USA: Michigan...
CGCGACCCTCTTAGGGGACTGCGAGCCGTAGTTGTTGGGATCATCGTAGGCTCACCAAAACGACTACAGCCTGCGCCGGAGACAAACGGCACGGTCGCCGGATGAGCGGGGAGGAGGAGGTCTTTTTCGACGCCGCGCGGCGACAGAAAAAGACTGAAAACCGGGGAGGAGTACTGCTTGGGGCTACCAGATTCTCACAGTCGAGCCGTGCCGCGCGGCCAATAATCGGGCATGCCTTTGGAAGAACTGCTGCCCGCTTTTCTGGAAAGCCGGCGCATCGAGCTCGATGCCCTCCTCGATGCCGTTGCGTCGAACGACCTCGCCGCGGTGCGCGAGATCGCGCATCAGATGAAGGACGTCGGCGGGCCTTATGGGTTCGCCGCGATCTCACTCATCGGTGCGGACATCGACCAGGCGGCACAGAGGCCGGACAAGCGCAGGCTGCTCGACCTCGTGCAGGAGTACGCGGACTATCTCAGCCGCATGCGCTTCACCGCCTGAGCCGCGCCTCGTTCATCCGGTAGATGGCGAAGCAGACGATCGCGCCCAGGAGGAAGGGCACTGCGGACCACATGTAGAGCTGCTGCACCGGCAGCGTGACGAAGAGGGCGCCGAGCAGCGGGCCGATGATCGCTCCGAGGCGGCCGACCCCCAGCTCCCAGCCGGAGCCGTTCGCGCGCAGCGAAGTCGGATAGACGAGGGCGCCGGCGACGTTGATGCCGGACTGGATGCCGAGCACGCAGAATCCGGCGACGAAACAGGCGGCGAGCAGGACCGTCTTCGTCGACCCGGCGCCGATGAAGCCGAGCGCGCCGACCACCGGAACGGCGACGAGGAACAGCACCGTGATCGCGGCGAACTGGTAGCGATCCAGCCAGCGCACGAGAGCGAGCGATCCGACCGTGCCGCCGAGCTGCAGCAGCGCGATGCTGAGGGCTGCCGTCTGCGGCGGCAGCTTTGCCGCCGTGAGCAGCGTCGGCGTCCAGGAGAGCAGGAAGAAGAACCCCATCAGGTTCAGCGCGAACAGCAGCCACAGGAGCGGCGTGATCAGCGCCAGGCCGTCGCGGAAAAGGTACTTCGGATTCGAGCTCGGAAACTGCTTCTCGTCCTCGACCACGAAGCGGGCGCCTTCCGGCACCACGTAGCCGGGCGAAAGGCGCTGGATCAGCTTCACCAGGTTCGCGCGCTGGCTTTCATGCAAGGTCATGTACTTGATCGACTCGGGCATCCAGAAGAGGGCGAGGATGCCGATCACGACGGGCGCGATGCCGCCGATGTAGAACAGGATCGGCCAGCCGTACTGAGGCACCCACATCGCCGAGACGAATCCCGGCACGGCGCCGCCGATCGGCACGAGCCCCGTCGCGATGAGGCCGAGCGTGCCGCGCAGGCGCCGCGGCGCCGATTCGATGTTGATGGCGATCATGTTGGGGATCACGCCGCCGATGCCGAGGCCGGCGATCAGGCGCAGCCAGGTCATCTGCGTGAGGTTGGTGGCATGCGCGGCGGCCCAGGTGAAGATGCCGAAAAGGAAGAGCGACCCGAGCAGCGCCTTCTTGCGGCCGTAGCGGTCGCCGATCCAGCCGAACAGCATCGAGCCGAACAGGATGCCCACCAGGCTTGCCGACAGCACCGGCCCGAGCGCCGAGCGATCGACATGCCACTCGCGCACGAGGTGCGGCGCGGCGAGCGAGATGGCGGCGATGTCGTAGCCGTCGAACAGGGCGATCAGCGCCGACCAGAAAATCAGGCGCACGTGGAAGGAAGTGATGCCGCGCTGGTCGAGCAGCGTGGATACCGCAACAACGGGTCTGTCAGTCATCGTCAGGTCTCCTCGGTCCCGATAGTAGAAGAAGCCGCCCGCGCCTGTCATGCCCGCTAGAATGCCGCGGCAACCCGCCCATGCAATCGTCCGCCAAAGGCGCTTCGCAGGTCGACATCCTGACGATCGTCGCGGTGCTGCCGTTCGTGGCGGTGTGCATCGTCGCGGCCTTCCTCGAGGCGGAGCAGTCCCGTTCGAACCTGCTGAACGACGCCCTCGGCCGCGCGCGCACGGCGATGAGCGCGGTGGACTTCGAGCTGCGCGGCCACGTCCTCACCGTGCAGGCGATGGCCACCTCGCGCAGCTTCGAGAAGGGCGACCTGCGCGCGATCTACGAAGAGTCCAAGCGCGTCCTCGCCTCGCAGCCGGCGTGGATGAACGTCGGCCTGCAGTCGAGCAGCGGCAGCCAGCTCTTCAACGCCATCGAGCCGTTCGGCCGCCTGCCGGCGCCGCAGGCCGACCAGGAGTCGCTCGAGCGCGCGCTCGAGCTCGGCACGCCGCAGATCGGCAACGTGGCGGTCGGTCCCGCGATCGACAAGGCGGCGACCCGGGTGCGCGTGCCGGTGCACGCCGACGGAAAAGTGCGCTACGTGGTGTCCGTACCGCTCAAGCCGCAACTCTTCGAGGAGATCCTGCGCAACCAGCACCTGCCGGGCGATTGGCAGATTTCCCTCGTCGACGGCCGGAAGCGCACGGTGGCTTCCGTGCCGCCGCAGGCCACCGATGCTCGCCTTGCCGAGCCCGAGCCCGTCTCGCGCCGCAGGGTCGCGCCGCTCGCGGCCGAAGGCATGCCCCAGTCCGTCCGCGCCGACGGCGTGGAGGTGTACGCACCCTACGTACGGTCGAGCTTCAGCGGCTGGCAGGTCAGCGTCCTCGTGCCCAAGGACAGCGTCGAATCGGCGGCATGGAAGGGCGCGCGGCCGATCGTCCTCGGCGTGATGGCCGCGCTGACCATCGCCGCCTTCGTGATCTGGCTGGGCGCCTGGCGTTCCGATCGGCGGAAGGAATAAAGCCTCCGCCGCCCTGTGGCCTTTGCATTTGCCGCGCCAGCGGGCAACATGTCGCCTCCAAATTCCCCGGAGGGAGCGATGAAGAAGACTCGGGTATTGCTGGCCGGCGCATTTGCTGCCGCATCGGTAACCTGCGCCGCGCTGGCGCAGGCCCCTGAAGTAACGCTCACGCGCCTCGATTGCGGCAACGGCAACAACGATCCGCGCCGCTTCAGCGACTCGTTCGCCTACAAGGACGACAAGAAGCCGTTCACCTTCAGCTGCTACGTCATCAAGCACGGCTCCGACACCATGGTCTGGGACACGGGCTACCTGCCCGGCTCGGTGCCCAACGCGACGAACAAGCCGATCACCGAGCTGCTCTCGCAGATCCACGTCAAGCCCGAGGACGTCAAGTACGTCGGCATCAGCCACTTCCACGCCGACCATACCGGCCAGCTCGCGCCGTTCACCAACGCGACCCTGCTGATCGGCAAGGGCGACTGGGACGGCGTCAACGCCAACCCGCCGATGGGCGGCGCCAACGTAAAGGGCTTCGCGGACTATATGGGCGGCAGCAGCCGCAAGGTCGAGCCGCAGAGCGGAGACAAGGATGTGTTCGGCGACGGCACGGTCATGATGCTGCGCGCCCCCGGCCACACCCCCGGCCACAGCATGCTGCTCGTCCGCCTGAAGGAAAAAGGTCCCGTGCTCCTCGTCGGCGACGCCGTGCACTTCCACGAGAACTACACTCACAACGGCGTGCCGGGCTTCAACTACGACCGCGCGCAGACCCTCGCCTCGATCGGCCGCATCAAGGAGATCGAGAAGAACCTGAACGCGACGATCATCATCCAGCACGACCCGCGCGACATCAAAAAGCTGCCGGCATTCCCGCAGGCCGCCAGGTAGCGCTGCAGCAGGTACGATGAAGGCCCGGGCTCGCCCGGGCCTTTTTCTTTTCAATGCACCTCGTCCAGATCCTCCTGCCCGTCGTCGGCGAACGCGAAGCGTTCGCCGAGGTGATGCACGAGCTGACCGAGCGCTTCGGCGGTGTCACGGCCTACACGCGCGCGCCAGCGGCCGGCGTCTGGAAGAACTCGCCTGACTCGACCGAGCGCGACGACATCATCGTCGTCGAGGTGATGGTGCCGGATCTCGACAAGGCCTGGTGGGCGCGCTACCGGCGCAGCCTCGAGAAGCGGCTCGCACAGAAGGAGCTGGTGGTGCGCGCCCATGCCATCGTCTCGCTGTGAACTGGACGCTGCCGCCCGGCGTGAATGTGCGTGACGAGCGCCATTTCGGCGACCGCAAGGTGCGCTGCTTCGCCGCGCGGCCTGCAACAGTCATGGCGGCGTTCCAGCGCGCTTGCGCGGCAAGGCCGCAGGCCGAGGCGCTGGTCTGCGGCGAGGTCCGGCTGACTTATGCCCGGCTCGCCGAGCGCGCGGCCGGCGTGGCCGCGGCGCTCGCCAGGCAGGGCGTCGGCCGGGGCGAGCGCGTGGCGATGCGGCTCGGCAACCGGGTCGAGTTCGCCACCGCGCTCCTCGGCATCCTGCACCTGGGCGCCGTGGCGGTGCCGATCGGCATGCGGCTCGCCCGGCCCGAGGTCGACTACATCGTCGCCGATTGCGGCGCCCGGCTGCTCATCGAAGACCAGGTGCCGGAAACCGGCGGCGACGTGCCGGTCGCGCCGCTCGCCGAGGAGGACACGGCGATCATCCTCTACACCTCGGGCACCACCGGCCGGCCGAAGGGCGCGATGCTGACACACTTCAACGTCGTGCATTCGCTGCTGCACTTCCAGCATTGCATGCAGCTCGGTCCGGCCGACCGGACCGTCGTCGCCGTGCCGGCGAGCCACGTGACGGGCGTGGTGGCGCTGATGCTCACGACATGGAACGCGCAAGGCGCGGTCATCGTCATGCCGGAGTTCAAGGCGCGCGACTACCTCGAGCTCGCGTCGCGCGAGCGCATTACGTACACCATCCTCGTGCCGGCGATGTACAAGCTCTGCCTGCTCGATCCGCAGTTCGATCGCTACGATCTCTCGGCATGGCGTGTCGGCTGCTATGGCGGTGCGCCGATGCCGGCGGTGGCCATCGCCGAGCTCGCGCAGAAGTGTCCGGGGCTGGGGCTCATGAATGCCTATGGCGCGACCGAGACCACCTCGCCCGCCACCATCATGCCGGCCGCGATGACGGCGCGGCACGCGGACAGCGTCGGCCTCGCCGTGCCCTGCGGCGACATCGTCGTGGTGGACGCCGATGGCCGCGAGGTCGCACCCGGCGAGTCGGGCGAGCTGTGGATCCGTGGCCCGATGGTCGTGCCCGGCTACTGGGGCAATGCGGAGGCAACCGCGCAGTCATTTACGGACGGCTACTGGCGATCGGGTGACGTCGGCTCCAAGGACGCGGGCGGCTTCGTGCGCGTCTTCGACCGCCTGAAGGACATGATCAACCGCGGCGGCCACAAGGTATTCAGCGTCGAGGTGGAGAACGTGCTCAGCCACCATCCGGCGGTGCTGGAGAGCGCGATCGTCGGGAAGCCGTGCCCGGTGCTGGGCGAACGCGTGCATGCTTTTGTGTCCGTCCGGAGCGGCACGGGGGTGGACGAGCTGAAGCGCTTCTGCGCCGAGCGGCTCGCCGACTACAAGGTGCCCGAGACATTCACGCTGATGGAGGAGCCGCTGCCGCGCAATGCGAACGGCAAGCTTCTCAAGCGAGCGCTGCGTGAAAACGTCTAAAGCGGAATGGTTCCTGTACGTCCTCGAATGTGAGAGCGGCGTGCTCTATACCGGCATCGCGAAGGATGTCGAGGCGCGCTTTGCCGCGCACGTGAAGGGCAAGGGCGCGATGTTCACGAGATTGAACCGACCGGTGCGCATCCTCGGCAGTGCCCCAATGGCTACGCGGAGCGCGGCGCTGCGCGCGGAATATGCGTTCAAGCAGCTTTCCCGCGCGGCCAAGCTGCAATGGCTCAGGAATTGCGCAAAGCGCTAGCGGTTCTCAACGACGTCTTCGGCTATCCGTCCTTCCGCGGGCACCAGGCGGAGGTGATCGAGCACGTGGCCGGCGGCGGCGATGCGCTGGTGCTCATGCCGACCGGCAGCGGCAAGTCGCTCTGCTACCAGATCCCGGCGCTGCTGCGAGACGGGGTGGCCGTCGTCGTCTCGCCTTTGATCGCGCTCATGCAGGACCAGGTGGCGGCGCTGGCGGAGCTCGGCGTTCGGGCGGCATTTCTGAATTCAACGCTGAGCGGCGCCGAAGCGGCCGAGGTCGAGGGCCGGGTGCGCCGCGGCGAGCTCGATCTCGTCTACGTGGCGCCCGAGCGACTGCTGAGCGGGCGCTGCCTTGATCTCCTGGCGGCGAGCCGGCTCGCGCTCATCGCCATCGACGAAGCGCATTGCGTCTCGCAATGGGGCCACGATTTCCGGCCGGAGTACCTGCAGCTTGCCGTGCTGCGCCAGCGTTTTCCCGGCATCCCGCGCATTGCACTCACCGCGACCGCCGACGCGCAGACTCGCGCCGAGATCCTCGAGCGGCTGGACCTTGCCGGGGCGCGCGTCTTCGTGTCGAGCTTCGACCGGCCGAACATCCGCTACCGCATCGTCGAGAAGGACGACGCAAGGAGCCAGCTCGTCGACTTCCTGCGCACCGAGCACCCGGCGGAGGCGGGCATCGTGTACTGCCTTTCGCGGAAAAAGGTGGAGGACACCGCGGCCTTCCTCGAGTCGCAGCGCATCACCGCGCTCGCGTACCACGCGGGCATGGATGCGGAGACGCGACGGCGCCACCAGGAGCGCTTCCAGCGCGAGGACGGCCTCGTCATGGTGGCGACCATCGCCTTCGGCATGGGCATCGACAAGCCCGACGTGCGCTTCGTCGCGCATCTGGACCTGCCGAAAAGCATCGAGGGCTATTACCAGGAAACCGGGCGCGCCGGCCGCGACGGGCTGCCGGCGGACGCATGGATGGCGTACGGCCTGCAGGACGTGGTGCAGCTGCGCCGCATGATCCAGGAATCGGAAGCCGGAGACGCGCAGAAGCGCATCCAGTCGGCCAAGCTCGACGCCATGCTCGGCCTGTGCGAGACCGCCGAATGCCGGCGGGTGCGTCTGCTCGGCTACTTCGGCGAATCGGCCGCCCCCTGCGGCAACTGCGACACCTGCCTCGACCCGCCGGCCACGTTCGACGGCACGCGCGCCGCGCAGCAGCTCCTTTCATGCGTGTATCGCACCGGACAAAGGTTCGGCGCCCTGCACGTGATCGACGTGCTGCGCGGCGAGGCGACCGACAAGGCCACCGAGCGCGGCCACGACCGGCTTTCCACCTTCGGCATCGGCCGCGAGCGCGGCGAGCGTGAATGGCGCGCGATTGCGCGGCAGTGCATCGCGCTCGGCCTCCTCGAGATCGACCACGACGCTTACGGTGCGCTGCGGCTCACGGCGGACAGCCGTGCGGTGCTCAAGGGGGAGCGGGCCATCGCGTTGCGCGCCTGGCGGGAGGGGAAGCGCAGCGCGCGGCGCGCCAAGGCGGCGGCGATGGATCTTTCGCCCGAAGGGCAGGCGCTCTTCGAGCGGCTGCGCGCCTGGCGCCTCGAAGCCGCGCGGCGCCACGGCGTGCCCGCCTACGTGATCTTTCACGACGCTACGCTGCGCGAGATCGCGCACGCGCGGCCCTCTTCGCTCGAGGGCCTGCGCGGCATTTCCGGCATTGGCGCGCGCAAGCTCGAGGCTTACGGCGCGGAGATTATTGGCTTGCTGGCGGCTTGACGCCGCAGCTCGCGAGATCGACCTGCCCGCCGGCGGCGATCGCCTGGTAGAGCGTCCAGAGCTTCTCGTCCACGCGCGCCTCGCGCGGATGCGGATTCGCCTTGGCGAAGCGGCCGACGGCGCGCGGTCCGGCGTTGTACACGGCGTACGCGGCGCGCGGCACGACCTTCGGATCGCCGGTCTTCTCGGCGTAAGGGATGGCGTAGTCCTTGACGTAGCGCGCGAGGATCTGCGCGCCGGCGCGCACGTTGTACGCCGTATCCCAGCGCAGGCGCTGCACGTCGTAGAAGCCGCGCCAGACCTTCTGGTTCACCTGCATGATGCCGACGCTGTGGGAGGCCGAGCGCAGGTAGGTCACCTTGCCGCCGCGCAGGACGTACTGGTGCCAGCAGCTCTCGATCAGCGCGGTCGTCGGTACCAGCTTGCGGTAGGAGAGGTCGTACTTTTGCAGCAGCTCGCCGATGCGCTGGCTGTAGTCGCCGAGCTCGTCGCGCGTCGGTACCCAGCGGTCGAGCGACTGCTCGGCGAAGGCGCGGCCGATGAAGAAGTCGAGCCAGCTCTTCGTCGGCGCCGGCGGCGTGTCGATCTCCGGCGGCTCGGTGACATCGAAAAGGCCGCGCAGCTCCGGGTCCACGTCCCATTGGTAGGCGAGCGGATCGGCGCTGTCGCCCGGCTTGAGGCTGCGGGCGAGCTGGCGCAGGCCGTCGGCCGACAGCGCGAGCCCCGGCGCGGCGTTCTCGAGCGCGAGGAGGGCGTCGCCGGCATCGACGAAAAGCGCGTAGCGCAGGAGAGAAGGCGGCAGCGTGCCGGTGCGCTGCGCATCGGCAAGGATGGTGCGAAGCTCGGACCAGGTTTCGAGGAATAGCGCCCGCAGCGGATCGCCGTCGGCCCTCGCCTCGCCGGAGATGATCGACACGAGCTGGTAGCGGCTGTCGAGGAGCAGGGTGAAGAGCCGCCGGCGCAGCTCGCTGTCCCGCCCGTCGAGCGCCGCCTGGCGCACGATGTAGACGAGGAACGCGTCCCACGGCTGCAGCGCCTCGTCCAGGGCGTCCATCTCCGTGTCCGTCAGCGGCGCCGCCGACGCCGCGGCGGCCGGCGGCGCGAGCCAGGCATCGGGCAGCTCGAGCGCGATCGGCACGATGACTTCGGTCGCCTCGACGCGCGGCGGGAGGACCTGCATGTCGTTCAGCACGCGCTCCATCGCCGGCGCCTGCCCAGGTGGCACGGCGCTGCGCAGAAGCCCGCGCAGCGATTCGCGGGACGCGCCCAGGTCATAGCTCACCCGCTCGAGGCGCGCGTGGACCTGGCGCTTGCCGAGGTCCCAGAGCATGTTGATGCCCGTGCTGGCGTGGCTGAGGCCCGAGTCGACGATCTTCACGCGCAGCCGTCCGGCTTCATCGATGCGGGGAACCAGGGTGAAATCCACGGCCCCGCGCCACGCGACCGCCTGGCGGCAGGTGTCGCCAATTTGCACGCCTAACGCGCCCTTGCCCGGGCCACTCAGGCGCAGCGCGCCTTGCGAGGGCTCCAGCCGCGGCTCGCCGAGATCGATATAGCGGCAAGGACCCTGGCGATAGAGCGTAGGCCCGAGCGCGCCCTTCAGCGTTTGCTGCACCGTGTCGAGCGGGACGCGCAGCGGGATCTCGAGCCGCGCGGCGACCGCGGGCTGGGCGATCCACACGAGGAAAAGTGCCAGGAGGCGCGCCATGCGCCTCCAGCATCACCGGCCGGGCGTTACGTATCTACCTACAACTGTGGCGCCGGACGGAACGCGGCGTTGCCCGCGTGCTCGGTATACACGGCGAGCAGGCGGTCGACCATGTCCATGCGGCTGACGACAAGGCGGACGAGGCTCAGCGTATTCGCGCCTTCCCACGCGCCCGAGGAATATGCCACGCGCGCCGGGTGGTTCTGCGGCAGCTCCGAGAGGATCAGCGCGATCTGCGCGTGCTCCGCGTCGTCCCGGTAATCCGAAGGATGACGCTTCTCCGGCGGAAGCGGACGCACGGCGGCCATGCGTCGAGCATGTCATGAAGTGTGCGGCGCGGCCGTGAGCTAGTTCTCGGGGCTTCTTATGCGTCTGTCCGAAATCCTGACTACTCCGGCGCGTGGATACGGTTGTCGCGGATGACTTCGGCCCATCGCGCGATCTCACTGCGGAAGTACGCCTGCGCCGCCTCCGGCGAGCGCTGCTCCTTCGGGTACGGCAGCACGCCGGTCGCCGTCCAGCTGCGCACGATGGCCGGATCGTCGAGCAGCGCCTGTAGCGCGCCGTTCAACTTCTCGAGGGCCGCTTTCGGCGTCGCGGCGGGCGCGAAGAGGGCGTGCCAGTACTGGATCTCGAGCTTCGGCCCATACTGGTCGACGAAGCTCGCCGTGCCGGGGAATTGTTCGTAGGCCTCCTTGGCCGTGATGCCGTAGGCCCTTAGCTGTCCCGCGTTGATCAGGGGCAGGACCGCTTGCGGCGTGGTGAAGAAAAGATCGACGTGGTTGCCGATCATGTCCTGCAGGGCCGGCGCCGCGCCGCGATAGGGTACGAGCAGCGCGTCGAGCTTCGCCTGCTGCAGGAAGAGGGCGGTGGTGATGTAGCCAGTGGTGCCGACTCCCGCGTGCGCGATGTTGATGGACCGCGCGCGCATGTACTGGATCAGCTCGGCGAGGTTTTTCGGCGGCAATGCGCTGCGCCCCACCAGCACGAGCGGGCAGTGGTTGACGAAGCCGACCGGGACGATGTCGCGCTCGGTGTCGTACGGCAGCTTCGCGCCATAGAGTCCCGGGTTGGCCGAGATCTGCAGGTTATGCACGAGCAGCGTGTAGCCGTCGGCCGGCGCGCGCGCGAGGCGCCCGGTGGCGATGATGGTGTTGCCGCCCGTCACGTTCTCCACCACGAACGGCTGGCCGAGCTTCTCGGAGAAGCGCGCGGCGAGCTGGCGCGCGACCTGGTCGGTCGGTCCGCCGGCCGAGAACGGCACGATGACCGTCACCGGCCGGGACGGATATTCCTGCGCCCCGGCGCCGAACGACGTCAGCAGCAGCGAAAGCAGGATGTATCTCATCGGTTTCCTCCCCACGGCATCATGTAGGCGGCGTAGACGAGCGACGGCACGAGAAAAATCGCCCACCAGGCGATGAGGCCCTCGGGCGCGCTGACGACGCCGCCGAACGTGACCAGGCTCTGAAGCGGCACACCGAAGAGCGCGAAGCAGACGAGGGCGAGGATGGCGCCGAGCGGCACGAAGAGCGCGCTATCGACGACGGCGGCCATGACCACCATCCGGGGCAGCGAGCCGAGGACGAGCCGCATTTCAGCGCGCCGGCATGGACTTGCTCATCCGCTCGACGATATCGGGCGGGACGAAATTGACGAGCTCCGTGCTGTCCGCCTCGACGAGCTCGACGTAGCGCTTCACCACCTCTTCCGGCTCCATCTGGCCGACGGTGATGCGCTGCCGAAGCTGGCTCATCACCGCCACATCCTCCGGCGCGGCGCGCTTCTCGTCGAACCATGGACCGGGGTCGTTCGCCATGCGGTCGTTGAAGCCCGTTGCATACGGTCCGGGATTGATGAGGCAGACGTCGACGCCGAACAGCTTCAGTTCCGCGCGCAGCGCCGTGCCGAACGCCTGGATCGCGTGCTTGGTCATCGTGTAGGGGCCCGAGCCGACGCCGGCGCGCACGCCGCCGATGGAGGACATGATGATGATGCGGCCGGCGCGCCGCTTTCGCATGCCGAGGGCGACGCGCTGCGTGACGGCGACGGTGCCGAAGACGTTCACTTCGAACACGCCGCGCAGCCGCTTCAGCGGGATCAGCGACAGGGGCCCGGTCTGGCCGATCGCCGCGTTGGCAATGAACACGTCCGGCTTCCACTTGTCCACCTTGGCGATGTCCTTGGCGTCGGTGATGTCCAGCTTCGTCACCGTCAGCCTGGGCTGCGCCTTCTTCAACTCCCGCGCCTGCTTGTCGTCCAGCACCGCGGCGATCACCTTGTGGCCCCGCTTCGCCAGCTCGATGGCAGCGCCGCGGCCGAAGCCGCTGCCAGCCCCTGTAATCAACACCGTTTTCGGCATCCCGCCTCCCAAAATGGGGTCAGATCAATATTCACGGACAGATGGAACAAGTTGTCTATGTATCCGGAAATGTTGATCTGACCCCAATTACTTTTTGTAGACCACCGGCGCCAGTGTCTTCTGGTCGATGACGACATCGACCACGGCGGGCAGGTTGCTGTCGAGCGCACGCTTCAGTGCCGGCGCCAGTTTGGTCGGATCCTCGACGCGCTCGCCGAAGGCGCCGAACACGCGCGCCAGGGCGGCGAAGTCCACGTCGCCGTAGTCGACGCCGAAGAGCCGGCCGCCGTAGAGCTCATTCTGGAACGCACGCTCGTTGCCGAGGCCGCGATCGTTGTACACGACGCACACCAAGGGGATCTTCTCGCGCAACGCCGTCTCGAGCTCGCCCACGTTGCACATCATGCCCATGTCGCCGACCGCGGCCATCACCGGCTGCTTCGGCCGCGCGATCTTCGCGCCCATGGCGATCGGCAGGCCGGCGCCCACGGAGCCCCAGTCGCTGATGTACATGAAGGTGTCGGGCTCGTACGTGTCCATGAACGTGCGCATGTGCTTGCCCGCGTTGCCGGCGTCGATGACCATGATGCCGTTCTTCGGCAGCGCCTCCCGCATGGCATGCGCGACGACCGGCGGCAGAATCGGTTTCCTCCTGCCATCCAGCAAGCCGTTGCGCTCGGTGTCCCACTCCGAGCGCAGCTGCGGCACGCTGGTCCATTCCCACTTCGTCTTCAGCCGCCGGCGCAGGCCCTCGATGAAGCTCAGCGTCGAGCCCGCGATGGCCTGCGCGACCGGGAACACGACGCCGATGTCCGTCCCGACCGGGCTGTGGTGAATCAGCCTAGCGTCGCGGCTGATGATGCCGTACTTGAAGGTGGTGGAAAAAAGATCGATGTGCGCGCCGAGTGCGATGACGACATCGGCCTGCGGCACCGCCTTGTTGGCGCTCGAGTAGCCGTTGCGGCCGAGCGGCCCCAGCGCGAGCGGCAGCGAGGTGGGATAGGCATCGGGGTGGTATTGGAGCGTCGCGACCGGGATGCCCGTCGCGCTCGCCAGCTGCTGTAATGCGCCCAGCGCGTGCTCGCGCAGCACGCCGCCGCCGGCCAGGATCACCGGGCGCTTCGCCTGCGAGATGAGCTCGGCGGCGCGGTCCAGTTCCTTCGATTCGCAGGTCGGCAGGGACGACGGCCGGTAGGCGCCGGGCGCGATCGGCTCGGCCTCCACCTGCTGAAGCAGGATGTCCTTCGACACGTCCAGGTGCACCGGCCCGAGCGGCTCGGCCAGGGCCACGCGAAAAGCGCGGCGGATGGCTTCCTGGATCTTCGACGGCGAGGGGATCGAGTACGACCACTTGGTGATGGGCTTGCACATCGTCACCTGGTCGATGTCCTGGCTCGCGTCCTTTTCCCGCACCCAGATTTCCTGCGCGCCGCTGATGCTGATGAGCGGCACGTAGCCTTTGTACGCCGCTCCGATCCCGGTGAGGAGGTTGGTGACGCCCGGGCCTTCGGTTGCCGTGACCACGGCCGGCTTGTGCAGCGCGCGCGCATAGCCGTAAGCCATGAAAGCGGCGCCCTGCTCATGGCGCGTGAGAAGAAAGCGGACCTCGGGGGTGGCGCGCAGCACGTCGAGGATCGGCAGGTTCTGCGTGCCGGGAATGCCGAAGACATGGTCGATGCCTTCGCGGCGAAGGCAGTCGACGACCGCTTGCGCGCCGGTAATCATGGGTTCGCCGATTCTCCGATATCCTGCGGCGGAGGAGGAGGCCATGTTCGAATTCGTGCGCCGCGCGCTGATCGGGCTTGCGCTGGCCGTGGCAGGCAATGCGATCGCGCAGTCGTTCCCGGACCGTCCGGTCCGGCTGGTGGTGGCCTTCGTGCCCGGCGGCGCCTCGGACACGTTGGCGCGGCAGATCCTGCCCGAGCTCTCGCAGGCGCTCGGCCAGCCGGCGATCGTCGAGAACCGGCCGGGCGGCAACGGCTACGTCGGCTGGATGCATGTCGCGTCCGCGCCGCCGGACGGCTACACGCTCCTCTTCGCGGAGAACGCGCTCGCGATGAGCCAGGCCCTCTTCAAGCACCCGGCGAACAACTTCGATCCGCTCAAGCAGTACGACGCCATCGCGCACCTCGCCAGCTCGCCGATGGCGCTCGTCGTGGCGAGCAACGTCAAGGCGAACACGGTCGCCGAGCTGGTCGCGCTGTCGAAGGCCGGGCCGGAGCGGATGAACTACGCGTCCGCCGGCATCGGCAGCGTGACGCACCTCGTCATCGAGGTCTTCCGCGATGGCGTCGGCATGGACGCCGTGCATGTGCCCTACAAGGGCGGCGGCCAGGCCGTGGCCGATGTCATCGCCGGCCATATTCCTTTCACCTTCGCGTCGACGCAGGTCGCCAAGGGGCTGGTCGACGGCGGCAAGCTGAAGGCCATCGCCGTGACGAGCAAGGCGCGCTCGCCGGCGCTGCCGAACGTGCCCACGCTCGACGAGGCGGGCGTGAGGCATGCCGATGTGGATTTGCGCTTCTGGTACGGCATCTTCGGCCCGCGCGGAATTCCCGAAGCGGTCAAGGGCAGGCTGGAACGTGTGGTCGCTACGGTCATGGCCGATCCGAAGCTGCGCGAGCGGCTTGCGAAGCTGGATGTGGCGCCGGAATACGCTCCCGGCCCGGCGCTGCAAGCGAAGCTGCAGTCGGAGATCCGCAATTGGAGCGCTTTCGTGGACGCAAAAAAGATCAAACCCGAATGAGCCGCGGCCCCTGGATCAACCACTTCGGCGACAACTTCCTCTGGTCGAACGCCACGCTGATCATCAAAGGCATGGCGCCCTATGGCGTCGTGGCGCTGGAGGAGATCGACCGCGTGTGCGAGAAGCTTCGCCAGCGAGAGAGCGAGCCCGACCGCGGCAAGGCCTGGAAGGAAGAGTGGAGCGCGATGGGTGCGCTCATCGAGAAACGAGGCGACGAGGCGCTCGCCAAGGGGCATAAGTCCACGGCCGGCGACTACTACCTGCGCGCCGGCATCTATCACTACAACGCCGAGCGCTTCATCCAGCCGGGGCCGGAAAAGAAGGAGCAGGGCGCGCGGGCGTACAAGGTCTGGCATCAGGGCATTCGCCTGCGCTATCCGAAGGTCGAGTTCATCGAGGTGCCCTATGAGCGGACGACGCTCCCGGCGCTATTCATGCCCGCGCAGGACGCCACTGGCCCACGGCCCACGGTGGTGGTGGTTAACGGCATGGATAACGCGAAGGAGATGAGCATCTTCTTCTGCGGCCTCGAGTTCGCGCGCCGCGGCTTCAACACGCTGTGCCTCGATGGTCCGGGGATGGGCGAGGTGCGCCGCATGCGAGACATACCGAGCCGCTACGACTACGAGGTGCCGGGCACGGCGGCTTATGAGTATTTAGCAAAAAGAAGCGATGTGGATGCGAAACGCGTGGCCATCATGGGCTACAGCTTCGGCGGCTATTACTCGTCGCG
>Ga0070681_10003266_pt1 | contig 15126 bp, 14 predicted proteins | sample KBSC83BmetaG_FD_65650 | JGI IMG/M metagenome (GOLD analysis project Ga0070681, IMG submission 65650) | Corn rhizosphere microbial communities from Kellogg Biological Station, Michigan, USA - KBS C8-3B metaG | ecosystem: Host-associated > Plants > Roots > Rhizosphere | place: USA: Michigan...
ACCAAAGCCGACGCCAGACGGGGCGCCGAGGCGGCCGCGTCGCACCTGCGTCACGAATCCATCGATGGGAAATCGTACTGGGCCCCCGGCACTGAGGGAGCCACCCGTATCAAACCTCCGCTGACGCATCTGCTGCCGAACTACGACGAGTACATCGTCGGCTTCAAGGATCGCAGCGCGTATGGGGCAAGACTCGAATCATCTGGAGTCAAGTCGCGGACGAGCGCGCTTGCCGGTCACGCGCTCGTGATCAACGGACAGATCGTCGGAGGATGGAGGCGGACGATCGCCGGCCGAAGCGTTGTCATCGAGCCCACGTCTCTGATTCGATTGAGCGAAGCCGAGCGACGCGCGGTTGGTGTGGCGGCCCGGAAGTTCGGTCGCTTTCTCGGCTTGCCTGCGAAGATTCGCTGGCGCTAGGAATTTCTGCGCTGCAATTGCGAAAACTGGCCTGTAGATTGTCTCGACATGCCAGCCACGAAGCTTCTCCACCTCGCGAGTCTCGCTCTGCTATTCGGATGCGCCTCGGTCAGCTCGAACGTCAATCGCGGCACTCCCGCCACCGGCACGGAGCTGCTCCAGCGAATGCACGACGCCTACGACGGCAAATGGTACAAGACTCTCACCTTCGTCCAGAAGACGACCCTCACTCGACCCAACGGCGTCGTCGATACGTCGACCTGGTACGAGTCGCTCAAGTCACCTGACCGGCTGCGCATAGATTTCGGCGATCCAGCCAAGGGAAATGGCGCGCTGTACACCGCCGATTCACTCTACGTCGTGCGCGGCGGGAAAGTCACGCGCACCGTTGCATCGGGAAATCCATTTCTGCCGTTCGTCGCCGGCGTTTATGACCAACCGATGGAGACGACGCTGCGGCAGCTCGCTCCGTACCATTTCGATCTCTCGCGGATTCGCGTCGATATCTGGCAGGGGCAGCCGGTGTACGTCGTCGGTGCGACATCGGCCGCCGATCTGGACTCGCCGCAGTTCTGGATCGATCGCGACAGATTGGTTGCCGTTCGATTTCTGGTAAAGCTCTCGCCCGCGCCCGATGCCAAGCCCAACGACATCCGCCTCGAGAAGTATGTGCCGGTGGGCGGGGGCTGGCTGGCGACGCACGTCGCGATCATGGACGGCGCTGTCGTTGCGCAGGCGGAGGATTACAACGACTGGCACGGAGACGTTGCGCTGCCGAATGATTTCTTCGTGGCCGAGAGGTGGAGCGAGGCTCCCCACTGGTTCCGCGCCAAGTAGGGTCAACCAAGCGTGGGTAGCCGAAGGGCTGAAGAAAGCGTTTATTCTCTCCCGTTAGGAGAAACCCAAATATGACAATCGCCGCAATCTTTCTTGCCGTCTTCACGGCCGCGTCCGCGCCCGTGACCGACACTACCGTAAACGCCCAGCACGACTATACCGCCGCGGACATTCAGTTCATGGACGGCATGATCGCCCATCATGCACAGGCGCTGTTGATGGCGGGATGGGCAGAATCACACGGCGCCGGTCCCGCCTTGCTGACGCTCACCGCGCGCATCACCAACGCCCAGAAGGATGAGATCACTGCCATGCAGAAGTGGCTCCGCGATCGCCACCAGCCGGTGCCAGAGCCGGACCCGCACGGCATGATGATGAACATGAACGGGATGCAGCACGAGATGCTGATGCCAGGCATGCTCACCGAATCACAGCTGAAACAACTCGACGAAGCTCGCGGCAAGGAGTTCGACAGGCTATTTCTGACCTTCATGATCCAGCACCACCGCGGGGCGGTCACGATGGTAAACGACCTTTTCGGCACCAATGGCGCCGCGCAGGACATCTCGGTCTACAAGATGGCCTCGGACATCGGTGCCGATCAGACCACCGAAATCGAGCGCATGCAGAAAATGCTCGTGTCGGTCGTGTTCGGCGCGACCGTACAATAGAAGCCCTGTCGTTTGGAAGCAGTACCTCGACCCTGCGTCATTCACGTTCAGAGGAATCAAACATGATCTTCAGCACTCTCACCTGTCGCCGCACATTCACGCTGACTCCATCCCTTGGAGGGGCGCTGCTTGCGATGGTCTTCGCTACGGCGGTCACGCCCGCGACTTTCCATGCGCAGAACACGTCGAACCTGTCGTCCACTCCGCCGACTCCCGATCCGCGCGTCGGGCTCCGGGGCGGTGCGTACGACGCCGCCGAGGCAGCGTGGAATCTCAAGGTGCTGTCGGAGACGAGACCATCGGAAAAGTTTGCGAGCGGCATCAACTCCGATCTCGCCTTCACCGGCAACTATGTCATTCAGGGCAGCTTCAGCGGTTACCAGGTCTGGGACATTTCCAATCCGCGCCAGCCCTCGCTCAAGACGGCGTATTTCTGTCCGGCTTCCCAGAGCGACGTCTCGGTCTACAAGAATCTCCTGTTCGTCTCGGGTGAAGATCTCACCGCGCGCATCGACTGCGGCGCCCAGGGCGTAAAGGACACGGTCAGCAAGGATCGTCTCCGCGGCATCCGCATCTTCGACATCAGCGACATCAACAACCCGAAGAACGTAGGCAACGTCCAGACGTGCCGTGGATCGCACACCCACAGCCTGCTCGTCGATCCCAAGGATCCGGCGAACGTCTACGTCTACATCTCCGGATCCGCCGGCGTCCGTTCTCCCAACGAGCTCGCGGGGTGCGTGAACCTTGCTCCTGACAAGGATCCGAATTCGGCGCTCTTCCGCATCGAGGTGATCAAGGTGCCACTCGCACATCCGGAGCAGGCAGCGATCGTCACGTCGCCACGGATTTTCCAGGGGCTCACCAAACCGGCCAGTCACGGTGAAACCGCGGTCGATATCGATGAGCACAAGAAAGCGGTGGCGGAGGCGAAGGCGCACGGCGGCTACGTGGTGACGATTTTCGGGGAGGAGCAAGTCGCGCCGAGCTTCTTCGTCGCTCAACAGCTCGATGCAGTGGTAAAGGCACGGGGTGGCACGGGCGCACCGACGGCGGCCGACAGCGCGAAGCTGCGACAGGATCTTCCCGGAATCGTCGCCAAGCTGGTTGGTCCCGCTCCCTCCCCAAGTGACGGCCCACGCCCGGGCCCGAGCCAATGCCATGACATCACGCTTTACCCGGCGATCGGGAGAGCCGGTGGTGCCTGCGGAGGCTACGGTCTGCTGCTCGACATCACCGATCCCGCGCATCCCACACGCATGAACGCGGCGGCGGATTCCAATTTCTCCTACTGGCACTCCGCGACCTTCAACAACGACGGCAGCAAGATCCTTTTCTCCGACGAGTGGGGCGGAGGAATGCAGCCCAAGTGCCGCTCGACGGATCCGCACCAGTGGGGCGCCGACGCGATCTTCACGGTTTCGGGCAGCGACATGAAGTTCGGGAGCTATTACAAGCTTCCGGCACCTCAGACCTCGGCGGAGAACTGCGTCGCCCACAACGGCTCCCTGATTCCAATCCCGGGTCGCGACATCATGGTGCAGGCCTGGTATCAGGGCGGTATCTCGCTCTTCGAGTGGACGGATCCGGCGCACCCACGCGAGATCGGCTACTTCGATCGGGGTCCCGCCGACACGACGCTCAAGCTGAGCGGCTCGTGGTCCGCGTACTGGTACAACGGCGTGATCGTGAGCTCCGAGATCACACGCGGTCTCGACATCTTCGAGCTCGCGCCGAGCGCTTTTATCTCGCAAAACGAGATCGACGCGGCGAAGACGGTCCACTTCGACTACTACAATGTTCAGGGACAGCAGAAGCTCGTCTGGCCGCCGTCGTTCGCACTGGCGCGGGCGTACGTCGATCAGCTCGAGCGCTCGAATGGCCTTGGCGCCGCAAGAATCTCGGCGGTCAGGCAGAGCCTTACCACGGCTGAGGGAGCGTCGGCCGGCCAGCGGAAGACCGCGCTGAAAACGTTGGCTACCCGGTTGGACGCTGATGCCAAGACTTCGAGCGACACCGCCAAGGTTCGTGCGTTGGCATCTGCAGTGAGAGACTTGGCGAGATAGTTCGGGAAGCGGGAAGCGGGAGGCGGGAAGCGACGAGGACGCTGATCTCGCGCTTTTCATTCGCGTCGATCGTCGTGTTTTCGGCGGCGATCGGCGCGCAGGAGCCGCCCGTCTTCGACGGCGCTCAGCGGGCGAGTTGGATCGCGCCGTCGGGAGTTTCTGGTGACAGCTTCACAGTATTTCACGCGCGGCGGGACTTCGACCTGACCGCGGTGCCGGCGCGGTTCGTGGTGCACGTGTCCGCGGACAATCGATACAGGCTTTACGTCAACGGTGTGCAGGTGGCATCGGGGCCGCAGCGCTCGGACGTGGCGCACTGGCGTTACGAGACAATCGACATCGCGCCAAATCTTCACGCGGGGCGCAACGTGATTGCGGCGCTGGTGTGGAACTGGGGCGCAGCGCGTCCGGTCGCGCAGTTCAGCCACCGCACCGGATTCCTTCTCCAGGGCAACAGCCCTCTGGAAGCGTCACTGATCAACACGGGCGCTGGTTGGAAAGTTCTGCGCGATCCGGCGTACGCGCCGATCGTCATCACCACCGCCTTCCTCGGAAACTATTACGCCGCGGCTCCCGGCGATTCGATCGACGGCTCGCGATACCCGTGGGGATGGGAGCGCGCGGACTACGCCGACGATGCCTGGAGCAACGCCGAGGTCGTCGGACGCATGCAACAACGAGCTATGGCACCGGGCGGGTATGGAGAAGTGTCCGGCTGGCAGCTCGAGCCGAGATCCATACCGCCGATGGAGGAGAACGAGCAGCGACTCGCGCGCGTGCGTCGCGCTACCGGCGTAGCGACGGACGGCGCGTTTTTGCGTGGCAGCGGGGATCTGATGATTCCGGCGCGGACGACGGCGATGATCCTGCTCGACCAGTCACATACGACGAACGCGTACCCGGTGCTCGAGACGAGCGGCGGAGCCGGCAGCACGGTACGGCTCACGTACGCCGAGGCGCTCGTTGATTCGGCGGGGAAAAAAGGGAACCGCAACGATATCGTGGGACGCACCGTGCGTGGGGTGCGCGACGTCTTTCTTCCCGGCGGAGGTGCGCACCGCCGATTCACGCCTTTGTACTGGCGCTCCTTCCGCTACATCCAAATGGATGTCACGACCGCCGGCGAGCCGCTGCGCGTCCACGATCTGCACGGGATCTTCACCGCATATCCGTTCGTCGAGCGCGGCCGCTTTGCCGGCGATCTCCCGTGGCTTGCCGACATGTGGCGCATGAATTGGAACGGAGCCCGCATCGGCGCGTTCGAGACTTACATGGACACGCCGTACTGGGAGCAGCTTCAGTACGTCGGCGACACGCGCATACAAAGTCTGATCTCGCTGTACGTCGCCGGCGACGATCGTCTCATGCGGCAGGCAATCGAGCACTTCGACTATTCGCGCATTCCGGAGGGACTCACGGCGAGCCGCTACCCCTCGGCGCTGACGCAGATCATTCCTCCATTCTCGCTGATCTACGTGGCGATGTTGCACGACTACATGATGCACCGGAACGATCCTGGGTTCGTGCGCGAGCGTCTGGCAGGCGTGCGGGGAATTCTCGACTGGTACGGCCGGCACGTGGATGCGACCGGCATGCTTGGCCCGATGCCGTACTGGAATTACGTCGACTGGACGAACCCGTGGGATCGAGGCGTTCCCCCCGGCGCCGACAACGGTCACTCGACGACGATCAGCCTCCTGTATGTGTACGCGCTTGAGCGCGCGGCGGAGTTGGAGGATGCCACAGGGGTGCGCGGCGCGGGTGCCGACTATCGGGCGCGGGCTGAAGCCGTGCGCAACGCCGTGCGTACGCGTGCCTGGGACCACGCGCGCGGGCTGTTCCGCGACGCGCCTGATACCGCAGCCTATAGCCAGCAGACCAACGTGCTCGCCGTGCTGGCCGACGCGGTGCCAACCGCGGAACAGCCACGCGTGCCGACCGCCGATCGCCGATCGCCTCCCGCCTCCCGCCTGATGGAGAAGGTGCTCGCCGACAAAACCCTGACGCCGGCGTCCTACTACTTCAGCTTCTACGTGCTGGAAGCTTTGCGAAAAGCGGGGCTTGGCGAGAGGTACATCGAACAGCTCGCGCCGTGGCAGGCGATGTTGAAGCTCGGTCTCACCTCGGCGCCGGAGAATCCGGAGCCGACGCGATCCGACACGCATGCGTGGGCGGCGCATCCGAACTATGGACTGCTCGCGACCGTGCTCGGCGTGCGCCCATCGAGTCCTGGGTTTCGCACGGTGTCCATCACCCCCGCACTCGGTCCACTGCACCGCGCCGAGGGACGCGTGCCGCATCCGCTCGGCGACATCGACGTCCAGCTGGTGCGTGAGGGTGCGCGTGGGCTGCGTGCCGACATCACGCTGCCGCGCGGATTATCGGGAGTCCTCGAGTGGGATGGACAGCGAAGGCGGTTGCGCGATGGACGACAGACTATTCGATTCAACTAACCGCTCAACTGAGGATCAACCGATGTTTCTGTTCCGTTCTCCTTCTGCTCGCCAGCTGAGTCTCGGCCTTTTGCTGCTCCGCATCGCCGTTGGCACGATCTTCATGCTTCACGGAAAGCAGAAGTTGTTCGGCTTCGGTTTCGGCGGCGTGACCGACGCTTTCTCGCACATGGGCGTTCCGATGCCCGGCATCATGGGACCTTTCGTCGCGCTGTTGGAGTTCTTCGGCGGCATCGCGCTCATCCTGGGTTTGCTGACGCGCCTCTTCTCCCTCGGCTTTGCGATCGACATGCTCGTCGCCATTCTTCTCGTGCGGCTGAAGGACGGGTTCTCGCACTACGAGCTCGAGTTCCTGCTTTGCGTGTCGAGCGTCGCTCTTCTCCTCATCGGCGCTGGCGAGTTCTCCATCGACGCGCTGCTTGGCCGCCGGAAGGCGAGGGTCTGACCGCTTCGGGTTCTACGTCGAAGAAAGCGTGCGATGAGCGTTCAACGCGCGGTGGTCGTTCACACATCCATCCTCGCCGCCCCGGAGTCCGTGGTCGCGTTTCTGGCCGACATGGAGAATTGGAAGACGTGGGCACCGTGGGTTCGATCGGTCACGCGGGTCTCTGAAGGTCATTGGCGACTCGAGAGCACGGACGGACCGATGACCGTTCGCTTCGCGGCGCCCAACTCCCTCGGCGTCCTCGATCACGAGGTCGCCCTCGAATCGGGTGTGACCGTGTTCAACGCCATGAGGGTGGTCCCGAATGGGACGGGAAGCGAGCTGACCATGGTGGTGACTCAATACCCGCAGATGTCGCGTGAACAGTTCGAGCAGGATGTGCGGGCCGTCACCGACGACTTCGCTCGACTAAAGGTTGCCGCAGAGGCGTTCGACAGCAAACTCGGGAGCTAAACGCGTTAAGACGCTGTCATCCCGCGTCTCCGTCCAGCTCGCGCGTCATCTCGATCATCGTCCGCCGGAAGCCGGCGCGATCGAACAGTCGCTGGGCGGCGGCGTTTTTCTCCGCCGTCGAAAGGACGACCCGCGGTGCGCCCTTGGCTTTTAGCGCTCCGAGCGTCGCGTCGACCAGCATCCGCCCAATGCCCTGCTGCCGATAGTCGGGATCGACGACGATGTCGTACATCTCTCCCGCCGGCCCGCGCAACGCCATGTAATCGGTTCCCTCGATTCCCGAGTAGGTGTAGCCGATCACCTTGCCATCCCGTTCGGCGACGAGGACCACGACGTTTGGTGCGTCGAGCTGGCTCCCGAGGTACGATCCATACCCTTTCTCGACGCCGGGCATCGCCGCGATGAACCGTAGTGGATCGAAGTCGTGGTGCTCGCGGACGAGGAGCGCGCCCAGTCGGCCAACGGCCGTCATGTCTGCCAACTTCGCTGGACGAATGCTTGTGCCGGCGCTCATCGCTACAAAATAACTTGGGCGGCCGAAGGTCGAACCCCTCCGGCCGCCCAGTGCTACGCGTCCAACTATCTGGGTACGACGATCGTCCGTTTCACAGCGGTAAAGACGGTGTACTGCGTCCCCGCGGGGATCGATGCCGAGAGTCCCTTCTTGGTCGCGCCAATTCCCAGCGTGAGAACTCCAAGAGCGGCTGCCTGACTCTGGCGGTTCTTGCCGGTGATTTTCGACGTGCCGTTAAGGGGTACGTTCGTCCCATCCACCGCCCGGACGGACTTGACTTCGATCGTCAACGCTCCGGGTCTTCCACCCGATTTCCGGCGAGCTACGTTCGTCACGGTGCCTCGAACCGGCGTTCCCGAAGAGATCAGGACGTGGCCGAATTCCGAGTAGTCAGACGTCAGATGAAACGAGATCCGCTGACCAGCGTTGACCGACTGGCTCGAAAGATCCTGATCGAGTGCGACGGTGAGAGGGGTGCCGGCGGGAATCACGACGGGCATCCGCGTTTGCGAATTCGCGGCGGCCGCGGCACGATTGTCTTCTCTTGGCGTTTGAGCGGTAAGCGGCGCTGCGGACAAGACCAAAGCCGACAGCGTAATTATGCGATAGGAACCCTTCATGACTGCTCTCCTTGGGAAGTTGCGGCCGCGGGCTCGCGGCCTACTCCTCAGAAGGTCAAGGAGCGTACCATCCACTGGAGGCGCTCCTCTCGCAAGATGACGGCTGGCTTACATTCGCCCTCCGAAGCGACTTAACGCCCTGTTCGGGCGGATTAGAAGACGAGAGTCTGAATCGAATGTGGCAGGCTGCTGACCTCTGCGGCGTTGCCGTCCATCCAGAGGAAGTAGGGAATCTTCTGATCGGTCTTGTTCATCACGACGACCGACACCTTTCCGTCGGGATTCACAAACGCGGTGGAGAGCAGCGCGCTTCGGCTGGGCGCGCTTGCGATTCGCCGCGCACCCGGACGGACGAACTTCGAGAAGTGCCCGATATAGTAGTACGAGTTCGTGTAGATCAGCTCGCCCGTGCGTGTGTCGGCGTGAACCGGCGCGAAACAGAAATTGCCGACGTGGTTTGGACCGCCTTGCTCATCGAGCAACACGTTCCAGTCCGTCCAGCCGACGGCGCCATCGTTGAAGTCGTTGATCATCGACCTTCCGTACGCTTCGCCCAATCTCCAGTTGTGGAGATCCTCGGCCTTGAACGAGTCAACGCACCCTTCCGTAAATATCAGATTCTTGCTTGGAAATGTCTCGTGGACGAGCTTGACGTTGTCGAACATCTGGTCGCCGCCGCTCCACGGCTCGTACCAGTGAAAGCCGATTCCCCACACGTACTGCGCAGCAGCGGGGTCGCTCAGGATGGTGCTCGCTCGCTGGTAGATGAGATCGCGGTTGTGATCCCACGCGATGATCTTCCTGTCACCGAGCCCTTCGCGTTTCATCGTGGGGCCGAGGTAGTTCTTGAGGAAATCGCGCTCGTCTTCGGCGGAGTAGATGCACGACTCCCATCGCTGCGTCGCCATCGGTTCGTTCTGAACGGTGGTGCCCCAGATGGGAATTCCTTCCTTCTCGTAGGCCCTGATGAACTTCACATAGTAGTTGGCCCACGCCTGCGCGAATTCCGGGCGCAGCTTTCCACCGTGGAGCATCTCATTGTTCGTCTTCATGAACGCCGGCGGACTCCACGGGCTGGCGAATATCGTGAGCTTGCCGCCGGCGGCGGCGATTGCGCGCTTCGTGAAGGGAATGCGGAATTGCCGGTCGTGGGCGACGTTGAAGGATTTCAGATCCTTGTCGCCTTCGCTGACATACGTGTAGCTGCCTGAGGAGAAATCGCAGCTGTGGATGGTGGTTCTGCCGATGGTGTAGCCGATGCCATTGGTGGGGCTGAAGTAGGCATCCATGATTTCCCGCTGCTTGGTGGCGGGGAGTTTGGCGTATGTCTCGGCGGAGGCATCCGTGAGCGCGCCGCCGATGCCCAGATGCGTCTGCGCTCGCTTCGAGGGATCAACGAAGACGCAGATCTGGGTCTCGAGCGGCTGACCCATCCGCTTGAAAGTGAGCTTCTCGGTAGGGGAGAGGCGGAAGTTGGTTTTGTCGGCGGTCGTGTAGACCGATACTTCACGGGCGGCGATGCTTCCTTTGAGCTCGGGCGGCTCCGGCGTGTCGGACGGTTGCCCAAAAGCCGCCGGCGCGAATTTGGTGTTGCCCAGGACGAGTGCCGAAGAAGACGCTACCAGGAAGCCACGGCGATCGATTTTCATAGTCGGTGAGTTTGAGTTCAGCAAACCGCGCGATGGAAATATGCGGATAGTTTCCGGCGTTGTCTCGCTGATCAGCTCGGGGATTCAGCGACTCGGCTCGCCTCGAGGATTCAGCGACTCGGCTCGTAGATTCTAAGCACCGGCCGGCCGTTCACATTCTCCAGCGGAAGGTACACCAGGTGCGTTCGTGGATCGACCGAAACGGTGTGCGCGTGCCGAGCCCGCACTCCCCCTGCCGGCTCCAACTCGTTGCCGTGGAGCCAGAACGACGACAGGGCGCCGAATTCCGATGCAACGTAGAGTCTTCGCAACGGCGCATCCCACGCCAGAACATCGGGATCGTCCGGAATCGTCGTCGTCTGAAGAACCCTCATCGTGCGAAGATCCACGACCTGGAGCTTGGCATTGCCTTCGCTCGATATGAACGCCAGGCGTCCGGGCTCGTCGAGCGTGAAGCCGTGCGGACCATCGGACCCGGGCAAGTCATACCGTTGCGCAATCCGCTCACCTATTGGATCGATGGCCACTACCTGGTTTCGCGACTGCACCGCGACGAGAATGCAGTGCGACACCGAGTCGTAGTGCGTGTTGCCGGCTTCGCCATCAAGGTCGATCGTCGAGCGCTTCCTGCGGGTAATTGGATCGATCACGACGTCGGCTCCTCCCGATTCGTCGGAGACGAAAATCTTATCGGCGTCGCGGGCGTACGCGATCCCGTCGGGAAATCGAATGCCGCCGACGCGTGCCACGATCCTGAGCGTCCGATCGTCGATGATCGCCACATCGTGGGCTCCTGCCGCCGAGACATAGACCTGGTGATGCGAGGGCACGACCAAGACGCCCGTCGCGCGCGGCAGATCGACGATCTCGGCAATCACCTTTCCGGCATTCGCGTCGAAGACGATCGTGCGGCCGGCGTTCATGTGGTTCATGTAAATGCGTCCCGCTGCCGGATCGACGCTCTGGTAGTCGAACCGGTTGGCGGGGCCGGGCAGGGGAATCTCGCGGACGAGCCTGAGACCGGATTTCGGCGCTGATTGCACCCGTCCGGCCGCTTTGGGCCACGATGCTGGTGTCAGCGAGGTCGGAGTCGCGTAGCACGCGGGAGCGGGGGACTGAGCAGCGACCGGAACGGATATGAGCAGCGCAGTGATGCTGGCAGCGAATCGCGAGAACCTGGTCGTCATGGTCAACGATCGACCATCGCCATCTGCTTTTCGTTGTAGCGCGGGCCGGCGACCTTGTCGGGTGAAAGCGTCGCGTCGAGAATCGCCATCTCGTCCGTATCGAGTGCGACATCCGCCGCGCCGACATTCTCCTCGAGATAACGCCGACGCTTGGTGCCCGGGATCGGCACGATATCCGGCCCTTTGTGCAGCAGCCACGCGAGCGCGATCTGTGCCGGCGTCGCATGCTTGCGCCTCGCGATGTCGCGCACCGCCGACGCGGCCCGTACGTTTGCGTCGAAGTTCTCGCCCTGATAACGCGGATCGTTGCGGCGGAAATCGCTCTCCGGATATTCCTCGGCGCGCTTGACGGCGCCAGTGAGGAATCCGCGACCGAGCGGCGCGAAGGGCACCAGTCCGATCCCGAGCTCGCGCAGCAACGGGATGATGCGCGACTCGAGGTTGCGCTCCCACAGCGAGTACTCGCTCTGGAGCACCGAGATCGGATGGACGGCGTGCGCGCGGCGGATGGTCTTCTCGCCGGCCTCGGACAATCCGAGGAATCGAACCTTGCCCTCGCGCACGAGATCCGCCATCGCGCCAACGGTGTCCTCGATGGGAACCGCGGGATCGACGCGGTGCTGGTACAGCAAGTCGATGCGGTCGGTCTGCAGCCGTTTGAGAGAACCCTCCACCGCTTCGTGGATGTGCGATGGCCGGCTGTCGACGCCGACGATGCCCGCCTCGCCAAACCTGAAGCCGAACTTCGTCGCGATGACTACGCGCTCGCGCGGCACGTTGAGCTGCTTAAGCGCGCGACCGAACAGCTCCTCGTTCGCGTACGGCCCGTAGGCCTCGGCGGTGTCGAACAGCGTCACGCCGAGCTCGATGGCGCGCTGGATGGTTGCGATGGATTCGCGCTCGTCGCGTTCTTCCGCTGTTCCGTAGGACTGGGTCATACCCATCAGGCCGAGTCCGAGCGAGGAGACCGTGAAGCCCTGGGTACCGAGGGTGCGGGTGGTCAGCATGGTACTAAAATATGCAGAGGAAACGTCTCATCGATCGGCAATCTCCGCCAGCTTTGCAACTGTGTTCATGTTCCGGGCCGTACCGTTTGCCGCACCCGGGATTTTCAGCTTCGAGCGCGCCATGTCTGGTCCGTAGTGCACGTAGATCTCCCGCAGTCCCAAAGCAATCTCCTCATCGGCTCTGCCCGAAATTCCGGCGAGAACATCTTTCCCCGGCTTTTCATCGAGAAAGATCGCCACGTTGCGATTGCCCGCGGCGTGGGGAAATGGATTTCGTCTCAATACCTGAGCCATTTCGGTGGCAGTGCGTACGTGAACACGAACGGGCTTGCCAGCGTACTCGAGGAGTCGCCCCTCGAGCTCTTTCCGTACGGCGGGCTCATCGAGATTGCTTTCAAAGATCACGTTGCCGCTCGCGATGTACGTTCGAACGGAGTCGAAGCCGGCATCCTCGCACATCGTCTTGAGATGCGTCATGGGAAGTTTGCCGGTCCCCCCAACATTCACGGCTCGCAGCAGCGCGATAAAAGATGGCATCGATTCAATATGCACAGACCCGCAACTCGACTCAAAACGGGTAGCTGTGGAGTTGCAGTTCTTTAGTCTTCGGTCGCAGTTTCGGCCTGTAAGCTTTTCCCCCACACGCTAGTGGGTGTTGCCCTATGAAGATTCCACTAATCGCCGACCGAGAAAAGCTCGGTTTCCAGGCATCTTGGACCCTGTAGGAGCCCACCACCAAATCGGGGATCTAAATGCTGATCAATAGAGCCGTTCTTTCGTCTTTTGCTGCCCTCGGCGTTGTCGCCGGCGCGCTTGCGCTGACCGCGGCCCGTCGTGATGAGCATGTGGAGCGCGTCGACTTCGACAAGGTTGTCCGCGCTACTTCACCAGCCTACGATGCGCGTCTCGCGCCGGTTGTCGACGCACCGATCAAGGAGTTCCGCATTCCGATCAAAGACGCGACCCTCGAGATCGCCAAGGGAATTACCTATCAAGGCTGGACATTCGGCGGCACCGTGCCGGGCCCGGTCATCCACGTCCGCGTCGGCGACCAGGTGCGCGTCACGGTTGTCAACAACTCCCCGATGCCCCATTCGATCGACTTTCACGCGGCGCGGATTCCCGCCAACATCGCGTATCGCATGATCATGCCGAAGGACTCGGTGCAGTTCGAGTTCACGGCAAAGGATGCCGGCGCGTTCATGGTCCACTGCGGCACTCCGCCGGTAACGATGCACCTGATGCAGGGCATGTACTTCGCGTTCATCGTCGATCCGAAGAACGGCTGGGGGACCAAAGCCGACAAGGAGTTCGTCCTCGTGCAGAGCGAGTTCTACGCGAAGCCGGGCGACTCCACCAAAGTCGGCGTGCTGCTTCCCGCGACTCCCGACTGGAGCTCTGAACAGGCCAGGAACCCGAGCCAGGTCGTTTTCAACGGCCGCGCGTTCCAGTACAAGGAGAACATGCTGAAGGTCGATGTCGGCGATCGCGTGCGGATCTTCGTCGTCAATGCCGGTCCGAACTTCGACAGCGATTTCCATATCGTCGGTGCGATCTTCGACAGGGTCTATCCCGATGGAAATCCGGATCACGCGCTCGAGGGCGTTCAGACCTATCACGTCCCTGCGGGCGGCGGCGCCGTTTTCGAGACCGTCTTCGACAAGGACGGGAGCGGCGAGGGACTCTATCCCTTCGTCACCCACAGTTTTGCGGACGCCGAGAAGGGCGCGGTAGGGATGATCCAGGTGGGCTCGCCGAAGAACGCGCACATGGATCACTGAGCGGGAGGCGGGAGGCGGGACAATTTCACTCTTGCCCACATCTGACGTCGTCACCATCCTCGCTTCACCAATCCTTCAAGGATGTGCGACATGAGAGTCCTGCCCACCGCTGTTGTTGCATTTGCAGTTGTCTCTGTTGTCGGATGTGAGAGCTCGACCTTTGTTCAGCAGGATCGAGGCGCGGCGGTCGCGTTCCGGGGCTCCGGCGAGGCTGCCATGGGCAAACCGGAAATCGACCCGACCTATGCCAATGGGACGACGGTCTACATGATTGGCCCGCACCTCATTGTTAACGCGCGGGAGACGATGCCGAACGCGTACGCGCATGCTGAGGAGCTGTACCTCGTCACATACCCCCAGGCGACGCTGCCACTGCCATCCGGCTACCAGCCGCAGTGCAATCCGTGCTTTCATCCGGGACTGCCCGCGCCATTCGTGTATCACGACCATGTGATTACCGGGGCGCCGGGGATGGGTAACAACGGCACCGCGGGCGCATACAAAGCGCCATGGAAGATCATCGTTCTAGTCTATAACCCGGAATATGTGTCGTCACGGACTTTCAAGCCGATCACGAGCGCGGCTGATCTGGATGCCGCCGAAGAGGCAGGTAACGTGTTCGTGCCGATCAATCCTGGCGGTGAGAACGTGTACGAGATCGATACTGGCAACCTGCTGATTTGCCCGACAGTCTCGAACCACGCCTGAAGGCGGGGAGCGGGAGGCGGGAAGTCATTTTCAACTGAACTACAAACTCAGAACTACCTGTTGTGGGTAGTAGTTGCGGGTTCTGGGTTCCGGGGAGCTGCGCAGCTACCCGGAACCCCTATCACATAACCATCACTCACAACAGGTAGTTCTGAGTTTGAAGTTGCTCTACTTCGTAGGATCGTCTTCCGGGTGGACATACACCAGTTGGAACGGTCCGATCGCGTGGACCTGCACTTCCGTGAATCCGCGCGCGCTCGCGAAGTGCGCTGTGTTCGCCGGCGCGGTGATGAAGCCGAGGTCCTTCAGCGGAAC
>Ga0070681_10003269_pt1 | contig 15121 bp, 12 predicted proteins | sample KBSC83BmetaG_FD_65650 | JGI IMG/M metagenome (GOLD analysis project Ga0070681, IMG submission 65650) | Corn rhizosphere microbial communities from Kellogg Biological Station, Michigan, USA - KBS C8-3B metaG | ecosystem: Host-associated > Plants > Roots > Rhizosphere | place: USA: Michigan...
GCCGCCACTATGGCCAGCCGGCGATGTGGATGGGCGAAGGCGGCACCATTCCGTTCATGGCGATGCTCGGCGAGAAATTCCCGCAGGCGCAGTTCTTCATTACCGGTGTGCTCGGCCCGCATTCCAACGCGCACGGCCCGAACGAGTTCCTGCACCTCGACTACGCCAAGCGGCTCACCGCGTGCGTGGCGGACGTCCTCACGGCGCACGCCGCGAGCTGAGCAGCCTTCGCCGGAAGGCGAACGTCACGGCCACCAGCCCGGCGCTCGAGCCCATGAACACGGGAGCGACTCCGACCGCATCCACCAGCCTCGACGCCACGGCGAGCCCGATCGCCTGGCCGGTGAACAGGAAGGTGGCGAACAATGCGACCGCCGAGCCGCGCTCCTTCTGCTCCACCTCCGTCAGCCTGGTTTGCACCGTGGTGTGGAACGCATAGAAGCCGCCGCCCACGGCGAGCAGTCCGGCGGCGGCAAGCGGCAGCCACGGGCTTGCGGCCAGCAAACCGTAGCCGACGGCGAGCGCGATGCCGCCGATCGTGGCAAGGCCGATCTCGCCGAAGGCGCGCAGCGCGCGCGGCGCGACGGCGGCGTACAGCATGCCGCCGAGCGCGTACAGGGCGACCAGCGTGCCGGCCGTCGCCGGGCCGACGTGGAACTGACGCTGGAAGTAGAGCGCCACGAAAGCGAGGGCGCCGAAGATGAAGAAGCCTTCGCAGAAGGCGGTGGCGATGATGCTGGCGAGCGCCCAGCGCTTCAGCAGCCGCGGCATGCGCGCGAAGCTCGCCAGCATCGACGGCCGCGCGCTTGGCCGCGGCTGCCGGCCCGCCTCGAGCGCGAGGAACACGGCGAGGATCAGGAGCACCGCGGCGAGCAGGCCGAAGATCGCGCGCCAGCCGAAATGCTCCGCCATCCAGCCCGCGAGCGCGGTGCCGAAGCCGATGCCGACGATCTGCCCGATCAGGTAACGCGCGAGGAGCGACTGACGCTCGGCATAGGCAAAGGTGTCGCCGATCCAGGCGACCGAAAGCGGAATGAACGCACCGATCGTCGCGCCGGCGACGAAGCGGGCCGCAACGAGGCTCGGCAGGTCGGGCGCGATCGCGCAGGCGGCGGAGCAGAAGGCGGAGGCAAAGGCCGTGGCGGCAATCATGCGGTAGCGGCCGTACCGATCGCCGAGCGGGCCGTAGATGACCTGCAGCAGCCCATAGGCGAGCGCGAACGCCGTCGCCGCGCTCGCGGCGGCGCCCGATGTCACGCCGAAGTCGTCGGCGATGAGCGGCAGCAGCGGATCGGTAGCGCGCAGGCTGGCGGAGCTCGCGAACGCCGCGGCCGAGAGCAGGAAGACGTCGCGCCGCAACTAGCGCTTCTTTAGGGCGCGGACCCCGGTGTTCTCGGCGAGCAGAAGCACGTCGGCCGGGCGGCGGGCGAAAATGCCGTTGGTGACCACGCCGGCGATATTGTTGAGGTCCAGCTCGAGCGTCGTCGGGTCGAGGATGGTGAGCCCGCGGCAGTCGAGGATCAGGTTGCCGTTGTCGGTCTTGAAACCCTCGCGCAGCGCCGGCTGCGCGCCGCGCTTCAAAAGCTCGCGACCGACGTAGCTGCGCGCCATCGGGATCACTTCCACCGGCAGCGGAAATTTGCCGAGCACCGGCACGAGCTTCGAGGCGTCGCAGATGCAGACGAACTGCTTCGCCACGGCGGCGACGATTTTTTCCCGCGTGAGCGCGCCGCCGCCGCCCTTGATCATGTGCAGGTGCTCGGTGATCTCGTCGGCGCCGTCGACGTAGACGTCGAGCTTGTCGACGCTGTTCAGGTCGAAGACGCGGATGCCGTGCTGCTTCAGCCGCTCGGCGCTCGCTTCCGACGCCGCCACCGCGCCGTCGATGCGGCCTTTGACGCTCGCCAGCGCGTCGATGAAGAAATTGACCGTCGAGCCGGAGCCCACGCCGACGATGCCTTCCTGCGCGTACTTGAGCGCCGCCTCGGCAACCGAGCGCTTGAGCTCGTCCTGGGTCATTTCCTGCGCTGGGGCGGCAGGTCGGTGCACACGCCTTCGAAGGCCTCGGCGGCCATGCCGACCGATTCGGCGGTGGTCGGGTGCGGATGGATCGTCTTGCCGATGTCGGTCGCGTCCGCGCCCATCTCGATGGCGAGCGCGATCTCGCTGATGAGGTCGCCGGCGCCGAGGCCGACGATGCCGCCGCCGAGCACGCGATGGTTGTCTGCGTCGAAGATCAGCTTGGTGAAGCCCTCGTCGCGCGCGTTGGCGATGGCACGGCCCGACGCCGCCCACGGAAATTTCGCGACGCCGACCTTGGTGCCGCCCTTCTTCGCGTCATCCTCGGTCAGGCCCGCCCAGGCGATCTCCGGGTCGGTGTACGCCACGGATGGGATGACACGCGCGTCGAAATAGGACTTCTCGCCCGCAATCGCCTCGGCGGCGACGTGGCCTTCGTGCACCGCCTTGTGAGCGAGCATGGGGTTCTTCGTCACGTCGCCGATCGCGTAGATGTGCGGCACGTTGGTGCGCATCTGCGAGTCGGTCTCGATGAAGCCGCGGTCGGTGACGTTGACGCCGGCCTTGTCGGCGCCGACCTTCCTGCCGTTCGGCGTGCGGCCGACCGAGACGAGGATCATGTCGTAGGTCTGCGGCTCGGCGCCATCGAACGTGACCTTCAGCCCTTTCGGGCTCGCTTCCACCTTGCTGGTCTTGGTTTTCAGCATGATGGCGTCGAAGCGGCCCTTGTTCATCTTCTGCCAGACGGCGACGAGGTCGCGGTCCGCGCCGAGCATGAGGCCGTCCATCATCTCCACGACGTCGAGGCGAGTGCCGAGCGTCGAGTACACCGTGCCCATCTCGAGGCCGATGATGCCGCCGCCGATGATCAGCATCTTTTTCGGCACCGACGGCAGCGCGAGCGCGCCGGTGGAATCGACGATGCGCGGATCCTCCGGCAGCTCATTTCCTCCGAGGCGCAGCTTGGCCGCCTGCGAGCCCGCGGCGATGATGGCGTTCGCGAACGTGAGCTTCTTGCCGTCGACGGAGAGCTCGTGCGGCCCGCTGAACGCCGCGACGCCCTGCATCACGGTGACCTTGCGCATCTTCGCCATCGCGGCGAGGCCGCCGGTGAGCTTGCCGACCACCTTGTCCTTGAAGCTCCTCAGCTTGGCGAGGTCGAGCTTCGGCTCGCCGAAGCTGATGCCGTGGTCGGCGAGGCCGCGCGCGGCATCCATCACCGACGCGGTATGCAACAGCGCCTTGGACGGAATGCAGCCGACGTTCAGGCACACGCCGCCGAGCGTCGGATAGCGCTCGACCAGCACGGTCTTCAACCCGAGATCGGCGGCACGGAACGCGGCCGAGTAGCCGCCGGGGCCGGCACCGATCACGACGACATCGCAGTCGTAGCCGCCCTTTGCAGCCGGCGCCGGCGCTGCCGGGGCGGGCGCGGGCGCGGCAGGCTTGGGTGCCTCCTTGGGAGCAGCCGATTCCGTGCCCTCGAGCACGAGGATCGCGGAGCCCTTCGAAACCTTGTCGCCGACCTTGATCCTCAGCTCCTTCACCACCCCCGCGGCCGGCGACGGGATCTCCATCGTCGCCTTGTCCGACTCGAGCGTGACGAGGGACTGCTCCTTGGCGACCTTGTCGCCCGGCTTCACCAGGACCTCGATGACCTCGACGCTCTTGAAGTCCCCGATGTCGGGGACCTTCACTTCATTGCTGGCCATCTAGAGGATCAGCTTCCGGATGTCCGAGAGCACCGAGACGAGGAAGGTGGTGAAGCGCGCGGCCGTAGCGCCGTCGATCACGCGATGGTCGTAGGAGAGCGAGATCGGCATCATGAGGCGCGGCGCGAACTGCTTGCCGTCCCACACCGGCTTCATCGCCGCGCGCGACACACCGAGGATCGCCACTTCCGGCGCATTGATGATCGGCGTGAAGTAGGTGCCGCCGATGCCGCCGAGGCTGGAGATGGAGAAGGTGCCGCCCTGCATGTCGGTGGGGGCGAGCTTGCCGTCGCGCGCCTTCTTGGAGATCTCGGCGAGCTCGTGCGCGAGGTCGAATACGCCCTTGCGGTCGGCGTCCTTCACCACCGGCACCACCAGCCCGCCCGGCGTGTCGACCGCGACACCGATGTGGTAGTACTTCTTGATCACGATGCTCTCGCCCGATTTGTCGAGCGACGAGTTGAACTGCGGGTACTGCTTGAGCGCCGTGACGCAGGCCTTGATCATGAAGGCGAGCATCGTGAGCTTGAAGCCCTTCTTCTCCGTCTCCGCGGTCTGCGCCTTGCGGAAAGCTTCGAGGTCGGTGATGTCGGCCTCGTCGCACTGCGTGACGTGCGGGATCGAGATCCAGTTGCGGTGCAGGTAGGGGCCGGAGAGCTTCTGGATGCGCGCCAGCGGCTTCGTCTCGACCGGCCCGAATTTCGCGAAGTCGACCTCCGGCCAGGCCGGCAGGTTGAATGGCAGCGCGCCGCCGCCGCCTGCCTTCGCCATCGCAGGAGCTCGACCGGACAGCACACCCTTCACGAAGCCCTGCACGTCCTCGTGCAGGATGCGGCCCTTCGGTCCGCTCGCCTGGACTTGCCCGAGATCGACGCCGAGCTCGCGGGCGAACTTGCGCACCGACGGGCTCGCATGGGGCAGCGCGCCGCCCGTCGGAGCGGGTGCGGCTTCGCGCGCCGCTGCGCTTGCCTGACGCGCCGGAGCCGGTTTCGGGGCCTCGGCTTTCTGCTCCGGCCTGGAGATCTCGCTGCGCGGCTCGGCCCGCTGATCACCGCCTTCGAGGACCAGGATCGCAGAGCCCTTCGACACCTTGTCGCCGACCTTGACCTTCACTTCTTTCACGACCCCGGCGCCGGGCGACGGAATCTCCATCGTCGCCTTGTCGGATTCGAGCGTGACGAGCGACTGCTCCTTGGCCACCTTGTCGCCCGGCTTGACCAGCACCTCGATGACTTCCACTTCCTTGAAGTCGCCGATGTCGGGCACCGGCACGGTCTGCGCCGCGCCGAACGACGATGCCGTTTTCTTCGGCGCCTCCTTCTTCGCGGCGGGGGCCGCCTCGTCCTTCGCGTCGAGCTCGAGGATCGGCGAGCCTTTCGACACCTTGTCGCCGACCTTGATCTTCAGCTCCTTCACCACTCCCGCGCCCGGCGACGGGATCTCCATCGTCGCCTTGTCGGACTCGAGCGTGACGAGCGATTGCTCCTTCGTGACGGCATCACCGGGCTTCACCAGCACCTCGATGACCTCGACTTCCTTGAAGTCGCCGATGTCGGGGACCACGACCTGGCTCATACCGTCGTGGGGTCCGCTTTCTCGGGATCGATGCCGTATTTCCGGATCGCGTCCGCCACGGTCTTCGCCTTGCCCTCGCCCTGCTCGGCGAGCGCCTTCAGCGCGGCGATGGTGACGAAGTAGCGGTTCACCTCGAAGAAGTGGCGCAGCTTCGCGCGCGAATCCGAGCGGCCGAAGCCGTCGGTGCCGAGCACGCGATAGATGCGCTCGCGCGGCACGTACGGACGGATCTGGTCGGCGAAGGTCTTGATGTAATCCGACGCCGCGACCACCGGGCCCGCCGGCCGCTTTTCCAGGCACTCGGCGACGTACGGCGTGCGCGGCTTCGACTCCGGATGGAGCAGGTTCCAGCGATCGGCCGCCATGCCGTCGCGGCGCAGCTCGGTGAAGCTCGTCGCGCTCCAGACGTCGGCGCCCACGCCCCAGTCCTTCTCGAGCAGCTCGGCGGCGGCCTCCACTTCACGCAGGATCGTCCCCGATCCCATGAGCTGCACGCGCTGCTTCGCCTTCGACTTGCTCTCGCGCAGGAGATGCATGCCCTTGAGGATGCCCTCCTCCGCCCCCTGCGGCAGCGGCGGATGCTCGTAGTTCTCGTTCATCAGGGTGATGTAGTAGAAGACATCCTCCTGCTGGGTCACCATGCGCCGCAACCCGTCGTGCACGATCACGGCGAGCTCGTAGCCGTAGGTCGGGTCGTAGCAGACGCAGTTCGGCACCACCGAGAACAGCACGTGCGAGTGGCCGTCCTCATGCTGCAGGCCTTCGCCGTTGAGCGTCGTGCGTCCGGCGGTGCCGCCGAGCACGAAGCCGCGCGCCCGCTGGTCCGCCGCCGCCCACGCCAGGTCGCCGAAGCGCTGGAAGCCGAACATCGAGTAGTAGATGTAGAACGGCACCGTGACCAGGTTCGAGTGGCTGTACGACGTCGCCGAGGCGATCCACGAGGAAAAGGCGCCGGCTTCGTTGATGCCTTCCTCGAGGATCTGGCCCTGCTTGTCCTCGCGGTAGAACATCACCTGGTCCTTGTCCACCGGCTCGTACTTCTGTCCCTCGGCGGCGAAGATGCCGAGCTGCCGGAACATGCCTTCCATGCCGAAGGTGCGCGCTTCGTCCGGCACGATCGGCACCACGCGCTTGCCGAGCTCCTTGTCGCGCACGAGCGCGGTGAGCAGGCGCACGAACGCCATGGTGGTGGAAATCTCGCGGCCCTCGCCCGAGCCCTTCAGCACGGCGTCGAACGCGGAGAGCGGCGGCACCGCGGGAACCTGGTCGGCCTTGCGCCGGCGCTGCGGCAGGTAGCCGCCGAGCGCCTTGCGCCGCTCGTGCAGGTACTTCATCTCGGGCGAGTCGGCCGGCGGGATATAGAAGGGCAGCTCCTCCAGCTTGTCGTCCGGGATCGGGATGCGCAGGCGATCACGCATCTCCTTGATGGTCCCCATGTCGACCTTCTTCAGCTGGTGCGTCGGATTCTTCGCCTGCCCCTGCTTGCCCAAACCGTAGCCCTTGATCGTCTTGGCGAGAATCACCGTCGGCTCGCCCTTGTGCTTCGTCGCGGCGGCGTAGGCGGCGTAGATCTTGTGCGGGTCGTGGCCGCCGCGATTCAGGCGCCACACATCCTCGTCGGTCATGCGCGAAACCATCTCCAGCACCTTCGGGTGCTTGCCGAAGAAGTGCTTGCGCACGAACGCGCCGTCGTTCGCCTTGTAGTTCTGGTATTCGCCGTCGACGGTGGTCTCCATGATGCGCAGGAGGAGGCCGTCCTTGTCGCGCGCGATGAGCGGATCCCAGTACGAGCCCCAGATCAGCTTGATCACGTTCCAGCCGGCGCCGCGGAATTCGCCCTCCAGCTCCTGGATGATCTTGCCGTTGCCGCGCACCGGCCCATCGAGGCGCTGCAGGTTGCAGTTGACGATGAAGATCAGGTTGTCGAGGCGCTCGCGCGAAGCCAGCCCGATCGCGCCGAGCGATTCGGGCTCGTCCATCTCGCCGTCGCCGCAGAACACCCAGACCTTGCGGTTGGCGGTGTCGGCGAGGCCGCGCGCGTGCAGGTACTTCAGGAAGCGCGCCATGTAGATGCCCTGGATCGGGCCGAGACCCATCGACACGGTGGGGAACTGCCAGTAGTCCGGCATCAGCCACGGGTGCGGATACGACGAGACGCCCTTGCCGTCGACCTCGCGGCGAAAGTTGTTGAGCTGCTCCTCGGTAAGACGACCTTCGAGCAGCGCGCGCGCGTAGACGCCGGGCGAAGAATGACCCTGGAAGTAGATCAGGTCGCCGCCGTGGCCTTCCGAGGGCGCGTGCCAGAACTGGTTCTGCCCGACGCCAAACAGCGTGCCCACCGAAGCGAAGCTCGCGATGTGGCCGCCGAGCTCGTCGTCGCTCTTGTTCGCGCGCACGACCATGACCAGCGCGTTCCAGCGGCAGTAAGAGCGGATGCGCTCTTCCAGGGCCGGGTCGCCCGGCGAGCGCTCCTCCCTGTGCGGCGGAATGGTGTTCAGGTAGGCGGTGTTGGGCGAGAACGGGATGTACGCGCCGGAGCGGCGGGCTTTCTCGATCAGGCGCTCGAGAAGGTAGTGGGCACGCTCGGGACCTTCGCGCTCGAGCACCGCCTCGAGCGCGTCGAGCCATTCCTGGGTCTCCAGCGCGTCCGGGTCGTTGGCGGCAGGGAATTGCGGAACGGCGGACATGGGCGGGGTATCCGATGTAAATGATCTGCTGCGGGGGGCGCGGCAAGCTTAACCAGAAAAGCGGGCCAATGCTAGACTGCGCGCCCCCATGGCCGCGCGCATGCTCGACGGAAAATCGCTCGCGGCGCAGATACGCGCCGCGGTCAAACGCGAGGTCGAATCGCTTTCGCAGCGCGGCATCCGCCCCGGACTGGCGGTGATCCTCGCCGGCGAGGATCCCGCCTCGCGCGTCTACGTGCGAAACAAGGTGCGTGCCTGCGAGGAGACCGGCGTTCGCTCGCAGCTTTTCGAGTTGCCCGGCAACGTGAGCGAGGAAGCGCTGATCGACCGGGTGCTCGCGCTGAACGACGACGAAGAGGTGCACGGGATACTCGTGCAGCTGCCGCTCCCGAAGCGCATCGACTCGCAGAAGGTGCTCGCGGCCGTTTCGCCCGCGAAGGACGTGGACGCGTTTCACGCGCTTAACCTTGGCGCGCTGCTGGAAGGCCATCCGCGGCTGCTGCCTTGCACGCCGGCCGGGGTGATGCGGCTCGTCGATTCCGCCGGCGTGCCGCTCGCCGGGTCGCACGCGGTGGTGATCGGGCGCTCGAACATCGTCGGCAAGCCGCTCGCGCTCCTGCTCTTGCAAAGGGACGCTACCGTCACCATCTGCCATTCGAAGAGTCGTGATCTGCAAAGTCTCGCGCGCAGCGCGGACATCCTGGTCGCCGCGGTCGGACGGCCGAAACTCATCGGCGCCAGCATGGTCAAACCGGGCGCCTGCGTGATCGACGTCGGCGTGAACCGCCTGAGCGACGGATCGCTCTGCGGCGACGTGGACTTCGGCCCGGTGAGTGAAGTGGCCGGATGGATCACGCCCGTGCCCGGCGGCGTCGGACCGATGACGATCGCCATGCTGCTCGAAAACTGCCTGCGCGCCGCTGGCGCAACGAAATGAATCCACTTCTCGATTTTTCCGGCCTGCCAAGATTCGACGAGCTCAAGCCGGAGCATGTCGCCCCGGCGATCGACGAGCTGCTCGCCGCAGGCCGCGCCACCATCCAGCGCGTGCTCGCGGCCCCCGTAACTTGGGACGCGTTCGTGGCGCCGCTCGAGGACGCGAACGAGCGGCTCGGCCGCGCCTGGGGCCAGGTCGCGCACCTGCACGCCGTGCTCGACAGCCCGCAGCTGCGCGACGCGTACAACGCCAACCTGCCGAAAATCACGCAATACTGGACCGAGCTCGGGCAGAACCAGCCGCTCTTCGAGAAGTACCGGCAGCTCGCGGCATCGGCGGCGTTCGCCGGGCTCGCCCCGGCGCGGCGCAAGATCGTCGAGAACGCGTTGCGTGACTTCCGTCTCGGCGGCGCCGAGCTGCCGGCGGACAAGAAAGCGCGCTACGCCGCGATCCAGGAAGAGCTGGCGAAGACGTCGAGCCGTTTTTCCGAGAACGTGCTCGATGCCACCAAGGCGTTCTCCATCGTCGTGGACGAGAAGCGCATCGGCGGCATTCCGCAGGATGTCCTCGACGCGGCGCGCGAAGCCGCCGAGAAGGACGGCAAGCCGGGCTGGAAGTTCACGCTGCACGCGCCCTCGTACCTGCCGGTCCTGCAGTACGCCGACGACCGCGGCCTTCGCGAAACGATGTACCGCGAGAGCGTGACGCGCGCCTCCGAGTTCGGCAGGCCGGAATGGGACAACACGCCGCTCATCGCGCGCATCGTCGAGCTGCGGCGCGAGCTGGCCCACCTCCTCGGCTACCGGACCTACGCCGAAGTGTCGCTCGTGCCGAAGATGGCGGAGACGCCCGAGCAGGTGCTGTCGTTCCTCGACGATCTCGCGCGGCGCGCACGGCCGTTCGCCGAGAAAGACGCGGCGGAGCTGCGCGACTTCGCGCGCACGGAGCTGGGGCTCGACCCGCTCGAATCGTGGGACGTCGCCTACGCGTCGGAAAAGCTGCGCGTGAAGCGCTACTCGTTCTCCGACCAGGAGGTCAAGCAGTACTTCCCGGAACCGGTCGCCGTGCAGGGCCTCTTCCGCGTGGCCGAGACGCTCTACGGCATCCGCATCGCGCCCGCGCAGGCGCGCACGTGGCACGAGGACGTCAAGTTCTACGAAATCCGCGACCACGGCGGCAGCCTGGTCGGCCAGTTCTACATGGACCTGTACGCGCGCGACACCAAGCGTGGCGGCGCGTGGATGGACGACGCGATCACCCGCCGGCGCAAGGGCACGCAACTGCAGACGCCGGTCGCGTATCTCACCTGCAACTTCTCCCGCCCCCTCGGTTCAGATAAGGGCGGCAAGCCCGCGCTCTTCACGCACGACGAGGTGCTGACCCTCTTCCACGAATTCGGGCACGGGCTGCACCACCTCCTCACGCGGGTGGAAGACCTGGGCGTCTCCGGCATCAACGGCGTCGAGTGGGACGCGGTGGAGCTGCCGAGCCAGTTCATGGAGAACTTCTGCTGGGAATGGGACGTGCTGCGTCACATGACGAAGCATGTCGAGACCGGCCAGCCGCTCCCGCGCCCGCTCTACGACAAGATGGTCGCGGCAAAGAACTTCCAGAGCGGCCTCGCCATGCTGCGGCAGATCGAGTTCGCGGTGTTCGACATGCGCCTGCACTCGGAAACGGGACGCACTGCGCTCCAGCTCCTCGACGAGGTGCGCAGCCAGGTCGCGGTGCTGAAGCCGCCGGCCTACAACCGCTTTCCGAACAACTTCTCGCACATCTTCGCGGGCGGCTACGCCGCCGGGTACTACAGCTACAAATGGGCCGAAGTGCTGTCCGCCGATGCGTACTCGTTCTTCGAGGAGCACGGCGTGCTCGACCCGAAGAGCGGCGAGCGCTTCCGCGACGAGGTGCTGGCGGTCGGCGGCTCGCGTCCCGCCGCGGAATCGTTCCGCGCCTTTCGCGGGCGCGATCCGAGCGTCGAGCCGCTCCTGCGCCATAACGGCATGACCGCCTAGTGAAGCTGGCGAGTTGGAACGTCAACTCGCTGCGCGTCCGGCTGCCGCATCTGCTCGACTGGCTGCGCGACGCCCGGCCGGACGTGGCGTGCCTGCAGGAGACGAAGACCGAGGACGCCAACTTCCCCGTCGGCGAGCTGCGCGACGCGGGCTATCACGCGGTGTTCTGCGGACAACGCGCCTACAACGGCGTCGCCATCCTTTCCCGCCGTGCGATCGAGGACGTGGCGCATGGCATCCCGGACTTTCCGGACGACCCGAAGCGCTGCATCGCCGGCACCGTGGACGGCATTCGCGTCGTCTGCCTCTATGCGCCGAACGGCGAAGCACCGGGGACGGACAAGTACGCGTACAAGATGCGCTGGTACGAAGCTCTCGCCCGCTGGATGGGCACGGAAATCGGCGAGAGGGAAAAGCTCGCGCTGCTCGGTGATATGAACGTAGCGCCCGAGGATCGCGACGTGCACAACCCCAAGCGCTGGGAAGGCAAGATCCATGTCTCCGAGCCGGAACGCGCGGCACTCAGGAAAGTGATGGACGTCGGCTTCTCCGACGCGTTCCGCCTGTTCGACCAGCCGGAGAAGCAGTTCTCGTGGTGGGACTATCGCCTGAAGGCGTTCGAGCGGGGGTGGGGTCTGCGTATCGACCTCGCCCTGCTCGCGCCCGAGCTTGCGAAACGCTGCACGTCGTGCATCATCGATGTCGGGCCGCGCAAGCGGGAGCGGCCCTCGGATCACGCCCCCGTGGTGCTGGAGATCGATCTCTGAGGAGGAGAGGATGAAAAGGCGGGACTTTCTAGTGGCGGCCGCCCTGGCGCCCATCGCTGCGCGTGCGCAGGGCAGCTTTCCTTCGAAGCCGATCAACTGGGTGGTCGGCTTCCCGCCGGGCGGCGGCGCCGACGGCGTCACGCGCCTGGTGGCCTCGAAGCTCTCGCAGAACATCGGCCAGCCGGTGATCGTGGAGAACCGCCCGGGCGCGAGCTCGAGCATCGCGGCCCAGTACGTCGCCAACGCGGCGCCCGACGGCTACACGATCATGAGCGTCGAGCAGGGCTCGATGGTGTTCAACACCGCGCTCTACTCCAAGCTGCCCTACGACCCGAAGGACATCGCGCCGGTCTGCGACATGATCCGCGCGCCGGTGATCCTGGCCGTCAATCCGAACTTTCCGGCGAAGGACCTCAAGTCCTTCGTCGAGCTCATCCGCAAGAACCCCGGCAAGTACAACTACGGCTCGCCCGGCCGCGGTCTAGCGCACCAGCTCGCGATGGAAGCGTTCAAGCAGCGCGCGAAGCTCGACATCGTCGACGTGCAGTACAAGGGCATCGCGCCGGTGGTGCAGGACGTCGTCGCCGGCCAGATTCCAATGGGACCGATCGACACGGTGGTGATCCTGCCGCACCTGCGCGCCGGCAAGCTGCGCGCGATCGCCTCCTTCTCCGACAAGCGGCTCGCCGCGACGCCGGACGTGCCCGCGATGGGCGAGCTCGGCTACGAGGGCCTCGACATCGCGCCCATCGTCGGCGTCGGCGCGCCGGCGAAGACGCCGCGCGAGATCATCCACCGGCTGAATGCGGAAATCGTCAAGGCGGTGCACTCGCCGGAAGTGAGCGCCAAGCTGACCGGCCTCGGCCTCGAGATCATCGCCGACACGCCCGAGCAGTTCGCCGCGTTCCTCGACAACGAAGCGAAGAAGTGGCTGCCGCTCATCCGCAGCCTCAACATCAAGCTGGATTGAGGTAGCGCTTCTTCGATTCGCGGATCATCTCGAGGAGCGCCTGCGCGGGATCGCGACCCTCGCGCTTCGCGCGCTCCTTGGTTTCGACCCAGCGCTTCAGATCCTCGTAACCCTGCCTGGTGTGCGCGTTCCACTGCGCATCCTGCGGGACCGTGAGCTCGAGTCGTATGCCGTTCGGGTCGTGGAAGTAGATGCTCTCGAGCATGCCCTTGTGATCCACGGGGCCCAGGACGTCGACGCCGTTTTTGACCAGCCAGTCGCGCCAGCGTCGCAGCTCGCCGGCGTCGGCCGCCTGTAGCGCCATGTGGTCAAACACCTCATACGCCGGGTGCGAAGGCTTGGCGCGCGGCGGCAGATCGGCGACTTCGAAGAATGCGATGGTCGAACCGTCGGCCATGCGAAAGAAGATGTGGAAATACGGGAAGTCGTCGCCGGTCGATGGCACATGGTCATCGAAGATCGTGCTGGCGAGCTCCATGCCGAGAACGCGTGTATAGAAGTCGGCCGTCGCCGCCACGTCGTGCGTGACATACGCCGCATGGTTGAGCATGCGCGGGACGAGTTTCATACGGCAGCGCCCACGCGGCTCTCAACTCGCGGCATGACTTCTTTGGCGAAAAGCGTCATCGAACGCTCCACGAGCTTCGGGTCGAGCGCGCCGAAGTTATGCATCGTCGCCACATGCCGGATGCCCATCTCGTGGAGCCGGCACATCTTCTCCGCGACGGTGTCCACCGATCCGAAGAGGCAGATGCCATTCTGAATGATGTCCTCGTACACGTGCTTCTTGGCATAGAGGCGCGTGTCCACGTACAGATCGTACGCCGCCTTCGCCTGCTCCCGCGCTTCCTGGTCGCTCTTTGCTACGTAGGTATGCAGCGTAAAGACGTGATCATCGTCGTCCTTGGGCATGGCGGCCTCGGCCCGGCCCTTGCGGTATTCGTCGAGCATGGTGCCGATGTCCGCGAAGTCTTTGCAGGACGCGTAGGGCACGGTGAAGATGCGGTTCTTCTGCTTGCCGACGTGGTACGCCGCCTCTCGCGCGAGCACCGCGACGTAGATCGGCGGCACGCGGCCTTCGTGGGGAAGTACGTTGAGGACCACCTTCTCGCTCGCCGAGAACTGTCCGTTGTACGAGAGCGTCTCGCCGGCCATCAGGCGCTTCACGATGTCGAGGTTCTCGTTGAAGCGGTCGCGCTTTTCCTTGCCTTCCTTGCCGAAGCCGACGAACTCGTGCGCGAGATAGCCCGAGCCGACGCCGAACATAAGGCGCCCGCCACTCATCATGTCCACCATCGAGTAGGTCTCCGCGATGCGGCGCGGATCATGGAAGGTGAGGATCGAGATCGCCGTGCCCAGGCGAATCTTCTTGGTGCGCTGCGCAAGCGCTGACAGCATCACCGCCGGGTCCGGCACCACGCCGTATTCGTGGAAATGGTGCTCCGCGCAAAAAAAGGTGTCGAAGCCCAGGCGCTCGGCGACCTCGCACGAGTGGATCACCTGCTCGTAGAGCTGCGGGACGGTGCGCGCGAGGCGGGGATAGTGATCGTTGACGGAGAAGAGCGAGTAGCGCATCGGGCGTCCCATCGTGATTACAATATGTACAACGAATTTTACTAATCGAAATGGCACGCGTGCAACGCCTCGGCATCCACTCGCTCGAAACCGGCCTGCGCCTCGCGCGCGCGCTCGCCGAGGAGCCGTGGCCGCTGCCGCTGAAGGATGTCGCCGCGCGCGCGCACATGCCGCCGGCCAAAGCCCATCGCTACCTGGTGAGCCTGATCCGCGCCGGCCTTGCCGAGCAGGACCGCGAGAGCGGCCGCTATCGCCTGGGTCCTTTCGCGCTCGAGCTCGGCCTGTCCGCGCTCGGCAGCCTCGACGTGCTGAAGCTCGGCGGCGAGACGATCGCCGACCTGCGCGCGGCGATCGACGAGACCGTCCTGCTCGCCGTCTGGGGCAACAAGGGCCCGGTCGTGGCGCGCTGGGAAGAATCGACCCGGCCGGTCGCCACCAACGTGCGCGCGGGATGGGTGATGCCGCTCGCCAACTCGGCGACAGGCCGTTGCTTCAGCGCCTATCTGCCCTCCAGCGTGACCGCGCCGATTCTCCGGGCGGAGTTCGCGCGTATGCCCGAAGCGAAGCGCGCCTACGGCGCGCGCCTGGAGCAGATCCGCGCGCGAGGTCTCTCGCGCGTGCGGGGCGACCTCCTGCGGGGCGTGGCGTCGGTGGCGGCGCCGGTGTTCGGCCACGACGACGCCATCGTGGCGGTGATCGCGGCGCTCGGCCCGCAGGGCGGCTTCGACGTGGCCTGGGATGGCGCGATCGCGCGCGCGGTGAAGCGCGCGGCGCAAACGCTTTCGGCGCGGCTCGGTAAACGCGCCGCGGGCCGGTGATACGATGAATGGTTTCGGCTGTAACTAGTTTTTCGAAGGAGGAGCG
>Ga0070681_10003271_pt1 | contig 15117 bp, 20 predicted proteins | sample KBSC83BmetaG_FD_65650 | JGI IMG/M metagenome (GOLD analysis project Ga0070681, IMG submission 65650) | Corn rhizosphere microbial communities from Kellogg Biological Station, Michigan, USA - KBS C8-3B metaG | ecosystem: Host-associated > Plants > Roots > Rhizosphere | place: USA: Michigan...
GTGATAGCCGATCACTTCTGTACGTAGCACAGAGATGGTGCGCCCATGCCCTGCGAGTGCAAGTATAGGCGCAAGGAAGTCAAGGTTCTCGTCGTGCTCGATCGCTATGATCGTCCTGTGCGAGTTCGGTTTCATACACTCTCTCCTTGATGTTGTATCCTCTTCTCAATAGCACTCCCTCCACTAGTCCCCGTACTGCCGCACGCAATACCATTGTGTCAGGCATGTACCCTTCGCTCGGCCCAAGCATGTCGTACAGTTGTATGAGACAAAACTTCGAACATGCTGGTAGTAGGTCGATAAAGAGCTTCATGTCGAATGTGGCTATTGCGTACATACCAACGGGCGTTGGATCGTACAGCATTATGCACACTACTCCACATGCTTGTAGGTCCTACCCTGCGCTATTGCAGAGACAGTTTCTCTAGTTAGTCCGTAGAGTTGCGCAATGTGCTCATGTTGGCGTCCTTGATCCAACAACTTGCGTATAGCCTTGACAACGCTATGCGGTAGACCATGCCGCTCGCGTTGCTTCATGTCGTTCATGTTCTCTTGATGTGTGCCACGCTCAAGATGAAAAGGGTTGCAGCAGGCCCCCTCGACGTCTCCACGCAGATACGCAGGAGCCCCGTTGTCACATGTATGTCTAGGCATCTCGTCTTTGAGTAATGGTCCGTGAAACAACTCGAATACGAGACGGTAGGCAACATGCTTTTTACCACCGTAATCATAGTACGGAATGCCTTTATCACTATGGCCTCCCTTGTACGGCCAGCATTCTGTACGGTCACCACCGCGCATGTCGATCTTTTCGAACACTCCAGCAGCAGTGTTGCGTTTGCCCAAATGGTTCCCCTCCTACAGTAGATACTTAATTGCAAGATACACAGCAGCTATGACTATTACGAGACCAACGAGCGTGACTATTTCTCCAGTCGAGAAAGCGAACGGACCCCATTGGTAGATCATGTCGTGTCCACTCCCTTGATTGTCATCACGTCTTCGGTTCCGTCTGCATACACAGTTACTCGCTCCATGCGACCATCCGCATAGAGTTTTAGACCAGTACCATGTACGAAGTCTTTAGTGTTGATCCACACAAACCAATGGCCCATGTCCCTGTACGTAAAGCCACCGTGCTTGTAGAAGCGAACCGGCACACGCTCAATGCGTATCAAACGTGTGCCGGGTTCTACGTGGATCGGTGTGGACGCTCTAGTTGATGGTTTTGCTTTCTCCATCGTCTTTCTCGTCCACTTCCATCTTCTGAGTGAAAGGATCAATCCTTGCCAGTACTTCTTGAACCTTCATGTGATGAATACTCGCGACGTACCGTAAGAGTGCGTTCGTCAGTTCTGACAATACACTCTCAAAGAGTGTGCCGAAGATGGACAAACTCCTAGCAGGATTGTCTCCGCAATGCGAAGAGACTGTTTTTATGACAACACCGTGTAGCAGAGACATGATCGCTGTCTTCTTGACGAATAGTTCTTCTAGCTCTTTGGTATCGACGTTACAGCCTTCCTTTATGACGCGTTCTGTGACTTGTTTCCTCAGAACGTCGCCGTAGTTGTTTAGCAAGTTGATACTTGCGTTCTCTAGTATTCTGTAGATGTCATTAGACATCAGTTTGATCTCTTCTTCGCAAGCTTTCACCAACTTATTGTCATTAGAATCGAATGTTCCTCGGTCGTCCATGTGGAGAGCCTTTCTTAGTAGCTGTAGCAGATGGGCGCACCGACCAAACGTGCGGTGCAATCTCCCTCGGGTCCAACTTGAACCGTTTGGAAATGTTCTTGACTGCCATCGATATCTCGATGCCCTCACGTTCACGAGCAATGATCTCGGCGCGTGCCTTGTTGGCCTCAACGCCGCAATCCTCGTAACGAGTGCGGAGACTTTCGACAACGAACTTGAGCATCTCTTCGTCCGTAGTCCGAAGAGAGCCGAAACCTTCCAAGGTGCGTGGGACTTCAACGTATTGAATAGAACGCTCCTGCATGATGTCGAGCACCATGCGGGTATGTCGTTCAGAGACACCACGTTCGTATGCATCTGGCTTGCCAACCACGAAGTATGGCCGCTCTTGTGAGAGCAGATCAGCGCAGATAGCAGTCTGCCAGTCCCCCGAGTAAAGTACATTGCGCTCTATATAGAGAGTGTCATGGGACGAGCGCGTGTCCCTACGACATTCACGGTTGAGGAACAGTTCTATGATTTGGGTGATCGATAGTGACGCCATGTGTATCTCCTGTGTTCGAATGTTCGTTACCTCCCGTCTCTAGGCAGAGTGACCTAGACCAGAGACCACGACATTGCTGCCGTGGTCTCGTCGTCTAGAGCAGATTACCTACGAACTTTACCGATTGCAGAAGAGATTGCAGTGCGAGACATCTCGGCTGCGATCTCTTCTGGTGTGACGCGTGTGTCAACGATCTGAACTGTTATCTTAAAGTTCACACCGTCAGAACTCTCGGCCAAGAGAGCAACATTGTCTCCCTTGTCCACGACACTGAAATCGATCATCTCGTAGCGATTGCCGGTGATCTCTTCCTTAATGTCATTCGCTACGTCCATGCATTCCTGCAAGAACAGACCACGTCGCTTCTCGTTATCGATCAAATCGCGAACGTTGCGATCGTCGTCGTTACCAACAATTTTGTCCTCAGTCATACATTTCCTCCTTATTCTAGACCACAATTGGCCTAGACCAATACCGACCAACGCACGTTGATCGGTATGGCGTCTAGGTCAACAGTTGTTCTTCTTTCTCCTGACTTCATATGCGTTGTACTCGCTCCTGAGACAGTTAGTGTATGTCTCAAGAGTACGCATGAACAGTGACCAATTTGGCTTAGTGTATTCATCAAGGGGATTAGCCTTGATGAACTCGTTGATCTTCTGGTCTATCTCGTGTGCCCGAGCATAGATCGCATGACTGTCTTCGAGTTTGCTCATGCTTTCTTGCCCCTCTTCTTGCGGCCTTGCGCTTCATCAATGATGTCACGCAGTTCCTTCTTGAGTGCCGCAGCCTTCTCGCCTCGCCAATGTGCCACGTTGCCGAGGAAGTAGAGGACAATACTGATTGCACTGTCATGCATGTAGTGATCAGTAATGTCTTCTAGTTCCGCCATTGCCGTTAGATAAGGCAGTGCAGCAGGCGGACAAATGCCGGACTTCATAGTCTGTCGCATGTCACGCACTATTTCTCCTGCAATACGCGACAGTGGCCTATGACCGCTCTTTGTAAGCGTATCAGTTGCTATGCTCATGTGCTTCTCTCCGAATAGATCAACGTACGTTGGACTAGATTGTACTAGTGTCGTTTGAACTTGTTCTTGTCGAGTGCTCCAACGCGTACCATCACCATTATATGCTGCTGTCCTGACCAATACCCGAAGAACTGCACACCGTATTCCTTGTGTGCAGTATCAATCTTCGGAATGACTGGTATATCCGGTTTGAACTGGCGCAAGATTTCCTTGCGTATCCCTTTTACTGCCTGCATTGTAGCCACAGTATCGAGTACTGTGTCTCCAATGTTAAATCCATTAACGCTTTTAGTCATGCTTGTGCTTCTCCTCATTGCTGAGAAGTCCAACGCACGTTGATATGTTGATGATGTCGATACATGTGGGCCTTCCCCACCTGATCAACGAATAATAGTTTATCACAAAACCGTACCATTGTCAAGTGGACACGGTTTTATATGACCGTATCTGTATTGCACTACAAATACTATGCCATTGGAGAGCCTATGGACGCATACATGTGGGCACTACATGTGACTGCGGCACAGAGGCTTCTAAGCCTTGCGCTGCCTTGCTTTCTTGCGTCCTGGCCACGTGCGTGCGTGCGATGCTGTTGCCTGTACGCGGGCACAAAAAAGCCCTCGTGCTGGTGGGCACGAGGGCTGATAGATCAGAGTGTGTGATTGTGTATATAGATCGATACGATAACCATCGTAATGATCCACAGTATTCCTGCGAGTTGTTCTGGCTTGAGCATGTGTTCACCGATCAACGTACGTTGAACAAAAGAAAAGGGAGAGTGTATCGCTACACTCTCCCGTGTTCAGTTACGCACGCTTGCGAGTAGGCTTGCTACCTGCCGTCGCACGCTTGATCGGAGTAGGAGTGTGAGCAGTGCCAACCTTAGCAGTCGGTTCCGCTTTCTTCTCCTCTTGCTTGGGCGCTTCGATCACACGCTTCGGCGGGACGTTGGGGTTGATGCCGCCGACAGTCTTACGTCTCTCTTCTCCCTCTCGTACCGCCTTAACGTAAGCGTTAATCTCCGCCAACGTCTCTTCGGCAAGAGCAATCAAGCTCTTGTCGTACGCAATGCGGTCGCCTTCATCTGCCATCGTGGCGAACCTACGCCACACACTGTTAGACATGCGCAACACGTTGATACGTCCAAGCTTGTCGACATCGGTCATATTCACCGCGTTGGCATCGGCACCGCGACCCTGGTCTGTTCCAGGTCCCGCGTTGCCAGTCGGTGCTGTGCCGGCAGTCTGCGCAGTAGTATCGGCAGCCGGAGCGGGCGGAGTAGCAGGAGTGCCGGGCTGTGCAGCACGAGGCGTCACCTTGCCGAACATTTCCTTGCCTTGCTCATTGATACGAGTAACCGAAGCATACGCACCCGGTCCGTACTTCTTACCATCGAGAGGAACTAGACCCTCGCGATCTGCATACTTGTCCGGATCGATCGCAAGAGGATGAACACGTGTGAGTTCTTCACCTGTCTTGCGTGACACGAACAGGTCCGCAATGTGCTGATCTTTCTTAAACGTCTTCTTATGCTTTGCTTCGAGTGCAGCGAGATACGCTCCGCCGAAGACAGTACGACGAACACGTTCCGTCCAAACACTGCGGCGAGTATCATCGACAACACCGAAAGTCTCGGCAATCAAGTCGTCGAACATTTCGCCTTTCTTCTGCTTGTTATTCTCCGCCAAGTACTTCTTAACGGAGAACTTGATCACTTCGAACCGGAAGCCGAGATAGAAGTGATACAAGTAAACGTTGTCCGCGTTGGACTGTGCTTTGTCTGCGGTCTCGGACACTTGCCGAACATGCGCAGCAGACTTGCGGTATTCGTCCGGAAGATTGGACATGTTCCGAGACCAGCGAGCCCGCGCAATGTACTTGCACATTTCCGAATGCGCTTCGCCGCCGGTCTCTTTGTCTTTGAAAAGGTTCATTACTTCGTTGGCCATTGCCTCTTCTTTGAGAACCGCTTTCTTGTACGCATCCGCAATCGCAAGCGGATAGTGCAACGGGTTCTCTTTCTTTCCCTGGTCTGTCATCTCCAGAGTAGCGGCATCGGGAAGGCCGTATTTCGAAAGGAACTTAACGGCATTCTCGATGCGAGCGGACATTGTGAGAACAGGCATTGTGTACTTCTCCGAATATGCGAACCGTTTGAAGACTGCGACCAACGTACGTTGATCGCAACAACGGCAAGCACGGTTCGCGGAGAGCTTACCGTTATTCCGTTATCCCGCCGAAACCAGTTTGCTTGCGTCTACTCCGACTTTGCTATCGCGGAGGTTAGCTCGCTCCTACAGCACGGGAACGCTATGTCTTACGTACTCAACAAACAACCAAACTCGACAGATAAACAATTATCGCATGAATAAAGTTCCATTGTCAAATTACGTAATGATATCAATGTGTTAGGTGATGTCACGTCACAACGTATCACATCATACGTACAACACAATACGACATCACGACCAACGTACGTTGATCACTCTCACACGCGGAGAAGAAAGAAGAACGCACGTATTCGCGTGGCGTAGTCTTATCTGGATTGATCGCCGTCACTCTACACAGACATGCGATCACTGTTCACATGCTACACGGTTGTACTGTGTAGTGCAAAGAGAGGGGTCTGTTTTACTGTGTCTAGTCTTGCGCTGTATTGTGTTGTCAACTAGTAGACTACTGTGATCAATAGTCATTCTCAATTGACTACTCCCCCCGCCATTTCCAAAAACGGGTACCGGTGGAGCTGGTGACTGCGTCGATTGACCTCCATCGAAGCACAATTCGACCAATTGAATTCCACGACGTAGTCGTACGCGCCTTCGAAGACTTCGATCTTCAACATCGTTGTAGATAAACAAAAAGGCACATGCGTTGTCACATGTGCCTGTATTATATTGTATTATATAATATAGTATCAGTCAGTGTATTGCACGCATCTGATACGAACCAGGGCAGTCAACAACTGTAGTAGTTCGAAACTCGTCTGCTTTACTCGTCCAACCAACACCAGCATTATTATCAGGACTAATCTCCCATAACATACGCCGCTCTAATACAGACATCTTCTTTGCTCTCTTCTCTATCTTCTCGTTCCTACGTCTACCTACTGACATCTTCACAGCCCTCCACTCTACCATCTACAATCTCTTGCAGCGTCTTACCACAGACGACACAAGTCTCTCTATTCCAGTGCATCACGTGTCTGCGTACTACGGACTGTCTATTCCGAATGTATTCGTCAGTCGAAAATCGATCAGGATTTACGTACGGCTCCTCCGTCGCCGTGGTATGTTCAGTACTATGCACCACATTCCCTCCAATGTACGTTGATCGGGGACCGTCCCCCCGCCTCTCTTTTTCGCTAACGCGTATTTTATCAAGACTTCATCATCTGTCAATAGAAAAACGCTATTGACAAGGTACGAAAGACCTTGTACTCGCGCACGCGTTCCTTATACACTGTCGTCTATTCGTACCGGAGGGAACTATGGCTTCGTCTTCGCAGTTTTGGGAAAACAGTGGTGGCGTTGATAACGCGGGCGGTGCCAAGTACGCTCTCAAGGTCAACCGTGACTCTATCGTTATGCGTGTCGCCAAGCTGCTTCGTGGCAAGGGCAATCGTAAGATCGCTGGTCTTATGAAGGCACTGAATGGTGCGGCTGCTGGTAGCGATGCTACTGAGACGTACAAGCGTGTTGCGGAGAAGACGCAGTTCGCTGATGCGGAACTCGGTGGTCTTCGTACTATCGAGACGCGTACGATCATCGACCGTGCGACGACTTCGACGGATGAGACGTTGCTTGACAAACTGACTGATCAGAAGTTCAAGCCGACGACGTATCCTGTCGATCTGTCCGGCAATGGTTACGATGGTAACACTGACGGAAAGGCAGGTCGCGTCTAATGCCGCAGGGTAATCCCGCTGGATATCTCCCGGAGCAGACTCCAGAGGAGATTATCCCGACACGAGATATGGCAATGGCGCTCCTTCAAGAAAGAGGAGCGCCGTTGACTAACTACAATCTCAATGGCGCGATGCAGATACTCACTACGAACCCGGAGATACTAAAGCGTATCTCTATGGCTCAGGCGACGACGAACAGACGCGCTCCTGTTGATGCACAAGCTCTTGCTCCGCCTGCCGCTGGTGCTGGTGACGGTCGTTTCGATCTAGCCGAACGTGCAGCGATGGGCAAGCCTCAAGCTGGTGCTAATGTCTCCGAAGTTCCGGAGAATGATGCACAAGGCGAGACAGAGGGACAGTCGTTGTCTCCTGATCGTCAATATATCGAACAGCAGCGTGCATCTAGTGGTGGCTTCGATCTGCCTGCGACTATGTACGCTGTTCCTGCCGCTCTTGCGTTCGCTCTTGCTAAAAGGCGTGGACTAAATGTTCCTACGCCGAATATCGGTGCAGTGGAGAGGGCTGCTGTACCGAGAGCGCGTGCCGCCGGTAACGCGGTAACTGCTGGTGCCTCTCCCACGCCTATGCCTGCTACCGGCGCACAGACACGCGCGGCTGCTGGTGATGCATCAGCTTCTTCGTTCACTGGTGGTCTTGATGGAGAGATGCCTTCTCCACCGAGGTCACGTACTAGTGTACGAGTGAATGGCAAAAGTCAGCCAGATGCGGAGGCTGCTATCAATGCAGCGTCTACTCCTCCGACACCGACACGCAAGCCGTCGATGATCCCGGACAGTGCTGTGACTGGAGAGACTCGTCCTATTCCGAACAATCCGTCGATCCAGGCAGCGGAACGTCAGGCACAGACAACGGGTGTCGTTAAAGCCGGTACTCGAATTGATGTTCCTGGGACTGGTACTGTCACTATCTCTCGTGACATGCCACAGGCTGAATTCGAGAAGCTCAAGCAGGCATATCAAGACGACATTGAGTACTTCAAAGCGTACGGTCGCAAGTATACGCAGCCGCTTTCTGAGAAAGAGAACCCGAACTCTTCGAAGAATGTGAAGGGTCGTATTGACCGTAACAAAGGCGATTGATGCTCGCTAATTCAAATGAACCGCTTGTTCTGCAAGACGGTACGAGAATTGATCCGAGCACAGGGGCGGTCATTCGTGACCGTCCCAATCGCTTTGTTGCAGTACCAACGAATAGAGAAGCGGTGAAGCAGATCACGTCTGCACGACGTAGGCTTGCTGATCTACCTGCACCGCCGAAGACGATGAATACGGTGTCCGTAGTATTCATGTATACTACATTCGGTCTCAGTGATCAGGACATCGCTCTCGCAATGAACCTGACGGTTGACCAAGTTCTTCGTATCAAGGCTAACGATGTCTACGCAACCGTCAGCAAACAGTTCATCAAAGAGATCGCAGACGCAGACACTACAGAAGTCCGTGATCTTCTGGTGCTTAATTCTCGTTCTGCTGCTCAACGTATGTTGGAGTTGGCTGATAGCGAAGATGAGAAGGTGGCTCAGAAGGCCGCCGCTGACATTCTTGATCGTGCTGGTCTCCGTCCTGCCGATGTGCATGAGCATCGTGTTAAGATGGAAGGCGGTTTGACGATCGAGTTCATCAAGAAAGAGACGAATAACAACGTCATCGATGGCGTTGCTGTTGAGATGGAGGAAGTAAGTGACGACGTATCGTGATCTTAGCGGCAATCGTCCTAACGGTGTTCCTGTTACTGAGGATCACGTTCCTCATCTGCCTGTAACTGTCACGCACTGTCCTGTCATCGCTTGTCTCGGTGACAGCATCACTGCACAGGGCTCATTGAATACTGATACGTCGCAGTCGTACAACAACTACGGCTACTTTACGTGGCTGCGTATTCTGTCGTTGCAGCGTGTTCACATTCCTGTGACACATAACTTCGGCGTCTCTGGTGAACGGCTTGATCAGATCAGGCTTCGTGTGAACGACGTTATCAACGCTGATCCGAAGCCGCACTATTGTATCGTACTTGCCGGTACGAATGATGTCGGAACGAGGACCGTGCAAGACATGGTCACCGACATGAAGGCGATCCTTGCGAAGCTGATTACATACGGCATTCGTCCGATCGTCATGCCCATTTTGCCTCGTTCTGACCTTGTCACGTCGCAGTTGCAGAAGCTCATGCGCTTCGACACGTGGCTCCGTGAGTACGTTCGTACGCAAGAGTGGATCATCTTCGTTGATCCGACGCAGGCTTGGATCGATTATGCGAATACAGACGGTGATCCGAGGACGGACTTCACGCAGGATGGACTGCATCCGACACAGACGGGTGCGTATGTCATCGGCAAAGCTCTTGCAGACGCACTAGAGCCGCTGATCCCTGAGCAGCACTTCTATGTTCAGCATGTTCTAGACATCTACGACGCGTCGAACAATCCAGAAGGCAATCTTCTGACGAATGGTACGCTGAACTACGGTATCATGCAGGGGACTTCTGGTACGAAGACTGCGAGTACCGGGTTCACTCCGTCAGGAAACGTTGCGACTGGCTGGACGCTGTCTCGTTCGAATGCTACTTCGACGATGACTGCTGTTGCGAGTAAAGAAGACCCGCGTACAGATGGTCCTGCTACGGGTGCAAGACAGAAAGTCGTCATTGCATCCACTGTTGCTGGTGGTGCGAACGAACTTGTGCTCCTTACGCCGACGTTTACACAAGGAAACGTCGTCGCTGGTGACGTTGTGTACGCAGAGGCGAAGTTTGAGATCAGCGGTATGACGAAAGTCATGTCTGTTGAGCTTCGTTTGACCGATACTCGTACAGGTGACTCGCAGAATAACCATGATGGTGCGTGGTCGAGCTACACTGTCTATCTCGAAGACGCTACTGACAGCATCATCGGTGTTCTCAAGACACATCCGCTGACGATCCGCAGTGATCATTCGAGCCTGACGTGCAACATCGCTGTTCGTCTTGACAATACTGCTGGCGACGCCGGTGCGACGATCTATATCAGTGACGTTTCGCTGCGCAAAGTCGGAACTCTTTCGTAATGTCGCTACGCACCAGCACAAAGCGAGTCTACAAGCTACGTGAAGGCTCTATTCACGAGAGGTTTGACAACTCGCGTGCGAAGATACAGTTCTTCGGAGGCGGTTTTGCGAATGGCAAGACCGCTGCTGTGTGCGTGTTGAAGGCATTGAAGGTTGCGAAGGACTATCCTGGGGCTAACATCCTCATGGCACGTTCGACTTATCCGAAGCTGAACGATACGCTGCGTAAAGAGTTCTTGAAGTGGTGCCCGCGTGACTGGATCGAGTCATTTCCGATGTCAGCAGGCGGAACGAATACATGTACTCTAAAGAATGGGACAACCATCAACTTCCGTTACGTGGCACAGCAGGGTAAGAGCGAAGAGGCAACTACTTCGAACCTGTTGTCAGCTACGTATGATCTAATCGTCATCGATCAGATCGAGGACCCTGAAATTGTTGAAAAGGATTTTGACGATCTACTCGGACGCCTTCGCGGCATGGCTCGTTACGCTGGTAATGACAGCACTATGCCTGCTACTGGTCCTCGGTGGCTTGTTGTTACGAGCAACCCCACAAGGAACTGGGTGTACCGAAAGCTCATCAAGCCGCTCCATACTTACAAACGAACAGGCGCTAAGACTAAAGACCTTATAGTCGACGTAGACACTGGCGAACCGCTGATCGATCTGTTCGAAGGCTCTACGTACGAGAACAAAGAGAACCTAGAGGCTGACTTCATCAAGACACTCGAAGCCACGTATCGAGGACAGATGCGTGATCGCTTCCTGATGGGACAGTGGGCTGCATATGAAGGTCTTGTTTATCCCGGTTTCGATGAAACGCAACACCTTGTCTCTGCCGATCGCATTCGGATGTACCTATCCCAACTCAAGCGAGAAGGATACGACATCGAGTGGATCGAAGGATACGACTACGGACTTGCGCAGCCGGCTTGCTACTTGCTCTCGTTTGTTGATCCCTATGGAAACGTGATTGTCTGCGATGGCTTCTACGAGGCAGAGCTGTCCGTAGCTGCACAAGAACAGATGATCAAAGAGATACGTACTGCGTGGAGCATGAAGCCGACGCAGGCTGTGCTTGCTGATCCGTCGATCTTCAAGCGGCAGGCTGGTGACAAGTACACAGTCGGTAAGACGATTGCGCAGATGTTCGATCTACAGATGCAACGAGGCAACAATGACAAGATCAATGGCATTGTTAAGGTCTCGTCTTACCTACATATTCAGGAATTCCACATCAGTCCCTTCACCAAGACAGGACCTGCTCCGTATCTCTTCTTCTCAGAAGAACTTGAGTTCATTCCGACAGAGTTCGGAGACTACTACTGGAAGAAAGACAGCAAGACCGGAGAGCCGTTAGACGAGCCGAATGATCGTCGTGATCACGCGATGGATACTATCAAGTATCTCCTGTCACGTCGGCCGAAGATCAGCGGACTGTCTGCTACGATCCGCAAGCAGATGCCGAAGTATCTACTGTGGGGTGACAGAGACATCCCGACGAGAGAAGGTCGTGCAAACCGTCACTTCTCAGGATTGAACTGATGGCTTCTCTACGAGACGTGCTTCTTCGGAAGCTGGCATTGAAAGTAGAACACGGTGGTCTACAGGCATCTCCGAAGTCTGTGGATCAGATCGTTGATCGTGTTGACAGGTTCTCGAATGAGATGCCTTATGCATCGAGGATTGTCGATCCGAATGAACTGGCGAAGGGTTTTATTGACAGTCAATATGGCGGTGGCGGCTACATGGCTATTATGCCTCCTAGTAGCTTCCTGAACCTCGCATCACCGATGAACATGGACCCGTATGATTTTCAGAAGTTCAAGAGACTAGAGGGTCTGATCCGAGAGGGCACACCGTTCGACGACTTGCCGTATCTAGAATACGACAACCCTGCGTATCACGGGCTCGACAATCCGAATTCGGTTATGATCGGCAGCCATGAAGGACGGCATCGGTCATTTGCTCTGTCGAACATCGGTTCGAATGTACCGGTTCGTATGTACGATATGACTGTGCCTGATGTCGGTGACTTGAAGCCGGATACGAACGTCATGGCACAGTACTCGCCGCATCCGACCGTTGGTTCTGTCAACGATCTGATGAAACTGTTCAGCATTGGTGGCCTTGGTGTCACCGCAGGAGGGCTCGTAGATGGCTCGCAAACCCCCGAAGAATAATGTTCCTGCTGCTGACGATCAGGAGGCGATTGACAACAATCCGCAGCTTCAACAGTCGTTGGAACGTGGCGGTGTTGCTGCGAAGACACCGAAGGGTTCTACGAAGAAGCAGCCGATCTACAAAGTAGTCGGGGATAGCAAAATCCCTGTGTCGAAGTCGTTTGGCAAGATGGCCAAGGGACGGATCGATGCGGCGAAGGCTGCTCGTAAGGAGAAGGGCATCGAAGAAGTCTGGAGAGAGGCTGTTCGTTATTACTGTAACGATCAGATGATGCATCGAGATGGCATCGACTCGGAGGCTTCTGGCAACCGTGTGCTGGCTCGTCGTGTCAATGACGCATGGACGGAGACTGAGAACGTTGTCTTCGCTAATACGTCGACGATGCTGCCGGTCCTGTACGCTAAGAACCCGCAATGCGAGGTTACTGCGACAAACCAGGACCTGAATGACTTTGCTGATGCTCTCGAAGACTTCATCAATGCAATCATTGCAATGAAGGCTCCTCGTGGCATCAACTTGAAGCCCAAGGCTCGACGCTGTGTGCTCACTGCGCTACTGACTAACAGAGCGTACATCAAGATCGGCTACACGTTCAAAGACATGGCGTCTGATGAAGCCGTCAAGCAGTTGAACGATCTTGCTAAGCAGTGGGAGAACGCTAAGTCGGCTCAGGATATCGAAGTTATCGAAGGCCGTATTCAGGCTCTTGAAGACGTTATCGAGTTGACGCAGCCGGAGGGTCACACTGCGAAAGTCGTCTCTCCGTTCAACATCTTTGTCGATCCTGAGAGCGAAGAGACTGACTTCTCTGATGCGAATTGGATGACTGAGGTGGACTTCCTGCCGACAGCGTTCGTCAATGCGAAGTACTTGAAACAAGTAGACGGCAAAGAGTACGCGTCACTCTTCGAGCCTACGCATATCATCAAAGCCGGTACTGATCCGAACAGTGCGACACTTGACGATGAAGTGAGCAACTTCTCTCTGTTCGAGAAGGAAGACGGCGGCAAGGGCGACAAGTACGGCTACGACAGTGACGAGGCGTACGAGCGTGCCAAGATGACCAAAGTCTGGTGGTACTGGGACAAGACGACGAAGCGTCTGTTCCTGTTCCATGACAAAGACTTCACGTGGCCGCTGTGGGTATGGGATGACCCGTACAAGTTGACACGGTTCTTTCCGTACTACTGCCTCGAATTCCATGTCGAACCCGAGGGCGGATACTCGAAAGGCGAGGTTACGTACTACCTCGATCAACAGGATGCAATCAACGAAATCAATGATGCCGAGAGACGGGCTCGTGGCAATGTTAAGAACAACTTGTTCTTCAATAGCGCCGTCGTTGATCGAGATACCGTTGAGCAGGTCCTTAAAGGAGCAGATGGTACTGCCCGTGGGATCGACCTTGGTGAAGACGGACAGACGAAGCTCGGAGATGTTCTCTTCGCATGGGCACCTGATTACAGTAAACACGCCGAACTATTCCAAGGAGGGATAGATCGCAAGCTACAAGCAATTGCTCGTATCTCTTCCGTCAACTCCGTCCTTGCTGGTCAAGAGTTCAAGACCAACACGACTAACAAGGCAGTTGACAGTTATCAGATGGCTACTGAAATCAGAGTCGATGAGAAGACAGACCTCATCGAAGACTGGCTCGGAGACATCTGCCTCGGACTGATGGAACTGTGTGTACAGTATTGCACTCCTGACCGCATCTCGTCCGTCATTGGACGCAGTGCGCAGCAGTACTGGAGCAACATGTCTCCAGACGAGATGTACACGACGTTGAACTTCCAGGTCGTAGGAGGTTCTACGGACAAGCCGACGTCTCGTGCAAAGAAGAAAGAGGCTATTGAACTCGGACAGGTGCTCGGACAGTTTGTTCAGGCATCTCCTGCCGTTGTCATGGTTATGTTGAAGGTTATGGAACAAGCCTTCGATGAAGTCGTGATGACTGATGAAATGTGGAAGGCTGTCGAACAAGGTGTTGCTCAAGCTATGGCTCCGAAACCATCAACGGACGTTGGTCAGAACGGTGCTCCAGCAGAAGGCGATCAAGGCAGCCAACCGTCACCGGAAGCTCAGGCACAAGTTCAGCAAGCTATTGCGAAACTTCCTCCGGCAGCAAAGCAGAAGCTAGAGGAACTGGTGCAGAGAGGAATGCGTCCGTCTCAGGCGTTGCAGACGGTTATGCAGGCTGTACAGAACGTGCAGCAAACAGCAGGCAACGCGTAATTTACCAACACGGGGAGAAGTGTTGTGCCGAGAGAAGTTAGTGCAAGTGCAGAAGAAGCCCTCTTGAGTAACATCCCTGGTCTCGATGATGAGACTGGTGGCGGTACTACCCAGGAGACCACTGGTGAGACATCTGAGACTACGGAAGAGAACGCTGTCGCAGAGACTGGATCAGAAGGTGAGACTACAGAAGAAGTCTCTACACAAGAACAGTCTGGAAATCGCAGAGGCACTGTCCCTGACACTGGTCGTCAACAGCAGACAGGAAAACAGCAGCAACAGCAGAAAGTCCCGCCGAGACAGCCTGCTAATGCTGCCGGCGATCTTGTTGACCCAACAGGACGAGTAATCGCTCGTGCTGGTAACGAGCGTCGTTTCTACGAGAGTTGGCGGAACGCGTCTATTCAGTTGCAGAAGATGCAGCGTGATCTCGGTACACGAGACACCCGCATTCA
>Ga0070681_10003272_pt1 | contig 15114 bp, 11 predicted proteins | sample KBSC83BmetaG_FD_65650 | JGI IMG/M metagenome (GOLD analysis project Ga0070681, IMG submission 65650) | Corn rhizosphere microbial communities from Kellogg Biological Station, Michigan, USA - KBS C8-3B metaG | ecosystem: Host-associated > Plants > Roots > Rhizosphere | place: USA: Michigan...
CCGCTCGCCCCGATTCGAACGGGCGCGCGTTTGTGCGCGCGGACCAAGCCGGCGTCCACACCGCTGATGCCAACGGCGTCGATGTTAAGGTCACGACAGATACCCAGTATCCGCGTATTGATGAGGCCGTTGAGGACCATCGATGTCACATCGATGGCCTTGGCGTCCGTAATACGTCGGCCTTCAACCATTCGCGTCGGTACACCCAGCGCGTCGGAGAGTTCCGTCAGCTGCGGTCCGCCGCCGTGGACCATGACCACCCGCACTCCGAAGTAATGCAGGATCGCGATCTGCTCGACCAGCAGCCGTGTGGAGGCGGTGTCGGCAAACACACCGCCTCCGGCCTTCACCACGAAGGTCTTTCCTTTGTACATGCGGATATAGGGCGCGGCGCTCTTCAGCGCGCGGATGGCGAGAGTCTGATCGCCTCGATGCATGAGCATGGGAGTTCCTATATTCCTTTCAGCATTTTATAGAGCACCGCCATCTGTACGACCAGGCGGTTGTAAGCCTCGCGCTGCACGACACTGCGAGGGCTATCGAGAACCTCGTCCGCTACGGCCGTGTTACGCCGAACCGGCAGACAATGCATGAGTCTGCAACTATCCGCACTGCGCGTGAACCAGTCGTTCCTGACGCACCAGTCCGTCAATCCGCCTCGCAGACGCGCATCGCCTTCCGTGTCTCCGTAGCAGGCGGTCGCGCCCCATTCCTTCGCGTACACGATGTGAGCGCCTTGAAGAGCCGACGCTCGCTCGCTGGTCTCCGTGACGGAGCCGCCAGAGAGACTCGCAGCGCGCCGCGCCTTATCCATAATTTCGGTCGGCAACGCAAATCCTTCCGGTCGCAGGACGACGACTTCCATGCCACGCATCGCAGCCATCTGCAGCGCGGCTGCAGGAACGGCGAGCGGCAGAGCACGCGGGTGGTACACCCACGAGAGCACGAAGCGGCCACCGCGAGGGACCGCGAGATCGTCCATCGTCTTCCAATCCGCCAGCGCCTGACAGGGATGGTTGATCGCCGATTCAAGATTGATGAGCGGCTTGTCGACGAGCTCGCTCATCGTCTTGAAAGCGGTCTCCGCCAGGTCGCTGCGCAGGTCTTTGAGATCCGCGAAGAGCCTGATCCCCAGGGCGTCGCAGTAGGAAGCGAGCGCCGGAATACCCTCGCGGACGTGCTCTGCCGCCGCGCCGTTCATCACGGCGCCCAGGCGTGTCTCCAGGTGCCAAGTCCCCTGGCCCGGCGTGATCACGAAGGAGCTGCCTCCCAGCCGTGCCATGCCTGACTGAAACGAAGCCAGCGTCCGAAGCGACGGATTGAAAAAAACCAGTCCCAGAATCTTACCCGCGAGCGCCTGCGGCTCCGGAGTGCGCTCCAACCGGCGGGCAAGCTCCAGCAGCGCGACGATCTCATCGCGCTCGAAATCGGCCAGATCTAGAAAGCGCTTCATGCAGGAAGGTCCGCCAGGGCGTCTCTGAGCATGTCGACGTGCTCCTCCTCGAGGATGAACGCCGGCAGCAGACGCAGGATGTGCGGATCGCTGGACGTACCAGCGAGGATCCCGCACTCGAGCAGCTCAGCCTGGATCGCTTTTGCCGGTCGCGTCGTCCGCAGCCCCGTCAGGAAGCCCGCGCCTTGGTGCGCAGTGACTGGACCGACGATGCATTGCTGTCGGATGTACTCGGAGACGCGTCGCACGCGCTCGAGAAGCCCCTCGGACTCAATGGTGTCGATGACGGCCTCAATCGCGGCGCAGGCCATAGGCCCGCCGCCGAAGGTCGTCCCGAGCAGGTCTAGCTGTAGTACAGCGGACACCTTGGCGGTCGCCAGCACGGCAGCGCAGGGAAAGCCATTTCCCAACGCCTTGGCCGTCGTGATCATGTCAGGCATCACGCCGTACATGTTGGCCGCAAACGGGTGTCCGACACGCCCCACGCCGCTCTGCACTTCATCGAAGATCAGCGCGGCGCCGACCTCGTCACATCTACTGCGCAATGTCGCCAGGAAGGGTGCTCCGAGGTCGATGGCGCCTGCGAGACCCTGCACGGGCTCGACGATCACCGCGGCAGTCTTGTCAGTGACGTGCTGGGCGATTGCGGCAACGTCTCGACGCGGGATGAAGCTCACATCGAACGGCGCTCGCGGGAAACCGTACCACTTGTCCTTTGCGCCCCAGGTGATGGCCCCGACCGCTGCTGTTCGCCCGTGGAAGGACCCCTCGATAGCAGCGACGTGCGAACGGGAAGTCATACGGAACGCGAGCTTGAGCGCATTCTCATTGGCCTCGGCGCCGCTGTTCACGAAGAACACGCTCGTGAAGTCGAGCTTCGAGAACTTCACGAGCTTCTCTGCGGCGCGCGACCTCACCCGCATGTGGACTGCGTTCGTCTGGAAGTTACAGGTGGACGCCTGTTGCGTGATCGCCTGTGTCCAGGCCGGATGTCCGTAACCGAGCCCTGCGACCGCGTGGCCTCCGTACATATCGAGGATGCGCTCGCCCAGGCTGTTCCTGAGCCACACGCCTTCACCCGAGACGATCTCGATCGGGTACTGGGCAAAGACATGTGCCAGGTAATCGCGCGTGGGCGCAGAGGCGACGGCGGTGGCTGCTGAAGCTGATGTCATGAGTGCCCTTCGATCAGGTCCAACCGGCGGCGGGTGCGGTCAGACCCGCGGTCTCCGGCAACCCGAACATCCGATTCATCCATTGCACGGCGCCGCCGGCCGCACCCTTGTTGAGATTGTCCACCACGCACATGACGGCAGCCGTGCGACCATTGGCCGCCGCTGAGAGGTGCGCGTAATTGCTCGCAACGATGTCCTTCACGCGAGGTGCCGTGTCGATCACGCGCACGAACGGCGCATCCGCATAAAAGTCCTTGAACGCCGCTGTCAGCTGCGCTTTATCCAAGGGCTTCTTGAGCTGTGCTTGTACCGTGACGTGTATTCCGCGAGCGAACGGCCCGGAATGAGGTACGAACGAGAACTCCGCCTCGACTCCGGACGCGTTCAAAGCACAGGCAGCGATCTCAGGCGTGTGCCGATGAGAAAGCGCATTGTACGAGTACAGATCGCTATGCCGCAGCGGATGATGCGTCCCTTCGACGGGCTTGCGACCGGAGCCGGTGCTGCCGGTCACGCCTGCGACGAACAACGTCGGATGCGTCAACCCGAGGGCGAGTAACGGCACGCTCGCGAGCAGCGTAGCCGTTGCGAAGCAGCCGGGATGCGCGACGTGCGGCGTATCGAGCCGTTTCTGGTGCTCTGGGACAGCACAGCTGAATTGCGCGAGACGGGCAGGTGCCCCATGCGGGTGCTTGTAGACAGCCTCGTACGCCTCAGCACTTTTGTAACGGTAGTCTGCCGAGATGTCGACAACGCGCGGCTGCGTCCCACCGCGCTCGGCGCTCTTCAACAACCCATCGATCAGCGCAGCCGCTGCACCGTGAGGCGCCGCGCAGAAAATTGCCGACTGCCGCTCCTCTGCGACGAGCTTCTCGACGGCCACCTGAGACTGAAATCGCGTGTCCGCATAGGCGCTGGCGAGATGCGGGAAGGCCTTCGCAACGCTCTCCCCCGGCTGGCTGTCGGACATCACTGCCGCGAGCCGGAATTGCGGATGGCCCGCAATCAGTCGCAGCAGCTCGCCCGCGACGTACCCTGTACCGCCGAGCACGACGGCTGGGATGGTCTCACTCATTGCGGTGCTCTCACTCCGATGGCCTCGATCACGCGATCGCCAAGCGCGGCGCCATTCGTCATGGCATTGAAGGCGGACACGCCCAGCTGCTTGGTGATGATGTCGACACCAACCTGGTTGTCGGTGGACGGCCCCGTGACGACGCACGGCTCGACACCGAAGCGATCGCGCAGGAGCTTGACTCCACCCCACGCGGCAACGGGATCGTTCGCGGACAGAATGACTCCGGTGAGCGCGTCGCGGATGTCGGGACACTCCAGAATGGCATCGACGCCGTACGTGCCCAGAATGCCGTCACCCAGCTCGAACACGATCACATCCGGCTTGCCGCCGCTCAGCTCCGTTAGCATGGTGCGTGTGAGCGCAGGACCGTTCTCCCGGGTGGTCGTCACGACACCGAGATCGGTGAAAATCAGCGAGCGGCGGGCGCCGGAGTCCTCCATGGCGAGAATGTCTCGGCGCAGCGAGACACCAGTCGCCTTGAAGGCATCCACCACCAGTCCGCGATGACGCATACGGCTGATGACCGCGCACGCGGCTGCAGTCTTGCCGGCTTCCATGCAAGTGCCCGCCAGCGCCACGACCGGAACGCCGCGGGTGTCGAGCTTCGCGCCCTGATCGAGTCGCTTGTGTCCGACCCGAGCCGGAACTCCGATGCGCTCTCCCAAGTACGGAAAATGGAGCACCACACCGAGAACGCGACAGTCGAACGGCTTCCCCTTGTCGGGGTTCACCGAGTCGCAAATGCCCAGTACCCCACCGATGTTCAGCATCTGGATCACATCGCCGGGCTTCACGCTCGTCGGGACGTGACCCGAGTAGCCAAAGAGCGCCTGGCGGTGGCCAAGGGCGCCCACAACGATGTCACCCTTGCCCACCTTCGCCATGCGGCCACTGGTGAGCTCGAGCGTGTTGTACGTCGACTTGTTGGTGAGCACCTCTACGACGACCACAACCCCTTCTTCCGAGGGGATGTCGGGCGAGATGCGTACCTCGTGCGACAGGCCACACGCCTGCGTGACGGAGGCCACTTTATCCACCACCACGACCGTTCGCATTCCCACTGTCACATCACTGGCCATCGTCAGGTCCCTTCCGCACGCTCGCCTGCACGCCGATGAAACACACCGGTCAGCGAGACGATTTTCGAGAATCCCAGGGCATCTGTGGCGGTCCACTCACCGGCGGACTCGCCGTACACGCCTTTGGAGGCGGCCATCAGCGAGTAGGGTGAGTCGACGCCTTCTATGAACAGGCTGCCGGGCCGGAAGAGCACGTTCACCTCTCCAGTGACCCGCTCTTGTGACGAAGTCAGCAGCGCTTCTATGTCACGGCAGACGGGGTCGAGCAGCTGCCCCTCGTGCACGAGGTCGCCGTACGGCTGTGCCACCAGCTCCTTGATCCTCTGTTGCCGAGGTGTCAGTACCAGCTTCTCCAGCTCTCGGTGCGCCGTCAGGAGTGTTTCCGCAGCGGGCGCCTCGAACGCGACACGACCCTTGGTACCGATGATGGTGTCACCGAGGTGAATGCCGCGGCCGATGCCGAACGGAGCGGCCAGCGCCTCCAGCGTCTCGATCACGGCCACGGACGAGAGCGGCTTACCGTCAACCGCAACCGGGCGTCCGCGCTCGAACGAGATGACATGGCGCTCCGGAGCGCGAGGTTTCGTGAACGCATCCCGTGTGAGAACCCAGGCACTGTCGGGAATGCTGCCGGCCGAAGTGAGAGTCTCTTTGCCCCCGATCGTCACACCCCACAGCCCGCGATTGATGGAGTAGGCCGCGCCAAACGGAGGCACGGGAAGATTGCGCTTCTGCAGGTACTCCAGCTCATCCTGTCGCTTGAACGCCTTGTCCCGCACCGGCGCGAGCACCTCGAGATCTGGCGCGAGCGTGCGCAACGCAACCTCGAACCGCACCTGATCGTTGCCGGCTGCCGTGCAGCCGTGCGCAATCATGTTGGTGCCGAGCTGGCGTGCCATGCGAGCGATCGTTTGCGCCTGCATGACGCGCTCGGCACCCACGCACAGCGGGTACAGTTGCCCGCGCCGCACGTTCCCCATGATGAGGAAACGGAGTACCTGCTCGAAATAATCGGCTCGCGCATCGACTTGGTGGTGCGCAACAGCGCCGAGGGCTTGGGCGCGCTCCGCTAAAGTGCGCGCCGCTGCCTCGTCGATGCCGCCGGTATCGACGGTCACGGTGACGACGGGTCGCGCATAATTTTCCGCAACCCACGGAACCAGGAACGATGTATCGAGCCCGCCCGAATACGCAAGGACAATGGGCTGGCCGTGAGCGGGCTTGGAGCCCGGGGGTGAAAGGGAACGTGTCATTTTTTCCTAGACTCGAAAGACGGACTGCAGGCGGGCGACCAGGGCGTTCTGCGAGCGGGCGTTCACCGTAGCAATGAAGATTGTGTCGTCGCCGGAGATCGTTCCAGCGACTTCGGGCCACGCGGCCCGGTCGATCGCCACCGCCACGGTCTGAGCGGAGCCGATCGTTGTGCGCAGCACCGTTAGCGAAGGGCCTGCACGCTTGATGCCTCTGACAAACGGCGCCAGCGCGCCGAAATCTCCGTTGGAGCGTCCGATCTCATCCGGCGGCAGGACGTAGCGTCCGCTCGCCTTGGACACGCCCAGATCGCGCAAATCTCTGCTGATGGAGGACTGGGTGACGTCGTGCCCCTCGCGCTTGAGCAGATTCACCAAGTCCTCCTGCTTGCGCACGAGTCCATCGCGCAGGATTCGCACGATGGCATTGCGGCGCACGACTTGTTGGGCATCCGTCAGCACGGGCACCGATTCCTATGAGCATAAAATCTGGATTATTGTGCATATTCATGCAGAGGAAGTCAAGCGCGACCTTGAATACGGCCACTCACGCACGCTGGCTCGGACTTGCATCCTTAGCGCACTTGCCGCCGCCGGAGTCCCTTTGGCTTACGCGGCGTACCTGTGGCTCGTTCCAGGGGTCGGCGTTCGCGACCGGCCGGATGTCGTGGCCGCGGGGATCGCCCTCGGGCGCGGATGGAACCTCAATCGACTGCCACCGGCTCCTGCTCCTGCTTCCCCCGCACAGGCGCACCACTCTCGAACGCCAGCAGGTCCCCGGGCTGGCAGTCCAGCACTTCGCACAGCTTCTCCAGCGTGCTGAAGCGAATCGCCCGTGCCCTTCCGGCGTTGAGGACGGAGAGGTTCTGCGGGGTAATGCCGATACGCTCGGCGACCGTATTCAGTTGGAGCTTGCGCCGGGCAAGCATGACGTCGAGGTTCACTACAATGGGCATGTTCGGTACCGGCGCCTTAGATTGTCAGATCCTGCTCGTCGCGCAGCTCGCGTCCCTCGTTCACGATCCGGCTGGCGTATAGGAATATGCAGCCCGCGATCAGGTCTCCGCCAGGAAAGGTCGGCATGATTTTCAACCACTGGTCCTGGGCGGCCGCGATCTCCGGCCATGCGCCCACCAGCGCGATAAGCCACACGAGCGGCGCGAACGCGAACGTGATGCCGATCCGGCGGAGCTGCGCGACGTTCTGAGCCGTGAACAGCTTGCCCTGGGAATACAACCCCAACAGTCTGACGAGGTGATAGAGAACCTTCAGGCTCAGCGCAGCGCCCAATGCCACCTGCGCCAGCCACAGGATCTGAACCTTGCCCGTGATCGCCGCGCCCTGAAAAACCACCCCGTCCAGCGTTCGCGTGTTCGCGGGAACCGGATGCACCAGGACGCTGAGCCGGTTGACGACGAAGAACACCGAAAGAAAGACGAACAGGAACTGCAGCCATCGGCTCGCTCGCCGGATCTGCGCCAGTCGTTTTGGGGTCATCGCAAGCATCGGTGGATCTCCCGTCAATCTCGCGTCGGGATTATTCAACGATACTTAATTATCGTTTGTCAATATTTTAATACTGAAGAACGGTATCGGCTACTTATCGATAGTGAACACCAGATCCGCCCCGCGAGCCTGGCCCACCTCCGTCTTGACGGTCCAGTGATCGCCGAGCGTGTAGCGTAGCTTGAGCGTATTGAGCTGCTCCGTGAGACTCACCCCGTAGCTCACATAAAGGCGTGGCGACAGAAATTTCCCCAGCACCAGCGAAGTCTCGTTGGTGAGGTCGGTCTCCAGGCTGACATCCTCGATCCCGATGCGTGAACCCAGCTGCTGAGCGAGGATCGCGCCGCCTTGGGCGAGCGCCTCGTTGCCCGCGCCCGAAGACTTTGGATTCTGCACGGACTCCAGACCGCCGCCGGCGAGGATGAGCGAGACGATCTGGGACTGGGGCAGCGAGGGATCGGAAAAAAAGCTCATGCGCGGCTGCTGCAACGTGCCGCGCACATTGATACCGGCAGTGACGTCCGGAAATTCCTTGATGGCGCGCAGATCCACACCCGGGTCCTGAATCGGGCCGCCGGTAAAGATGAGTCGCCCGCGCTGAATATCGAGCTTGCGCGCGTAGGCGATGTACTTGCCCTCCTCGATGGTCAACTCGCCCGTTGCGCGCGTCACCTGGTCGAAACCGCTGCGGACGGTGATGTTGCCGCCGAGTCTTCCAGACAGCCCTGAAGTATCGAGCGTGACCTTGTCACCCAGGCTCAGCGTAATGGCGCTCGTCACCTCGAAGCGCTTGGCCGGATCCGCTGGCTCCGCCCCGACGATCACCTCATCCGAGGACGCCAGCACCGCGCCCTTGAGGTCCGCGGGCGTGATCTTCGCGTACGGGACTTTCACGGCACCGGAGACATCGATCTTGCGCCCGGCGATCTTGAAATCCAACGCGGGGGAGGCGTTGATCTGCGCTTCGGGGATGTCGACGACGCGCAATCCTTCGCCCTGCAGTTTGAAATTCCCGTAGGGCAGGGAATCGCGCCACTCCAGATGACCTCCCGCGGACGCAGAGCCCGGTCCGATGCGTGTCGTGCCTTCGAAGTCCAGTCCGTTGTCCGACAGCCGAGCCTGGAATCCGAGCTGACGAAACGCCAGGTTGACCTGATAGAAATCGATCTCGCCGTTCGCCACGGTGAGAGTGCCATCGATGAGGGGAGTGCCCAGTGTGCCCTTGAAGTCTACGTCTGCGTTGAGAGTGCCGGAGGCCCTGTCGAGCTCCGGTACGTACAAGGTCACGATCCCAAGGTCTCCCGTATGCGCATGCAGCTCACCCTTCACGGGCATGCTTGGCCAATAGTCCGTCGTTCGTTGCGCGGTGAACGCACCCTTGATCGTGCCAACCTCTCCCGCGTCCAGAGCCACCTCGCCGGTAACGGTCGAGCGCGTGGCGGCCAGTGAGACGAGACCGGATCCGAGCGTGGTGTCTTCGATCTTCCCGCTCGATAGGCGATGAGTGAGGTGCGCGTCCATCAGATCCAGACGCACCGTGCCCTGAGGAGGCATGCCGGCGCCGCCGAACATTCGCGCGAGCGCACTGATGCGTCCGGTGTACTCGACTGCTGGAGTCAGGCCTGAAGTGAGTGTGCTCATCGGCAGGTCGTTGGCCTTCAGCGTCGTCGACCACTCAGCGGGAGTCCATTCACCCTCCGCGCACAGGCTGGCGGGTGTTCCAACTAGACACATCCGGCCTCCGCGCACGTGTGCGGCCGAGACGAGCACGCCGACAGGCCGCTCCAACTCCAGGTGCAAGTTCTCGCTGCCGTTGACGGTCAACTTGCTGATCTCGCCGTCCCAGATGCCGTGGGCGTAGGGACCGTGGCCCTCTGCAGTGGCGGCGAGCCCCTTCGCCTGGGCCTCCAGCCGGACTGAAAAGCCGCTGGCCGGTCCCTCCAGAGCGAAATGCAACGCGTCGAGCGTCCGGTTGCGAAAGTGCAATTGGTGCAGGCGCGCATCGACTTTCGAAGAATGTCCTTCCCGGGGGTCGAAATCGAAACTGGCATCCATGGCCTCGAGCGCGATCCCTTCGTGGCGGATGTCGGAGAGGTGCGCGGTCGCGTTGATCGTTGGATCGGCGACCTTGCCGTGGATGCTCCCGTTGGCTTGCAGCTGACCGCTGCTTTCCGGGGCGATCAGGCTCAGGTCCTCGGCCTTGATCGCAAAGTGCAGGTCCAACTCATCGGCCAGCGTCGATGGAGTTGCGTCGGTCGCCAGCGCATGCGGCGTCATCACGCTTCCGTCCAGCGCAATGTTGGTACGCCCGAGCCCCACCCGGACGCCGTCGAACTGCCAGCCGCTGGCGTTGCGCGACAGCTTTCCTCCGCCGCTCGCCGCGACTCCGCGCAGCTTGCCGCTCAAGTTGCGGACTTCGATGCTGAAATCCCGATTGTCCGAAAAACCGCGACCCCGCGCCGCCATGGCGAAGCTCAGCGCGCCGGGGAGATCGTCGCGCAGGTACGCGGGATTCATTCCAGTCAGGGTGCCGTTCACCAGCCAGCTCTGCTCAGGCCCCCAGACCACCTCACCATCCAGGTCTGCGTGTCCGTCGTACACCTCCAGAGAGGCCTTTTTGAATTCGACGCGATCCCTGGCCAGCGTGCCCTCGGCTCGCGCCGGAATCTGCGGCAGCCCATTCACGACCGCTACGCCGTTGAGGTGCACCGTGTAGGGAAGAATGCCCTCGAGCGTGTAGTTACCCGAAGCGCTCCGGAACGGAACGTCCTTCCCGACGAGCGGCCAACGAAACTCCTGCCACGTGCCCTTCAGGTCGAGCCGTGGACCGTTTGGAACGATGCCGATGGTTCCGGAACCGGTGGCGTGCGCACCGGAAGATCTGTGGGTCAGATCGACACGATTGACCGTTAGCACGCGGTCCGCGTAGGAGCCGTCGAACTGGCCGTCGAAGGGACCGACGTTGAGTCCCCCTGAGGCTACCGACCCGCGTGCAGTGAAACCGGACCTGTCGACATGCGTAACGAGTTGTCCCGTGAGGATGCCGAGGGGTGTATGCAGACCCCAGGCGGCTAGATCCAGCGAGTGGACCTGGGCACCCCCCTCCCAGTGCCAGCCGGTCGTCAGGTCGAGCGCTCGGCCAGAAACGCTGGAGTTGAAGGGCGCGATGAAGCTGCCGTTGACTGCGAGAGAATTGAGGTCGCCGTGCGCCGTCGCGGTCAGGGAATACGTGGGTTGGCCCGACGGCGTCCAATCGATGCGTCCATCCCCATCGATCTGAAGCGGATCCTCGGCGCGCAGTGTGCCGATTCCCGTGAAATGCAGATCCCCCATTCGCAACGACGCCTCAAAGAAGCGAATGTTGCGATGGCGGAGCATGGCAGAGCCGAGCAGCTCCCGGGTCACGACTCGCGTACCGTTGGGTGCGACCACCACAGCACTGTCGATGCGAGCACGATCGGCGCTGATAATCATCCAACGCGGCAGAAAAAACGGCGTGAAGCGCTGCGGAGGTTTCTTGCGCCGGCGCACTTCGACATAGACGCTGTGAATGACTGCTCCGCGAGTGCGTATGGTCTGAAGTAACAGCGGCAGGAGTGCGACCCGGCCTTCGAGTCCCTCGACGCGCACGTGCACTCGCTCGTGCTCGACCTCGATTCTCTCTATGCGGATGCCGTGCGCGAGCGTCCCTTTGACATTGACGATGTCGAGCTGCACGCCTCCGATCCGATGCGGAATCCGTCGCACCACGAACTGCAGGCCGTCTTCGGTGAACACCACGTAGTAGAGGGCTGCGCTCGGCACCGCCACAGCCATGAAGATCAGCAGCCCGGCGATGATGAGGAGCACTCGGCGCACGGTGAGAGCGCCTAGAGCTTCGGAGAGAAGTTGATGTGGAGCCGGGGGCCGGCGCCGGGCCGCGAGATCGGCTCCGCAACATCGATGCCGAGCGTCACGACGGGCAGGCGCAGACGGAAACCCACCCCCACGGAATATTCGAGCGGATCGCCGAATCGGTCGAACGCATTGCCGTAGTCGAAGAAAGTGGCCACGCCGAAATTGCGCGGCAGGTCGCGAATGACCTCGACCGTGCCGGTGATCAGATCCTTCCCGCCCACCTTGACCCCGGTCGTCTGGCACTGTCCGTTGGCGGCGATGATCGGGGTTCCGTGAGAGTCTTTGAGGCAGACCGTCTGGATCGGTGAGAGGTCGTTGTAGGCGAAGCCGCGCACGCTGTTGTCGCCGCCGGCAAAGAATCGGATGACCGCCGGCAAGGAGCTGAACCCGGAGACCGCCGTCGCGCCCAGCTCATCGCGCAGCAGCAGATGCCACTTGGGGAAGATGTCGAACACACGCTCAGCCTGCACGTGGATCTGGATGAAGTCGGCGTCCGAGCCGATCGAGCTGTGCGACCCGCGCAGCTCCACGAACAACCCGCGCTCGAACAGCGGCTCGCCCAGGTACCCTTTGGGTACCGTCGCCAGGTCGACTCCCGGCACGAGCATGCGATCGGTGCGGGTTTCCACGAGCGACTGGCTTTCAGTGCGCATCGCCTTGACCCACCAGACATGTTGAAACGGTCCGTCGACCTTCGTCACGCTCGGGCCTATCGACTGCGTGCGCGTGGTGACGTCGGCCAGTTGACGTTGCTCTATCGTGCTGTCGAAGCTCAGCTTCTCGACCGCCGGGTCGCCGATGGGAATGATATAGCTGGACTGCAAGCTGTACCGCGTCACCTGCGCAGCCTCCAGCAACACATCGAACCGATGGCCGTATCGGTTGATCCGGCGATCTTCCCACGTCAGCGTGCCGCGCGGCCCGGTATCGGTGGCATAGCCAGCGCCGACCGAATAGCGATGCCGCCGGTTGGGCTTCGCCCGGATGTTGACCGGAACGATGTGGGTGCCCCGGTCGGGGTCGCCGGGCAGCACTTCCAGGTCCGTGAAGTATTGTGCGTCGTCCAAGGCAAACTGTGTCCGCAGCAGCTGCGTCAGGTCGAAGGGCTCGCCCTGGGTGTAACGCAGATAACGTCGCACCAGTGCGTCGGAGACCGCGGTCTGCTCGATCATCGTTGCGCCGAAGCGGTACCGCTCGCCGGTTTGCAGCGCGAGCTCCGCTTTCGCGCTGTGGTTCTTGGGGTCCACGATGAGCTCGTTGCGCGTCATTTTTGCGTCGAGATATCCGTAGGTGGCCGCTGTCCGCTGCAGATCGCTCTTGAGCCCATCGTAGAGGGAGTGGTCGAGGCGGTCTCCGGGATGGAGCGGCGGCTTCTGCGTGATCCGCAGGAACAGGGGGTCCGTCGCACCCGGTCCGGTGACCTGGACATCAACGGCTTCCATCAGGATGGGTTTACCGGGATTGACGTCGATCGTGACACGCCAATCGCCTCGCTTCACCTCCGTGAGCTCGGAGTGGACCTGCGGCTCGTAAAACCCAAAGGGCCGGAGGGCGGATTGCACCTCGCGCTCCACCCGGTTGTGCAGTCGCTCGAGCGTGTCGCGGCTCACGTCATCGCTGTGCTTGTAGCGCTCGAAGCTCAAGTAGGCGAGCACATTGGCGCGCAGGGGATCGTCGATGCCGCGGATATCGACGTCGACGCCGGCATGACCCGGCGGAGACGCGCACAGGAACAGGCACAGCAGGACCGTCGAGGCCCGGCTGCGCCGAAGAGCCTGCAGGAACCGATTCCGCTGCGCCATCTAACCGTGCGACAAGGAGACCCGTTGGGATTTATAGGGCGAATTCTAGGGCTTCGCGCGTTCCGACGCTTGAAGGTGTTCATGAGAGCGTCGACGGCGCGAGGAGTTTCATCGCGGCTTCAGGGCCACTCGTCAGCCCCGAGCGCCCACCTCGATTCGCCGCTGAGAACTCCCTGACGATCGAAGCGCCGCTCGATGAGGACGACGGCACCCGAATGCTCCAGCAGCAGGACCGTCGAGCACCGTGTTCCATAATCCGGATGCAGGACGAAGGGGGCGGAGAGAATCCGTTCCCATTCCGCGGACAGGCCGGTTCGCGGCAGATCCTCGTCCGTGTCCACGGTGGTCCGGTCGTCCAGCATGGAAAACAGCGCTTCGCTGGAGGCGTCGGGCTCAGCCAGCCACATCTCGAACCGGCGTCGTACCCGACGCAGCTTCGGCCACGGAGTATCCAGGAACTGATTGGACAGCCCGTAAACCCCCGGCGGCAACGGGCGTCGAAACTGCGTGGGAGCGGTCAGCTGCGTCGAGGTCGAACCGGGGTCGACGCGGTTCGATGCGTACCAAAGCGAGCTCTCATCGGCGAGCAGGAGGTTGAAGCCGGAATAGACCTCGGCCCGCGGCTCCAGCGCTGCGAGAAACTCGCCCGCGCCGGCTCTACCGCCCAGATAGCTCGGGATGAGACGCCCACGCGAGGGCGCCTCAGGCTGAGCCTTCTGCAGGTCTCGGAAGTTGGTGACCACGCCGAAGCGTCGATGCCGATCCAGCGCGAGCCAGGTGCCGTTGGCGCGAAGATCGCGGCCCGCGAGAATGTCATCGGGGGCCGGCCACTGAGCCATAGGCGCGGTCGGGCGCTCGTGGAACTCGTCGCGGTTGGCCGCGACGACGAGGCGGTATCGAGGATGCGCTTGCCAGGCGATCACCAGCAGACACATGCGCGTTCAGCCATCGCTATCGAGCCAGGTCGAGATCAATCGGTAGGAGATCGAATGCGACGGGGGCACCAGCGGCAGCCCCTCGGATCGAATCTGAGCACGCGTGAACCACTGAGCGTCCTCGAGCTCGTCCCCGATCACGATGCCGCTGCCTCGTTCCGCTTCTGCCTGAAATCCGATCATCAGCGACGATGGGAAAGGCCACGGCTGAGAGGAGTCGTAGCGGCTGGCGAGGACGCGCACACCGGTCTCTTCCATCACTTCCCGGGCGACCGCGTCTTCGAGGCTTTCTCCCGGCTCGACGAAGCCGGCAATCGTGGAGTAGCGACCAGGCGCCCATCCCGCCTGTCGTCCGAGCAGCGCCCGCTCACCGTCAGTGACCAACACAATGATCGCCGGATCCAGACGCGGAAAGAACTCGTGGCGGCACCCCTCGCGCGTACAGCGGATCAGATGTCCCGCCCGATCAGGCACGGTCGGCGCCCCACAGACTCCGCAGTACTGATGACGTGAGCGCCAGATGGCGAGTGCGCGCGCGTACGCAAGCAGCCCTCCCTCGTCTGCGGGAAGTCCCGGCGCCAGGGCGCGAAGCTCTTCGAACGCCGCCCCCTCCGGAATCTCGAATGGCATGTGCGGGTCGACCTCGGCCAGCACGCACCGCATTCCTTTGAACCAGCCCAGCAGCACGAGCCTGCGAGGATCGAGCCCGCGGAGGGCCGAATGAGTCCCTCGGACGAACTCGATCGTCGGCCGAGGCTCCTTGCGTACCAGCTGCGCGGTGCCGCGTCCGATGATGAAGAACGTCTGTTCGTCGCCGAGCGCAGCCTCGAGCCAGTCGGCCGCCTCGCGTGCCTCGGCGCGCCGATCGATATAAGGACCGGCAAAGAAATTGGGCCTGTCTTTGTCCATGGCGGCGCTTGAGCCAAATAGATTGCGGGG
>Ga0070681_10003274_pt1 | contig 15112 bp, 13 predicted proteins | sample KBSC83BmetaG_FD_65650 | JGI IMG/M metagenome (GOLD analysis project Ga0070681, IMG submission 65650) | Corn rhizosphere microbial communities from Kellogg Biological Station, Michigan, USA - KBS C8-3B metaG | ecosystem: Host-associated > Plants > Roots > Rhizosphere | place: USA: Michigan...
GACGAGGCTCGAGCCGCCGGCGATCGAGGCGCCGGGGCCCGACGGCCCGGGCAGCGGCGCCGTCGCCCACGCATTCTGCAACGAGGCCGGCAAACGGCGCTCGAACTCGCCGATGTTCCAGGGGCCCGAGATGTAGAACGCGAACGTGCCGCGGCCGAACTCGGTCCACACGTTCGTCATCTGCGAGGCCGTCATCGGCGGCGCGAACCCGCGACGAAACGTGTCGACGTAGAACGAAAGCGCGCGGCGGAAGCCGGCGCTTTCGAAATTGCCGTAACGGCCGTCGTCGCGAAGCAGCGGATCGTCCTGCTGCAGCGCGAGCGCGAGCAGCGGCTCGGCTTCGTTGAGCGGCAGCAGGATCGCGTAGCGATCGGCAGTCGCATGCGCCTTGACCGCCGCGAGCGCCTGCGTCCACTCGGCCCACGTCGTCGGCGCCGAGGAAACGCCCGCCGCGTCGAGCAGATCCCGGCGGTAGAACAGTAGCCGCGTGTCGACGTACCACGGGACGCCGTACGCGACGCCGTCGATCACGTTCGTCGCGAAGATGCCGGCGAAGAAGTCGTCGCGGTCGACGCTCGAATGCGCAAGCCGCGCGTCGAGCGGCGCGAGCGCGCCGAGCGCGACGAATTCGGGAAGCCACGTGTTGCCGAGCTGCGCGATGTCGGGTGTCGAATCGCCGGCGAACGCTGTCAGGAGCTTCTCGTGCGCCGCGGTCCACGGGAGCTGCTGGACGACCACGTGAATGCCCGGATGCGTGCGCTCGAACTCGGGCACCAGCGCGGTGACGACTTCGCCTTCGCGGCCCATGGCCCAGAAGCGCACGGTCGTGACGCCGGGCGCCGCCCGATCGCATGCGGCAAGAAGGCTCGCCGTCGCGACGAGCGCGAGCGCCGCAAGCTTGCGGCGCGGGAACCAACCGCTCACTTCGCCGAGGCGGTGAGCCAGCCTCCGGAGAACCCGGCGCGCTCCAGACCGAGGCGGACGTACGTATTGCCGCGCATGACGTTCCAGATGAGGCCGCTGCGGTAGTTCTCGATCATCGCGACGAGCGCGCCCTGGTCGATGCCGAGGTAGTCCTCGTCGACCCAGCCGAAGCCCGGAATGCAGCGGCCGTGCGAAAGCTGCTCGTCGGCGAACGTGAAGCTCGGATTGAACGCATCGAGGAAGCCATAGGTGCCGTAGATGTAGCGGCCGAACTGCCGATACATGTTGACGACGGCGGGGATCGCGAGTTCCGGGGCGAACGGAATCGATGCGACGGCGGCGGTCGGCGCCAGCGTGCAGTCGTCGTGGGCGGCGGCACCGCCGATGCCGCGCGCGGTATACGCGCGGAATACGCGCCTGCCGATCGAGTCGTCGACGACGATCTCGCCGGGGCCGTCGCTCGCCGTGATGCCCCAGACCGTCGCGCCGTAGTCCTTGCAGCGCAGCGGATTGGCGATCGCATAGGCGCGCTGCGCATAGATCGCGCGCCGCGTGTTCTCGAAATAGTCGAGGCCGCGGCGCTTCATGTACGCGTCCTGCACGTCGCGGAAATCGAGCCACACGTGCGAGTACTGGTGGCCGAACAGCGGCCCGAACCCGAGATACTCCTGCCCGAAATTCGTGTGCCAGTCGTACGTGCTCGTCCACTGCGCCCAGGCATCGGAGCCGACCGGGTGCGTCGGCGACGCAAGCGCGAGCACGTAGACGAGCATCGCCTCGTTGTAGCCGCGCCAGTCGTATTCGAGGAAGCCGTCTTCGGGACTCCAGCCGAGGTTGATCGCCGGCGCGTGGGGCTGCGCCCACGTCCAGTCGACGCGGCGGTAGATCTGGTCGGCGAGGCGCCGGATCTCGACTTCCTCGGGTTGGTCGCCGTCGAAATAGGACTGGCAGAACAGCGCACCGGCAAGCAGGAGCGCGGTGTCGACCGTCGAGAGCTCGCTGTCGTCGAAGCGCTCGCCGGTCTTCATGTCGAGGAAGTGATAGAAGAAACCCTTGTAGCCCGACATCCCGTGCTGGTGCGTGCCCTGCGGCGCGTTCCACAGGAAGCGCAGCGTCGTGAGCACGCGCTTTCGCGCCTCCTTGCGCGTGATGTAGCCGCGCTCGACGCCGATCGGATACGAGGTCAGGCCGAAGCCGACGGCGGCGATGCTCGCGAAGGACGGCGTCGGATAGCGATCGGGGATCAGCCCGTTCTTCGGATTCGCGGTGTCCCAGAAGAAGCGGAACGTGCGCTCCTCGAGGTCGATCAGGATCGGCTCGACGAGCGGGCTGCCGTTGCGCGGCGGCGCTTCGTGCAGCGTGCTGAGGCGCCGCGGCATGTTGCTGCCGTAAGCGATCGCGCGATCGTTGAGCGACGCGGCGGCGATCACCAGCAGCGCCACGCCGAGCAGCGCCGCGACCAGCAGACGGCGACGGATCACGCGCCGCGCCGGCGGGTGGGAAGGCTGTTGCATGTCAATGTCATTTCCGGACTGCCCGCGAAGGATACCGGAAACGTCGTCCACGAGCGACACGCGCGACGAATAAATGAGATCAACGGCGCGATCGGGGTCGCGAGCGGCCGTTGATGCTTCGATCAAAAAGGGCGGTTCGGCCTCATGATCGGATGCCCCGGTCTCTTCCGCCGCCGAGGATCTCAGAGAAGTAGCCAGCCGCGCAGGCAGGCTGCAGGACGAGGCTGTAGACGAACGCGTACGTGAGGAAGCCGGAGAGGTTGCGCCGCACGCGCAGGCCGTTCGACGCGAACATCTGCGAGCCGACGCGATACATCGCGTAGTTGATCGCGACCGCCATCGGCAGCAACGCGAGCGTCAGCGGACCGGCGATCCACCAGACGCCGAACAGCGCGAGCACGACGCCGGGAACGAAAAGGACCGTGTACGTGAGGTCGATCCACGGCAGCAGCAGGTTCCACCAGACGAACAGCGTCGAGAGCCGCGGGACGACGAGGATGTCGGGAAAGCGGCGAAACGCTTCGACCATGCCGCGCGCCCAGCGCTGGCGCTGGCGCACGAGCGCACGCAGCGTCGTCGGGGCATTCGTGAAGCAGCAGGCGTCCTCGGCATGGCCGACCCGCCAGCCCCTGCGCAGCATCGCCCACGTGAGCACGACGTCCTGCCCTTCGCAATCGGCCCAGCCGCCGACGTCGCGCAACGCCGCGCGCTCGTAGAGCGAGCAGGCGTCCTGCGCGACCAGCGTGCCCTGGTAGAGCGATTGCACGCGCTTGATCGCGGCGATGCCGTGGAAGTAGTCCCATTCCTGCGCCTTCGTGACCCATGTGCGCCGCGAATTGCGAACGAGCATGGTGCCGGCGACCGCGCGCGTGTTCGGCGGATCGGACAGGTAGCGCTCGACCAGATTGCGCAGTGCGTCGCGGTAGAGGAACGAATCGGCGTCGAGCGTGACGATCAGATCGAAGTGCGCTTCCGCGAGACCGCGGTTCAGCGCCGCCGATTTGCCCGAACGCATGGGCTGGCGAACGAGATGCAGCCAGTCGTGATCGCACCCGCCGACGATGGCCGCGCTGCGATCGTCGGAGGCGTCGTCGACGACGTACACCTCGAACGCGCCCGGATAATCCTGGTTCGCGATCGAGCGAATCGTGTCGGCGATCGACGCCTCGTCGTTGCACGTCGGGATCAGGATCGAGATCGCCGGGTAGCGGCTAGGCACGCTGCGCGCGGGCCTGCGGTCGAGCAGGACGCTCGCGATCAGGAACGCATTCATGAAGCCGGGCACGAGCGCGATCGCGCCGATCACGAGCCACGCGAGCGCGGTCCCGACGTGCGAGGACAGCTGCGCGATCCACGGCAGGGCGATCAGCAGCGTCGCGGCGAACCACGCGCCGCTCGCCAGCAACGCGACCGCGAACTTGCTGCGAACGCCGACGTAGAAAGGCGCATTCGACGTGGCGCGCTCGCTCGACGCGAGCGTGCGCGGGCTCTCGTAGGCCGAATCGGCGAGCGGCCGTATGACGGCGCGTGCAAGCGCGATCTCGGCGCCGTTGCGGGGCGCCGGTTGCGGGTCGAGCGCCTCGCCGTCCCGCGGCGCGCGGCCGCCGTTACGTGCATCGTTTCGCATGATGCGGCGAGCCGCGGCAAGTCGCGTGCCATGCTCGCCAGGCCCCCTCTTCGCGTGCGAGCGCCGTCGGCCATGTCCCGGAACAGGTTGCGGGCTACAACCGGAGCACGCGCGCTAAGATGCCGCTAGGGAACCCGTTCGTGGATGCCGATCCGTTCGCCGCCGAGCTCGACGCGCATCGCCGCTACCTGCTGCGCGTCGCGCGGCTGCAGCTTCGCGACGGCGATCTCGCCGAGGACGTCGTGCAGGAGACGCTCGTCGCGGCGCTGGCGGGCCGCCAGGGCTTTTCGGGGCGTTCGAGCGTCCGCACATGGCTGACGGGGATACTGAAGCACAAGATCGTCGACGCGATCCGGGAGAAGCAGCGGCGCCCGCTCGCCGCCTCGGCATTGGACGAGGAGGCCGACCTCGAGGCGCTCGATCCGCTGTTCGCCGACGACGGCGCCTGGCAGACGCCGCCGGCGAGCTGGGGCGACCCCGAGGGCGCACTGTCGCAGCAGGAATTCATGGAGGTCCTCGAGCGTTGCCTCGAGCGCCTGCCTGCCGCGACCGCCCGCGTCTTCGCGATGCGGGAGATCCTCGAGCTTTCGACTGACGAAATCTGTAAGGAATTGACAATCACCGCGAATAACCTTTGGGTGATCCTTTACCGGGCGCGGATGGCGCTGCGCCAGTGCCTCGAGCAGCACTGGTTCGCGGCGAAGCCGCGCGGCTGACGATCCGATCTCGACGATGCTCCTCGACCCCACGCACCTCGTGTCCTGCAAGGAGGCGAGCCGGCTTCTCTCGCAGCGCGAGGACCGCCCGCTCGCGCTCGGCGAGCGGGTCAAGCTCGCGCTGCATCTCTGCGTCTGCATCGCGTGCACGCGCTTCGCGCGACAGCTCGTGGTCCTCCGGCGGGCGATGGCGCGATACCGGACGCAGGATGTCTGAAGGGATGGTCACGGTCAGCGTGAACGGCGTGCCGAAGAGCGTCGCGGCGGCCACCGTCGCGGATCTCGTCGCGGCGCTCGGCCTCGCCGGAAAACGCATCGCGGTCGAGCGCAACGGCGAGATCGTGCCGCGCAGCCGTTACGCGCAGACGCGCATCGCGAACGACGACCGGCTCGAGATCGTGGGTGCGGTTGGCGGAGGCTGACATCACCGCAGGGCGTAAAATTCGCCCATGAACGCCCCACAACACCCGGCGATCCTCGCCGATCCGCTCGTCGTCGCCGGGCGCGCGTATCGCTCGCGGCTCCTCGTCGGCACCGGCAAGTACCGCGATTTCCACGAGACCCGCGAGGCGATCGTCGCATCCGGCGCAGAGATCGTCACCGTCGCGATCCGCCGCACGAACATCGGCCAGACGGCGGGCGAGCCGTCGCTCGTCGATGCGCTGCCGCCGTCCGAGTTCACGTATCTGCCGAACAGTGCAGGCTGCTACACGGCCGACGACGCCGTCCGCACGTTGCGCCTAGCGCGCGAATTGCTCGACGGCCATCCGCTGTGCAAGCTCGAGGTGCTGGGCGACGCGAGCTCGCTCTATCCCAACGTGCGCGAGACGATCGTCGCCGCGGAGCGTCTCGTCGCCGACGGCTTCCAGGTGATGGTCTACACGTCGGACGATCCGATCGTCGCGCGCGACCTCGAGGCGATCGGCTGCGTTGCGATCATGCCGCTCGCATCGCTCATCGGCTCCGGCATGGGCATCGTCAATCCGTGGAACCTGCGGCTGATCCTCGAGCAGGCGCGCGTGCCCGTACTGGTCGACGCCGGCGTGGGGACGGCGTCGGACGCGGCGATCGCGATGGAGCTCGGCTGCGCAGGCGTGCTGATGAACACCGCGATCGCGCAAGCGCGCGAACCGGTGCGCATGGCGCGCGCGATGCGGCTCGCCGTCGAAGCGGGACGCGAAGCGTTCCTCGCCGGCCGCATGCCGCGCAAGCTTTACGCGGCAACGCCCAGCTCGCCGACCGGCGGCCTGATCGCTTGAAACGCGTGGTTCGCTTGTGCGCGCGCGGAGCCTGCGCGTTCGCGGCGCTGCTTCTGCCGGCGCTCGCGCCCGCGACGCCGATCTCGCGCGCGGATCTCGTATCGCTTTGCGCCGATGCCGAGGACCAGGCGCAATGCGCGCGCCTCGTCGAGGCGAAGCAGATGCGCGCGGTGTCGCGCTTCGTCGAGCGCGACGGCAGCGAGTTGCGCGTGCAACTCGTGCCGTACGGCGTGTCGGTGTTTCGGGACACCGACAGCGCGCTCGGTGGCGGGACGGCTTACGCCGTCTGGGACTACCTCGCGGACCTCGACACGCTCGTCCTCTTCACCACGCGCGGCGAGCGGACCGGCTTCCTGTTGCTGCAGCGTAAAGGCGGCGGCGAATATCCGCTTCCGTCGGAGCCCGTCGTTGCGCCGGACCAGCATCACTTCGCGACGGCCGACGTTTGCGCGCAGGGTTGCGACAACGAGGTGGCCGTCTGGCGCATCGGCCGCGACGGCGCACGCAAGGAAGCGACGTGGAAGCCGCCCGTCGACTGGACCGACGTGACCGTCGCCTGGCGCGGCACTAACGCGATCGCGATCGAGTACGCGGTCGCAAACGACACGCAGCCGCGCACGGTCGAGCGGCGTCTCGACGACGCGAGCTGGGTGCGCGTGCGGTGACGCGCGACGCCGGTATGCGAGCGGCGTCGCCGGATCCGCGTTCCGTCATCGCCGCGGACGATGCGCGCAGCGCGCATCGCGCAGTCAGGAGCTTCGTGCTGCGCCAGGGGCGGATGTCGCCTGCGCAGCAGCGCGCCTGCGACGAGCTCTATCCGCGCTACGGCGTCGCACCCGCGACGCCGCTCGCATTCGGCGCCCTCTTCGGCCGCGACGCGCCGGTCGTCCTCGAAATAGGCTTTGGCATGGGCGAGACGACGGCGGCGATCGCCGCCGCGCAACCGGACGTCGATTTCCTCGGCATCGAAATGCACTTGCCGGGCGTCGGCGCGCTGTTGCGGCGGATCGAATCCGAGCGGCTCGCGAACGTGCGCGTGATGCGTCACGACGCGGTCGACGTCGTCGCGCGGATGATTGCGCCGGCGTCGCTCGCGGGCATCCACGTCTTCTTCCCCGACCCGTGGCCGAAGAAGCGGCATCACAAGCGGCGGCTGCTGAAGCCGCCGTTCGTGCACGCGCTCGCCGTCGCGCTTGCGCCACGCGGCTACCTGCACGTCGCGACCGACTGGCCGGACTACGCGGGCGAGATTCTCGCCGCGCTCGACGCGGAGCCGATGCTCGAAAACACCGCGGCGGCCTTCGCCCCGAGGCCCGCATGGCGCCCGCTCACGAAGTTCGAGCAGCGCGGTCTCACGCTCGGGCACCCGGTGTTCGATCTGCTGTTCGTTTTGAAAGGGCGAGCAGCGCGCTGAGCGCGTCGCGCGCGACATCGCGCGAGAAGTGCCGCGCGATGTTCTCGCATCCCGCCGCCGACAGCCGTTGCCACAGCGCGCGATCCTCGTGCAGGCGTGCGATCGCCGCGGCGAAGTCCTCGGGCGCATCGGCGACGAGCACGTCGACGCCGTCGACGAGGTGCATTCCCTCGATCGACGCCGTCGTCGCGACGACCGGCAGGCCATGGCTCATCGCCGTGTTGATCTTGCCCTTGACGCCGGCGCCGTAGCGCAGCGGCGAGATCGAGACGCGGCATCCGTCGAGATAAGGCGCGATGTCGGCCACGTAGCCGAGGACGTCGATGGCGTCGTTCGCGAGCGCCTCGATGGACGCCGGCACGCGGCTGCCGATCACGTACGTCGGCACGCCGGGCAGAAGGCGGCGCAGATGCGGCACGATCGTCTGCGCGTACCAGCGCATCGCATCGACGTTCGGCGGGTGCTCGAAGCCGCCGACGAAGACGATCCCGCGGCGCCGTTCCCACGGCGCGACCTGCGCGACCGGCTCGTGGATCGTCGACAGCAACATCACGCGCGACGCCGGCGCGAGTTCCTTCAGCACGGCCTGCTCGACGTCGGAAACGACGAGCGTGACGTCGGCCTTCGCGATCAGCGCGATCTCCTCGTCGCGCTTCGAGCGCGCGGAGAGCGCCGCAAGCCGTCCGCCTTCGATCTCCGCGAGCCGTTCCTCGCGCAGGAAATGCAGGTCGACGGTATCGAACACGACGAGCGCGTCGGGTGCGGCCTTGCGCACCGTGTCGATGTGCCGCGCCGCGATGTAATGGCGCGACAGCATGATCACGTCGAATTCGCGGCCGCGCGTGACGAGAAGCTCCGCGATCGAGCGCACGTAGGGATGGAACAGCACCTCGACGCCGCGCTGCGTGAGCGCGCTGACGTACGGCTCGCGGTGCTCGAGGTTGTCGGGGGCGAACGTGACCTTGCAGCGCAACGCCGTCGCGATCTCGAGCATTGCCTGCATCCGCACCGATCCGGCGTCCTGGTCGGGCGTCAGCATCCGCGCGTCGATGACGAGCATCCGCCGCGACGCCCAGCGGTCGCGTGCGCGCTCGACGTTCGCGCCGTTCGGGCTGTGCGCGGCAAGCGCCTGCGACCACTTCGCGGCGAACGTCGACCGGTTGATCGCCTGGTGGCGCTTGACGCCCTGCGTGACGTCGGTGCCCGATGTGCGGCCTTCGAAGTGCACGATCGTCGTCGCCGGCTGATAGAAAACCTTGCGCCCGGCGGCGCGCACGGCGAAGGCGAGGTCGACGTCTTCGTAGTACGCGGGCGCATAGCGCGCGTCGAAGGCGCCAAGTTCCGCGAACAGCGTGCGCGGAATCGCGAGGCAGGCGCCCGAGCAATAGTCGGCTTCGCGGAGGTACGCGTACTCGGGGCGCTCGGGATCGTCGTCGCGGCCGAAGTTCCACGCGCTGCCGTCGCGCCAGACGACGCCGCCCGCCTCCTGGAGCCGCCCGTCGGGATAGACGAGTTTCGCGCCGACGAGCCCGGCGTCGACGTGCTCGTCGAACACGCGACAGAGGGCGTCGAGCCAGCCCTCGGTGACGAGCGCGTCGTTGTTCAGGAAGACGAGCAGGTCGCCACGCGCAAGCGCCGCGCCGCGATTGCAGGTGCCGATGAAGCCGAGGTTCGCGTCGTTGCGCTCGAAGCGCACGCCTTCGACACCCGCAAGCGCGGCAGCGAGCGGCTCGGGTGACGCGTCATCAACAACGATGACCTCGAACGCGCCGTCGGTGTGCCGCGCGACGCTCGCGAGGCAACTGAACGTGAGCAGCGGCTCGCCGTACGCCGGGATGACGATCGACGCGCGCGGGCTTGGCGACGTCGCGATCGCGAGCGGCACGATGTGCGGCTCGAGGCGCCACGTCGCCCGCTTCGGCACGAACCGCGGGCGCGCCCGGAGCTTCCCGACGATGCGGCGCGCCAGCGCCTGCGCGCCGTCGTTGCGCAGCACGGTGAGCGCGGTGCCGGCGTAACGCGGAAGCTGCCGCGCGACACGCCATTGCGTGCGCATCGTCGCGAGGGCGACCTTCGCCCGGTGCGCACCGGCGCGGACCGGCCGCGTCATCCGCCAGGTCGTCGACATTTCGATTTCCTGCGTGCGTGCGCGCGCCGCGGCGAGGCTGTCTTCGAGCGCGCGGACGTTCTGCCGCAGCGCAGCCAACCGGCGCTCGGCCTCGAGCAGCCCGAGCGCCATCCCCGCGCCGTTGTCGCCGCCGCGGCGGCGCGCCTCCTCGAGCGTTGCAAGCTCCCGCTCGGCGATCTGCACGCGGCGACCGAGTTCCGTGCGCGCCTCGGCATGGCCGCAGAGCGCGCCCGCCTCGAAAAGCTGCGAAAGCGAAAGCGGCGTCGCTTGCGCCGCGGGCGGGATGAAGTGGCGCACGTCGAAATCGGCGACGTCGGCCGGCCGATCCGGTTTCGCGCGAAGCGGCGCGAGATAACGCTCGACGTAGCGCTGCGGATCGCTCATGTATCGGCGTGAAGCGGCGCCGCGGCTGCGACGCCGGCCTCACGCATGCCTTGCTCGCGGATCACGTCGAGGAGCGCATCGTTCCAGCGCGCGGGCGCCGCGTCGAACGGCAACAGGCGCACGCGCCGGCGTCCGGCAAGCCGCTCGGGAAAAGCGCCCAGCGCCGAGGCGACGATCGGCGTGTCCGTCGCGAGCGCGACCGACAGCGTGTACGCATACGTCTCGGGAACCTGCGCGGGAAAGAACAGCGCATCGGCACGCTCGGCGGCAAGCAGCACCGGCAACTGCTCGTCGGCGTACGAGCCCCTGACCGAGAGCGGGACTTCGGGCGCTTGCGCGATGGGCCGCGCGGTCGCGCCGAGCACGCGAAAGGTGAGCGGCAGGTCGCGCGACTGCGCGTCGCGCGCGCAGGCGGCCACGACGTCGAGTCCCTTTTCCGGCGACAGATTGCCGAGCGTCACGACACTGAATGGTGGCGTGGGGACGCGCATCGGGTGCTCCGGATGCGGCCACACGAGGATCGGCAAGGCCGGGAAGTAGCGGCGAATCCGGGTCTCGACGTCGTGCGACGGTGCGATGACCCGATCGGTGCGCGCCAGGAAATCGCCGAACAGCGCACGCCACGCGCCGATGTCGAGCGGCCATTGCGGGTGGCGATGTGCGAGGCAGGTTTCGCATCCCTCGCGATCGGGCTCGCCGCAGTAGCGCCCGCGCTCGTCGGTGAGGTGATACTGCGGGCAGATCGCGAAGTAGTCGTGCAGCGTGCAGTCGTAAGGCGCTCCGAGCTCCCGCGGCAGATCGAGAATCGACTGCGGCAGGCCGTGCACGTGATGGAAATGCAGCCGCGCGACGCCGATGTCGCGCAGCATCGCGCAGAGCGTCGCCATGTCCTGCGGCAGGTGGAACCACGCTTCGAACGCCTCGCCGTCGCGTGGCCACCAGAGCTTGACGCCGCCGTCACCGGCAGGCTCGAGATACAGCACGTCGGCGTGCATGGAGACGAGCGCGGCGAGGTCGTTCATGTGGCGGCGTATGCCGCCGCCCCACGCATGCGAGACGAACACGATCGCGGGCCGGGGCGATGCCGCGAGACGCGCGAGGTCGAGACGCCGCGCGAGCGGCAACACCGCGTTTCGCGACGGATCGCCGGCGGGAACGTCCGGAGATTCGCGGCGCACGACGAAGACGTCGCCGGCGACCCGCGCGCGCAGCCGCGCGTTCGCGATCGACGAAGCGAGCGTTCGCGCGATCGACGCCTCGTCGTCGCCGGGCGGTGCGTCGCCGAGCGCGTCGAGCGCGGCGCGCGTCACGAAAACGGACGGCCCGTCGAGGACGTCGACGTCGCAGCCGCGCTGCGCATTGGCACGCGCGCAAAGGGCGTCGAGCGTCGCCGCCGTTTCGCCTGCAGGCAGCGGATTCGCCGTTCCCGCACGCGGATAGGCGGCCGCACCGCCGACGTTCGACAGCGTGCCGACGGCACCGGTGTTCGCCTCGCGTGCATGAAAGGCCAGCCGATCGAGCCAGTTGCCGTGCACTTCGGCATCGACGGCGAGCAGCACGACGTCGCGCCCGCGATGGCGGCAAAGGATGCCGGCAAGCGGCTCGCCGCGGCCTGCGACGGTCACCCGTCCGGCATGCGGACCGTCGCGAAGCACGTCCTGCGCGTCGCTCTCGAAATTCACGGGACAGACGATCACCTCGAACGGCGTCTCGTTCGCGCTCGCGAAGAGGCAGTCGAGACAGCGCAGCAGCGCGCCTCGGTCGCGGTCGACGCGAACGACGACGTCGACGACGCGTTCGGATCGTCCCGGCGCGTGCGCCGTCACGGCGTGCACCGCGCGGCGGGCATCCCCATCACGCGAACGTCAGGATCACCGGCTGATGGTCGGACGCCTGCGTTAGCCCATCCACGCGGATGTCGCGCACGCGCTTGCGCAGCTCGTCGCCGACGAAGATGAAGTCGCAATGCAGCTCCGGCTCGTCCGGTATCTTCTTTTCGTAGATCTTGAACGTCGGCGGATGCGGCACGCCGGTATGCGCGACGTCCCATGCGTCGCGAAGCGGCGGCGTTCCATCGGCGAACGGCGCGAGCATTCGCCGATGCTCGGGCGAATCGGGCTCGAAGTTGCAATCGCCGGTGATGGCCGTCGCGCGCGGGCGAACGAACGTCTGAAACGGCCCGCCGTCGTCGCCCGTCACCTGCGCCACACGTGCATAGGCGTGACCCTCGGCGTAGATTGCACGCACCGCGTCGACCTGTGCCATACGTTGCTTGGCCGAATAGTATTCGAGGTGCGTGGTGATCACGCGGATGTCTGCGACGACCGCCTCGAGCGCGATGCGCGGCATGCCCGGTACGCCGGGATCGCACGGATAAGGCAACGGGTAGCGATAGACCTGCTGGACGGGAAGACGCGACAGGATCATGTTGCCGAAGCGGCGTCGACGCCCGCCGCCGCCCGGCTGGTCGACGGCGACGCCGGGCACCGCCGTGTAATCGGGAAGAAGCCTGGCCAGCGTCGCGAACTGGTCGTCGCCGTCGCTGCCCGCAAGTCGTGGATCGGGGTAGTTGTCGGCGATCTCCTGCAGGCACAGCACGTCGAAGTCGGCGAGTCGCTTCGCCTCGGCGACGATGCGGGCCGGATCGACGCGGCCGTCGACGCCGCGGCACCACTGGACGTTCCACGTGATCAGGATCATCGGATGCCTGCGCGGATGAACGACTGGACGAATTGCCGCTGGAAGAGCAGGAACGCGATGAGCAGAGGTCCCGTCGTCATCAGCGTCGCGGCGCTGATGATCGACCAGTCGATCCCCTGGTCCGTTGCGGAGAATACCTGCAGGCCGACGGTTACGGGCCGCGATTCCACCGAATTCGTGATGATCAGCGGCCACAGGAAGTTGTTCCAGTGGTACGAGATCGACACGAGCGCGTAGGCGATGTACGTCGGCTTCGCGAGCGGCACGTAGACCTTCCACAGCGTCTGCAGCGGCGAGCAGCCTTCGACGCGTGCCGCCTCGTCGAGCTCGCGCGGCACCGTCTTGAACGTCTGGCGCAACAGGAAGATGCCGAACGCGCTCGCCATGTAGGGAAGCCCGATCGACAGGATCGTGTCCTTGATGCCGAGCTGCGTCATCGTCCGGTAGTTCTCGACGATCAGCACGTCGGGCATCACCATGAGCTGCACGAGCACGAGCGCGAAGGCGACGTTGCGACCCGGGAAGTCGAAGCGCGCAAAGGCGTACGCGGCGAGCGTGACGAGCACGAGCTGCGCGGCGAGCACCATCGTGACGAGGATCACCGTGTTGACGAAATAGCGCGCGAACGGCGCGGCCTGCCACGCCTTGACGAAGTTCGCGAGCGTCAGCGGCGCAGTCAGCGTGAAATTGGTCGAATAGGCGGACGGATGGAACGCGGTCCAGCATGCGTAGGCAAGTGGCAGCAGCCAGAGCAGGCCGAGCGCCCATGCCCCGAACGTTTCGAGTCCGCGCGCAAGCGGCGAGATCGCGTAGGCGTTCATGACGGGATCATTGGTAATGCGTGCGCCGCTCGAGGAAGAAGAACTGGAACAGCGCGACGGCGCCGAGCAGCACCAGCAACACCATCGTCAGCGCCGCCGCATAGGACGAGTCCCAGAACCGGAAACCGATCTCGTAGATGTAGTAGAGCAGCAGCGACGTCGCGTTGTCCGGGCCGCCGCGCGTCATCACGACGATGTGGTCGACGAGGCGGAACGCGTTGATCACCGCGTTGACGAGCACGAAGAGCGTCGTCGGCATCAGAAGCGGGAACGTCACCCGGCGAAAGAAGTAGGCGCGCGAGGCGCCTTCGATCGCGGCGGCCTCGGCGAGATGCGGCGACATCGACTGCAGCGCCGCGAGGTAGAAGATCATGAAAAAGCCGGATTCCTTCCAGATCGTGACCACCATCAGCGCCGGCAACGCCGTGCTCGGGCTTCCGAGCCAGTTATGGCTGCCGAATCCCAACGCGTGCGTGATCTGCTCGAGCAGTCCGTAGCCGGGTGTGTAGAAGAAGAGCCAGATGTTCGCGACCGCGATCATCGGCAGCACCGTCGGCGTGAAGTAGGCGAGCCGCAGGAAGCCGCGGCCCGGCAGCCGCCGGTTGACCCACAGCGCCATCGCCAGCGCGATGCCGATCGATAGCGGAATCGTGCCGAGCGCGTACCACAGGTTGTTCGTGAGCGCTTGCCAGAAGATCGGATCGTCGACAAGCGCGTGGTAGTTTTCGAGGCCGATGAACTTGGCCGGCCGCGCCGCTTTCGGCGTCGACAGGAAGCTGTGCCACAAGTTGGCAATGGCCGGGTAGTGCGTGAAAAGCGCGAGCAGCGTCGCCGCCGGCAGCAGGAGCAGCCAGGCGTAGACCCACTCGCGCGTGCGCGTCATCGAATCACTTGTAACTGCGCAGCAGCCGGTCCGCCTCGCGCTGCGCGTCCTTCAGTGCCTGCGAAGCGCTCTTCGTGCCGGTCAGCGCCGCCTGCAGCCCGTCGTTCAGCGCCTTCGTCACGCGCTGGTTGTCGTGCGTCGACAATTCGGCCTTCGCGTACGGCAGCTGATCGCGCGCAACCGCCGCCGCCGGAAAGCCGGCGACGTACTTCTTCATCGCCTCGGTGTTCCATGCGTCGGCGCGCACGGCGACGTAGCCGGTGTCGATCCCCCATCGCGCGGCGCGTTCGGGCGCCGTCACCCACTTGATGAACTTGAATGCGGCCTCACGCTGCGCGGGCGTCGACTTCTTGAAGATGTAGAAGTTGCCGCCGCCGGTCGGGCTCCCGCGCTGCTTGTCCGCCGGCAGCATCGCGACGCCGAAGTCGAACTTGGCGTTGTTCTTCACGTTCGTCAGATTGCCGGTCGTCGTCCACATCATCGCGACCTTGCGCTCGAAGAAATCCTTCGGCGTCGTGCCCCACTCGACGATGCCCGGCGGGTGCACCTTGTACTTGTTCACGAGGTCGAGCCAGTACTGCAGCGCCTCCACCACCTGTGGCTTGTCGTAGTAGACCTCGGTGCCCGCCTGGTTCATCAGGTTGACGCCGGCCTCGATGGCCAGACCCTGGAACAGCCAGTACGGAAAGCCCGAGGAAGGAATCTGCACGCCCCATTGCGTCACGTTGCCCGACGCGTCGCG
>Ga0070681_10003275_pt1 | contig 15112 bp, 10 predicted proteins | sample KBSC83BmetaG_FD_65650 | JGI IMG/M metagenome (GOLD analysis project Ga0070681, IMG submission 65650) | Corn rhizosphere microbial communities from Kellogg Biological Station, Michigan, USA - KBS C8-3B metaG | ecosystem: Host-associated > Plants > Roots > Rhizosphere | place: USA: Michigan...
AGCAAACGAGACGGCATGTTCTTGATGTACGTCCACTCCAGGTTGCGGTATCCGTGATACACCGAAAATGCACTACTCGCACCTGTGGTGGCCGATCCCACATGATGGACCACCGCCTCTGGAACATAGCGGCACGTTCGACCGATCAGCTGCATGCGAAATCCGAGGTCGATGTCCTCAGCGTAGCAGAAGTACCGTTCATCGAAGCCACCGGTGCGCTGCCAGTCGTCACGACGGTACAACGCGGCTGCCGCACACGCCGCAAACACAGGCCGCTCTATTAACGCATCACTCACGCGATCCAGCGCTTGTCGGTGACCGTGTCGCCAGACCAGACCACTCACGTGAAAAACGTCACCGGCTCCATCGAGCAGATGATGCGAGTCGGCCACCATGAGGCGCGATGCGAAGGAACCGTCCTCGGGGTGAGCGTCAGCGGCGAGAACGAGCGTTGCGAGCCATTGCGGTTCCGGAAAGGCATCAGGGTTGAGCAGCGCCACAAGCTCACAATCGCCAAGTCTGTTCACGGCGCGGTTGTTCGCCACGGCAAATCCCACATTGCCGTCCAGTCGCAACAGCTCGGCGTTCAATCGAAGCCGGGATCGAGCCTCGTCAATCAATGCCACAGTCTGGTCGCAACTGCCGCTGTCAGCGATGATGACCCGGTCAGGCGGTCGTGTCTGACGGCTCAGCGCTTCCAGACAGCGCCCGATATGCCGCTCGGCATTGAAGGTGACGATCACGAGACCGACTTTCACGGCGAATGCCACCGTCTATCGAATCCGGCGTTGGCGCGTGTGGTCATGAATCCGAGAGGACAAGCGGCGATCGACCCTGTCCGGCGGAGGGCTGGTGCGGCGAAGAAACCGTCTCGCTCGGAGCGAGCAGCGCCGCGCGCGTGTGGGCTCACCGCGAGGTGACAGAAGTCATCGCCCGCCCCTCTCGGCTCAACCGCTCGAGGTCGGCGTCAACCATCATCCGAATCAGGTGTTTGAAGTCAACGGACGGTACCCACCCCAAACGCCGCTGCGCACTGGTCGAATCGCCGATGAGGTGATCGACTTCGGCCGGCCGGATCAAATTCGTGTCGATGCGAACGTAGGGCTGCCAATCCAACCCGACGTGGGAGAAAGCCTCGTGAACCAGGTCTTTCACCGAGTGAGCGACGCCAGTCGCAATGACGTAGTCTCCGGCGGCATCCTGCTGGAGCATCAGCCACATCGCGCGCACGTAATCGCCGGCGAAGCCCCAGTCGCGGCACGCATCCAGATTGCCAAGCGACAGGTGATCAGCCATGCCCAGCTTGATACGCGCGACGGCGTTGGTGACTTTGCGAGTGACGAATTCGAGGCCGCGCCGCGGCGATTCGTGGTTGAAGAGAATTCCCGAGCACGCAAACAGGTCGTAACTCTCACGGTAGTTGACCGTGATGTAGTGGCCAAACACCTTCGAGACGCCGTAGGGACTGCGCGGATAGAACGGTGTACTTTCGGTTTGCGGAACCTCGCGAACGCGGCCGTACATCTCGCTCGAAGAAGCCTGATAGAAACGGATCTTGGAATTGACACGCCGGATCGCTTCGAGCGCGCGGGTCACGCCCTGCGAATTGAACTCCCCGGTCAACATCGGCTGATCCCACGATGCCGGAACGAACGACATGGCCGCAAGATTGTAGAACTCGTGTGGATCAGCCCGCTCGACCGCCTTAATCAGCGAAAGCTGATCAAGAAGATCCGCTTGCAGGAGCGTGATCCTGTCCCCGAGGTGATCGATGCGCCACGAATTGGATGCGCTCAAGCGTCGCGTGACGCCGAAGACTTGATAACCCTTGTCGAGCAGGAGCTCCGCGAGATAGGACCCGTCCTGCCCGGTGACACCGGTGATCAGCGCTCGTTTGACCATGAGCCTCTAACGTACTACCGCACCGCGTTTTCGGCAACTGCATCCGGACTTGTTGTCAACCACTGAGACACACATTCCGACTGAGAAATTGGGAGTCCCGCCAGAATTCCTACCGACATCGCCATCGATCGGGCGAAAGGTTATCATTGGCGACTCGCCTCTCACGTATACAGACATGAGAATCCTCGTGACCGGGGGTGCCGGATTTGTCGGCTCCAACCTTGCGCTGCGACTGAAGCGCCTTCCTTCGACCGACGTCTGCGCATTCGACAATCTGCGCCGCCGCGGCAGTGAATTGGCGTTGCCCCGACTTCGCGACGGAGGCGTGGAATTTGTGCACGGCGACGTACGGGTGCCGAGCGACCTCAGCGATGTCGGGCCGTTCGATCTCCTGCTCGAGTGTTCGGCTGAGCCGTCCGTCCAGGCGGGCTACGGCGGCAGTCCGAGCTATGTGCTGGACACGAACCTTCAGGGCACGATCCATTGCCTCGAAGCCGCGCGTACGCATCGCGCGGACGTCATATTTCTATCAACGAGCCGCGTCTATCCGATCAAAGGTCTCCGGGAACTGCCGCTGGTGCGTGAGGGCGATCGTTTCGATCTGCCCGTTCACGCGTCTGGAACAGGGTGGTCGCACCGCGGCATCAGCAGCGACTTTCCGCTCGGCGGTCATCGGTCAATGTACGGAGCCACGAAGCTCGCGTCGGAACTCCTTGTCGAGGAGTATCGGGCGATGTATGGTCTGAGAGCTGTCGTCAACCGGTGCGGCGTCATTTCCGGCCCGTGGCAAATGGGCAAGGTGGACCAGGGCTTTGTCGTTCTCTGGGCGGCACGCCATCTTTTCGGAGGACGTTTGAGGTACAGCGGGTTCGGCGGCCATGGACTTCAAGTCCGCGACGTCCTGCACGTCGAGGACCTGTGGGAGCTCATCCTGACCGAGATGCACAACCTTCCCGCCTGCGACGGCCAGGTGTTCAATGTGGGCGGCGGCCGCGAACGCAGCGTGTCGTTGCTCGAGCTGACAGGAATGTGTCAGGAGCGCAGCGGCCGGCAGATCGAGATTGCTGGTGATCCTGAAACGAATCCCGCGGATGTTCCCTATTACGTCACGGACAACACGCAAATCGCCGCCGCGGCGGCGTGGGTGCCGCGCCGGAACATGGAGATGCTGCTCGAGGATATTTTCTCGTGGCTGCGTCGCGAACAGGCGTATCTCGAACCGATTCTCGGCGGCCCAACCACTCCGGCAAGCGCACTTCCCGGCAAATCCTGAACATGGCCATCGCTCTCATTACAGGCGCCGCAGGACTGATTGGGTCTGAAGCCGCGCAGTTCTTCGCCAAGCAAGGTTTCGAGGTTGTTGGCATCGACAATGACATGCGTCGGTACTTTTTCGGTGAGGACGGCAGCACCGCCTGGCGACGCGAGAGCCTCGAGCGCAGCATTCCGGGTTATCGCCACGTCGATGCCGATATTCGTGACGAGGCCGCGATGGGTCGGACGTTTGCGCAGTACGGTCGTTCGATCGCGATCGTCATCCACACCGCCGCACAGCCGTCGCACGACTGGGCGGCTCGCGAGCCGCTGACGGACTTTACGACCAATGCCAACGGCACGCTGATTCTGCTCGAGATGACGCGACAGCATTGCCCCGATGCGCCGTTCATCTTCACGAGCACCAACAAGGTCTACGGCGACACACCCAACCGGCTGCCGCTCGTCGAACTCGACACCCGGTGGGCAGTGGCGGACGGCCACCCTTACAGCGTGCATGGCATCGACGAGGCGATGTCGATTGACGCCACCATGCACAGCCTGTTTGGCGCGTCGAAGGTTGCTGCCGACGTGCTGGTGCAGGAGTACGGCCGTTACTTCGGCATGAAGACGGCGTGCTTTCGCGGCGGCTGTCTGACGGGCCCGGGGCATTCCGGTGCTCAGCTGCACGGCTTCCTGTCGTATCTGATCAAGTGCGCCGTTTCGGATCGGCCTTATACCGTGTTCGGGTACAAAGGCAAGCAAGTACGCGACAACATCCACTCGCACGACCTCGTGCAGGCGTTCTGGCATTTCGCGCGGGCGCCCCGCAGCGGCGTCGTCTACAATATCGGCGGAGGTCCGGCCTCCAATTGCTCGATGCTCGAGGCGATTGCTGCAGTGGAACGGCTGACCGGCCGTCCAATGCGGTGGTCGTACACCGACACCAACCGCTCTGGCGACCACATCTGGTGGGTCAGCGATATTCGGAGGTTCCGTCAGGACTATCCCGATTGGAACCTGACGTACTCATTCGATCGACTCGTCGAGGAGATTCACGAGGAGATGACTGACCGTTTGTCGCCCGCGCGAGAAGCCTGATGCCGATTGAGGTGCGATCCCTGGCGGAATGGGAAACCGACGGCATCCCCGGCATGTTGTCGGTCGTGATTCCCGCGCACAACGAAGAAGGGCGAATCGCGTCCACCGTTCGCGCCTTTCATCAGGCGCTCGTCGACGCCCGCATCCGTCACGAAATTCTGGTCGTCAACGACAACAGTCGTGATCGAACGGAGGACGTTCTCAAGGAGTTGGCTCGGGAGATCAGAGAGTTCCACTACATCAACAATGCGCCACCAAACGGTTTTGGCTTTGCCGTGCGTGCCGGGCTGGCCGCGTTCAGGGGCGAAGCCGTGGCGATTGTGATGGCCGATGCGTCCGATTCGCCAGACGACCTGGTGGCCTTTTATCGCAAGATGCAGGAAGGCTTCGAGTGCGTGTTTGGATCGCGATTCATCGACGGGGGACGAGTCGTCGACTATCCCGTGCCGAAACTGCTCCTCAACCGTCTCGGCAACTTTTGCATACGCGTCCTGTTCTGGACTCGCTATAACGACGTCACGAACGCGTTCAAGCTGTACCGGCGTTCCGCGATCGCGGGTGTGCAACCGCTGCTCGCCTATCACTTCAATTTGACTGTGGAGCTTCCGTTGAAGGCGATGGTGCGCGGGTATTCATACGCGGTCGTGCCCACCTCGTGGTTCAATCGAACAGAGGGAGTCTCCAAGTTCAAAATCAAGGAGATGGGCTCTCGCTATCTCTTCATCGTCCTCTACTGCTACCTCGAAAAACTGCTCGCCCGCGAGGACTATCGCAAACGACTCGACCTGCGCGAACGGCAGCTGCAGGTCTGGTCTCGCTGAGGCTTTCCGATTTTTTTCACATCGTTCTAGAACAAATTCCTGATCCCGAGAGGCTTCAGACACTTCCTATAAAAGCGGTACACAAATGTGCTGCGTACTGCGTCTGAAAACTCGTGAAGCCCTAGATTTTGCGACTGGAGCTCTCGCAGCTGTTTTTCGAGATCGAATATTTGCTGTAACTTTTGATTCAATTGTGTCCTGATTTGTACGTGTGCTTCGTTCTCCTGATCCTCGATCTGGGTCACCAGGTCGGATACCTTGTCGACCAATTCTGAGGTCGTATCGCTCCCGCACGGAGATGAATGAGCTGGATACGCCTGGGATGAAACGGCGTGTAGGCAGAAATATAACAGCTTGAGTTTTGCCGGGATCAGCGGGGCGTTGAGTAAATCGGTTGTTTGGCTGGCGTAATGTCGCAATTCGTGAGCGACAGCCTCGCGCAATTCCGGGATGTTCCCGCGTGGAGCGAGCCCGCAGAACTGCGCGACGCGATTGATTTCTAAGACCGGATCCCGAAAGTAATCTTCATAGAATGTAAAGATTCTTGGAGAATCGAGGGTGTCGTGAACCGCTGCTCGAGAATATTGATGCCAGAGCGAGGCGCCTGCGCCAATCGGGATGGCATTGCGTGCTTGTAGAGACCTTGCGACATCGAGCGGGCTTCGAAGACAAATCACAAACCTGAGGCTGGGAACGATGGATTTCCAAAAAGGAACAAAGAGCGTCGTTCGCGGCTCTTTCCAGCCCCAAACAGCGGATTCGCTGAAGGTCCCGACAAGCTGCCTGGCTTCAGCAGCCAGGTGACTCAGCGACGCGTCCGTCTCCCATCCTTGCTGAAGCTGTGGCGGGTTATGCCAGGAGGCTCCAAAGTGCGCCAGGAGACCTTCATTGATTCGAAGAAACCCCGCGTGCTCGAAATGACCAAGCGGGTTACTATCGCTCGGACCAAGAAGTTGGTCGTCCTGCCCCAAATTCAGACCACAGAGGCTCAAGGCGCGGGCAACCATCGACGTCCCGCTCCGATGCATGCCGATAATGCAGATTACGTCGTTACAGGGCATGAACTCTGTAGGAAGACTACCCGTTCAAAATAAAGTCTGCTTGGATAGTTGTCAGTGTTTGACTGACACGGAAAGAATCGCGCGAGCGCGGCACACCAATCGATGCAACGGCCTGGTTGCGAGTCCTGCCAGAAAGCTTCGGCGAGTTCTGACCTCGGCAGTATCGTAGTACAAATCGAGCCGCAATCGGTGCCTTCAAATCGCTATTTCTGTCGTGGTTGCACAAAAAAGTGACCGCCGGCGCGAACGCACCTTTTGTGAGGTTACTTTCGAGGGATTACGACCGCAGGCTGAAGTCGAAGGACGTCAACGTGAGATTGGGGTTGTAGTAGGGGTCGCCCTGCTCGAACATGGAGCGCCACCGGGCGCGCAAGAGTTCTTCGTACTTCCTGTCGGTCGCCGGATTATAGGCACCGCGGGATGCAGACTGGTGGTGATAGAGCATGGCGTATGGCGTATAGACGACCAGATAGCCGTGTTCTCGCAACCGCAGGCACAAGTCGACATCGTTGTAAGAGATCTCGAACGCCTCGTCGAATCCGTTGATCTCCTCGAACACGGCCCGCCGCACCATGAGACACGCGCCGGTCACGGCGCTGTAATTTCTGATCACGCGCGCGAGATCGTAGTAGCCGGGATGATCGGCTGGGAATCCCCAGAATGCGTGACCGGCTTTGCCTTGAATCCCAATGACCACCCCAGCGTGCTGAATCGTCTTGTTGGGAAACAGCAGCCGTGGGCCGACCGCGCCGACTTCCGGCCGCTGCGAATGCTCGAGCATCGAGGTGAGCCACTCCGGTTCGATGGCTTCCGTGTCGTCATTGAGGAAGAGCAGGTGCTCGCCGTGCGCACAGACGGCCGCCATGTTGTTCATGCGCGCGAAGTTGAACGGCTCGGTAAACCGGATCACGCGATGAGACAGCCGAGCCAGGTACTTGAGCGTGTCAGCGTTCTGGCTCTGATTGTCGACGATCACGATTTCAAAATTGCGGTAGGCGGTTTCGGCTTCGAGGCTATCGATGCAGCGCCGCAGCAACCGCCAATTGTCTCGCGTCGGAATGATGATGCTGACCAGGGGCTCGCCCATGATCTTCCGCTTGACTCGGTAACGATAGGGGCTGCCGTAGCCATCGACCACTTCGCCGCCAATCCCGCGCCGTGTGAGCGTCTCTTCCAGGGCACGGCGTCCCGCTTCGTGTGCGTAGGGCTTCGCCTTCGGGTCCAACGCCACGGAGTTGGGAGCCTGCCCCCAGGAGTACAGCGGCGTGGCAATGTGCTCGACCCGGCGTGCACATTCGGTGACGCGCAGGATCAAATCGTAGTCCTGGCTTCCTTCCAGGCCTTTGCGGAACCCGCCGACTCGCTCAACCAGCTCGCGGCGATACAGGCAGAAATGCGTGATGTAGTTCATCGAGAGCAGAAGATCGGGCGACCAGTCCGGCTTGAAGAATGGGGACCGTCGATCTCCGTTGATGTCGTACAAATCGTGATCCGTGTAGAGAAAGTCGATCGTCGGATCGGTATTCAAGCGTTTGACGACTTCGTAGAGGGCTTCGGGCGCGAGCCGGTCATCATGATCCAGCAGGCCGATGAACTCGCCGCTCGCCAGCGAGAGCGCGTGATTCGAGGCCCCGGAAATGCCTTCGTTGGTTCGCAGCGATTTCAGCTTGATGCGTGGATCAGACGAGGCAAAGCTTGCCAGCAGCGGAGCGACGTGCGGGTCCGTCGACGCATCGTCCACGAGGCACAACTCCCAATGCGGATAGATCTGATGACGCACTGAATCAATGGCCTGGGTCAGCCACTTGGCGTCGATGTTGAAGACCGGCATTAGAACACTGACCAGAGGTGTCTGCGCGAACGTCTTGATGTCCTCTCGATAGACCTGAACCTGCTCCGCCGACAGGCGATGAGAATTGAGCCACTCGCGATATTGGCGATTCAGCAGGAGCGAGTCTGCGAAAGTCGCGCGAAGAGCCGGCCTCAATTCGCGGGGCTTCGTGACGAGCAGTCGCACGGTCCTCAGCACACCGAGACGAATTGATGCGTTGACACCGTTTACCAGACGAATCAGCATGCGCCCACGGCGAGTGGCCGGAGACATGATTGCCGCGCGAAGCACGCCAAGGGCCTCACGGAGCGGCCTCTCACCGGCGGAGCGGATCGGCTTAAGATCCTCGGGCGCGTTTAGCAGGTTCGTTTCCATCGTGACGTCGTGCGGACAAAAAATCCGCACCCAATAGTACCTGACACGAGGCGAGCCGAGAGCTCGACCGTAGCACTAACTCTGTAAATTCCGCTGCGCATCAGAATTCAGGAGCGCCGAACCTATGCCCGCCTCAAACGCAGACTTGATGATCACGATTCTCGATCACGCGCTGCTGACCTCCTTACCCGGCATTGCGACGACGCTTTACGCCGTCAAACGTGACGTACGGGAACAAGCAGTCTTGCTTGGCTTGTGCCTGGCCGGAAGCGGAATCGGAGCGATGCTTGGATTCTGGGCGTTCTATGCGGCTCCGCTTGCCGGCCGCGTTTTCGCTGTTGCTCTTCCCGTCGCATCGTTCGTCGTGTCGGTCTGGGCGCTGCGCCGCGGCGCGAGCGACAGACGTTTACTGAAGGAACTCTCGCAGCCGCTCCTCCTCTGGATCCTCGGATCGACATTTCTCGTGTTCCTGGGGTTCATGTATGGAGGCACGAATATTCCCGTCGCACTGGGCGGCACGCGCTTCTCGCATCCCCTCCCCACCGACAACGACCTGCCACAGTACTTTTCAGAGTGGTTTTTCAAGCACGGGCACCACGAGGTTGCACCGCCATACCCGGGCGAATGGCAGAGCAGCGACCGACCGCCCCTTCAGATCGGGTACGTGCTGGCACAGCGCCCCTTCTACTGGGGCGACCCGGGCTTGGATTACCAGATTGTCGGTGTGCTGCTTCAGCAGCTGTGGATTGTCGGAGTGTGGGCAGTCCTCGTGAGTGCACGGGTGGGACGCGGGACGAGGGGGTTGATCATGATGGCCCTTCTCGTGAGCGATCTCACCATCGTGAATGGTTTTTATGTCTGGCCCAAAATGCTGGCTGCGGCCTTCTTTCTTGCGGCTTCGGCCCTGGTGCTGACACCGGTATGGGCTGAAGTGCGACGGTCCTACCCGGGAGCAGGCCTGGTTGCGGCGTTGATCGGCCTGTCGATGCTATCCCACTCCGCCGCGCTCTTTGGCCTGATTCCACTGATGCTTTGGGGCGCTCTGACGGGACGACCGCGCTGGAAATGGACGGCCGTTGGAATGCTCGTCGGTGCAATGCTTCTCGTTCCGTGGTCGGCCTACCAGCGATATGGCGATCCGCCCGGCAACCGACTGATCAAGTGGATGCTGGGAGGCGCCGGTGCTGTCGACCGCCGTGGTGCGTTTGAAACGATCATCGCCGGGTACCGAACCGCGGGCTGGCAAGGCACCGTTCACAACAAACTGGCAAACTTTGCGACGATGCTTGGGGCAGAGCCGGCACGTTACTGGGGAGGCGAGGCGCTGAAGGCGCTCCGATCCGGCGACATCATCAAGGCTATTTTCGACGCCCGGGCGGTTTCCTTTTTTAATGTGCTGCCTCAAATGGGCCTGTTACTGCTGAGTCCGGTCGCGATGGCGATCGCATATCGCCGGCGACGCCAGTACGGCGAAGAGTGGACGTTCGCGATCAACGCACTGACGATCTTTCTCGTGGGGTGCCTGGTGTGGGGACTCCTGATGTTCGGCTCGGAGGACACCAGGGCGGTGATTCATACGGGCAGCCTGGCCGTGATCGTGCTCGGAATCTGTGGCGCTGTCTCGGGGCTTCGCGCCACGTTTCCGCGATTGGCTGTGTCTATCGTTCTAATCCGGATCTTGTTTGCGCTCGCCCTGTACGTGCCCGCGTACCACGGTTCTGATCTGACGCCTTACAGAGACTATTCGATATCTCGAGCTGTGATCGCAGCTGGGTGTCTCCTGGCATTCGCAATCATGGCGTTTGGAAGTCGATCGTTCCGATTGGCGAATCGGGAGGAAGAGCTGTTGACGAATCTGCGGCAAGAGCGTGATGCCCCATCTCCGCAAGCCGTCTGACGATCGGGGAACCGACTATCGATAAACCTTGCGGCGCTCGACTCAATCGCGGGCTGAAACGGGCTTGCGCGCCACGAACCAGGTCTGCGTTCCGAATAGTCTCCAGGCAGGTCGGCACGCTAGGTACAGTCTGACGATCCACGGCGACTGGGGTAAGCGGCTTCGCGTGGTGTACGGCAGGAATCGCGGAATCACTTCGGCAATCTCAAACCCCTGACTGTCGCACGCCTCGGTCAGCGTCCGGTCGGTCAGCGGCAAATGATGATCGACGAAGTCCCAATACGCCCCACCCACAAACCGGATGTTCGGCTGCAAGACCAGAAGGCGGCCGCCTGGTCGAAGCACGGTTTTGATTTCGGACAGCGTCTGCACGAACGTCCGCTTGTCGGGGAGATGCTCGAAGAAATTGCTGCAGAACACGACATCGATTGACGAGGCCTGCACCTTTGACGAGAGGCGATCGCTCGGCACCAGAACCTCTTCCGTACCATTCGGAAATTGGCGTCCCGAAAGCGCCTCGATGTCAACCGCGACACGCCGCGCGCAGCGGATATGCCGCAGGAATTCGCCGAAGCCCGGACCGATATCGAGAACCACATCGTTCTCGCCGACATAGCGCTGAAAGAAATGGCGGCACAGCACCTGCCAGATGGCGTCCTTCGCCTGCCGCTCCTGGTCGGAAAAGCGGGAGACGTAAATGGCGTCCAATTCCATAGTCAAGGTGTGGCGCTCAATGGAAGACCGGAGTCGTAACGATCAATGTGAGGTGTGCTCCAGACGGCAACGATCAGTGGCAATTATACGGGCCGCTGCGCAAACGAAACAGCAGCCTCGAGCAAAAATGACTACTGCCGAGCGGCTTGACGTGTGATGAGCAGCACCGATTCTCCACGCGGATGATTGGAGGAAGCAACGCGTTCAACCGTAGCCCCCACAGCTGCGCAGGCATGCGCAAGCAGTTCGAACGAGTAATGATAGGGCACTCGATGGGAATACGTCGTACCGGCGCCCGGACGAACGACGGGATCGAAGTTCGTGGGATCAGGATTTTCGAACCAGGTCGCGAAGAACTTCCCTGAGCGATTCAGTTTGCGAATCACTGCCGCGATACACATGGCCAGACTGTTAAACGGAAGATAGGGAAAGAGTGAACTCGCGATCGCAAAATCAAAACAGTGCGGGACGGCATCCAATTCGAAGCAATCGTTGATCAAGACGTTGACGCGCTCGGAAGAGACGCCAGCACGGGGCAGCTCCAAGTGCAAGCCCGCCTGCACGAGTGCGGAATCACGGTCGAGTCCCCAGTACCGACCCGGGTCGAGAAAAGGCGCCAGATGCACCGCGCCAGTCAGGCCGCCGCATCCGACATCGAGCACATAGTCGTGAGGCTGAAGACCGTGACTACGAAGGAAGTCCAGCTGCCACGCGCCAGTCTCCTGCCAGAAGCCTCCCGAGGCGACCCTGTGCGGAGAACGCTCGAGATCGGTTTCAGTCAACGTCGACAGCCCGGGGATCTCGCCGTTGGGGCGTTGACTGGTCTCGCCGGGTGATCCACGACGCGTGATGAGGGCTTCGTAGAAAGAAAGCCCCGGCTCGACAGGGCCATCGAAGCTGAGTTGACCGTGCTCGAGGACGCACACGCGACGGCACATGGTGCGAACCGCGGCTGGCGAATGAGAGACAAAAATGATCGTCTTGCCCTGGTCGATAAAGCGCTTGACCGTGGCGATGCAGCGTTGCTGAAAATCGGCATCACCGACGGCGAACACTTCGTCCAGCAACAGAATGTCGGGATCGAGATTCGCAGAGATTGCGAATCCCAATCGCATGTGCATCCCCGATGAGTAGTTCTTGATCGGAATATCAATAAAGTGCTCGAGACCCGAGTACTCAACGATACCGGCGTAAATGCGTTCGATCTCGGGCCTCGTCAGTCCTTGAATGGCCGCATTCAGAAAGACGTTTTCACGCCCGGTCAGCTCCGGGTGGAACCCAACTCCGAGCTCGATCATCGACGCAATCCGCGCAGAGCGTGCCACCAGAACCCGCCCGGAGGTCGGCCGGTAAATGGCGGCGATCAGTTTCAACAAGGTGCTCTTGCCTGATCCGTTGCGGCCTACCAGACCGACGGCTTCTCCGTGATCGATGCGAAGCGCTACGTTCTTCAGCGCCCAGAATTCCTCGATTGACTGGCGCTTCGATGGATGCAGGAAACTCAAAACGCGGACTTTCAATTCAACCGAAGCGTTATGCCTGAGCAGAAATCGCTTGGAGACTGATTCCGCGTCGATGACAGCCACTACAGTTGCTCCGTCAACTGAGGTTCGAACGCAAGAAACGTCAGCGCCCCGGCCACAAAGGCTCCAAGCGCGTACACAACCGCGATCACCCACACCGTCAGATCCGGCGCCTCGCGGTAGTAGAAAATCTGCTCATAGGCCACAACGAACGGCGACATCGGGCTCATCAGGATCAACAGCCTGAATCGCTCGGGGATCGAGCGCACTTCGTACACAATCGGCGTCAGCCAGAACAACATCGCCAATCCGACCTCGAGCAGGTGCCGGACGTCGCGGAAAAAGGCCGTCCACGTGGAAAGAATGAGCGCGATGCCGATGGTGAACAGGACTTGAAGGGTCAGAAACAGCGGAAACAACAACATCGCCCACGAGAGGGGAACGGCATACCAAATCAGCATGACCGGCAGAAACACGGCAAGCGTCAGCAGGAACTGCGCGAAGTTGAAGAACACCGTACCGATTGGCAGAATCGCCCGTGGAAACAGCACACTCTTCAGCAGACCGCCGTTGTCGACGATGGCCGACGTGGACATGTTGGCGGAGTTCGCAAAGAACGTCCACGACAGCTGCCCGAGCATCAGGTAAAACACGAACTCGATGGTGCGAATCCGCATGATGAACGTGAAGGCCACCGTGTACACCACGATCATCAGAAGCGGGTTGGCCAGTGACCACAGGAAACCGAACACCGAACCGCGGTACTTGAGCTTGAGATCTTTGAGGATCAGATTCTTGAGGAGCTCGCGGTAGCGATAGAGACTGGCGACGACCGCTGTGAGCGGCGCCATTTCTTCTGCGCGATCGACGAGTTCGGCGTCCTTCGTGCGCGCAGCGGCCGCCGACCGCGCCCGAACAACCCACGCGCTTCGCCATCCCAGTGCGGTAGCCGTGAGCAGTACCACGTCAGCGGCAAAGGCACTCCGGGAGACCCCTTCGAAGCCCACAGTGATACCGAGCAGTGCGGTTGCGACCAGCGTGCCCACTACGACACCGCTGACCACTCTTAGCAACCAGTCAAGACGCTGTCGTCTGGCGTAGGCGCCGACGGCAAGCAGGGCCAGGATCTGCCCTCCCACCACGAAGGGCACTGTCGAAACGGCGCCGGGAAGGAATGCCGGAAGCTGGCTGTCGCGAAAACGCAACCAATACGAGGCGAAATAGGCGATTACGGCAAACCCGACGTCGAGGACTACGCTGCTGGTGGCGGCAGGGCGTCTTAAGAGCAGAGAGATACCGGCAGGCTCCAAGCCTTTATCTGACACAGCTGACCTGGTTTTCGGGGAAGATCAAACCCAAAGTATAGCCTTCATCGACGCTGGACGGACCCCTGCCATCGTCCGCGCCCCTCTCTAACAAACGTTGTATTTCGATCCGTCCGTGGACGTTGCGTTGCAGCGCTGAACGCGCCGACTTGGGCCGTGTCTCAGAGCGCCGGATCGGGTGATATGGGCGTCGCCGACCACCGCGCGGCCAGCCCGACCAGAGCCAGACCGATGATGAAAAGCGTTTGCGATCGGAGGATCAACCATTCCGAAGCGAGCGAGCCCAGGCCGACTTCGACCGGCTCGCGAAAACTGAACCACGAGTCGGGCGACTTGTCGATCGCGACGATCTCGAATCGCTCTGAGGGACAGGGCACGACGGCGTCGGCCCAGTCTTCCCGGGCGAGCCGAACGGGATGAACAGGTGTGTCCCGGTGCGTCTTGAGCGTTCTGAGGGCGAGATATTGATTCTGCGACCCGAGATATCCCGCCACCACAAACTTCAGGCGGCTCGCCGAATGGCACGAGAGCGGCTGGCTTTCGAATTCCCCTACTGCGTTTCGTCCCCCCTCGGAAAGCGACCACCACGTCGTGACAAGGGGATCTTGTGGCATGCGACGCCCCAAAGGGCTTGACGTGACGAATGCATCACCCGACATCGCTCGCGGTTCGACCTTCAACGGCTCTCGGAGCGTCGATGGGAGCACGCGACGCAAAGCGGGATTCTCCAACAAACGAACAAGCAATCCCGGGTCAGGATGCGGGAGGTCGAGGAGCGGACGTTTGGACGTGAATGCAGCGCGATCGTGGTTCAACACGAATGTCCGCACGTTGATGGCGTGTGCGGCCCAGAACTCTCGATACTGGGCCAATCCGGTGCTTGTTTGCCGTTCGACGAGGACCACGCCGCGAATCACGAACACCAGCCACACTACGAGCGCACCGTTGACAACTTGCCTGGCGACCTTGCGGCCCTTCGTGTTATCGAACAGCGCGGGAAGCGCCATTGCGTTTGCGACGATGCCAATGCTCAAAAGATCCATGTATCGGCTGGCGGACGGAGCACCTCCCGAACCGCGACCGAACGCGACCGCCACCGCATTCAGGACCACCCAGGCAGCGAGCCCAATGAGTAGTCGGTCCAACAGCGTGGTTCGCAACCGACGGCGTGCGAGCGCCATCAGCAGCACGAGGATTGGCAACCACACCCCGATGCCTGCCGCAGGAGCCTGCAGCCAGGGCCACGCGAGGTTCGTGGTCAACGCCGCAAAAAATTCCTGTGCGCTGTGCGCTCTGAGTGGCGCATGT
>Ga0070681_10003276_pt1 | contig 15111 bp, 17 predicted proteins | sample KBSC83BmetaG_FD_65650 | JGI IMG/M metagenome (GOLD analysis project Ga0070681, IMG submission 65650) | Corn rhizosphere microbial communities from Kellogg Biological Station, Michigan, USA - KBS C8-3B metaG | ecosystem: Host-associated > Plants > Roots > Rhizosphere | place: USA: Michigan...
CGCGGTCTCCTTCGCAATCAACTTCTCGGGCCAGTCGCTGAACAATGAGAAGTTCGTGGATTTCCTGCTCGAGCGGGTGCGCGCCAGCGGTCTGGACCCCGGGGTCTTCTGCTTCGAGCTGACCGAGAACGCCGCCATCCGCTCGATGGACCGCGCGGAGCTGTTGATCCGCAAGCTGCGCGATCTCGGATGCGGCGTCGCGCTGGACGACTTCGGCACCGGCCTCTCTTCTCTCTCCTATCTTCGCCAGCTGCCGGTGACCATGCTCAAGATCGATGGCAGCTTCGTGCGCGATATCCTCAAGGATCCCCGCACCGAGTCCATGGTTCGCGCGATAGCCCAGCTCGCGCGTGGAATGTCGATCTCCACCGTGGCGGAGTACGTCGAGACCGACGAGATTCGCACGCGCGTATCTTCACTGGGAGTGGACTACGGACAGGGCTTTGCGATCGGCCGCCCCGCCCCTCTGGTGGATCTGCTGGCGGAACTTCCCCTACTCGCGGCGACCTATCTCGCCGACACGGCACCGACGGTGATCAACACGATCCTGAGCGAGGAATACACCTCGGAGCCGTCCAGCCTCGCCACCGGATCCTGAACGCCGTACGCTATGCGGACCTGAGGAGGTATCGCATGCAGCACCGCCGCAACCTGAAAGCGATCCTGTGCATCGGAGCTGCCTTGCTGGCCGGCGCGGCTTCTGCAGCAGCTCTCGCAGATGAGGCCAGCGATGTAGCGGCTCTTGAAGCGCAATGCGAGAAAGCGCGCGAAGCGCTGATCAAACCTCTGCGGGACGCGGAAATCGCGAAGTGCAAGGCCGACGCGCACAACGATCCCGACCATTGCGAGCGCTTCTGGGCTACTTACGGCGATGCTGCCCGCCGGGCGAACGGTACCATGGCGCCGCGCATGTTCGACGACCTGCCGATCTGCCAACAAGCCTATCGCGCGCGCAAACAGCTGCAGAGCAATTAACCGCAGCGGGACTTGGACGGTTTCGCCGATGGCACGACGCTCAGCAAGCCTGACCCTGCTCTTCGCACTGCTGGGAGCGGTGCCGAGCGCGCAGGCGGGGAGGGAATTCCGGGAGTATCCAGGGCTGGAAGCGGACGCCTGGGCTCCTCTGCCTGCAGACTACAAAGTCCCCGGCGAGTTCGTCGTCGGGCGACTGATGTACCCGGGCGGCCCGTTCGGTTGGTTCGGGTTTGGCGACTGGACCCAAGGGGGCACGGCGTGGGCGGTCGACTATCCCAAAGGCGATCGATTCTTTGCGCGCGTCCTGCGGCGACTGACGACCATCAACGTCCGCTCCGTCGAACAACCTGTCAACCTCGACGACGGCGACGACGTGTACGACTGGCCCTTCCTGATCGTGGGGCTCCCCGGGATGTGGGATCTAACCGATGCTCAAGTTGCCAAGCTGCGCGACTATCTGCTCCGTGGCGGCTTCCTGTTATGTGACAGCTTTTTCGGCACGCGCGAGTGGGACGGCTTCGTGCGCGGAATGAACCGGATCTTTCCGGGCCGGCCCATCATCGATCTGCCTGACGACCATCCTCTGTTTCACACGGTGTACGACCTGACAGGCAAGGGACAAGTACCCAACTGGAATGCGCTGCGCGCCGGAGTTCCCTACAGAGCAGACGGTGTTGTGCCCCACTGGCGCGCCGTGCTCGACGAGCACGGACGCGCAATGGTCGTCATCGCTTTCAACAACGACCTGGGGGATTCGTGGCAGTGGGCCGACGATCCGGGCTATCCGGAGAAGTCCGCGAGCCTGGGCTTGAGGATGAGCGTGAATTTCGCGGTTTACGCCCTGACCCATTAGCCGACAAGGCACCCGGTGTTAGCCTGTGGACAACACGGCCTATAACACCGTGTTATCCACAGAACTATTCACAGGTTGCCGCCGTGTAGGACAAACACCGACACGACGATGAGCGCTACGCCGATAGCGTCGCAACGCCCCGTTGCCCGGAACTGGAGCGGAGCCTGTGCCAGCCAGGATCCGAGGCGGCCTGGGCGCGTTTGTAATAGCAGAGGTCTCTAAAGCGAGGCGAGCATCATGAGCGCAGTCCTAGCGGCATTGTTTCCCACGCACCGGATTGCGGACGCCGTCCGAACCCGCCTGGTTCAGGATGGCTTTCCCACCGATCGCGTTGAGCTGGCCTCCCGCGAGGAGACGGGCCACGCCGAGGTGGTGCCTGCGCAATCGCTGGGCGAGAAGCTCACGCTACACTTTCGCCAGTTGTTCCCGGCGGAGGAAGAGGCCACCGAATTACTGAGCCGCGGTGTGGTGGAAGGCCATGCGGTCATTGCAGTGCACCCGCGGGGCGACATCGAAACACAACGCGCCATCGAAATCCTGGAGCAAGCCGATCCGCTCGAGCTGCGGGCCACCGACCTCGACAATCAGCCGATGGAGCGCGCCGCTTCTCCCAGCAACCAGACGATCATTCCGAACGTTCGCAAGATTCTGCTCGGGCCCGGTCAACCGTAGCTGTCGCGGTTGCGTTCGCCGCGCAAAACGCACCGCGGTGGAACACTTCTGCACCCGACTCGTGCGTCGGGAGGAAGCGCGTTGCACGACCTCGACTGTCCATTGCACAATCCGCACGATCCAACACACGTGAAATGGTCGCATCGTCGGCCCCGCCGGTCTGCTTCCCCTCGTCTCCGCACCGCTCTTCCCTGCCCCGCAGCAGGCCCACGCCGCGGATCCGGATAGCGCTAATGCCGGGGAAGGACCTCCCGAGGTCATCGTCACCGCGACCAAGCAGTCGCAGTGGCCGGCACGGTCTTTCCGGAGGTTTTCGATCTCGAGCGGGTCGAGGTGCTGCGCGGACCCCAGGGCACCCTTTTCGGCGCCGGCGCCGAAGGCGGTGTCGTGCGCTTCATCACGCCCGCCCCGAGTCTCACCAAGAACACGATCTACGCGCGAGCGGAGACCTCCTACACCGAGCACGGCGATCCGAGCTACGAGGGCGACGGGGCCTTCGGCGGACCCCTGGTGGACGGCGTATTGGGCGTCCGGGTCAGTGCCTGGGGCCGCCGCACGGGCGGCTGGGTGGACCGGGTGAGCTGGCAAACGGGCGAGACCTTCAAGAACGCCAATTGGAGCGAGGCCGGAGGTGCCCGCGTGGCGCTGCTCTGGAAAGCCTCCGACACGCTGACCTTCACGCCGGCCGTGCTCTACCCAGGCCACACGACAACGACGCTCCGAACTATTGGAGCGCGCTGTCCGACCCGAGCGCCGGGAAATTCGTGAACGGCTTTGCGGCTCGGCAGCTGCGTCGCCGACTGTTCGGGCCTGTTGCGCGGCGTCTATGAGTACACCGGGCGCGAGTACTCGCGCGACGGGCAACTCGCAGCCTTCGGTAATCTCGACTCCTCGGTCGGCGGCGGCAACAGCCACGCACCGCCATCGTGCAGCCTGGATCTCGGCAACATCGGATTGTACGCCGCGCCGAACCAGTACCGTCCGGACTCAACCTGGAGTTACGAGCTGGGCACCGTGGTATTCGACGGCCAGACGCTCGGCCAGGCACCGTGGACCGTATATGCGAGCCTGGAGTATCAATTCGAGGTTGGCGCCCTGCCCGGCTTCTAGGCGCGCCTGATCGATGACTTCAAGAGCCAACAGCCAGGCGACGCACTATGTCGGATACGACTTCAACAGCGGCGATCCGGTGAGCTCGCCGATCTTCTCGTACTCGACGATCACGCCACGCACCTTCGGGATTACCGGGATTTACAACTTCTGAGAACTGCGTTGCGGCGCTGCCCGCGGGCCTGCGGGCAAGATAGCGCATGTTCTGGACGATCTGGGCCTTGCTGCTCGTCACCCATGGGGCGCTGTCTCGCTGGGTGCAGTCCAGTTCCGCGCAACCGTTCATCGCCACGTGCAGCGACGCATTGCTGATCGCTATCGGGCTCCTCACGATCGACCAGCTGCAGGGGCTCGCCGTGCCTGCCGTCGTACGCGTGGGGCTGTTCTTTGTAGCCTTCGGATACGCAGGCAGACGGCTGATCGGCTGCTTCCTTCCGCGCACCGCTGCGCCGACGCGCTAGCGGCTCACACAGTCAGCCGCAATCCGCTCGAACAGCAGGTGAATGAGACGCTTGCGGGTCTCGACGCTGCGCCCCTCGAAGAGACTGATCTCGATGATCGTGTAGCGATCCGAGCGCCCCTGGCCGGCGGGAATATAGAAGTCCTCCGCGTGCATCGGAAAGAATCGATGTGCCCGTTTGTCCTGCGGGAACTGCAGCGCCTCCACCACGCTCGCGTGGATCGCCTCCGACAGCGCCGCTTTGACCGGGTTCAACCGCGCCGCGAGGCCCTATATCTTTAATCTGCGCCATGTCAGCCCCTGCTCACTCCGCCGTCAAACCCCGATATTCGAGCAACGGACCGATCTCCGGCGCCCGGCCGTAAAGCGACTCGAACAGCGACTCCGGGTCGAGACCCAGGTCTGCGCGGCGCCTGTAAAGCGAATCGACGCGTGCGGAAAGAGCCGGGTCCAGCAGAATCGCGTCCTCGTGCGCCGACAGTCGCGGCGCCATCTCGGCGTCGATCTTCTGCATCTCCGGGTCGGTGTTGCAGGAGTTGAGATGTTGGAACGTAGCGGACACCCGGTTCAGCAGTTCGCCGGAGCGCTCCAGCGCGACGAGCGTGTTCCGGAAATCGGCAGGATGCGCATCGTGCGCGATGCGCCGGACTTCCCGGAGCTCCTCGCGCATGCCGGCTTCGAGCGCCGGCCGATAGTCCGAGTCCTTTATCCGGTCGAACGGAGGCAGCTCGTAGGGAAGCGCGCTGCGATCGTGAAAGGGATTTCCGGGTGGCAAGGTCGGCGCAGGCGCCGCGCCTGACGCGGAGGAAACGATGGTCAGCGAGGCGGTCAACAGCAGGGATCGCATCGGGTCTCATTCCCTTGGTTCGGCGGGTGCGACGGAGGAACTGAATTATAGGATATGCTTCGAATCATGACTGTACCGCGCTCTGCGTTGGGTCGAGCGTTCCTGTTTGCAGCCCCGCTCCTCGGGATTCTGTTCGCCGACAAGGCGCTCAAGCTGGCCGCCGCCGGCCGCATCGACAACATCGCCCCACTGCCGCAGACGCTACTGCCGCTCCTGGCCCTGCCGTTTCAGTATCGCCCCGTGACCGTTTGTCTGGCGATCCCCCTACTCGGCCTGGCACTGGCGGCACTGCTGCGGCGCTTCGCGGGGCGCTCCGGCGCATGCGTGGGATGGATACTGGCCGTTCCGCTTGCGATCGCCGCCGCCGTGCTCGAGAGCGCTCTGCGGGGAGGCACTCCTCCTGCCGATCCTACCGTGTGGCAAGCGGCGATCGACGAGTTGCGCGACTTGCCGGCCTTGTGGTGGCGAGAGGGCCTGATTGCCGCCATCACGGTAGCGATTCTTTGCTGGCACTTCGCCGGGGCGGATCGCGCGCCCGCCCGACTTCGCGGTTTTGTCGTCGGGTCCCTCCTTTTCATCGCCTGCGCGATCGTCGGTACGGATATCGGATTCTTCATAGCCACCGATGCGCAGCTCACCGATGCCGATGTGGCCTATGCACTCGCGGCGCCCAGGGAGGCATGGCTCGTTGCGCATGGCGCGATCGCGCCCCTCGCCTTCGTTCCGTTCATGGCCTCCGCTGGCGCACTCGGGACGCTCTACGCGTTACCGGGTCATCGCCAGCCTCCCAGGCAGACGATTCTCGGCAGACACCTCGGTTTGATCGTCACCGGCGCTGCGTGCCTTGCGTTTGCCGCGCCTGCGGTCCCTGCCGACCTCTCGCTCGAGAGTTATGTCGGCAGCCCCTTGCTGCAGTTGACCCTTGGTCCGCTCTGGGGCTCGATCAAGAGGCGCTTCTTCGCGGTCGCCGCAGGCTCTGCTTCGGGGCGCGTGCCGGAACTGTCCACGACCGCCGTTGCTGCCGGCGAGACACCGCAGCCGCGACCTCTGAATGTCGTCATCGTCATGTTGGAATCCGTGCGCGCGGACGCGACGACGATCCACTCCCCCAGGCTGCCGACCACGCCGTTTCTCCTGGAGCTCGCAAAGGAGTCGCTCGTCGTCGACGACATGTACGCCGTGATTCCTCGAACTTCCGCTGCGTGGGTAGCCATTCTCGCCGGGCGGTACCCCGGCACTCGCGAGACCGTCAAAGACTACGCCAGCAGAGTCCCGGTCGCTCCGCTGCAATCGAGCCTGCCGACCTTGTTGCGGGCTCGCGGCTACAGTTCCGCCTTTGTGACTCCGACGTCGCTCACCTACGAGAACGACTCCGAGATCATCCGGGCGCTGGGCTTCCAGAAAGTCGTGGCCGTAGACGACATCCCGGCTCCCGGGAGCGACTGGGTCACCCCCTTCGGGTGGGAGGACCGGATGGCGCTCGAGCCGATCGGTCGCTGGCTCGATGAGAAGCGCAGCGGACCGTTCCTGCTCACGGTGATGACGAACGTGGGTCATTACCCGTATGGGCTCCCGCACACTTATCCGATTCGCCACTACCCGAGCCGCACGCCGGAGCACGACTCGTATCTCAATTGCGTCCACTACATCGACGACTACCTGCGCGAGCTGGTCGGACTGCTACGCGATCGGCATCTGCTCGAGAACACGCTGCTCATCGTCCTGGGAGACCACGGCGAGGAGTTCCAGGAGCACGGCGGAATCGTGCACGGTTTCGCTCTGTACGACGAGGTGCTGCACGTCCCCATGCTGATGCGACTTCCGCAGGCCGATGGGCGCCGCGGGCACATCACGGGGCTGCGTCAGCAGATCGACGTTCTGCCGACGATTGCCGAATCGCTCGGCCTGCCTTTGCAGGGACAGCCGCTGGCCGGCCGCTCGCTGCTGAGCACACCGGGCCACGACGCGCTGTTCTTCGGCACTCACCTGGAGCGTTCCTTCCTGGCGATGCGCGAGGGATCCTACAAGTACCTCTACGATCTGAGCCGGGATTCCACCAAGGTCTTCGATCTGCAGCGGGATCCGGGTGAGCATGTCGACGTGCGTTCCGAGTTACCCCTGAGCACGATAAGCCAGGCTGAGGTCGACCTGCTGGCGTGGCATCGACGGGTGACGCAGACGTATCTTGGGGCGGCAGCCGCGTATTGAGCGCGATCTTGTAGCGAAGCTACGAACCCTGTTCGCAACGGCTCCAGGTGTCCGGCTCACTCTCGAACCAGCACGTGGACTCCACGATCCGGCCGACGGCATCGTGACGCGACAAACGCAGGACGGGATGGCCGACCATGGGAGACAGCGCCTCGTCTATCTCCGCGCTCACGGCATGGACACCCTGGTCGTCCCGCCACGCACACCACGCCTTACCTTCTCGCTGGACGTCATCCAGGACGTGGGCGAGCTGAGGCGGCAGCTCGGAGGTGAAGTTGAGAAACGCGCCCTCGGCCGGAACGAAATTGCGGTTCAGGACCAGCGACCGCAACAAGACGTGGACCTCCGGACCGAGCCGGAGCGCTCGCAATTGCGTTGTGTCGACCAAATCATCCCCCGACTGTCGTTCGGGCGCCCCGCGGGAACCCGCGGCGCTATGGTAACAGGGGGAGCGGCCTCAAGACCTCATCAGTCGGGCCAGATGCACAGGCTGCTGGTGTTGAATGTGGGGGTGGGCCGGCAACCACTGGCCCTGGAGGGTTTCCACCCACGAGCCCGACGCGACCACCCTCCCGGCAGCGTTGTGCACAAAGACAAGGAGCACTGAGCGTCCGAGCGTGCGGCAGCGGGGCTCGTCGAGCTCGGCGCTGACCGCGTGTACCTCGCCACGGTGCTTCCAAGCCGACCAGGCCTGACCGTTGCGCTCCGCACGCTCCAGGGCCGCACGCAAGTCCGGCGACACTTCCCGCAAATCGCTCAGCAAGCGATCGTTCTGTGCCAGTAACTTCTGATCCAGGAGAAAGGCAACCAGCAACTCTCGCAACTCGTCCGGGTCGCCCGCTTCGCCAAACCATCCGGTGTCCAGGTTCATTCGGCCTCTTCGAGTATCGATGCTGACGCGTCAGGCTCGATCAGCAAGTGCCGTTCCACGAAGACTTCAGTGCAAAGCGGCGGCTTGCAGCGCAGGCTGAGGCGGCAGGCCAAAGACCAGAAGCGCCCGCCCGGCTGCGACAGCGATGAACTGCTCACCGCCCACATCGTAGGACACCGGTGCTGCGGCAATGTGACCGCCCGTATCGACCGACCACAAAGGGTCTCCGGTGCGCGCCGCCAGCGCGAAGAACATATTCGCGTCGCCGCCGAATACCAGCCCGCCGTCAGTTGAGAGTAGACCGCCGACCGCGCGAATACCCTGCCGCGGCTTGTGCTTGTGCTCCCACACCAGCGCGCCCGTCAGGGGATTCAGGGCACGAACGCCTGCGTAGAACGGCTCGCTGTCTTCCGTCGGAACGCTGTTGCCGGCCTGAAAGAACACCATGCCGTGCTCGAAAATCGGCACGAAGACCAGATTCAAGCGCGGATCGAAGCTCGGCGGCCACCAGTTCGTCGCTCCGAGATTGCTCGGATAGACGAGGCGGCCTTTGGTGTCGGCGTCCGAGCGCGGCAGCGGTATCGGACGGCCCTTGTCGTCGATACCCGCGGTCCAGTTCTCGCGCGCGAAGGCCTCCGCCTTGAGGAACTTCCCGGTCGAGCGGTCCAGCACGTAATAAAAGCCGTTGCGGTTGGCGAGCAGCAGGAGCTTGCGAGGGGTTCCGGACTCGGTCGGCTGGTCGGCCAGGATGGGCACCTGATTGGAGTCCCAATCGTGGTCGTCGCCCGGGGAAAACTGGAAGTACCAGACGAGCTCGCCCGTCGAAGCCCGTAAAGCGACCACGGAATTTGAGTAGAGGTTGTCGCCGCGGCGGACGGCAGAATCGTAGTCGGGCTTGGGATTGCCGATGCCCCAGAAAATCAGATCCGAATCGGGGTCGTAGGTGCCGGTCATCCAGGTGGCTCCCCCACCCTCCTTCCAGGAGTCCCCCGGCCAGCTGTCGTGATGGGGATCGCCCGGCTGCGGGATGGAGTGGAACGTCCAGCGCAACTTTCCCGTGGCGGCATCGTAGGCATGCAGCAGGCCGTGTCCTTGTTTGAACCCGGTACCGACCACGACCAGATCGCGCACGACCAACGGGGCCGCGCTGATCCAGTGCCAGTCTTTCTCCTCCACCCGCGTCTCCCACAACCGCTTCCCCGTATTGGCCGACAATGCGATCAGTCGCGCATCCCAGGTACCGAAGAACAGGCGGTCGCCCAGTAACGCGACGCCGCGATTTACCGACGAGCCGACATCCTGGATACGCGGCGGTGCCGCGGGGGCCTCGTACGTCCAGATGCGCCGTCCGGTACGCGCATCCATCGCGATGACCTCCCCAGGAGGGAGCGTGAAGAACATGACGCCGTCGCGAACCACAGGCGAGCACTGCACCATGTCCAGATCGCCGACGTACTGCTCTTGCCAGCGCAGTGCCAGCTGATTGACATTGGCGGTGTTGATTCGCGTCAGTGCGCTATGCCGGTGCCCGGAATACGAGCCGGAGTACATGAGCCAGTCCCGTCCCGGGGTAGCCGCCTTCAGCTCATCGAAACTGACCTCGACCTTGAGGCTCGGCGGCGGATCGCTTTGCAGTGCGGGGTCTCCAGGATGTGCGTTCGCCTGGAGCGCGCGTACAAATGCCACGAGCTGCCAGACCTCGGACGGCGGCACCCGGAGGTGAGCTGGCATCGCCGTCCCGGCAATCCCATCCCTCACCGCGCGGTATAAAGCCCAGTCGCTCGAGCCATGCTTGAGCGGGCGACCGACGAGCGCGGGAGCGACGGTGCCGCCGGAGCCGTCCGGTGCATGACAGGAAGCGCATTCGGTGCCAAACGCTTTTCCGCCTGCGGCAACGTCTGCGCTCGAGGTACGGGGATTGCGGATCACCGCATACGGATTTCGCACTTCGACCAATGCGGCGAGACTGTGCGGCGCACTCGGCGAGAGCAAAGGCAGAAACTCGTTCCACGCAATGTGGGAGATTCCGCCCGTCGCGTTGAGCCACAGCAATTGCGTACGCCAGCGCAACGTCGCCACGCTGGCGATAGCCGCGATCGCAAGAGCGCCGAGGCACGTGAGTACCACCAGGAATCGACGCATGCCGTGAGCCCCCTTTATTCGATTAGTGGCAGCGGGCTGTTTTTATGCTGAATGCCCGTCGCGCGTCCGTTAACCAACGCCCGAGCTGTTGAGATTATCGCCGCCCGCGATGCGGGAAACCACCTGTACTGCTTAAGTTAAAGTTGCGGCCGTTTATGTCATGATCGCGCCTGTGACGCCCGCCCGGACACTTTTCGAGAAGATCTGGCAGCAACACGCGATATTCGTGCGCGAAGACGGCCAGACGCTGTTGTATGTGGACAGGCATTTCCTGCAGGACGGCTCCGCTCCCGCTTTCGAGCTGCTGCGGCAACGCAAGCTCGAGCCTCGGGTTCCGCATCGAGCCTTTGCTACGCCCGATCACTATGTCCCCACCCATAGTCGTGACCTGGGGAGCCTTCGGGATCCCGAAAAGCGAGCCATGGCCGAGGCGCTGCGCAAGGACACCGAGGCTGCTGGGATCCCGTTCTTCGGTCTCGACGACGCTCGCCAGGGCATCGTGCACGTGGTGGCGCCTGAGCAGGGCTTGAGTCAGCCCGGAATGTTGATCGTGTGCGGAGACAGCCATACTTCCACGCACGGAGCGTTGGGGGCGATCGCCTTTGGCATCGGCACGACCGAGGTTGCCCATGTCCTGGCTACGCAGACGCTCTGGCAGCGCAAGCCGAAGACCCTACGCGTGCTTTTGCAAGGCGCGCTGCGTGAAGGCGTGTCGGCGAAGGACCTCATTCTCGCGATCATCGCCAAGATCGGCGCGGCGGGGGCCGCAGGCCACGTCATCGAGTACGCGGGCCCGGCAATCGCCTCCCTCTCGATGGAAGCGCGGCTCACGATCTGCAACATGACCATCGAAGCGGGTGGCCGGGCCGGGATGGTCGCCCCCGACTCGACGACGTTCGCCTATGTGCAGGGCCGGCCATTCGCGCCTCACGGTGTGGCATGGGACCGTGCCGTTGAGCGCTGGACGGCTCTGGTGAGCGACCCGGGTGCCGCGTTCGATAAGGAGGTCGCACTCGATCTCAGCGGGATTGCTCCGATGGTCACCTGGGGCAACAGTCCGGAGGATGCCCTCCCGATCACCGCACGTGTGCCCGACCCCGCCACCGCAGAAAACACCGAGCGTCGCGAAGCGATGCTGCGCGCGATTCGATACATGGGGCTCGAGCCAGGCATGGCGCTGACGGATGTGAAGATCGATCGGGCATTTATCGGCTCCTGTACCAACGGACGGCTCGAGGATCTGCAGACCGCGGCTGCAGTGGTGGGCGGCAGGAAAGTCGCCGCCGGCGTCGAGGCCTGGGTCGTGCCGGGTTCCACGGCCGTCAAGCACGAAGCCGAGGCGCGAGGATTGGATCGAGTGTTCAAAGAGGCAGGGTTTCAGTGGCGCGAAGCGGGATGCTCCCTGTGCCTCGGCACGAACGGTGACCTCGTGGCGCCTGGGATGCGCTGCGCTTCCAGCACCAACCGCAACTTCGTCGGCCGACAAGGACCGGGCTCGCGCACCCATCTGATGAGTCCCGCGATGGTCGCCGCGGCAGCCGTGAGCGGCAGACTGGCCGACGTGCGACGGCTCCTCGAGAACGGTTGACGCATGGAACCTTTCACCTCGCTGCGCGCCGGGGCCCTGCCGATCGCTCAGCCCAACTTCGACACGGATCAGATCCTCCCAGCGCGCTTTTTGCAGAAGCCGCGCGCCCAGAACTTCGGCGAGTTCCTGTTTCGGGATCTGCGCTATCGCAGCGATGGCAGTGAGAATCCCGATTTTGTGCTCAACCAACCGGCCTATCGGGGAGCGCGGATCGTGCTCGCCGAGGAGAACTTCGGTTGCGGCTCCTCGCGTGAGCACGCCGTCTGGGCGCTCTACGACTACGGTATCCGGGCGGTTATCGCGCCCAGCATGGGCGATATCTTCATGTCCAACGCGGCCAAAAACGGCCTGCTCACGGTCGTGCTGCCCGAGGAGGTCGTAGCGCGAATGATCGAGGCAGTGCTGGCCAGACCCGGACTGGAGATCACCGTGGAACTGGAGACGCAGTCGGTGACGTTGCCAGGGTCCGCCTCGCACCGTTTCGAGATCGACGCGTATCGGAAACGCTGCCTGATGAGCGGGCTGGATGAGCTGGCCTACACCCTGACGCTGCTGGATAGAATCGAAGCATTCGAGCGCGACTATTCATAGAATGCTGCGAATGAAGATCGCAGTGCTGCCGGGCGACGGCATCGGAAAGGAAGTCACCGCGGAAGCCGTCAAGGTACTGCGCGCAGCCGTCGGCTCGAAGGCGCTCGAACTCGCCGAAGCACCCGTGGGCGGGGCGGGCGTGGCAGCGGCGGGCGACCCATTGCCACCCGGGACGTTGGAAATCGCGCAACGCGCCGATGCCATTCTGTTCGGGGCCGCCGGCGTACCCGGCGATGAAAACATTCCCTATGCCATGCGCCCGGGTGCGAGCCTTCTGCGGCTGCGCAAGGCGCTGGAGTTGTTCGCGAACTTCCGTCCCGCGTTTCTGTTTCCCGAGCTGGTGGACGCCTCCACGCTCAAGCGGGAAGTCGTCGAGGGACTCGACCTCATGATTCTGCGCGAGCTGACCGGGGACCTGTATTTCGGTGAGCCCCGGGGCGTCGCGACCAACTCCGCAGGGGCGCGGGAAGCCTACAACACGATGCGTTACTCAGAGCCGGAGGTCGAACGCATTGCGCACGTGGCTTTCAAGGCTGCACGCAAGCGGCGCCGGAAAGTTTGCTCGGTCGACAAGGCCAACGTCCTGGAAACGATGCAGCTGTGGCGGGAGGTCACGACGCGGGTCGGTAAGGAATACCCGGACGTCGAGTTGACCCACGTGTTCGTCGACGCGGCGGCGATGATGCTCATGCGGGAGCCCAAGCAATTCGATGTCATCGTGACCGGCAACGTATTTGGAGACATTCTCTCGGACGCCGCCGCCATGTTGACGGGATCGATCGGGATGCTGCCTTCCGCATCGCTGGGAACCGGGAGCCGAGGGCTCTACGAGCCCGTGCACGGCACGGCACCCGACATCGCCGGCAAGAACATTGCCAATCCTCTGGCGGCGATCCTCTCGGCCGAGATGATGTTGCGCTACTCGTTCGACGACGCCCACAGTGCGGATCGGATCTCAGCAGCCGTACGCAAGGTACTGGCCGCCGGCTATCGCACCGCAGATATTTTCCAACCGGGCATGAAACGGGTCGGGACGCGCGAGATGGGTAGTGCAGTCGTGGCGGCGCTGTCGTGAATAACATCGACCTGTCGGGCCGCGCCGCAGTGGTCACCGGCGGCGCCCGTGGAATCGGCTTCGCGACCGCACAACGATTCCTGCGTTCAGGGGCCCAGGTGGCCCTGTGGGATATCGACGCCGCTCGTGTGAAGCACAGCGCTAACGATCTGGCTGCACTGGGCACCGTGAGCGCTCACGTGGTGGACCTGACCGACGAGTCCGCAGTTCAGATGGCACTCGACGAGACTCTGGCGGCGCATTCGCGCCTCGATATCCTCGTGAACTGCGCTGGCATCACCGGCGGCAACGGTCTGACCTGGGAGTTGGATCCGAAGATCTGGCGGCAAGTCCTGGAGGTCAATCTCTACGCGCCCTACCTTGTGTGCCGAACCGTGGTCCCGCACATGATCGCCGCCGGATACGGCCGCATCGTCAACATCGCCTCTATCGCCGGCAAAGAAGGCAACCCCGGGGCCTCGCATTACAGCACGTCCAAGGCGGGACTGATCGGCTTTACCAAGTCGCTCGGCAAGGAGCTGGCGCAGAAGAACATCATGGTCAACTGCATCACCCCCGCCGCGGCGCGCACGGAAATGTTCGAACAGATGACCCGGCAGCACATCGACTACATGCTGTCGAAGATCCCGATGGGCCGGTTCGTACTGCCCGAGGAGATCGCCGCGCTGATCGCCTGGCTGAGCTCGGAGGACTGTTCGTTCTCCACCGGTGGCGTGTTCGATATCTCGGGCGGCAGAGCGGTCTACTGAGGTGAGCGTCCGGGAGGGGGAAGCGTTTATCGAGGGCGCGGGCGCCATATCCGCGGGCCGTTATGCGGGAGATGTCGCCGCCAGACTCGACCGGCTGCCGTTCACACGCACTCTGTGGCGCTTCGTAGTCCTGATTTCGCTCGGCGGCATCTTCGAGTTGTACGACTTGTTTCTAACGGCGTACATCACCCCTGGACTGGTCTCCGGCGGGCTGTTCACCGGCACGCCGGCGGGGTTCTTCGATCCGCGAGGCGTGGGCTTCTTCGTCTTCTGCACATTCGCCGGCATGTGGGTGGGCTGCATCGGGTTCGGCTTCATTGCCGACCGCCTCGGCCGGCGCTCGATCTTCACTTTCTCGCTGGTCTGGTACTCGCTGGCGACCGCCGCGATGGCCTTGCAATCCACGGCCGAGTCCGTCGATTCATGGCGCTTCATTGCCGCCATCGGCGTAGGACTCGAACAGATCACCATCGATACTTTCCTGCCGGAGCTCGTGCCCCCCCGACATCGCGGACGGGCGTTCGCCTTCTACCAGTTCATCGAGTTTTGTATCGTGCCGGTAGTCGCTCTACTGGGCTGGCTGCTGGTCCCACACGATCCGTTCGGGTTGGCCGGTTGGCGTTGGGTGGCGCTCATCGGCTCCGTCGGGGCACTCGCGGCCTGGTGGTTGCGACTGGCTCTGCCCGAGAGTCCGCGCTGGCTCGCGTTGCACGGTCAGGACGTACGCGCCGAAGCCATCCTGCGCGATATCGAGTTGCGCGTGGCGCGCGACATCGGAGCTGAAACCCTTCCACCCGCTCTGCCGAGCACCGAGGCGGTGCTCGCCAAGAGCCGCTTCAACGAGCTGCTGAAGCCGCCCTATGGGAAGCGGACGCTGGTACTGTCGATCTTCAACCTGATGCAGACGATCGCCTTCTACGGCTTCGGCGCGTGGGTCCCGACTCTGATGATGGCCAAGGGAATCCATGTC
>Ga0070681_10003279_pt1 | contig 15110 bp, 15 predicted proteins | sample KBSC83BmetaG_FD_65650 | JGI IMG/M metagenome (GOLD analysis project Ga0070681, IMG submission 65650) | Corn rhizosphere microbial communities from Kellogg Biological Station, Michigan, USA - KBS C8-3B metaG | ecosystem: Host-associated > Plants > Roots > Rhizosphere | place: USA: Michigan...
CCCAATGGCTCCTGGACTTACGTGGCCACCAGGCCCGGGGAGTATTCTTATGGCTGCACGTTTCATCCGACGATGAAGGCAACGCTGACAGTCCAATGAGTAACGCAGTTGCACAAACCGACGCTGCCTCAGCGGATGAGGCAGCGATCGTCCGCCGGGTTGCCGCCGGAGACCGTGCCGCTTTCGAAGCGCTGATGCGCCGCTACAACCGGCGGCTGTACCGGCTCGCACGCGCCTCGCTGCACGATGAGGCCGAGGCACACGATGCCCTGCAGGACGCCTACCTGAGCGCCTTCCGGTCGATTGGGCAATTTCGGGGCGACTCGCAGCTGTCGACGTGGCTGTCGCGCCTGGTCCTCAACGAGTGTCTCGGCAGGCAACGTCGCTCGAACCGCCGTCAGAACGTCATTCCCATCGTGAGCTCCGATTCCGAAACCATGGCCAGCGTCGCAGATGATGGCGATCTTCCTGACAAAGAGGCGGGCCGGGCGCAAATGCGGGCCGTGCTGGAGAGAAAGGTCAGTGAGCTCCCCGATATCTACCGGGTCGTGTTCGTCCTGCGCTCGGTGGAGGAGCTCAGCGTGGAGGAGACGGCGCGCTGCCTCGATCTGACGGAGGAGACTGTCCGCAGCCGGCATTTCCGGGCGAAGAGCCTGTTGCGGGAGTCACTGGCGAAAGACCTCGACCTCGCCGAGCAGGATCTGTTCGAGTTCGGCGGCACGCACTGCGACCAGACGATCGCGAAGGTGCTCGCGCGCCTGCCCCCCGCGAAGGACTGACGCCGCCGATACAGCCCGACCACTCCCACCGAGAAACATCCGCCTTGAGGCCGGCGCGGACGAACTCGGCTCCGACAGGGCCGATCCGGCTCCCACGACGACGAAATCGGCCTGGCGAGCTGCGCTCATCCGAACACTCACAAAGTGATCGAAACGGTCTTGATCTCCGTGTAAGCCTCCACGCCCTCGCGTCCATGCTCGCGGCCGAGGCCGGAGTGCTTGTAGCCGCCGAACGGCATGGTGAAGTCCATCCCAGCGCCGCCGTTCACCGAAATGCTGCCCGCTCTGATACGGCTTGCGAGCTTGTGCGCGATGCTCACGTTGCGGGTCCATATATAGGCTGAAAGCCCGTAGGAGGTGTCGTTGGCGAAGCGCGCAATGTTGTCCAGATCCTCATCACTGAAGCGCGTTGCACACACGACGGGCCCGAAGATCTCCTCCCGCATGACCGACATCTCCGGCCGGACGTTGCTCAGCACCGTGGGTCGCACGAAGAACCCTTGGGAGGGAAGCGACTGCTCGCCCGCCACTATCTCGGCGCCCTGCTCGCCGCCCGCGCGAATGTACCCGGTTACGCGATCGCGCTGTTTGGCGGAGACGACCGGGCCCATGAAGGTGCCCGGCTCCGCGCCGGGACCGATCTTCAGATTCCTGGCCTGATTCACGACCCCTTCCATCACGCGATCGTAAATGCGCTCATGGATGAACAGCCGCGAGCCCGCGGCACAGATCTGCCCGGTGTTGATGAAGATGCCATTGGCGGCTGCGACGGTCGCCCCGTCCAGATCGGCATCGGGGAAGATGATCACAGGCGACTTGCCGCCGAGCTCGAGCGTTACGCGCTTCAGGCCCGCGCCCGCCGCCGAGAGGATGGACTTGCCCACAGCCGTGGAACCGGTGAAAGCGATCTTGTCGACATCCGGGTGCTCAACCAGCGGACGCCCCGCGGACGGACCGGTGCCGGTAACGATGTTCACCACACCGTCGGGAAAACCGACTTCCTGAATCAGTTGACCGAGCCGGACTGCCGACAGCGGCGTCTGCTCGGCGGGCTTCAGGACAACCGTGCACCCCGCCGCAAGAGCTGGCGCGATCTTTCCAACCGCCATGCCGAAGGGCATGTTCCATGCCACGATCTGACCGACGACGCCCACCGCTTCGCGTCGCGTGTAGGTGTGATACTCGCCTGGGCTGGAAACCGGCAGCGTCTCGCCCGTCAGCCGGGTCGGCCACCCCGAGTAATAACGCAGACAATCGACGGCCTTCGGCACGTTCCACATCTGCGCAAGCCACAGCGGCATGCCGTTATCGAGTGTCTCGAGAAGCGCAAGCTCATCGGCGTGAGCTTCGATGACGTCCGACAGCTTCCACAAAAGACGCGCCCGCTCGTTCGGGGACGTCGTACGCCAAGGTCCGTGCTCAAATGCCTTACGCGCGGCCTTGACCGCCTGATCGATATCCGCGGCCCCACCAGCGGCGGCCTTCGCAAAGTTCTCTCCGGTTGCCGGATCGAGCACGTCGAGCGTCTCGCCGGAAGAGGCGTCACGCCACTGACCGCCGATGAGCAACTGTTGGTTGCGCCCTCGCAGGGTGGCTTTCAGAGCAGCGGGGTTCGGTTGTGTCTGTGCGTTCACGTTCGGTTCCTCGTCAGTTCATCCCCAGCGCGCTCTTATTGGCCAGATAGACATCCTTGAGGGACAGCGCGGGCTGCCCTGTTATGAGCTGGACATGCTTCGAGCAGATCGCGAAGTACCCTTCGCGGATCGCGCGCTCGTAGGACATCATTTCCTCGCTGCCCCACGGGCCGATATTTCCTGTGGTCATGCCTTCTACATACCTTCGGGGGATTCCAGCCGCGTCGAAGCGGGCCTGCATTTCGTCGTGGCTGATCGGCACGAACTCGATCCGCTTGCCAGTCACTTCGGAGGCAATGCGCGCACAGTCCCTGAAGCTCAACAGTTCGGGACCCGTGATCTCGTAGATCGCGCCGTCATGGCCGGGTGTCGTCAGGACCGAGGCTGCCACGGCCACGCAATCCTTCTTGGACACGAACGCCATGCATCCATCACCGGCGCTCGACTCCCACCGCCCCGTCGCGACCGCCATGGGCGCGATCATCGTGGCAATGACCTCAGCGTACTGGCTATCGCGCAGAATCGTGTACGTCGCGCCGCTCTTGCGGATCAACTCCTCCGTGAAAAGGTGATCCGCAATCACGAATGCGGGGCTTTGCGGATGTATACCGGCACTTGACGTGTAAACCACGTGCTCGACGCCTGCCTGACGGGCCGCTTCGATAGCCGTCTGGTGTTGGCGCCGACGCCGTTCGCCGACATCAAGCGTGCTGATGAGCAACATGCGCTGCGCACCAGCAAACGCCTCACGAAGCGAGTTGCCCTTATCGAAGTCGCCGAAGCGGACTTGCACCCCTTGGGCCGCGAGGTGCGCCAGCCCGGCGGGATTGCGGGTCACGAGAATCAGCTCCGAGGCGGGGACACGCCGCAGCAGCAGCTCCGTCACCATCTTGCCGAACGCCCCCGAGGCGCCTGTTACAACAATCGTCACAGCGAATCTCCCGCTGATGCGGCCGCGCTCACAGAGCCGACGCCGGCACCCAGTTGCCGTGCACGCCGGAACGCAGGCGCAACGGCACCCGGATCCGCGCGATCGGACCCTTGTCCACGAACTGCGCCTCGAAGATCTGCAGCTCCGCCTGGTTCTGATCCTGCAGATCCGCTATGCAACCGAGATACCCTTCGTGGCCCTTCTTCTTCGAGGGCACGTGGAAATGCTCCTGCAGGGTGCGCTGCGGTCCCGCGACGTGGCTCGTGATCTTGCCCGTCTTCAGTTCCAGCCGGGATATGGTGTTGAAACCGCCGCCCACCGGACCGGAAATGATCGGCGGACCGAAGCGGAAATCGAGCCCCATGAAATAGGCAACGTCGTAGTCGACCATCATGTCTTTGTCGGCCGTGCGGGGGAAATCTCCGGCGGGCGCCAACACTGTCTCCTCGGGCGTATCGGCTGACTTCGACAGGTCGAACGTCCAACGCACGATGTTGCCCCGGACTTCCTGCTGAGGCATGTGCAGGCCGCCCGCCTCGCGCATGAAGGTGAAGGCCGGCACGTCGCTGACACACATGTCCATGTGGACTTTGTTGCCCTCGGTGAAGCCGTTCATGAAGTGAAACACTGAGCAGGGACGCGCACGGAACCACCGCATCTCATCCACGCGACCCGCTCGCGGCATGATTCCGATGTAGCTCTCTTTGGACCGATCCCATGCCCAGTGAGGACCACCCGACTTGATGCGCGCGAGATCCGCCACGATCGGGAATCCCGGGAAGATGGCGTGCTCTTTGGTGACGACAAAGTCATGCATCAGCGCGCAATAGGGAACCTTGAACCAATCCTCGCGCAGCAAGCGGCCATTCTTGTCGGCGACACAGTAAGCAACGTCGGTTGAGGCCAGACCCGAGGCTTCATAGCCGAAGAAATACAGCTCACCGGTCTCGGGATCGAAGCGCGGGTGAGCCGTCACAGTCTCGCTGCGCAACTTGCCGTCGTAGCTGTGCTCCCCAACGGTCTCCAGGGTCTTGGGGTTGACCTCCCACGGGCGACTGTCTTCCTTGAGCGTCAGCAGTTTGCCGCCGTGGAAGATCGGCGTCGTGTTCGCGGCCCCACGCCGCTTGCCCCGAACGCTCGGGTCATCGGTGTACGGATTGCGGTAAGCGCCGAAGAGCGACCGGCGCGCCTTGCGCTCGAGCTGCCAGCGTTCCGTCTGAACGTAGCGCTGTTTGAAATCGACATGGCCCCTTTCGAAGCGGAACAGGCGCACCATGCCGTCGCCGCTCAGATAGGTATCCGTACCGAGCAAAGGCGGGAACTGCGGATCCGGCACGCTCTGGAACCAGCTCCCTGCGAATTCCTCGGGGATCTGGCCCTCGACGATCAGATCGTAGATGTCGCATTCAATGCGCGAGGGCTCGTTGTGGCCCTGGAAATCCATCATGTTCGGGAAAGGAGTCGTCATGGAAATCCTCCGATTCAAGTCATCCCGGGGCGGCTCGAGGTCATCGACCAGGAAACCAGCGTACTGTCGTGCCGGCTCGCCAGTTGCGTGCGCAAGCCCGCATCGCGCCCCAATGTTTGGAAAATGAAGAAGTCCGTGTGAGTGCCCATGCCCGCGATGCGCAGGCCGTTGTGGGCCGCGTGCTGGGCGGCGATCAGGGAGCGCAGCTCGCCATACCAGAGAACCCCCGCATCGCCTTTCATCGGCAACGCGATGGCGCCGCGATCCGACCACGCGGCGGCGAACTCCCGGGCCAGATCGTAGCGCTCGTTATAAACCACGAGGTCCGTCGCACTCTCCGACAGGATCGCGCCCTTGGCGAGCGGCCAGCCCGCGACGACAACGGCGCCCGAGGCGACTCCAAAGAAATCGCGTCTGGTCATCTTCATCGGTTGCCTCCGGCGCGAGTGAGATACGCGATCACCGCATCGAGGTCCGAATCCGTGACCTCGGTCTTTCGCAATGGCGGCATGCTGCCGATGCCCACGCGTACAGCCACGCGAATCGTCGCGGGGGCCAGGTCAGTTCGGCCGTCGAGCACCGCATGTTGTTTATCCATGCGTTTGGCGAGTGTAGTCGTGCCCCATAACCCGGGCGCGTGACAGAAGACGCACAGCCCGTTGTAAACCTTCTTGCCGTGCTCCTGTTGCGGCGAAAGAGCCGCGGGCTCCGCCGCAAGAACGCGGGCCGATGCCATGAGGAGGCAGATGAGTGAGGCAGCGGCGAACCTCATGTCGGCGAGCCCCGCCGATTCTTGCCCCGTAACGCGTGGGGCCAGATGCCCTGCTTGCCTGGCGCGAGGATGCCCTGCGGATCCAGCGCATCCTTCACCCGCTCGTTCAGGCGCCGCATCGCATGATTGTTGAAGCTGTACATTTCGGCGATGTCATCCATGAAGGAGATATGCGCGCGATAGTCTCCATAACCCATCGCCGCACCATCCTTTGCGAGCACCCGGTACATCTCGCGCCCTTTGCGGGTCATCTGCGCATCCTCGCGGTTGAAGAACGTCACCGCATTCACGCAGATCGCCCGGTTGCCGATGTTGAGCAGGCCGCAGTAGTAGTCGATTCCATACTCGTGGTATCGCTTCTCGATGGCCTCGTACAATTTGCGAACCCGCTCGCCAACCGGAGCCACGATCGGCGCGAAATTGATATGGCCGCCGGGCCCGCCGTACCAGTCCACGCCGCCGAGCGCAAACAGGCCGGGTGTGACCCGCATCCATCCCTCGAAAGGCTGCCCGCGGCGCCAGCGCTTGATCTGGACCGTAGCGCCCGGCACCTTGGCAAACGCCTCCTGAATCGCTTCGAGACGCAGGTCGAGACCCTTGTCGGTGTCGAACAGGTTGAAGCCTGCGTTCCACATGCCCTTCTTACGCGCGCGGATCTCATTCTCGATCACGCTCAGCGGAATCGCGCCGGGTCCCTTGTAGATTTGCGCGCGCTGCTTCCCTTCGCCCAGAAAGTCATCCATCACCGAGCGGTAGGGATTCTGGATCGTGTAGGGAGCGTTGATGGTGTTGTCCAGCCGCAGCGGCCGCAGCGTATCCACCAGCACCGGCATGTCGTCAACGTTCGGCACTCCGATCACCAGGTTGGCGACACCCTCGGGCTGCGGCATCAACCACAGCCCCATCTTTGTCACGATGCCGAAGTTGGACTGGGTGAACATGCCGTCCCACACCGGACCGTATCCGTACTTGAAGGCCTGCCAGTCGCGACTGCCGGCAACGCCTCCCATGCCGGTCCTGACGACCTCGCCATTCGCCAGAACGACTTCCATTCCGCACATCGTTTCGGCGTGAACACCGTAGGGTGTGTAGCCAACGCCGTGCTCGAGCGCGTTGCCGATAACGCTTCCCCATCCCGGAGCCGGGGTGGAAATCCACAGCTTGCCGCCCGCGGCCTGCAAGGCATTGAACAGATCGAAGAACGTCACTCCCGGCTCGACGAGTGCACAGCCCAGCTCCTCGTCGATCTCCAGCACGCGATTCATGCGCTTGAGATCGAGTACCACGCTGCCGCGCAATACCGGAGCGGAACCGCCGTAGGCGAGGTTTCGACCTGTCGAGATCGGCCATAGCGGGATGCCATAACGGCCGGCGATCTTGACGACCGCCTGAACCTCCTCGGTCGAATTCGGCGCAACCGCCGCCGAGCACGCATGCTCGTCCGCATCTCCCGGGGCAAAGGCATCCAGATAAGCGTGCCGGTCCTCGTCGGAGCTCAACACCCACTGCTCGCCAACGGCGCCCGCGAATTCCTTGAGGGCGCTTTTGAACCTGGAGGCGCTGACGCCAGGCGGAAGGACAGCTTGTGAAGGCATAAAATTAAAGGACCCCCATCAGAGGACCGAGTAGTAGCGGATACAGTTCCCGTCCGCTCGCCGCTCGCCCACGCCCACGAAGACATGCCGCGTGAGCCAGTCATGCCGGCCGGTCTCCACTTCGAAGCTTGGCGAGGCACGCAGGTAGTACTCGGCGGCGTCCACCACCGGTCCACCCGCAAACGCCATCTCGCGCAGGCGCTGCATCGTGTCCGGCTTGCGGCCCCACAGGTAGCCTTTGTTGTACAGCATGATCAGAGTGCCATCGTCTTCCTGCAGCATGTAGCGCGCGTCGAAGGCCAGCACACCATCAGGCCGGAACAGCGCGTAGTCGCCGCCGCTGTTGGGAACCGCCTTGCCACTGAGCCGCGGACCTTTGAATTCCCCGCTGTCGACATACACCGCGCCCCTGCCGGCGCCGCTGGGCATGTTGGTGATGTTCTGCACCCGCGTGAAGCGCATGCGCAGCTCGAACGCGAACTCGAGTTTCGGCCCTCCGGATGCCTCGTTCTGAGAATCCCCCATCGTCACTTCTCCGTTTGCGCAGGCAGCGTGCGTTGCGATCGGATAACGAGCTCCGGCGGGCGCTTGCGCGGCACGAACGTCCCGCGACCCGGGAAGCGCGCCAGCACGGCGCCGTCCCAGAGCCGGATGACTCTCTCCTTGAACAGCCACTGACCGTCGACTTTTACGATCTGATCGTCGTAGTAGCCGGTGAAGCGCAACGTGTAGGGCGGTTCACCGCGGCACTCGGTGACGAACGCAAACGACTTCACTGCGCAGCGCTGGTTGTCACCCGTCACGATCGACTGGCTGACATGATGCTGACGTCCGGGAAATCCGGTAGAGGTGCGGTAGTGCTCGGCCAAAGCGCGGACACCGTCGCGGCCTTCCCAACGATCAGGGTCCTCGAACACTTCCTCGATGACGACGCCGTCGACGGTGAAGCAGTTGGCGACTGCGTCGATGTCGCCCGTATCCAACGCCCAGGCGTAGCGCGCGATGAGGTCCTGAATCGCAATCCGGTCTTCCAGGGAGGGGGTCGTTGACGGTTGCATACACTTCTCTCGAAACTAGCCTCTCAAAAACTGGCCGCGCCGCCGTCGACGAAGAAATCGATGCCCGTGACGAATGCGGCCTCCTCGCTCGCGAGAAACAACACCGCGGCGGCGACCTCTTCCGGCGCTCCCATGCGTTTCATCGGCGTATTGGCGATCATCTGCTTGCGCAGCGCCGGAATCGCCTGCGGTGGCAAGCCCGCAGTGCGATGGATGATCGGTGTCTCCGTGGGACCCGGGCTCACCACGTTGACACGAATTCCCCGGCCGACAAGCTCAGCCGCAAACGAGCGCCCGAGGGCGCGCAGGCCCGCCTTGCTCGCCGAATAGACAGAGCCCGTTGGAATGCCCTTGAGGCTGCCGATGGAGCCGGTCAGGACGATCGAGGCGCCGCGCTGCATCCAGGGCAGAGCCTTCTGCACAGTGAAGAAGACGCCCTTCAGATTGACGCCATGAACCTGATCCCAGTCGCGTTCGGTCACCGCTTCGATCGGTTTGAATGCGCCGACGCCGGCGTTCACGAACAACACATCGATGCGGCGCAACTCGGGCCCGAGCTGGGCGAATAATTCCTCGATCTGGGCGATGTCGGAAATATCCGAGCGGTGAGCGACAGCTCCGTGTCCGATCTCGGTTGCGGCGGTCCGCAGCGTTTCCTGCTGACGCCCCGTAATGACGACTCGGGCGCCCTCGCGCGCGAAAGCTTTCGCGGCAGCCAGGCCGATTCCCGAATTTCCGCCGATGACGACGACGGCCTTGCCGGCAAAGCGCTCAGGCACCTGCTTCCCCTTGTTACGCGAGTGACTGCCCGGCGGTGCTGGAGAAAGAACGGGCTGGGCCCTCTTCAAAATGACCGCGGCGTGGCAGTACCATTATGGGCAGCCTCAGTACCCGGTTGCAGAGCGACCCCTTATGATAGTATTACGGGTACCATGAGCAACACATCCCAACGCGTTCAGCTCTCCGACTTCCTCAAGAGCGTTCGCGCACGCACTACTCCCGCAGCAGTTGGACTTTCACCCGCACAGCGGCGCCGATCGAAAGGGCTGCGTCGCGAGGATGTCGCCGCCCTCGCCGGCTTGAGCGCCACATGGTACACGTGGCTCGAGCAAGGGCGCGATGTACATCCTTCAGAGCGCGTCCTCGAGCGGCTCAGCGGCGCGTTGAATCTCTCGCCGGCCGAGCGTGACTACCTGTTCATGTTGGCCCAGGGCGGCCGCCCACCGCCGATTTCCGCGGACGCCGATGATGAAGTGCGCCCCGCCGTACGGCGCATGTTGGATACGTTGGACATACCCGCTTTGGTGCACACGCGCCGTTGGGATGTCATCGCGTGGAACAAGATCTGGGTGCGTTGTTTCCCGGATCTGGGCGCCCGCCCGCCGCACGATCGCAATCTGCTGAAGATTCTGCTCACGCAGTCGAACTTCCAACGTGACCCGGAAGGGTACGAGCAGATGGCGCGGCGTGTGCTGGCGAAAGCGCGCCTCGACTACAGCCAGTCGGCCGAAGACCCGGCTTTCGACAAGCTGATCGAAGAGCTCAACATCACCTGCCCCATCTTCCGCAAGCTCTGGCGCAGCCCTGAAATCATGAGCCGCTCGGAAGGCGTTTACACCGTGCGGTATCCGGAGTTCGGCGAAGTTGCCTACGAGCACACTTCCTACACCATCGAAGGCGCGCCCCATCTTCGGTTGCTGATCTTCTGCCCCGCCGACGAAGCGAGCACCGCTAACCTCACCCGCTGGCTCGCGCGAGCACAGCAATAACCGATTGCGGCGGCCGCCGCCCTGCGGCGCCACGTCGGTGCTGCGGCGCGTTCCGGTTGTTCGAGTCGCTGGCCATCGCCTCCCACACCGATCGGGCTTACCCGGGCCCGAAGCTCTTCTGCTGCAATGCCCCCAAGAGCAGCGCTGCCATTGGCTCGGCCTCACACCTTCCCCGCTATCGCGATGCAGTAGCGGAGCGAGCCAGCGTCAAGGCGACGGTCCCCCCGCCGTTTGCGGATCTGGCGCGGCTGCGGGCTTGAGTTATGATGGGACCTAAGTCGCGCGCGGGACGAACGCATGAAAATAATGAGACTCGGCAGCCGCTTCTTCGATCTGCACGATCCACAGGACTGCGCGCGCATCACTCCGGGCGCGCTCAAAGCGTACTTCCAACTCGCGCACGACTGGGAAATCCCCGACCGTGAAGCGCGCACCCTGCTCGGGCGCATCAGCGAGGATGAATACGCAGCCATGCGCGCGGACCCGGGCGCGTTCGTGCTGGAGCCTTCCAAGCTCAAGCGCATCGCGTGCCTGCTGAGTATCTACAGGGAGTTGGATCTTCTCTACGGCGCGAGCGTCGCGAATGAATGGGTCAGGCTACCCAACAGCCACCCGATGTTCTGCCGCGTCACACCGCTCATGTACATGCTCATCGGCGGCGCACAGTCGATGGGGAACGTGCAGCGGCTGTTGATCCGGCGACGACGCGCGGCGACGGAGCAACCCGCCGAAGTGGCAACGCCGCCTCAGGCGGACTGGGCGATCCGGCCCGTCGCTTCCTCGTCCGAGGCCAGCGACACCTGATTGCGCCCGGCGCGTTTGGCGGCGCGCATGGCAGCGTCAGCGCGGTCAATCAGCGACTCCAGAGACTCTCCAGGGCCCGCCATGGCGACACCCACCGAGAGAGTGACCTCCCCGACTGACTCGCGCCCATCAGCGCGATGAATCCGCCCGCGCGCCACCATCGCGCGAATCTGTTCCGCGAGCGCAGCTCCGCCAGTGGCCATCGTGTGGGGAAGGAGCACGGCAAACTGATCCCGGCCGAAGCGGGCCGCGACATCGCGCCCCTTGATCGCCGCCCGCAGGACGTGAGCGACCGATCGCAACACCTTGTCGCCGAGGACGTGGCCGAAGGTTTCATTGATCGATTTGAAATCGTCGATGTCGGCCAGCAGCAGCGCGCAACCCGCCAGGCCACTTTCGCGTACGAAATCTTCGACCGCGCACTCCAGTCCACGGCGATTCTTGAGTCCGGTCAGGGGGTCGAGCAGCGCCTCGCTCTGAGTGCGCTGGAGGCTTTCGCTCAACACGCTCACTTCACGCGTGCTGGTCTCCAACTTGCGCGAGAGCTCGAATGCAACGCTGCGCATGTGCTGCGCATCCTGCATCAGGTCACCGATGATGTCCCGGAGGGCGGCATGGTCCAGATTCTGCGCAAGCTTGCCGGCATGATCCTGGAGCGAGCGATCGAACTGCGCGGCCTCCGCGCTCGCGGTCGCGGTGTTCTGGGCAGTCTCTTCGAGAAGCGCCCGCAGCCGTTGCTGCAGGGCCTCCAGAACCTTCACGTCGCGGGCGACAATGTGCTGTGCGTAAAGGCGCTGTACGTCATCGTCGGTTAACGAGACGCTCGAAGCCATGCGCGCTTCGAGAATGCGCGTGAGCTCCGGATTGAGGCCGGCGATGTGCTCATACCAGAGCGTAAAGCTCAGCGGATGAAATGCCGCCCGCTGGCGGCTCATCAGGGGCAGCGCCTGCCGGAGAATCTCAATGCTACGGTCGCGACTTTCGCTATAACGCATATTCAGACCCCGTTATCGGCAGTTCCCGTCAAACCTTGACCAGCGAGGTTCCGCGGAGGCGGGGGACCTGCAGAAGTGAACGGACCAGGGCAAAGGCCGGTTGCACCGGCATCGGGCGCGCGAGCAGGAAGCCCTGAATCGTGCTGCAGTGTTCCTGCGCAAGGAACTGCCGCTGCTCCTGGGTTTCCACCCCCTCGGCCACCACTTCGAGTCCAAGGGCGAGGCCCAGCGCAATGGCCGCCCGACACAGTGCCGCGTCGTGCGCGTTGTCAGTGCAGTCCTTGACCAGGGAGCGGTCGATCTTCACGCAATCGACGTTGAGCAGCTTCAACCGCGACAGCGAGGAGTGTCCGGTACCGAAATCATCGATTGCGAGCGATACGCCCAAGGCGCGCAGGCGCGCCAGGTGGCGCGCGGCGAGTTCCGGTGAGCGCATCGCCACTGTTTCCGTTATTTCAAGCTCCAGACTGGAGGGCGGCAGCCGGGCGATTTCCAGCGCGGCGGCCACTCTTTCGGGCAGGTCTTCGCGCGCGAACTCCAGAGGCGACAGATTGACCGAAAACTGCAGGCCCTCGCCGCCCGAGTCGAGCCAGGCGCGCGCATCGTGGCACGCACGGTCCAACACCCACTGGCCGATGTTCTCGATCAGCCCGGTCTCCTCCGCGATCGGGATGAACAGACCCGGCAACACCAGTCCCCGGGTCGGATGGTTCCAGCGCAAGAGCGCTTCGAGCGCGGTAGGCCGGCCCGTGATCGTATTCATGCGCGGCTGGTAATACAGCTCGAGCTCGTTACGCTCGAGCGCCTCGCGCAACTCGACCTCGATCGACAGACGATCGGTGCCGGGGCGCATCTCGTTCTGGAAGAGGCGATAGGAATCCCCACCCTGCGCCTTCGCGGTGTACATCGCCAGGTCAGCGTGCTTGAGCAGGCTGGAGGCATCGGTGCCATCTTTCGGAAAGAGGCTGACGCCGATGCTGCAGGTCGTGTACACGGTTCGCCCGGAGAGTGGCACATTGCCGCGCAGCTGGCGGAAGATCTTCTGTACGACCGCGACATCGGATTCATCCGACAGACCGCCGATCACGAGCACGAATTCGTCGCCGCCGAGCCGGGCGACGACATCCACTTCGCGAACGGAAGCCTTCAACCGCCTTGCGACCTCGACAAGGAGTTCGTCGCCAACGTCGTGGCCAAGCGTGTCATTCACGTACTTGAAGCGATCGAGATCGATGAGCACGACGGCGAGGTGCTTCTCGTTGCTGTTCGAGCTCTCGAGCATCTCTTCCAGCCGGGAGCGCAGGCCGAGGCGGTTCTCCAGACCCGTCAGCGCGTCATGGTAGGCAAGGAATGAAATTCGCTGTTCGGAGCGCTTGCGCACGCTGATGTCTTCGATCATCGACCAGACGTGCCGGGCGCCGTCGGTCGACTGCACGATGATTCCGGTGATCTGCACCGGAACGCGCGAGCCGTCCTTGCGCTTCAGACTCATCTCCGTCGGTCCGAACCGGCCCTCATCCAGCAGCGTCTCGATCTGCAGCGCCCGGTCGGTGTCGCTGTCGCGAACGTCCCAGTCAGCCCACTTCAGGAACAACAGCTCGTCCTCGGAGTACCCCGTAATCATCTCCACGGCACGGTTGGTTTGGATGAACGTGCCGTCCATGTCGTTCAGCGCGATGCCCAGCGGCGACAGGTCATACAGGCTGCGCAGTTTCGCCTCGCTGATGCGCAGTTGCTCCTGGGCTCGTTTTCCCGAAGTGACGTCGCCCACATAGCCGTTCCAAACGGTGCTGCCGTCCTCTTCGCGGCGCGGCACCGCGTCTCCTTCTATCCAGACCACCTCGCCGTTGGGCCGGATGATGCGGTGCTGCAGATGCCAGGGTTCGAGCGTTTCGCGCGACCAGTGCATGCTCTTCGCGGCCATTTCGCGATCGTCGGGATGGGTGGCACGCCGTAAAACCCCGCCGTCGCGCATCAGCAGCTCCGGCTCCAGGCCGAAGACCGCCTTGGCGCCCGGGCTCACGAACAGGAACTGGCCCGCCTGGCCGTTGGTGAATCTCCACTGGAAGATCATGCCGGGCACCTTGTCGGCGATCAGCGAGAGTTGCTCGTGGGCCAGCTGCCGTTGCGCCTCGGCCTGCTTGTGCTGGGTGATATCCAACTGGACGCCGTACAGGCGCACCGGCCTGCCGTTCGCGTCGCGCTCGAGGACTCCGCATGATCCGGTCACCCACCGCCAGGATCCGTCTTTCGCTCGCAGGCGGTGGTGACCGCTCACCATTTCTACCTTACCCTCCATGACATCCTGAATGCCCAGGTCGGCCTGGGCGCGATCGTCCGGATGGCAGATGTCGCGCAGCCACTCGATGGCGTGAATGCGCTCCTCGGATGGATAACCGAGGGAGGTCATGAACACCGAGTTGGTCTCGACCAGGCCGGTGGCGGCATCCCATTCCCAGGTGCCGATGTTGCCGCCGTGGATCATCATCTGCGCGCGGCTCTCGTTCTGACGATCCGCCTGGCGCTGGCGAACCTCCGCGGTTACGTCGGCATGCACGCACACCCAACCCGTAAGCTTGCCGCTGTCATCGCGCAGAGGGCGGGCATCCGTGTCCAGCCACCACTCGCGCCCATCCTTGCTGCGCACGAGAACCTCGAACCGGATACCGCGCCCGGCGTCGAATGCCTTGTAAACACGAGTGAGCGTTTCGGAATCGGTGCGCGGAACGAACAACAGGGAGCTGTTCTTGCGGCCGCGCGCTTCGGCCAGCGTGTAACCCGTCATCTGGGTGAAGCTGTCGTTCACCCAGACGATGCGGCGCTCCGCATCGGTAATGGCCACCGAATAACCCGTGACCTTCGCGACCATCGGCAGCCAGTGGGCGGCCGATTCCGGCGTCAACTGCGAACGCGGCAGGGGCCGGCCCCGCGACCAGCCCCAAAAAAGCGCGCACAGGAGCGCGAGCCCCATCAGCGCTTCGAGGTAGTTGCGGTAGTCCATGTCCCCGTCGAAATGAAAACCCGTTCTGGTAAGAAATCGGCAAAAACAGCCGTATCTTGACGAGGGCGCGGCGGGCGGTCGCGAACCAGATCACACCTGTCATGTGACTTCTGTCAGAGCACTGCACCGCCGCTTCCGGGCAGCGCGTCTCTCGAGGGGACGGGGGAACGGTATTTGACAATAAGCCGGGGGCTCGCCCCGGCGCAGCTGGAGGCCTAGCGCAGCCTGGCCCGCAGCCGCTCGATCTCATCGTCCGCGAGCCCGATGTCGGCCAGATAGCCCGCAACGCCGCCGAACCCGTCCA
>Ga0070681_10003284_pt1 | contig 15096 bp, 11 predicted proteins | sample KBSC83BmetaG_FD_65650 | JGI IMG/M metagenome (GOLD analysis project Ga0070681, IMG submission 65650) | Corn rhizosphere microbial communities from Kellogg Biological Station, Michigan, USA - KBS C8-3B metaG | ecosystem: Host-associated > Plants > Roots > Rhizosphere | place: USA: Michigan...
GGCGACGGCCGGCTTGGCCACTACCGGCGGTGCAGCAGAAAGTTTTGGCGCCGGCGGCGGCCAGGTGATTTTGCCCTCCTTGACCACCGTCGTGCCGCGCAACACCTCGTCCTCCATGTTGACGTTGATGATGCCGTCTTTGGTCTTGCACAACTCTTCAGTCAGGCGGAACAGATTGGTCGCGTATAGCGTACTCGACTGCTTGGACAGGCGGCTCGGCAAATCACTGTAGCCAATGATCGTCACGCCGTGCTTGACAGTTACCTCGTTCGGCACCGTCAATTCGCAGTTGCCGCCCTGCTCCGCGGCCATATCTACGATGACGCTGCCCGGTTTCATCGATTTCACCATGTCAGCGCTTATCAGCTTCGGCGCGGGCTTGCCCGGAATGAGTGCCGTGGTAATGATGATGTCCACTTCCTGCGCCTGCTTGGCAAACACCGCGGCCTGGGCTTTGAGGAAGCCTTCGCTCATGACCTTGGCATAACCGCCGACGCCGGACCCTTCTTCCTGATAGTCAACCGTGACAAACTCGCCGCCCATGGATCTGACCTGATCGCCCACTTCGGGGCGCGTGTCGTTGGCGCGCACGATAGCGCCCAGTCCTGAGGCCGTGCCGATTGCAGCAAGGCCCGCAACACCCGCACCGATGACGAAAACCTTGGCTGGCGGTACCTTGCCTGCAGCCGTAATCTGACCGGTGAAGAAACGGCCGAATTGATGCGCTGCTTCGATCACCGCGCGATAGCCGGCAATGTTCGCCATCGACGAGAGCGCATCGAGCTTCTGCGCGCGCGAGATGCGCGGCACGCTGTCCATCGCGAGCACGGTCGCCCTCTTCGCCGCGAGCTGTTTCAGCAGTTCGGGGTTCTGAGCCGGCCAGATGAAGCTGACCAGCGTGCCGCCTTCGCGCATCAGGCCGATTTCTTCCGCATTCGGACCGCGCACTTTGAAAACGATGTCCGACGCGGACCACAGCTTGGCCGCCGATTCGACAATCTCGGCGCCCGCGGCGCGGTAGACATCGTCGCTGAAATTCGCGGCATCCCCCGCGCCGGTTTCCACGGCAACCCTGAATCCCAATTTAATGAGTTTTTCAACGATTTCAGGTACCGTGGCAACGCGCTTTTCGCCCGCCGCGGTCTCTTTTGGTACGCCAATGACCTGAGGCATGAATCTCCCCTGTTTATTGCTGCCGAAGTTGATATTCGATTATACCAAGGCAGGCGCGAAACCCGTGCAGCCCTGATCAACCGCGCTATAATTTTCCATGGCCGCAATTCACGTTCTTCCCGATTTGCTGATCGACCAGATTGCCGCCGGCGAAGTTGTCGAACGCCCGGCCGCCGCGCTCAAGGAACTGCTTGAAAATAGTCTGGACGCCAACGCCCATGACATCAGCATTCAGCTCGCCAGCGGTGGCATCAAGCTGCTCAAAGTCAGCGACGATGGCGCCGGTATCGGCCAGGCCGAGCTCGCGCTCGCGCTCGCGCGCCACGCGACCAGCAAGATCGCGACGCTCGAAGATCTCGAGCGCATCGCGAGCCTCGGTTTTCGCGGTGAAGCACTGGCAAGTATCGCGGCAGTTTCCAATCTGACACTGACGAGCCGCACGCGCGACTCGGACCACGCATGGTCGATCGCAGCCGAAGGCGGCGCGGTATCCACACCCAAGCCGGCGGCATATGATGCGGGCACCAGCGTCGAAGTGCGTGATCTGTATTTCAACACGCCTGCGCGCCGCAAATTTCTGAAGTCCGAAGCCACTGAATACGCGCACTGCGACGAGGTTTTCAAGCGTGTCGCCCTGGCGCGGCCTGAAACCGGCTTCAGGCTGCAGCACAACGGCCGCGCGCAAGCGCACCTCAAAGCGCAGAATGCCGCAGACCGCATTACCGCCGTTCTCGGCGACGAGTTCGCCGCGGCGACGATCGCGGTCGACGCGCACAGCAACGGGCTGCGCCTGACCGGGGTCGTGGGTTTGCCCGCGGCGGCGCGCGGCGGCCGCGATGCGCAGTACTTTTTTGTCAACCACCGCTTCGTGCGTGACAAAGTCCTCAGCCACGCACTGCGCCAGGCCTACCAGGACGTTCTGCACCACGACCGGCATCCGTCGTACGTGCTGTTTCTGGAAATCGATCCGGCACGCGTCGACGTCAACGTGCATCCGGCCAAAAGCGAAGTGCGTTTTCGCGATTCGCAAGCCATGCACCAGTTTGTGTTTCACGCTTTGAGCCGCGCGCTTGCGGGCACTGTTGCCGGTGGCGCCGCCGATGTCGGTGCCGGGCTGGCAGCGCAGTCCTCGGCGGCGGGTTTCATGCCGATGCAGCATCGAATGTCGCTCGGCGTCGCGCAACCCGCCGCCGCCTACGCAACGCTGTTCGGCCGCGAATACGCCGGGCGGAGTGCGGCCGCGGGCGAAGCGGCAGCGCAGCTCCCGCCGTTCGCGCAAACAGGCGCCGAGATACCGGCGTTGGGATATGCGCTCGCGCAACTGCGCGGAATCTACATCCTGGCCCAGAACGAGCATGGTCTCGTGATCGTCGACATGCACGCGGCGCATGAGCGCATCGTTTACGAAAAACTCAAAATCCAGCTCGATACAGACCGCATCGTAATGCAGCCACTGCTGATCCCGGTGGTATTCAACGCGCAGCGCATCGACGTTGCAACCGCCGAAGAGCATGCCGAAACACTTGCCAAAATTGGTTTCGAAATCGCCGCGCTCTCGCCGACTGCGCTCGCGGTGCGCGGTGTGCCGGTCGCGTTGAAAGACGCCGACGCCGGCGAGCTCGCGCGCGATGTGCTCGCCGAAGTGCGCGAATCCGGCGCCGATGGATTAACCAGCGGCGTGCTCGCCCTGCGCCAGAACGAGCTGCTGTCGACGATGGCATGCCACTCGGCGGTGCGCGCCAACCGCATGCTGACGATCCAGGAAATGAACGCGTTGCTGCGCGAAATGGAAGCAACCGAGCGTTCCGGTCAATGCAACCACGGCCGGCCGACGTGGCACCAGATTTCCATCGCCGAGCTCGACCGACTCTTCATGCGGGGGCGCTGAGTAGGGCGCGAGGGGTAAGGAGTGAGGCGGAAAGCAAATGCAACCCCAGAAGGGAAGGATTCCGCGCTTCACGCCTCACGCCTCACGCCTCACCAGAAATACCCGCCGGCCATTTTTCTCATGGGCCCGACCGCGAGCGGCAAGACCGGCGTGGCGGTCGAACTGTTGCGCGAGCTGCCGTGCGAAATCATCAGTGTCGACTCGGCTCAGGTTTATCGCCACATGAACATCGGCACCGGCAAGCCCGACGCCGAAACGCTTAAAGCCGCGCCGCATCATCTGATCGACGTAATCGAGCCCGACGAGACTTTCTCGGCGGCGCGTTTTCGCGACGACGCGCAGGCGTTGATGCGCGAAATCACCGAGCGCAGCAGCGTCCCGCTGCTGGTTGGTGGCACCATGATGTACTTCAAAACGCTGCTGGAAGGTCTGTCGGAGCTGCCGCAAGCCGACCCTGGCATCCGGATGGTGATTGACAGCAGGGCGAACGAATCCGGCTGGCCGGCGCTGCATGACGAGCTAGCGCGCGTCGATCCGAAGACGGCGGCACGGCTGGCGCCTAACGATTCGCAGCGCATTCAGCGCGCGCTCGAGGTGTTTTACATCACCAGCCGGCCGATGTCGGAGCTTATGCAGAAGCCGAAATATGTTTACTTTCCGTACACGCCGCTCAAAATCGGGCTGCTGCCGGGCGACCGTGCGCAGCTTCATGACCGCATTGCGGCGCGCTTCGAAGCAATGCTCGAGCTCGGGCTGATCGGCGAGCTGCGCGAACTGCGCGAGCGCTACGCACTTGATCTCGCAATGCCGTCGATGCGCTGCGTCGGCTACCGGCAGACCTGGCAATATCTCGATGGCGAAATCGGACTCGCCGCGCTGCGCGAGCAGGGAATCGCAGCGACGCGCCAGCTCGCGAAACGTCAATTGACGTGGCTGCGTTCGATGCGTGATGTTATCGAATTCGATTGTCTTGCCGAAGACCTGGCCGATCAAATCGTCACATACCTGAAACAGGCGCTGCCGTCGGCGCTTTGATTCCGTCCAAGATGCTTGCGCCCGGCGGGAACCATGTCCTATGACCGTGCGTCTCAAACGGGGTAACATTAGCCGCTCTTTGCATTGCACAAAGCGCATTTCAAGATCAGGAATCGGATTGATATGGTCTGGCATCGTTCAAAGCGATATACGGCATGGCCCGGCGCATCGCGAGCGTTATGCGGTTTTGTCATCGCGGCCGCGATCGCCTTGGGTTTGAACGGGTGCTCGAATAAAGACACACCGGCCGCCACCGACGTCAAGGCAGCCAAAGGAGCGCCCGCAGCGCCGGTAATAGTGGCCGAAGTTACCCAGCAGACCGTGCCGCTGCGCGTCCAGGCGATAGGCAACGTCGAGCCGTTCGCGACGGTCGCGGTCAAAGCGCGTGTCGACGGCCAGATCGTCGATGCGCCGTTTCGCGACGGACAGGACGTCGTGAAAGGCCAGACGCTGTTCCAGATCGATGCGCGGCCTTTGCAAGCACTGCTGAAGCAGGCACAGGCCAATCTGCTGCGCGACAAAGCTCAACTCGAGCGCGCGCGCGCACAGGAAGTTCGCTACCGGGATCTGCTCGCGAAGAACTTCGTGTCGCAGGATGCGTACGCGCAGTTCCGCACCAATGTCGAAACCGCGGAAGCTACCGTGAGTTCTGATGAAGCCGCGGTAGAAACCGCCAAGCTGCAATTCGAATACACCACGATTCGCTCGCCGATCAACGGGCGCACCGGAAAGATTATGATCCAGCTCGGCAACATGGTGAAGGCCAACGACACCAATCCGCTGGTCGTCATCAATCAGATCAGCCCGATTTATCTGAACTTCGCCGTTCCGGAGCAATACCTCGGTGCAATCCGCGCTGCGATGGCCAAGCACACGCTCAAAGTCGAGGCCAGTCTGACGGATTCGCACGGCGCGTCCGCGGCCAACGGCGAGCTCGCGTTCATTGACAACGCGGTCGACACCACGACGGGCACGGTCAAGTTGAGAGCGGTATTCCCGAATCAGGGCAAGCTGTTGTGGCCGGGGCAATTCGCCACAGCGAATCTGACGCTGGGCCAGCAGCAGGACGCGATCGTGGTGCCGTCGCAGGCGGTGCAGACCGGACCCAAAGGGCAGTTCGTATTCGTCGTCAAGACCGATATGACCGCCGAACAGCGCGCCGTCGTGGTCGAGCGCGTCGAGGGCGCGCAAACGGTCATTTCAAAAGGGCTCACCCCCGGCGAGAAAGTCGTCACGATCGGTCAGGTCCGGTTGAGTCCCGGCATCAAGGTCGCCCCCAAATCGGACACGGCGAAATCATGAATCTGTCCGAGATTTTCATCCGGCGCCCGGTAATGACCGGGCTGATCATGATCGGAATTCTCGCTTTTGGCATCGTTGCCTATCGGTCGCTGCCGGTGGCCGCGCTGCCCAATGTGGATTTTCCGACCATACAGGTGAGCGGGACCTTGCCGGGAGCGAGCCCCGAAACCATGGCCTCGGCTGTGGCGCTGCCGCTGGAAAAAGAATTTTCGCTGATCGCGGGCATCGACAATATGACCTCGACCAGCGCGGTGGGCACCACGCAGATCACGCTGCAGTTCTCGCTCGACCGCAGCATCGATGCCGCGGCGCAGGACGTGCAGTCGGCGATCGCCCGCGCGGCGAAACAGCTCCCGCCGACCATGACGGTACCGCCGTCCTATCGCAAAGTAAATCCGGCGGATGCGGCAATCTTCTATCTCGTTCTGACTTCCGACACGCTGCCGCTGTACGCGGTCGACGAATACGCGGAGACGATGATGGCGCAGCGCATCTCGACCATCAGCGGCGTTGCCCAGGTACAGGTATTCGGCAGCCAGAAATACGCGGTGCATGTCCAGATCGATCCGAGGGCGCTCGCCACGCGCGGCATCGGCTTGGACGAGGTTCAACAGGTGGTTGACCAGCACAACGCCAACGTACCGGTCGGCACGCTCTACGGCCAGGACCGCGCTTTCACGCTGCAAGCGACCGGCCAGCTCAACGACGCGGCCGCGTATCGGCCGCTGATCGTCACGTACCGCAACGGTTCGCCGGTTCGGCTGGGCGACCTTGGCCGCGTGATCGACAGTGTGCAGACCGACAAGGTCGCCGCGTGGTACAACGGCACGCGCGGCATCATTCTTGCGATACAACGCCAACCCGGCACCAATACCATCGAAGTAGTCGACTCGATCAAGAAGCTGTTGCCCGGATTCCGCGAGCAGATCCCGCCGAGCGTCAACCTCAATGTACTATACGACCGCTCGATATCGATCCGCGACTCCGTCAACGACGTGAAATTCAGCCTGGTGCTCGCGCTCGCGCTCGTAGTGATGGTGATCTTCCTGTTCCTGCGCAACGTATCGGCCACGCTGATTCCAAGTCTGGCGCTGCCGATGTCGATCATCGGCACATTCTCGGTCATGTATCTGTTCCACTACAGCCTCGACAACCTGTCGTTGATGGCGCTCACCCTGTGTGTCGGATTCGTTGTCGATGATGCTATCGTCATGCTGGAGAATATTTCGCGCCATATGGAGATGGGCAAGAGCGCGATGCAGGCCACGCTCGACGGCTCGAAAGAGATCGCTTTCACCATCTTGTCGATGACGATCTCGCTCGCTGCGGTGTTTATCCCGGTGCTGTTCATGAGCGGGATGCTTGGCCGGCTGTTGAACGAGTTCGCGGTAACCATTATGGCGGCGGTGCTCGTGTCCGGCTTCGTGTCGCTGACCTTGACGCCGATGCTGTGCAGCCGCATGTTGAAATCGGAACACGGCGTGAAGCACGGACGGCTGTACGCGCTGAGCGAGCGCGCATTCGATGCGTGGAAGCGCGCCTATGACGTGACCCTGCAATGGGTGCTCAGGTACCGGCGCTTCACCGTTGTGATCTTCGTGCTGATATTCGTCGCGACCGGCTGGCTGTTCGCGACGATGCCCAAGGACTTTCTGCCGAGCGAAGACTCCGGGCAGTTATTCGCCTTTACCGAAGGCGCGCAGGATGTCTCGTATGACGCAATGGCACGGCTGCAGCAGCAGGCCGCTGCCATCGTCAAGGCCGATCCCGCGATCGAATCGGTGATGGCGTTCATCGGCGTCGGCGGCTCGACCTCGTCACTGAATCTGGGCCGGATGTTCATCGTATTAAAGCCGCGGCACGAGCGCGGTACGCCGGATGAAATCATCCAAAGGCTGCGACCGAAGCTGCAGACGATCCCGGGACTCAAGGTGTTCCTGCAAAATATCCCGACCATCCGCATCGGCGGGCAACTCACCAAGACCCAGTACCAGTACACGTTGCAGGACGCCGACACCGAGCAACTTTTCCAGTGGGTTCCGATCATCGAAGCGAAACTTGCCACCCTGCCCGGCTTTCAGGATGTCACGAGTGATCTGCAGATCGCCAATCCGCAAGTGCTGATCGACATCGACCGCCAAAAGGCATCCGCGCTGGGTATTACCGCAGCCCAGATCGAGAATACGCTGTATAACGCCTACGGGCAGCGCCAGGTCTCGACCATTTACGCGCCAAGCAACGAATACTGGGTCATCCTCGAGCTCGACCCCAAGTATCAGTCGGATCCGTCGGCGCTGTCGCTTCTATACGTGCGCTCTAACACCGGCGTGCTGGTACCGTTGAATTCCGTCGCGCGTTTAACGCGCAATGTCGGCCCGTTGAGCATCAGCCATCTCGGCCAACTGCCGGCGGTGACGATATCGTTCAATCTCGCGCCCGGCGAGGCGCTCGGCGATGCGATCAAGCGCATCAATGCTGCCATGCTCGAATTGCAGGCGCCGGCTACGCTGGTGGGAACTTATCAGGGCGCGGCCCAGGTATTCCAATCGTCGCTTGCGGGAATGGGCATGTTGCTGGTGATGTCGATTTTCGTGATTTATCTGGTGCTGGGCATCCTCTACGAGAGCTATATCCATCCCCTTACCATACTGTCCGGACTGCCCACTGCAGGCATGGGCGCGCTGGTTACGCTGATGTTATTCGGCATGCCGCTCAATATGTACGCATACGTCGGCATCATTATGCTGGTCGGCATCGTCAAGAAGAACGCGATCATGATGATCGACTTCGCGATCGAGTCTCAGCGCGCCAGGGGTAAAAACCCTGCCGATGCGATTTACGAAGCCTGCCTCGTTCGGTTCCGCCCGATCATGATGACAACTATGGCGGCGCTGATGGGAACGCTGCCGATCGCGCTCGGTTTTGGTGCGGGAGCGGAGGCGCGCAGGCCGCTCGGACTTGCGGTCGTCGGCGGACTGGTGGTTTCACAGTTGCTTACGCTCTATATTACGCCGGTCATTTACATCTACATGGAGGCGGGCAGAAAATGGTTTGCGCGCAGGCGCGGCGTCAGGGAGGAGGCTGTTCCGGTTCCGCGGCTGCACCCGGCCGCCAAATACGACGTCGCCGCCAAACCGGCAGACGCGGGTTAAGCGCGCCTGCTTCAATAACAGTTCAACCTTTGGCGCGCACTTTGGCCTTGGCCCACCCTCTGGCGAAGGTCAGCTTGATCTCGTCTTCAGGTCTGAGCTGCGCGCTATCGCGCACCATCGCGCCGCGGTCCGTCTCGACGATGGCATAGCCCCGCTCGAGCACCGCGTGCGGGTTAAGCTGGGCAAGTTGGGCCGACAGGCTTTTCAGGTCCGTTCGCAGCGCATCGATGCGGTGAGCGACGCCATGAACGAGGCGCTTCGCAAGCGTTTGTTGCTCGATTGCGAGCGCGTCGAAATCGGGACGCAGTGCCAGCCATTGCCGATGCATCTCGCGCAGCTGCCATGTACCGCTTTCCGCGTCCCGCGCCCACGCGCTGCTCAGGCGCGTTGCAAGATGTCCGAGATGATTCAACTGGTTGGCGATGCGCTCTCCGGGATGCATGAGGCGCCGCGCCAGGACGTCGAGCTGCTGCATCCGGCGCTCGAGCGCGCGCTCGGTTACGCGCCTCAATCGCTGCGAGAAATGGCCGAGCGCCTGACGCAGATCGTCGCAGTTGGGGCTCGTCATTTGCGCAGCTGCCGTCGGGGTCGGCGCGCGCGCATCGGCCACGAAGTCGGCGATCGTGAAATCGGTTTCATGTCCGACGCCGCTGACCACGGGCAGCGTGCACGCATGGATTGCGCGCGCCACAGCCTCGACGTTGAATGCCCACAGGTCCTCAATACTGCCGCCGCCGCGGCACACGATCAGCACATCGCACTCGGCATGCGCTTGCGCGGCTACCAGCGCCGCAGCGATCTGCAGCGGCGCATCCTCGCCCTGCACCGCCGCCGGGTAGATGATGACCGGCACAGTCGCCATGCGGCGTTTGAGAGTCGTGAGCACGTCGCGCAGCGCCGCGGCCTTGAGTGAGGTGATGATGCCGATTGCGCGCGGAAAGCGCGGGATCGGCTGCTTTCTGGCGGAATCGAACAGTCCTTCCGCCTGAAGCTTGGCCTTGAGCTTCTCGAACGCTTCAAACAATGCGCCCAAGCCGGACCGACGCATGATTTCGACATTGAGCTGGAATTCGCCGCGCGCTTCGTAAAACGACGGACACGCCCGCACTTCGACCTGCATGCCGTTTTCGGGCTTCCAATCCTGCCATTGCATCTTATGACGGAACATCACGCAGCGCACCTGTGCTTGCGCGTCTTTAAGCGAGAAATAGCAATGGCCCGATGCCGCTCGCATGAAATTCGAGATCTCGCCTACCACCCACATCAACGGCAGATTGCCTTCGAGCAATTCCTTGGCCAATCGATTGAGTTCGCCGACGCTGATAACACGCGCGAGCATTTCAGAATCCGGATTCGGTAGCGGTTGCATTTTGCGATTTTACGCTTCGTCATATGGAAAACACGCAGCCAGGAAGTAGCCAAATTAATTTATTCAAACGATTCAATGGATCACGCGGGAGCCGCGGCAGATCGCGCGCGGCCGGTTCTTCACAAACGGTTATTGACATGCTGAGACTCGACCACCGCAAACCCGCATCCAGCCGTGGTCTGTATTTCAAGTCATTGATTAATTGTGATAAAACTATGAGTTTAAATATTGAGCAGGATAGTAAAATTCGTTACAGGTAACTCACTTAGATGAATTGTTTACAATCTTCGCACAGAGTTATCCACAGTATTTGTGGACAAGTTTGGGCAATAATTCCTGCTCGCGCGAAGCGCAAAGTGTTGTTCCCCGAACCCGGCTCGCGCAAAAAGTATTTTTGCGCGAGCTTCCATCGGCTTCCATGACGTTGTTGTGCGTGAACGCAGCACGCTCTGACTTTGCATCGCACAATCCAGCAAATAGGGGCTTCATTACAGCGGTGTGATTGCTCTTGCTGGAATGCCATCGCCCATATACATTAGGCGCTTTTAAGCAGGATTGGAGAATATAGTGTTCGCGTTAATCGAAGCGGCCGGCTGGCCGATCTGGCCATTGCTGCTGGCGTCCGTAATCGCGCTCGCCATCATCGGCGAGCGCGCATGGTCGTTGCGTCGCAGCATTGTCGTGCCGAAGCCATTGCTCGGCCAGGTGGTCCAGGAATACCGCCAGAACGGCGCCAATCCACAGCTGCTAGGACGGCTCGCCAATGGTTCGCCGTTGGCCCAGGTTTTCGCCGCCGGCCTGAAGCACGTCAAGAGCACCACTCAAGTCATGAAGGAGGCGATCGATGAAACCGGGCGCGCAGTCGCGCACGATCTCGAGCGATTCCTGACTACCCTTGGCACCATCGCGTCGATCAGTCCCTTGCTCGGACTGCTGGGGACGGTAATCGGCATGATCGAAATCTTCGGCTCGCAAACGCCATCCGGTGGCAACCCGATCGTGCTTGCGCATGGAATCTCGATCGCGCTATACAACACCGCGATGGGGCTCATCGTTGCCATACCCAGCATGATTTTCTACCGCTATTACCGTGGCAAGGTCGATACCCTGATCGTGGAAATGGAAAGCCAAGCGGTGAAGCTGGTTGAAATCCTGCATGGCGAGCGCCAGAACTGAGTCGGCGCCCGCATTATGAATTTCCGCCTTGGCACACGCAAGGAAGAGCCCGAGATCAACCTTATCCCGTTGATCGATGTGCTGCTGGTGATCCTGATCTTCCTCATGGTCACCACCACCTATTCGCGCTATTCCGAGCTACAGATCAACCTGCCGACTGCCGAAGCCAACAAGCCCGAAGAGCGTCCGAACCAGATTAACGTCGCGGTTGATGGTCAGGGTAAATACATCGTCAATAAAACACCGGTACCGTTCCGCAATCCCGACAGCTTTGCGGCGGAACTTAAGCGCGCCGGGGGCGGCAGGCCGGATCCGGTCATCATCATCAACGCAGACGCCGCGGCCACTCACCAATCAGTGATCAACATCATGGAAGCCGCGCGCATCGCCGGCTACAGCCGCATCACTTTCACGACTCAGGCAAGCAAAAAGTGAGGCGTTCGGCGTGAGGCGGTAAACACCACGCGCACGCAACTCATGCTTCTCATCTCACCGCTGACGGGAACATGCGCTGGCTGGAACGACACTGGTACCGCATCTCTCCTCTGCATCTGCTGCTGTGGCCGTTAAGCGTATTGTTTGCCGCGCTCGTGGCGCTGCGCCAGCTGTTGTATCGCTTGAATCTGTTGCGGGCAACGCGCCTGCCGGTGCCTGTCATCGTGGTCGGCAATATCAACGTCGGCGGAACCGGTAAAACGCCGCTCGTCATCTGGCTTGCTGAGTTGCTGCACGCGCACGGCTTCAAGCCGGGCATTGTTCGCCGTGCCTATGGGGGCAGCGCACGCCTGACGCGGTCAGTGGCGGCGGACGCGGATCCGCGCGTAGTCGGCGACGAAGCAGTGCTGCTCGCGCGCCGTTGCGGCTGTCCGGTATGGATCGGCGTGCAACGCGCGGCGACGGCGCGCGCACTGCTCGCTGCGCAATCCGATTGCAATGTCATCATCAGCGATGACGGTCTGCAGCACTATGCGCTCGAGCGCGATCTCGAAATCGCGGTGGTGGACGGTGCACGGGGCTTCGGCAACGGCATGCTGTTGCCGGCCGGGCCGCTGCGCGAGCCACCATCGCGACTGAACCGCGTCGACGCGCTGGTTATCAACGGCGCCGCCCTGTTCCCGCGCGAACTGCTGCCCCCGACGGTGCCGGCATTCGAAATGACGTTTGGCGGCAGAATTTTTTACGACGTGCTCAATCCGCACCAGCAAGCGGGCCCCGGACACTTCGCGGGGCAGCGAGTCCACGCGGTTGCCGCAATCGGCAACCCACAACGCTTCTTCAATCACCTGCGCGAGCTCGGAATATCGTTTGTCGCCCATCCCTTCCCGGACCATCATGCGTTTACGGCTGCGGATTTTGCATCTTGCGGTAACGATTCGGTCCTCATGACCGAGAAGGATGCGGTAAAATGCGAACGCTTCTGCAATGAGAATTTCTGGGCGTTACCGGTCGATGTCGAAACCGACCCCGCGCTGGGCGAGTTGATTCTGCGCAAACTGGGAAAGTGAATGGATTCGAAACTGCTCGACATTCTGGTATGCCCGATCTGCAAGGGGCCGCTTGTCTATGATAAGCCGAAGCAGGAATTGATCTGCAAGCCCGACCGCCTCGCCTATCCAATCAAGGACGGCATACCCGTCATGCTCGAGGACGAAGCCCGCAAGCTTCTTCCAGCGGAAAAAGTATGAGCATTGCGTGATCGAGGGCGAAGTACACCGCGCAAACTTCGTATAATCCGGTTGCTCGTCTTCCCACCGCGCGCCGTCAATCCCGACAGCTCAATTCTGCATGACCGCGTTCGTCGTCATCATCCCCGCGCGCTACGCATCGACGCGGCTTCCCGGCAAACCTTTGCTCGACATCGGAGGCAAGCCGATGGTAGTACACGTCGCCGCGCGCGCGCGCGCGAGCGGTGCGGCCGAAGTCGTGGTTGCGACCGACCATTCGGATATCGCGCAAGCGGTGCAGAAACACGGCTTTGTCTCGGCGATGACGCGCGGCGATCACATGTCAGGCACCGACCGCATTGCCGAAGTCGCCGCCCAACGCGGCTATCCGGCTGAGCGCATCGTCGTCAACGTGCAGGGCGATGAGCCGCTGATCGAGGCCGAGCTCATACGCAGTGTTGCGCGGCAATTGGCTGCCCATCCCGATGCTGCAATTGCGACCGCGTGCTGTCCGCTTACCGAAGCCGCGCAGTTCGCCAATCCCAATATCGTCAAAGTCGTGCTCGACAAGAATGGCTGGGCGCTCTACTTCAGCCGCGCGACTATCCCGTACGCGCGCGATGAGTTTGCCGCCGGAATCACGGCGATTCCTGCGCGTTTGCCGGCGTACCGTCACATCGGAATATATGCTTATCGCTGCGCATTTCTTGCACGCTATGCCGAGCTCGCGCCGGCACCGATCGAGCAGTTCGAAGCGCTCGAGCAGCTGCGCGCGCTGTGGCACGGCCACCGCATCACCGTCGCAGTCACGGATTTCTCGCCGCATTCAGGAGTCGATACTGCCGAGGATCTTGCACGCATCAGAGCATTGATCGGCCGCGGCTAGCAGGGTCCGTGCAGGCGGATTTCGCAGCAGCGCCGGAAACGGTATAATTCGCAGCTCCCATAACCCGGCGACTACGCTCCCTTTCCGGGCAACCGCGACATAGATCGCGGGCCATCGCCACCAAGATAAAAATATGATGCGTATTATCCTGCTGGGTTTGCCCGGTGCGGGCAAAGGTACCCAAGCGCAATTTCTGATGCAGCGCTATAAAATTCCGCAGATTTCGACCGGAGCCATGCTGCGCGCCGAAGTCGCTGCCGGAAGCACGATTGGCAAAGCAGCGCAAAAGTACATGGACGCCGGCAACCTGGTGCCCGATCAGCTCGTCATCGAGATGGTGAAAAAGCGCATTGCCGAGCCGGACTGCGAAAACGGCTTCATCATCGATGGTTTTCCGCGCACGGTGGCTCAGGCCGAGGCGCTGCGCCAATCCGATATCGATATCGATTTCGTAGTCGAAATCGAAGTCGGCGACAACGAGATACTCCGCCGCATGAGCGGGCGCCGCGTGCACCCGCCTTCCGGGCGCACGTACCACGTTGAATTCAATCCACCCAAAGTGCCGGACCGGGACGATGTGACAGGCGAGCCCCTGGTGCAGCGTCCGGATGACACTGAGGAAACCGTCAATAAGCGCATTGCCAGCTACCATGCGTTGACTAAACCACTGATCAATTATTACCTCAAGTGGGCTGAAAGCAGCGATGAGCGGGCGCCGCATTATGTCAACATCTATGGACGCGGATCGATCGAACATATCCGTGACAAGATGTTCGCTGCACTGTCCCAGCATCATCGATGAACGGCATCTTCGACTTGACGGATGCCGACCGCTCGGTGGTGGGAACCGCTTAAAGAATGTTATGGATCATTGCACCCGAGCCGGCCGACAGCGAAATCAGGATTAATCCGGCTGCGCCGCACGTTACGAAAAATAAGCGAGCCCTGACTGATGGTAAAATATCATCCGCTAACGCGTCAGCCTTTTTTCGTCATTTCTGTGGCCTAGGCATTTAACAGTCATTCCATGGCAAACAAAAACGCTTTCTATGCGCAGTCCGGCGGCGTTACGGCCGTCATCAATGCCACCGCGTGCGCCGTGATCGAAACCGCGCGCAAGCACAAGAACCAGATCGGCAAGGTCTATGCGGGCCGTGACGGCATCATCGGCGCGCTGACCGAAGACCTGATCGATACCTCGAAGGAATCACCAGCAGCGATCCGTGCGCTGCGCCATACACCGTCGGGGGCATTCGGCTCGTGCCGCTATAAGCTGAAAGGCCTGGATGAAAACCGCGCCCAATATGAGCGTCTGCTCGAAGTGTTCAAGGCGCACAACATCGGCTTTTTCTTCTATAACGGCGGCAACGATTCGGCCGACACCGCCTACAAGGTATCGCAGATTTCGGAAAAACTCGGCTATCCAGTGATCTGTGTTGGCATACCCAAGA
>Ga0070681_10003285_pt1 | contig 15095 bp, 11 predicted proteins | sample KBSC83BmetaG_FD_65650 | JGI IMG/M metagenome (GOLD analysis project Ga0070681, IMG submission 65650) | Corn rhizosphere microbial communities from Kellogg Biological Station, Michigan, USA - KBS C8-3B metaG | ecosystem: Host-associated > Plants > Roots > Rhizosphere | place: USA: Michigan...
AGACCCCGCTGCCGCCCGCCCTCAAGGAGCAGGAGCCGTCCCCGGCCGGGCCGGGTGCCGTCGCCGCCGGGGCGGCCGTGGCCGGGGCGGCCGTGGCCGGGGTCGCCGCGGGCGGTGCCGCCGCTGCCGCCGGGTCTGCCGCGGCCGCGTCCGATGCCTCCGCTCCCGCGTCGTCCGCTGCCGACCGGGCGACGCCCCCGCTGGGATCGGCGACGCCCGCAATGGGGTCGGCGACGCCGGCACCGGGGTCCTCCGCCGCTGACCGGGCGACGCCGCCGCCGGAGACCGCCCTCGCCGGATCAATCGGCTACGAGCCGACGACACTTGAGCCGGTTATCCCGAGGCAGGTTGTTCCGGGGGCAGGCGCCGCGGATCCGGTCGCCGCCACGAGGGTCGAGCGGAGCCTCGGGCCCGATTTGCCGGAGACGTCCCTGGTTCCCACGTCAGGCCCGGTTACCGCCGCCGGGCGGGACGTGCCCGGCGGCACCGGCGGCGCCCCGCCTGGCGGGCCGCCGTCGGGCTGGCGGCGGTGGCGCTGGCCGATCGCGGTGGCCGCCGCGGCGGTCATCATCGCGGTGGTGGCGGTCCTGCTGGTGTCGAGCTCGCACGGCGCGCCCAAGGTTAACCCGACCCCGTCCCTCGCCGGGCAGACGACGAAGCCGCCGGCGACTCCGACGGCGACCCCCAAGTCGTCGCAGACACCCACGACGCAGCCGACGACGACGCCAACGTCCCAGTCCACCGGGTTCGCCACGAGCACGCAGCCCACCGCGACGGCGACGAGCACCGCGACCGCGACGCCGACCACGTCGGCGACCCCGACCGCCACCGCGACGCCGACCACGTCGGCGACCCCGACCGCCACCGCGACGACGCCAAGCGCGACCCCGACGGCGACCACCCCGACGACGGCGCCGACGACCCAGGCGCCGACGACGAACCCGAGCACCGCGCCGTCAGCAGCCGCGACGCCCTAAGGGCCCGCGCGTTGGCCAGGTCGGCCCGCGGACAAAGACGCGGGATACTTCGAGCCCTTATAGGGGCCCGAAGTATCCCGCGTCTTCACGTCACGGTCGGCTAGTACGGGCCGTGCCGGGTCATGTCCAGGACGATCGGCACCATCACGACCAGCATCCGGATGCGCGGCGACATCGGGCCGGTAAACGTGACCGTGTAGTGGTCGGACGAAGTGAGCAGTTCCTTGCCCAGCCCCGCCCACGTCTTGCGGAGCCTGGCGAACCGCTCGCCGTCCGGCCCGGTGATCGTGAACTGCTTGACCGCCAAGTCGCCGACCGCCTGCCCGGCGACCTGGCCGGCCTCGTCGAGCAGCGTGTAGTGGCGCCGCGTCTCGCCGATCTGGATCCGGCCCACGAGCTGGCCGTCCGGGTCGGTGACGTCGGCGACCCAGTCGTCGTCCCGCTTCACCATCGTGAGCACCGGCTCGCCGACCGCGGACCTGACGCTGATCACCCGCGTCCGCGGGACGAGGGAAGCCATCGTCTGCAGCGCCGACCGGGGCTCGTTCTCGGCGGCGACCGCGATCAGGTTCCTGCCCTCGAAGATGTCGTACCTGGCACGGCCGGGCAGCATCCTCGCGGGCTGGCGGATCCGCAATTCCTTGACGGCGAATGGGTCCTCCATAACCGCCAAGTTTACGGTCTATTTCAACACCCGGCGGTGCCGACTTGGGCCCGCGCGGGGAAAAGCGGAGAAAGGGGCAGGTAAAGCGCGCATCCGTTCGGATTATTTAAGAACGTCCTGCCCTCGGACGGACGCTCCCCCTTCCGGCGCGCCGCCGGGGCCACCCGTGGCGCCCTGCCTGACCGTCGCGGACATCGAGGCCGCCCCCGCAAGACCTGGGCAGGCGGCTGGGCGCCCGGCGCCGACCGACCAGCGCGACAAACGGCGCCGCCCGCGGCTATGACCACGATCTGGCCGAACTTCCGGGGCCCAGTTATTCCTTGCCACTAGTGGCCATGGAACAGCTAGGCTTAATGTATGGCGAAGTTAGGTGGTGACTTGGACCTGTATTCCGCACCCAGCACATTCATGCTTCTCAATGATCAGCCTGTCCGGGGCAGTGGCGGGCATGACGTCCTTGGCACGAATGCGGCCGCTGTGCAGCTGGCCGGGCTAATTGAGGCCTCTAGGAATTCAACGCCGTTCACACTGGGTATTGACGCGGGCTGGGGTATGGGGAAGAGCAGCCTCATGCTCCAAGTCCAGGACCAGCTGAAGGCCAAGCAGGGCTCAGGAATCGAGCCCGTATGGTTCAACGCCTGGACCGCGGAGGGTGCGAGCGCACTCAATGGGCTTATTAAGTCTGTTCTGCTGAGCCTGGACGAGAACGTGCTCCGGCGGGGATTGAGGAAGATCATCTCCAAGCATCAGCTGCTTGCGGGTATGAGGATCCTGTTTATTATCCTGGCAAGCTATTTCCATCTGACCAGGGTTGCTGACGAGATCTGGAACCGGCTTTCTATCGATGCTCGGTCGCGCAACAGTATTCGAAGCCAGATGGCCGGGATGCTTCAGCAGTGGACAAGTAAGACCAAGCGCTCACCTAACGGCCGCACCATGGTGGTGTTCATCGATGACTTGGACAGGTGCTCTAACGATGTCATTCTCGAGATCTGCGAAGCAATGAAGCTCTATCTCGACGTTCAGGGCATTGCTTTCGTTGTCGGTTGCGACCAGGCGGTGCTCGGCCAGGCCGCGCTCGCTGCTGGGCGCCACTCGCAGAATGTGGCGAACGCGACCTACCTTGAGAAAATCATCCAGGTCACGTATACCAAGCCGATTCCTTTCGATGATCAGGTCTCTGAACTAATCGACGAGCTTGCAGAACGATCCGGGACGCGAAGCTACTTCAACGACTCAGTGAAGAGCATAGTGATGGAGCGGACAGGCCGCAATCCGCGACGCATCAAGCGCCTGATTAACAGCTTCGTGCTTGAGTACAGCCTCGATCCCGGGTGGGCGAACTTTGGTGCGGAAGCCCTAATCATCATAATACTAATGCGTCAGTTCTATCCAGATTTTTATCATGTTATAGCCAATCCGACGTCCGAAGACATTGCCGAAGAATTCTTGACGTATTACGATATTAAGATGAACTTTCAGCTTGGCAGGGCGCCTAATGACGAAGAGCGGCATTTTTTCGAGGCGCATCTGGTCCGCGCTCCAGGGGCCTACTACGAGGCCGATGATATGAGTCGGCTGGAGGAGGAGCTTCCCGTCACTTTCCCGCGACTAGTGCGCGACATTCACTTTGTGTCATTGCTTAGGACGCTAAGCGGGCATAGTGACTTCGACAGTGTCCGACACAGGCTTCAGCGTCATCCGATCAGCGCTGTGACGTCAGAGGAGATCGGCATCTCCATGGCAGCGCACAAGGAGGAAGCGCGTGACCTGACCCGTCTCCGAGTCCTGTGGATCGACGACGACCAAGAATCGATCAGGTCCGAACTCGCCGCTGTCATCGGCATGGGCGCCACCGTGGAAGTCGTAACATCCGGCGACGAAGCCCGTGCGGCCATCGCGGAACGGAGCCCGGACGTGCTTATCTCAGACATCACTAGGTCGGGTGACGCGAACGCAGGCCTGAGTGACCTTCAGGCGATGCGGACGGAAGGTACTTACACAGGGCCAGCCATCTTCTATACGGAAAGAGTGACGCCCTCTCGGCAGCGCAGTGCTGAGGCTCTAGGAGCCAGCATCACCGCAGCGCCGGACGTACTTCTAGAGTACTTGCGGACTCGCTGGGACGGGATGGTTCCTGACCCGGCGACGTTGGGTACGGCTGCGCCGCTGACCGTTAACCCCTCGCACCGGGATATGGCATGGCCGAGCAGGAAGACGCGGGACAAGGCCAATAGCTGGCTGACCGGGGAACTGTGACCAGGCACTGGGTCACCTAGTTGGTCTTACGCAATTCGGCCAGCACCTCTTCCATATACTTAGCCACTTCCGGTGCCGCCACTACGAGATTATCGGCTGCGCCGACATCAGTGACTTCATGCCCGTCAAAATCCGTGATGATCGCGCCCGCCTCGGCAGCGATCAGCACGCCACACAGCAGGTCCTCGGGCTCGTTCTTGTAAGCGAGCAGTGCCCCGGTCCGGCCGCGGACGAGGAGTGACCAGTCCACCGACGGCGACCACAGGGTGAGCGTTCGCTTGAAGCGTCGCTCCAGCAACCCAAGTGCGCGGCGCGCATCAGCATCATCGGGCGTCACACCGTACCCGTTGATCCATGAAACCGTCGCCAGTCGGGGTGCGCCGTCATAGCGGATCCGGATCGGTTTCCCGTTCCTCAACGCTCCCTTACCACGCACCGCGGAATATGTGGCGTCCTCATGCGCGGCGTAGACCGCGGCGACTACCGCGTCCCCGTTATGACACAACGTCACGCAACTGCCGTACAGTGGAATGCCGAGCACCACGTTGTTTGTGCCGTCGAGTGGGTCGACAAGCCAGGTCCATTCCGGCGGGCCATCGACAGCACCGCCCTCCTCAGAAGAAATGCGGTGATTAGGAAAGGCGCTATGAATGACCTCGATCATCAAGTGTTCGGCTTGGTAGTCGATATCGGTGACGAGATCGCCGGTGGAGCTCTTCTGGGTTGTTACAAGATTGGCGGACGCCCGCTGGCCTAGGAGCTGGCGTGATAGCGCCACCGCCTTGAGCGCGGCACGGTGTGCCTCGTCGAGGGTATCGCCGAGTGTCACGTCCATGTCAGATCCGTTTCTAGGTCCTTGGACACGTCAATCTCGCGGCGTCTCATGTGGTCACCTCGGTAGGTCATCTGGCCATGAGAGGCCGCGACGGCCGTAACGTTTTGCCAGGTTAATCGTAGCGCAACCGCAGTTGTTACTTCTCGGTCTCGACGACGGGAGACTGTTTCTGTAAAAATTTCACTGACCAAACTATCTGAGTTCTGTACTAGTAGCCGAGCCTTGGGGGCCCAAGAGGATGACGTGCTCACAGGGACTGCAGGGGACAGCCGCCCTTGACGGCCTAGAGTCGGGTGAGACCGCCTATCAGCGAGTGGCGCTCGTGGGCTGTGGCCAGCGCTTTGCAGTATCCGTGGCACCGACTCTCAATCGGGCCAAGGCTCTGGTCGTGCTCGCCGCCGACCCTGATCCGGAAGCGCGCGGCAAGGTCACCTCGATCGCGCCGTGCGCTAGTGACTTGATCCTTGCCGCAAGCCTTACCCGGCAGCAGTTGATCGAAGCCGGCGCGCAGGCGATCATTATCTCCTCGCCCAGTGGGCTCCACTTCGAGCACTGCATGACCGCACTTTCATGTGGTCTGCCAACGTTCGTTGAGAAGCCGGTCGCCTGCACCGCACCGGACGCCGTGGCTTTGCGGGCGGCCTCACAAGGTCGCCTCGTGACATCGGAACAACGCGTGTACCGGGAGGACCTTGGTTATATTCGGTCGGTCGTCGAGTCCGGTGTGCTCGGTGAGATTTCTGAGCTTAACTATCACGACTCGGTTATCCCGGCCCAGCACTTCACCAGAACCTGGCGCAACGATCCCCAACTCGCTGGCGGTGGGGTCTTGCTGGACTTGGGCTATCACACCGTTGGCTGTGTGCAGTGGCTGCTCGGCCTGAAGAGCGAAGGCATAGTCGTGACAGGGGCCCGGTTGACGACGAGCGGTTTGCGGGTGGAAGATGCCGCCGAGGTCTTCTGTCAAGCCGGAGGCACAAAGATCAGCCTCGACATCAGGCTTGTCCGGCTAGCGCCGCGCGAGGCAATCGTGATAAGAGGGTCTCGGGGTGAGCTTCGGATGTACCGAGAGCGTCGTAAGAAGTCGGCGGTGGTTGACATCTCCCTTGCGGTTAACGGCGAATCTCCCACCCGCCTTGGGGTGCCGCTTGACCAGAGAATTGACTCGAAGTCCCTGCTTGACTTCCTCTGCGGCAGAATCGACACGGGCAGGCTCGATCGTCACATCGAGGCCCTTGAGTTCATTGAGCAAGCATACGAGTACTCCGGTTTCCGCCCTAAGCAGAAGGGCTGCGCACAGTGCAGTTGAAGGACTGGGATGAGAAGAGCTTCATCAGGCAGGTCCTTGGGCGCTTCGCGGCAACAGCGCGATCAGATGATTTCGACGACGCGGTCATCATTGACCTAGCCGGGATAACTGACCGGCCAGATGCTCGGCTCCTCGTCTACTCCATGGATCAGCCTTCTTTTGTTCAGTCGCCCAACCCGGCCGTAGATCCTTTTCGCTTCTACGGCTCCTGGATAGCGGGGGTCACTTGCAATGACGTCATTGCGATGGGTGCGAGATGCCGGGGGTTCTCGCTCGCGCTCGCGGCCCCGTCAGATCTGCAGACTGCTCAGGTTGAGGCACTGCTCGGCGGAATCACCGATGTTCTCGATCATTGCGGGGCCGCATACGAGGGAGGGAACCTGGACAGCGGCCAGCTTAACGCTGTCGGTATGGCATGGGGCCTCGTGCCACGTCAGGGCATCATCCGCCGAGCCGGCGCCCGGCCAGGCGATGCTATCGTCGTCACCGGCGAACTGGGTCTTGGCTGGCTTGAGTATCACGCCAGGAAGCATAAGCTGCTCGATCAGTTGAGCACCGAGGACACGGAGCGGTTCCGGCATTACAAAGACATGCCCGTAGGAGCGGCTGCGGCCATAGCCGCCGCGGCTGAGCGCGGGTTGTTCACGTCGGGCATGGACCTGAGTGACGGCTTGATTGAGTTCCTTTACACGATCGTCAGTCGCAGTGGCGCGGGCTGCGTCATTGATCTTCTGTCACTACCTGTCTCGCCGACGACGCGCCGGAACTTGCCGATACTGCTATCAATCCTGCCGGATTCGGCAGATGTCCTTAAGCGCCACCCAGAGTTGATCGCCTTCGACCTGGGGTACGATTCGCCCCTGCGCCATGCCTTCACCACGCCAGCCGGACAAGTAGCGGAGGCCGCACGGATCTTTGCCGATCACGGTGCTTCCTTGCACGTCATTGGCCGTGTGGCGGCTCAGCCACGAGTGCTCGCCGATTTTGGCGACGGCAGGCGTGCGGAGATTCCAGCCTTCTGGGATGACCAGTATAGGCAGGAGGACAAGCTGACCGCGTGGTCGACCTTTCTCCAGGCTTTCCAGTGAGCGGGAAGCCTAAACACCAGTCGGCGGTGGGGGTGTCTGTTGATGATCGAACCCAGTCAACTAGCGATTAAGGGTGGTCCGCGCGCTGTCACGATCGCGTGGGAGCGCGACTGGCCGCTGATCGGCTCAGAGGAAATTGAGGCTGTCGTCGACCTGATGCGGCGGCGAGTCCTCTCGATCTATGACCGGTCAGGAATCATCGCCGAGTTCGAGGACTCATTTGCCGACTACCACGCCTTGGGCTCGCGGCGTCCGTACGTCGTCGCGCACAACTCTGGCACTTCCGCGCTGAATGCCGCCTACTTCGGCCTGGGGCTGATGCCGGGCGACGAAGTGATCGTGCCAACCTACACATTCCTCGCGACTGTCGTTCCGCTGCTGAATTGCGGCGCGGTGCCCGTGTTCGCCGACATGGATCCGGAGACGCTCAATATCGCCCCGGCATCAGTAGCCAGGCTGATCACACCGCGTACCCGGGCGGTCGTGGTCACTCATATGTGGGGCCACCCCGCCGACATGGAAGAGCTGTGCCGGATCTGCGAGCAGTCCGGACTGCCACTCGTCGAAGACTGTTCGCACGCGCATGGGGCGACAATTAACGGTCGTAAAGTGGGCACCTTCGGCACAGTGGCGTGCTTCAGCCTAGAGGGTCATAAGCCCATTGTGGCGGGGGAAGGCGGCGCTCTGGTCACAGAGTCGCGGGAGGTATACGAGCGCGCGCTAATGCTCGGACACTTTGGAAAGCGTATCAAGGAAGAAGTGGCTGCCCCTGAACTGCGGCCGTTCGTGCAGACAGGCTTCGGCCAGAAGTACCGGATGCACCCGCTCGCCGCGGCCATAGCGAACCAGCAGATTCGCAGGCTAGACGGCCGGAATGAGCAGCGTCGGGTAAACCTGGAGTTCTTGGCTGACCTGCTGAGCGATGTACCGGGTGTGCAGCCTCCCAGGGCGGGGCCTGGCTTTTCCTACGGCGGCTGGTACGGGTTCAAGGTACGTTACGACGCCGCCCAACTTGGCGGTCTCCCGATCGGCCAGTTCATCGCCGCGCTGCAAGCTGAGGGCGTCCAGGCTAAGAAACCGGGCTCGCCGCCACTTCACAACCTGCCGTTGTTCGCGCTTACCAGGGACCGGGCTCGACAGCTCGCGCTGCCATGGGCCGAGATGCTGCCTGATGCACCGCGGAAGACTGAGGAATGCCCGGTCGCGGAGGCTGTCTATCCGACGCTAATCAGTCTTCCGACTTTCTCAGGTGACTGCAACGCGGTTATCAGGCAGTATGGCGAGGCTTTCGCCAAGGTGGCTTCGTCCTGGAGGGAGCTGGTGTGAGCGCGGTAGCGGGGGATTCAGCATTTCCCGGCGCAGCGCACGACGACCTAGGCGAGTCTCTCCTTAAGCTACGGGCCGGTGATGATCCGTCGGCTCCCGATCCTGAGATCGCGTACCTTGTCTCGGTCGGCGAATGGCTGTCGGGCGACCCGGCGAGCTATTACCGCTGGATAGAGCAAACGGGCCGTGAGCGCCTGAAATCAGACCGGTCGTCTGCTGCTCTCGCCGCCGCGGCGGCCAGTCTGGGCGGCGGACTCCGGGACGGAAGGATCGCCCCGTTTGTGTGCGGGGAGGCGCTCCAGGTCTGCCTCTCGGATCTGGCTCTCCTGGAGGAACTCGAGGAGTCCGACGTTCCGCCCGCTGCGGTGGCTGCCCTGAGGCGCGACCTGGTTCCCGCTTCTGTCGACCTTGTGCGTCGGGTGATGCGAAACCTGAGGCTGAGGCTGCGCCAGCGAGACGTGATGGCATCAAGGGCCCTAGGTGACGTTCTGCCGCTGTCGGAATTCGCGGCAGGAGAGCCGACTCGTCCCTCCCGGTTGGACCGGGATGATCCTGTGCTGGTAGTGCCCACGGCCGGGCGAGGAACGCGGCTGCGCTCTACGATTCCCAAGGGACTCGTTCCCGTCGGCGGCATGCCGATGATCGAGCACGCTATCCGAGCGGCCGATCAGGCCGGTATCCGGCAAAAGGTGTTCGTCCTCAAGTACCGTGCTGACGTCCAACAGGAGTACCTATCGCACTACGGCGATATCGTGGTCCAAACAGCAGCCGAGGGCAACGGCCACTCGATCTACGCGGGGCTGTCGGCGCTGCCCGGCCAGCGTGCGCCCGTCTTGATCGCTTACTCGGATTGCCCGTTCTTGAACGCCGACTCTTTCCAACGGCTCATGGCGGACCCAATGGCCCTCCGTGAGGCGTTCCGGCTTTCTACCTATGCGCCCGCCCGTGAGGGCGCTGGTCGGATCGTCCGTGATGCCATAGGCCAGATCGATCGAATAGATCAGCCTCGGATTATGAGCGTATCGCAGGATGAGGGGGACGGTGGTCTGTATATGGTCTCCCGAGAGTCCTTCTACGCTGGGCTTGGTGAGATCACGAACGATAATTCACGCAGGGAATACCTGCTAACCGATGTCATCAGGATGTTGCGCGGAATGCATCTCGGCGTCACCGGCGTACTAGGTCCGCCGCAAGACTTCCAGAGCGTTGACTCTCCGGCTGATTTGATCATGGCAAAGCTTAGGCTCGCCACGGGTGCTCGTACTCCAGCAGACCTTGCGAACCCGCGGCTAGCGCCGCAGATCCTTGGGTTCTTCAGTTCATACGGTCTGCGCGTTCCCTCGGACTGGCGACCCAGGTCCGCTGAAGGACCTGACAGACTCTTGGATCTTTCCACTCAGGCGATAGCGTCCGTTCGCGCGCTCATCGGGCCGCTCCTCCGTCTTGACGATGCCAGTGACTTATGCCTGTGACCGAGGAGAGCAATGGCCATTGACATCTTCCTAAGCTTCGGGCTGGAGAGCAGGGCGGAGGCACAATGGCTAGCCGAACGGCTCACGTCGGCAGGGCATACGGTCCTGATGGGGGACGCCGCTGGTACGCGCGCGTCGCGCCAGGAGGTCTCGCGAAGCATCCTGGCGGCCGGCCTGGTTGTCTCGATCGTAACGCCGCAGTATGCGCTCGACACGGACGGTAGCCGCGTCAGGGAGCTGGCTCAGTCCGTAGGCAAGCATGTGATCGCCGTTCTTGTTGGGATCTCGTCGACGGACGAGCTTGCCGCCCCGTACTCCGCGTGCGATCGGATCGATATGCCCGGCGGCTGGGACGGATCACAGTCCCAGCAGCAACGCATCGTGGCCAGCATCCTGAAGCTGGCGACCAAGCCGCAAGGGCTAGACGCGGACTCCGCCCATCTGGTCTCCGAGGCTGTCTTGCTCTATGACCTGGAAGATCAGCAACTCGGTCACGAGCTGCTGAGGGTCAGGCCAGGCTGGAGGCGGGAGCAGGCCGGCGTGACCGCCAGCCGCGGGGACACCGCCGACCTCGTTCGTATCTTGCTCTGGACCAAGGCGACCACGGAGCCGCACAGCCTGGTCCGGCGGGAATTTGAACGCGCGATGGAGGCTCAGATGACCGGGTTCATCTTGGCGGCTCCAGAGACACCGATGCCGCCGGGGGACGCTCTGGTCCTACAGGTGGCCGAATTCATGTCGAACGTGAAATCTCCCCGGCCCAAGGCGACTAGCGAAACTCCGAAGGCCAGGGTGGAGTTCATGCTCAGTCAGGCTCACAGTAAGAACCATGACTGTCCGCTGGATGTGCTCAACGACCGCATCTGCTGCTCAAGCGAGGTCGGTGACCTGCTGGAGGATGCATACCGTCTCGCGGTCGCCGAACTTCACGAGGCCGAGATCGTCCGGTTGAAAGCCGTGTACCGCTACGCCCTGGCGCTTCGATTTTTCGGTGATTGGCGCCACGCGGTAGAGGTGATCGAAGGGGAGCTACGGGCGGCTCATGTTGAGCTGCAGGGCGCAAGCCGGGAGATCCAGCTTCGGCTCCGGCTTGAGAAGCTGGTCCTTGAGTATGAGCTAGGCGATCACAAGGCGGCGGGCATCGAGGAGGACATCAAGCGGCTGCAGGCGGCCTTTCGCGAGTTGGACGACCTGGTCGGCTACGTTCAGGCCAGTCGAGTGCTCGGCAACGTGCTGCGAGTCCGCGGCAAGTTCGCTGATGCGGAGCGCGTGTTCCAGCGCACAATCGGGGTCGCCGAATACCTCGCTGACGACGCGGGCGTGGGCGGTCCTGGGCTACTCCTGCTCGCCGACTGCCATCGTGAGCTGGCCGGGCTCCACATCGCGCGCCGGGACGTCGCGCGTGCGGTCGAGTCCCTTTCCGATGCCCGGCAGAGTATGGGCGCAGCCAACCCGGCCATGCCGGTCGTCCGCTACATGTCCGCTGTCCTGGACTATGTCGAGGCCTCGCTGGCGCAAGGCGACGACGTCGTTGTCCGGGCGACGGCTCCCATCGAGCAGGCCCAGTCGGCGTTGGAGACCTTGCTCGCATTTGAGAATCCCATTCGAATCGCCCAGGTATACAACTGGCTTGGCCTGGCCTGGGCCCGGCAGGTTCCCAGGCGTCAGCACGATCTGAATCGCGGGGAGGAGTACCTCAAGAAGGCGCTGCGGATACGCGAGAGACATCAGCAGAAGTACACCTGCGGCCTGTCCCACCTGAACCTGGGCGAGCTTTACGAGGCTGTCGGAGAGTTGGACAAGAGCATCGTGCACTACGACATGAGCCGGGAGATATTCAACGCTCGCGGCCTGCCGCCAGCGCTGGCCAAGGCACACGCGGCCTTGGCCAGAGCCTATGCCCGCAAGAGCACGCGGCCTGGAGACGGCGCCAGCCTGCAGTCAACCAGGCACCTGCAGGAGGCTGAGTACCGTTATACCGAGGTTGGCCTGCAGAACGAGGCGCTGGAGCTTCGATACGAGTTGCAGCACAGTGGGCGGCGGCCGTTCGAGGAGGTCGATGACGATACCCCGCTGATCGCCGTGGGCGAGTATCTCCTGCACCAGTGGATCCGTGAGCAGGTGGACTCGCTTAATGTCCGCCTGCCTGAAAACACTCGGCTGCTCGTCGGCGTAGGCGATGACGCAGCCGTGCTCAGCAGCGGGAAGCCGGGATCAGGGTGGAGCTTCGTCTTTACTACGGACGCCGCGCCGGGTTCGCTTGCCACCGTAGGAAAGCAACCGGAGTATGTCGGAAGATTCGCCGTTATCCAGACATTGGCCGACATCCTGGCCATGGGCGCCCGCCCGGTCGCGTTGCTGGCGAACGTCTTTCTCTCCCGATCCGTGACAGTGGGGTACGTTCGCCGTGCGATAGGTGCGATTCTTGAGGAGGCGGCGAGGTACGACGTTGCTGTCATCGGGGGCGACATGAAGGAACGTAAAGAGCAGTCCATCGGCTGCGTGGGGATTGGGCTCGTCGAGAACAAGCGTGTCCTACGGCGCAACGCTGCCCGCCCGGGACAGGTCCTCGGCATCACGCTCGCCGCGTCGCCCGATGGCGGTAAGCGAATGATCGGCGCTCGGTGGGCCCAGGAGCTTGTTGAGCATTACCGACTCGATGCTGTCCGCACCGCTCAGCAGTACCCTGACCTGAAGAGTGTCCTCGATCCGAACATCAAATCCGATCTCCTGTACGTGCCAGCCACGGTTGTAGCGAGCGCGGTCAAGACAGGTGCGCTCCGCGCGGCGATCGATACCAGTGACGGTGTCCTAGCGTGCCTGGAGATTCTCGGTCGGGACAGCAACGTGGGCTTCGAACTCGACGAGGCGGCTATTGAGGCATTGATCGACGAACGTGCCAAGACGCTCGCGAGTGCACTCGACTTGCCTTCCGTGGCGTTCCTATTCAACGCGGGCCACGACTGGGAGATCGTGTTCACGTGTGAGGACAGGCTGTTTGGCGAGATGTGTAATTCAGTGGATCGTGACCTGAGCGGGAACGGCGGCGTTGCGAGGATAGGGACCGTGGTTGCGCGTGATGCCCAAGATGGTGGAGAAATTACGTTGCGCAGAAAAGATGGCCAGCTGATCGAGATGCCCTATTACACTGATGAGAAGTTCGTGCCTCGGTCATACCAGGATCGGCCATCTCAGTGGCTTACGTTTGCTAACCGCCTTCGTAGGATGGGGTGATAGGAATGCATGCATCATTGGTTTTCGTTCGCGCATTGAGATGGCGATAGCGTCATGGGCGCCCGCGAGCCGGATTGTGTCGGTGCGCTTATACGAGACGGGGAGAATCGCGTCTATATTCAGCGGCGATCGCTGCTGAGGCGGCAGTTGCCCGGAGCCTGGGACATCGTGGGCGGTCACGTCGAGCCACATGAAACGCCCGAGAGCGCGCTTGCCCGCGAGGTCGGCGAGGAGACTGGCTGGCAACTGCGCCGAGTCGAGGCGGTTATCGCAGACTGGGAATGGACGCACAACGGCCTTGTGCGGCGAGAGCTGGATTATCTGATTGAGGTTAATGGTGATCTTAGCTCGCCTCGACTGGAACCCGGAAAACATGACAAATTCTGCTGGGTTGGGTTCGATAATCCCGAAGCTGTCCGGAGCGAGTACGACGCGGGAAATGATGTGCTCTGGAACATCATAAGGCGAGCCGCGCGGATCCGTTTGACAAGTGATGTTCGCCTTGAGCCTGTAAGCGGCTCTTCTGCCGATGTGCTGTCATGGCTTTACAGGAATGGCGCCGTGACATTGGATAACGGTATAGTGCGCGAGGGCGAGGCGCCAGACATCGCGGCTAACCTGGGGCGCCTGTGGGACACCGGACGCGGTTACGGCTGGCTAGCCTACTGGCGCAAGGGGGGACACTCGGCCATTGGTTATGGCGGACTGGTGCGCAGAACGACCCGGGGCGCTGACCAGTTCGTCCTGCAATGTGCCGTGCTACCGGGCGAGCGCCGGCTGGACTGTGCTGAAGCGGTAGTGAAGGTAATGCTCGCGTTTGCGCGCAATGAGGTTGGCGTCGGCCAGGTCTCCGCCTATGTTTCGCCGTCCAACCGGTGGGCGATGGAAATCATGGGGCGGGCAGACATGCGGTATTCAGGCGCCGTTGGGTCAGGCGGAAGGCACCTGCAAGTATTTTCAATCAACTTTCACAACGCCCCTCCCTCTGCTGTCGGCCAAGAGGTTGTGACCGGGATTGGTCAGATCCTGGCTGTTCCGAGGTAGCAGCAGCGGGACCGCGACGGGCCTGGTGAAGTCGAGCAGTTGCCAGCTTGGCCTAGGATCGCGCCGGTGTCACGGAGGCCGGAAACGTGCCGTGCCCGGTTCGCACGAGTCCGCCCTCGAACGTGAGCACCTCGCAGCGGTCGATACCTGCCTCGGTGCGGAAGCGGATCACGATCGTGTCGGTGCCGGCGTAGACGCCGAGCAGTGCGAAGCGCAGCCCCGGGCCGCGCCTGATGCCCTCGGTCCAGTAGCGGCGCAGCGCGTCCTTTCCGCTGATCACGCCGCCGGAATCCGGGAAGAGCCGGTCAGCGAGCGGTGAAGTGAAAACGGCGTCGTCGGCGAAATGCGTCAGCACCGCTTCGACATCGTGGGCGTTCCAGTCCTTCACCCAGCGCTCGGCGAAGGCCACGGCCTCCTCATGGTTCATTTGACTCCCTCATACGCATCGCGGGAATTCCCGCCGGGCACCCGTTAGGCGGCGGGCGGGGACAGCAGTTCGCGAACCCGTTCCGCGCCGATCGCGAGCAGCAGGGTGGGCAGCCGGGGGCCGGTTTCCCGGCCGACGAGCAGCCGGTAGAGGAGCGCGAAGTACGACCGCTGGGCCGCGCGCAGCTCCGGCGTCGGCTTGACGTCGAGCGGCAGCCCGAGCATGCGCTTGGGGACCCCGTAGACCAGCGCGGTCAGCCCGTCGAGCGACCAGGCGGCGTCGAGGCCGTCGACCAGCAGCTTGACCGAGGCGCGCTGCTGGTCGTCGAGGGCGGCGAGGACCGCGCGGTCGGGAGCGGTCCGCACCTGGGTGCGCTGCTCGGCGGGCAGGTCCGCGGCCCACCGCGCGGCCTTGTCGAGACGCGGCTGCAGCCCGTCGAGCGAGTCGATGAGCTGGCCGG
>Ga0070681_10003286_pt1 | contig 15088 bp, 15 predicted proteins | sample KBSC83BmetaG_FD_65650 | JGI IMG/M metagenome (GOLD analysis project Ga0070681, IMG submission 65650) | Corn rhizosphere microbial communities from Kellogg Biological Station, Michigan, USA - KBS C8-3B metaG | ecosystem: Host-associated > Plants > Roots > Rhizosphere | place: USA: Michigan...
ACGACCGTCGCTTCCGCGCAAGCGGGAACCCGGTCGTGACGCTGCCGAGGCCACCGTGGCACGCAGCCGATGGTCAGGGCGGGGTGCTCGCTTTCATGGGAATGACGGATCGCAGCGCCGCGGCGAGCTCCGCCAGTGGCGCTGTCCAATCGCCGAACGTCGTCTGGCGGAAGACGCGCAAGCCGCCGTACCACCCCGGCCGTGCCGCGTCGGTGCCCCAGCGCCAGCAATTGTCGAACCGGTCGAGCATCCATACCGGCACGCCGATCGTGCCGGCGGCGTGCACGACCGAGGTGTCGACGCTGACGACGAGGTCGAGGTTCGCCATCAGCGCGGCGGTCTCCGCGAAATCGCCGAGCTCTTCGGTCCAGTCGACGAGCGCGTCGCCGGGCGCCGCCAACTCCGCGCGCGCGCTGCCCTTCTGCAGGCTGACGAACGTGGCACCGGGCAGCGCAACGATCTCGCGCAGCGCGTGAGCCGGCAGCGAGCGGCGCGCATCGAGTCGCGCGGCATCGGTGCTGCCCGGCCGCGGGTTGCCGCCCCAGCAGAGGCCAACGCGCATCCCGCGCAGCGGCGCGAGGCGCTCGGCCCAATGGCGGACGCGTGCCGGCGGCGGCGCGAGGTACGGACCGGTCGCGTCGAACGCGGCATCGCCCTTGTTCAAGAGCAGCGGCAACTCGCTGGCGACGCAGGTCGCCGCGATCCGTTGCGCGCCGGAGCCGCGGTCGACGATCGCGTCGATGGCGGTCGACGACGCGAGTAGCGGCTTGAGCGGCGCGAAATAATCGTCGCAGAACACCAGCAGCCGCTCGACGCGAGCGCGTGCTTCGCGCACGAAGCGGATGAACTGCAGGACATCGCCGAGACCCTGGTCGAGGTCGACGAGCAGCGCGCCGACGAGCGGCGTGCCATCCCAGGGGCGTGCGGGAATGCGTCGCATCGCGCCGGGTCCGCGGCGGCCGCCCTCGACGTAGTAACGCCAGCCCTCGTCGCCGCGACGCTGCTTGAGCAGCACGGTGCCGAGGCCGAAGCGCGCGTCGAGGTTGTCGGGGGCGAGCGCCAGCGCGCGGCGGAAGTGGCGCTCGGCATCGCCGAGGCGGCCGCTCCATTCCGCGACCAGCCCGAGGTTCTGGTGCGTCGGTGCGTAGCGGGGAAGGATCGCGGCCGAGCGCTCGAGCGCGCCGCGCGCGTCGTCGAGATCGCCGCGCAGCATCGCGAGATGACCGCGCTTGAACCACAGGCTCGCGTCGTCCGGCGCATCGTGCAACGCCCGCGCAAGGAGTGCCGTCGCCTCGTCGCCGCGCGACGACTGCGCGAGGATGTCACAGAGTTTGCAGATCGCCGCCACATCCCCCGCTGCGACCGCCAGCGCGCGTCTCGGCGTCGCTTCGGCCGCCGCGTCATCGCCCGACGCAGCCTGCGCGAGCGCGCCGTGCGCGTCGGCGTCGCCCGGCGTGCGACCGACGGCGTCCCCGAGCGCACGCAGCGGCGCGCGCGCATCGACGGCGAGGGGCTTGGTGGTCATCGGCCGCGAACGTTAGCACGCCGTTTCTTGCGCACCGTGCAACGCGCACTTGCCGCCACCGTCACGCCGGCGGATCGGTTCCGGTCGGGATGTCGTGGCCGGCGAGCACCGGGTCGAGGCCCGGCACGCGACGCGTGTCCGGTGTCGCGGACACGCCGCTGCCGCCGGGCTGGTCGATGCCGATCGCCGAATCGTCGTCGTCGCCGAGGAAGCCGCCGCTCTGGTGCGCCCACAGCCGCGCGTAGAGGCCGCCGCGCGCGAGCAGGCTCGCGTGGTCGCCTTCCTCGACGATGCGCCCGCGCTCCAGCACGACGAGCCGGTCCATCGCGGCGATCGTCGACAGCCGGTGCGCAATCGCCACGACCGTCTTGCCCTCCATCAGCCGGTAGAGGCTGCGCTGGATCGCCGCCTCGACCTCGGAGTCGAGCGCGCTGGTGGCCTCGTCGAGCAGCAGGATCGGCGCGTCCTTCAGCATCACGCGCGCGATCGCGATCCGCTGGCGCTGGCCGCCCGACAGCTTGACGCCGCGCTCGCCGACGTGCGCGTCGTAGCCGCGCCGGCCCTTGGGGTCGGTGAGCTGCGCGACGAACTCGTCGGCCTCGGCACGGCGCGCCGCGGCGATCATGTCGGCGTCGGTGGCGTCGGGCCGGCCGTAGACGATGTTGTCGCGCACCGAGCGGTGCAACAGCGACGTATCCTGCGTGACCATGCCGATCTGCGCGCGCAGGCTGTCCTGCGTCGCGCGCGCGATGTCCTGGCCGTCGATCAGGATGCGGCCGCCCTCGACGTCGTAGAAGCGCAGCAGCAGGTTGACGATCGTCGACTTGCCGGCGCCCGAGCGGCCGACGAGGCCGATCTTCTCGCCGGGCCGGATGTGCAGCGCGAGGTCGTCGATGACGTCGTGCGCGCCGCCGTAGGCGAAGCGCACGCGCTCGAAGCGGATGTCGCCGCGCGTGACCGCAAGCGGCGCCGCGTCGCGCGCGTCGACCACCTTGTGGACGCGAGCGATCGTATTGATGCCGTCCTGCACGGTGCCGATGTGCTCGAACAGCGTCGCCATCTCCCACATCACCCAGTGCGAGATGCCGTTGAGTCGCAGCGCCATCGCCGTCGCCGCGGCGACCGCGCCGACGCCGATCTCGCCTTTCGTCCACAGCCACAGCGTCGACCCCGCCGCCGCCGCGACGAGGCCCATGCCGAGCGCGTGGTTGACGATCTCGAAGCCGGTGACGAGCCGCATCTGCACGTGCACGGTAGCGAGGAACTCCTGCATCGCGCTCCGCGCGAACGAAGCCTCGCGCCTGGCGTGCGAGAAGAGCTTCACCGTGGCGATGTTGGTGTAGGCGTCGGTGATGCGGCCGGTCATCATCGAGCGTGCGTCGGCCTGCTCCCGCGCGATGCGGCCGAGGCGCGGCACGAAATGGCGCAGCGCGACGACGTACAGCGCCACCCACGCGACGAACGGCACGAGCAGCAGCGCGTCGAAGTGGCCGAGCACCGCCAGCATCGTCACGAAATAGATGACGACGAAGACGAGGAGCTCGCTGACGATCAGCCAGGTGTCGCGCACCGCCAGCGCCGTCTGCATCACCTTGGTCGCGATGCGGCCGGCGAACTCGTCCTGGAAGAATCCCATGCTCTGGCCGAGCATCAGCCGGTGGAAGTTCCAGCGCAGCCGCATCGGGAAGTTGCCGAACAGCGTCTGCTGCTTGATCACCGACTGCAGCGCGACCAGCGCGAGGCTCGCGACCAGGACCGCGCCGAGCAGCGCGAGCGCGCGGCCGTGCTCGAGCCACAGCCGCGCGGGCTCGACCTTGGCGAGCCAGTCGACGATCCCGCCCATCATGCTGAAGAGCAGCGCCTCGAACGCCCCGATCCCCGCGGTCAGGATCGTCGTCGCGAGGAGGTAGCGGCGCACGCCCTGCGAGCACCACCACAGGAACGGGAAGAAGGCGCGCGGCGGCGCCGAGGGCGGCGCCTCGGGGTAGGGGTCGACCAGTCGTTCGAACAACGCAAACATGCGGGGTCTCCGATGCCTCCTTGCCGGGCTCGCCGCGCGGAGGGCGCGCTCGCCGCGTCGCACGCGGTCCGGTTGCCGGCGCGCGCGTGAGCCCGCCACCTTAACGGCTCGCCGCGCCGGCGGGGCGCCGGCGCGACGGGCGACGGCCGGCGGCGACGAGCGACGCCTGCGCCGTGGCTGCGGCGCTACTGCGTGAGGTCGGCGCGGGTGAGGATCATCGCGAGCGACGACGTCGCGGTCGATCCGCGCGCGGGAACCGCCGGCGCCGGCACCGCCGACACTGCCGCGGCGGACGGCGGCGGCGCAACGGCGAGCGGGATGACGCCGACCAGGCGCCGCGCGCCGGTGAAGCGGCGCTTCCAGTAGGCGTCGTCGAGCGACGCGATCCTGACCTCGCTCCCGCGCGAGGGCGCATGCACGAAGCGGTTGTCGCCGAGGTAGATGCCCACGTGCGAATCGGCGAAATGGCGGGTGTTGAAGAACACGAGGTCGCCCGGGAGGAGGTCGACACGCGCGATGCGCGCGCCGACGCGGCCCATTTCGGCGGACGTGCGCGGCAGCGCGATGCCGGTCGTCTGCGAGAACACGTAGCGGACGAGCCCGCTGCAATCGAAGCCGCTCGCCGGGTCGTCACCGCCGAAGCGGTAGTCGACGCCGATCAGCCCGAGGGCCGCGATCGCCACGTCCTGCGCGCGCTGGACGAGCGTCGCCGGCAGCGCGGGCGCGTGCGCCGGAGCGGCCGCGTGCGGCTTCGCCGCGGTGCCGGCGGCGGCGGGCGCGGCGGCGCACGCCGCGGCCAGCAGGCACGAGGCGAGCACGGCCGGCAAGCGCCGGCGGCCGAAGGGATGCGCGGACATCGCGGCATTGTCGCCGACCGCCGCGGACGCTCCAAGCGGCGCTGACGAGGCATCGATCCGGGAGCCCGGTGCGTGTCGCATTTCGGTCGGCTACCGCCGGCGCGGCTTCACCCGCGCACGCCGCAGCGCCTTGGCGTCCGCGACGAGCGGGCGGGTCAGCTCGACGCGATCGCCGTCGGCGAGCGGCGTGGCAGGCTCCGCACGCTGGCCGAAGATCGCGGGCGTGAGGGTATCGGCGTCGAGCCCGAGCCGCGCGACGACGCCGGCGCGCCTGATCGCGTCGGCGACGGTCGCGCCTTCCGGCAGGTCGACGGCGACGATCGCCTCGGCGCCCGGCGCCGCGTAGGCGACGACCACGCGAAGCGTCACGGGAAGCCCCCGCGCATGCCTCCCGCGGGCTCCCCCGCAGCGCGGCGCCCGCTCATCGCGGCCCGTATACGTCGGCGGCGCGCTTGACGAACGCGTCGACGAACGTATGCGCGATATGGTTGAACGCGGGACCGATCACCGCCTCCAGCACGCTCGTGGCGAACTCGTAGGCGAGGGCCAACTCGACCTTGGACGCCTCGTCCGCGAGCGCCTTGAAGCGCCAGTCGCCGTGCAGGCTGCGGAACGGGCCGTCCTTCAGCGTGATGACGATCGAATCGGGCGGGCGGTGCGCGTTGGCGGTCGTGAAATGCGCTCGCACGCCGTGGTAGTCGATGTCGATGCGCGCGGTGGTCGTCGCGCCTTCCTGCGCCAGCACGCGCGTGCCGGCGCACCACGGCAGGAACGCCGGGTAGGCGGCGACGTCGGCGACGAGCGCGAACATCTCCGCCGCCGAATACGGCACCAGTACCGAGCGCACGACCTCCTTCATGCCGCGGGGCGTGGGCGGGTTGCTAGAATCGGCGCCATCATGAGCATCGTCGAGAACCGCAAGGCGTTCCACGATTATTTTATCGAGGAACGCTTCGAGGCCGGGCTCGCGCTGGAGGGCTGGGAGGTCAAGGCGATCCGCGCGGGACGCGCCCAGCTCAAGGAAGCGTACGTCGTCATCAAGGATGGCGAGCTCATGCTGATCGGCGCGCACATCTCGCCGCTGTCGACCGCATCGACGCACGTGCACGCCGACCCGACACGTACGCGCAAGCTCCTGATGCACCGCGAGGAGATCAACCGGCTGGTCGGCAAGGTCGAGCGCGCCGGCTATACGCTGACGCCGATCGACCTGCACTTCAAGGCGGGCCGCATCAAGCTCGAGATCGGCCTCGCCAAGGGCAAGAAGCAGCACGACAAGCGCGCGACGATCCGCGAGCGCGAATGGAACCGCGAGCGCGCGCGGGTGCTGCGGCAGGCGAACCGGTGAGCGCCGTCGCGTGCGCCGCCGAGGTCACGCTGCGCACGGCGGGCGAAAGCGATGCAGCCGCAATCGCCGCGATCTACGCGCCGCACGTGCGCCAGGGCCTCGCCACTTTCGAGCTCACCCCGCCGGACGCCGTGGAGATGGCGGCGCGGATGCGCGCGATCGCCGACGCCGGTCATCCGTGGATCATCGCCGAGCGCGCGTCCCGCGCGGTCGGCTATGCGTACGCGGGACCGTATCGCCTGAGGCCCGCATATCGGTACACGACCGAGGATTCGATCTACCTCGCCGCCGACGCGATGGGTCAGGGCATCGGGCGGCGCCTGCTCGACGCGCTGATCGCGGCGTGCGAAGCGCGCGGCGACCGGCAGATGATCGCGGTGATCGGCGACTCGGGCAACGCGGCGTCGATCGGCGTGCACGCCGCCGCCGGGTTCGCGCACGTCGGCGTGCTGCGCAGCGCGGGCCGCAAGTTCGGGCGCTGGATCGACGTCGTGCTGATGCAGCGCGCGCTCGGCCAAGGCGACGCCACGTCGCCGTCCGCGGAGCCGGCGTGAATCCGGGCCGCGGGCCATGAGCGCCGCCGGACCGCCCGACGTGGGTGCCGAGGGCGCCGGCCCCCCTGGGGCGGGAGGCGAGCGCAGCTCGCTCGGGGGGGAACCGTTGCCGGAGGATCACGCGTTCGTGCGCGATCTTGGGAGGAACGCCGCCAATCACGTCCCGCTGACGCCGCTGTCGTTCCTCGTGCGCACCGCCTCGACGTGGCCGTCGCGGATCGCCGTGCGCCACGGCGAGCGCACGTTCACATGGCGCGCGTTCGAGTCGCGCTGCCGGCGCCTCGCGTCGGCGCTCGCGGGCCGGGGCGTGCGCCGCGGCGATACCGTCGCCGTGCTCGCGCCCAACGGCCCGCCGATGCTCGAGGCGCACTACGCGGTGCCGGGACTCGGCGCGATCCTCAACGCGCTCAATTACCGGCTCGACGCGCGGGGCATCGCGTTCTGCCTCGAGCACGGCGAGGCGAAGGTGCTCCTGTGCGACGCCGAGCTCGCGACGGTGGCGCGCGACGCGCTGGCGATGCTCGATCGCGAGATACTCGTCGTCGACCTCGCCGATCCGGAAGGCCCGCAGGCCGAGCCGCTCGGCGCGCTCACCTACGACGCGCTGCTCGCCGAGGGCGAACCCGCGTTCGCTTGGCCCGGCCCGCTCGACGAATGGGATTCGATCGCGCTCCTCTACACGTCGGGCACCACCGGCGACCCGAAAGGCGTCGTCTATCACCACCGCGGCGCGTACCTCAACGCGCTCGGCAACGCGCTTGCGATGCGGCTTTCGCCGGACAGCGTCTACCTGTGGACGCTGCCGATGTTCCACTGCAACGGCTGGACCTTCACGTGGGCGGTCACCGCAGCCGGCGGCACGCACGTGTGCCTCCGCAAGGTCGATCCCGCGCAGGTGTTCCGCGCGATCGGCAACCACAAGGTGACGCACATGTGCGGCGCGCCGATCGTGCTCAACATGCTGGTGAACGCGCCGGCGTCGGCGCGCGTGGCGTTCGACCACGTCGTCGACGTGGCTACCGGCGGCGCCGCGCCGCCCTCGCCGATCATCGCGGCGATGGAGTCGATGGGCTTTCGCGTCACGCACCTCTATGGGCTCACCGAGTCGTACGGCCCGGCGACGATCTGCGAGCCGCAGGACGCGTGGGCGTCGCTCGACCTGCCCACGCGGGCACGCGCGATGGCGCGGCAGGGCGTGGCGATGCCGACGCTCGAGGCGGTGCGCATCGGCGAACCGGCGACGTCGGCACCGCTGCCGGCCGATGGCGCGACGATGGGCGAGCTCTTGCTGCGCGGCAACACGATCATGAAGGGCTACCTCAAGAACCCGCGCGCGACGGCGGCGGCGTTCGCCGACGGCTGGTACCACTCGGGCGATCTGGGCGTCATGCACGCCGACGGCTACGTCGAGATCAAGGACCGCGCCAAGGACGTCATCATCAGCGGCGGCGAGAACGTGAGCTCGCTCGAGGTCGAGGAATGCCTCTACTCGCATCCCGGCGTGCTGGAGGCAGCGGTGGTCGCGCGCCCCGACGTGCGCTGGGGCGAGACGCCGTGCGCGTTCGTCACGCTGAAGGACGGCGCCGGCGACGTCGACGGCGCGGCGATCATCGCGTGGTGCCGCGAGCACCTCGCGCATTTCAAGGCGCCGCGCACCGTGGTCCTCGGCCCGCTGCCGAAGACGTCGACCGGCAAGATCCAGAAGTTCGTGCTCCGCGAGCGCGCCCGCGCGCTGCCGCCCGGCTGAGCCCGCATGGACGATCGCGCCGCCGGAAGCTGGACGGACGCCGCGTTCGGCGCGCATCTCGCCAAGCTGCTCGAGGCGTCACGCGTGCGCGTCGTCGGGTCACGGCGCCTCACCGGCGGCGCGATCCAGCACAACGATCGCCTCGACGTCGAGGTCGACGGCGGGCCGTGGGCGGGCACGCGCGCGATCGTGGTGCGCAGCGATGCCGCATCGCGTGTCGCAGCGAGTCGCACGCGTGCGCAGGAGTTCGCACTGCTGCGGGCGGCGTCGGCGGGCGGCGTGCGCGTCCCGCCGCCGATCGCGTTCGACGCCGGCGACGTCGACCGCGCGCCGTTCATGCTGATGGGCTTCGTCGCCGGCGAGGCGTCGGGCCATCGACTGACGAAGCAGGCCGGCGATCACGCGGGACTGCTGCGGACGATCGGCGCCAACCTTGCAAGGCTGCACGCGGTACCGCTCGCGCAGCCGTCGCTCGCGTTCCTCGGCGCGCCCGCCGACGACCCGACGCGCGAACTGATCGCGAGCTACCGCGAGAGCGTCACCACATGGCGCGCGCGCACCGATGACGCGCGCCCGGTGATCGAATGGACGCTGCGCTGGCTCGAGGCGCACCTGCCCGCGCCGGCGCCGCCCGTGCTCGTCCATCGCGACTATCGCGTGGGCAACCTCCTCGTCGACGGCGGCGAGCTCGCGGCCACGCTCGACTGGGAATTCGCCGGCGTCGGCGATCCGCGCGAGGATCTCGGATGGTTCGCGGCGCCGTGCTGGCGGTTCGCGCGTCCCGATCGCGAGGCCGGCGGCCTTGGCGAGCTCGACGATCTCCTCGACGGCTACAACGCCGCGGCCGGCACGCGTTACGCCGCGCGCGATCTTGCCTATTGGCAGGTGCTCGGGCAACTGCGCTGGGCAGTGGTGGCGCTGCAGCAGGCGCTGCGCTTCCTCGACGGCGGCGAGCGCTCTCTCGAGCTCGCGCTGACGGGCCGGCTGCTGCCGGCGCTCGAATGGCGGCTCCTCGCCATGACAGGAGACACGTTTGGCTGATCCGCCCGACGCGAAGGCGCTGCTCGAGGTCGCGCGCGAAACGCTCGTCGCGCTCGTGCCCCAGGCGGACGCGCGCCACCAGTACACGCTGCGGATGATCGCCAGCGCCATGGCGATCGCCACGCGCGAGATCGCCGCGCCGGTGCCGGCGGTCGATGAATCGGCTGCCGACGCGGCGTTGCTGGCGCGGGTGTCGTCATGCCCGGCGCACGACGTTGCCGCGCAGCGCGCGCTGCACGCCGAGCTCGTCGCGGCGACGCGCGCGAAAGTCGCGATCACCGACCCGCGCGCACTGGCCTAGACTCCCGATCGCGATGTTCGTCGAATCCATCCTCGCAGGCCGCGTCGCCCTGGTCACCGGCGCCTCGCGCGGGCTCGGCCGCCATTTCGCGGGGCTCCTCGCGCGCCATGGCGCGCAGGTGGTCGGGCTCGCACGGGACACCGGCGGACTCGCCGCGCTCGCCGCCGAGCTCGCGGCACGCGGGCATGCGCTGACGCCGCTCGCCGCCGACGTGCGCGACGGCGCGAGCGTCGAGCGCGCGATCGGCGAGGCGATCGCACGCGCCGGCCGCCTCGACATCGTCGTCAACAACGCCGGCATCGCGCTCACCAAGCCGGCGAAGGCGACGAGCGACGACGAGTGGAATGCGGTGATCGACACCAACCTCTCCGGCGCCTTCCGCGTCGCGCGGTCCGCGGCGGCGGCGATGGAAGCGCAGGGCCGCGGCGGGTCGATCGTCAACATCGCGTCGGTGCTCGCGCGCCGCGTCGCCAAGCAGCTGCCCGCGTACATCGCCGCCAAGGCCGCGCTCGTCAAGCTGACCGAGGCGCTGGCGCTCGAATGGGCGCCGATCGGCGTGCGCGTCAACGCGCTCGCGCCGGGCTACATCGAGACCGACATCAACCGCGACTTCCTCGCGTCGCCCGCCGGGCAGTCGATCGCCAAGCGCGTGCCGCAGCGCCGCTTCGGCAAGCCCGCCGATCTCGACGGCGCGCTCCTGCTGCTTGCGAGCGACGCCGGCCGCTACATCACCGGCACGACGATCGGCGTCGACGGCGGCCACGCGCTGGCATGGCTGTGACGACGGGCTTCGCGATCGATCCCGCCACCGACGCGCTGCGTGCGCGAGTCGCCGCGTTCGTGCGCGCGCGGATCGTGCCGCTCGAGGCCGGCCACGCGCACGACGACGCGCACGGCAACCTCGACATCGACGCGCTCGGCGCGCTGCGTGACGAGGTCAAGGCGGCGGGGCTGTGGGCGCCGCAGATGCCGGCGGCGCAGGGCGGCCTCGGCCTGTCGATGCGCGCGCTGGTGCCGGTCTACGAGGCGATGAACTACTCGATCTTCGGGCCGCCGGCGTTCAACTGCGCGGCGCCCGACGACGGCAACATGCGCGTGCTCGCGCAGGTGGCGACCGACGCGCAGAAGGCTCGCTGGCTCGCCCCGATCGTCGACGGCCGTGTGCGCTCCGCGTTCGCGATGACCGAGCCGCATCCGGGCGGCGGCTCCGACCCGACGATGATCCGCACGCGCGCGACGAAGCAGGGCGACGGCTGGGTGATCGACGGCCGCAAGTGGTTCATCACCGGCGCGGGCATCGCCGCGCACTTCATCGTCGTCGCGCGCACGTCCGATGACCCGCGTCGCGGGTTGACCGCGTTCGTGTTCCACCGCGACACGCCGGGCTTTTCGATCGTGCGCCGCATTCCGGTGATGGGCCCCGAGGAGCACGGCGGCCACTGCGAGATCGCGTTCGACGGCATGGCGATCGGCGACGACCAGCGGCTGATGGGCGTCGGCGACGGGCTGAAGCTCACGCAGATCCGCCTGGGCCCCGCGCGCCTCACGCACTGCATGCGCTGGCTCGGTCTCGCGCGGCGCGCGCTGGCCGAGACCGCAGCTTACATCGGCGTCCGCGAAAGCGGCGGACGCAAGCTCGCCGACATCGACAGCGTGCGCGCGATGCTCGCCGACGCGGCGACGGCGATCGACGTCGCGCGCCTTTTGACGCTGCGCGCCGCCGAGTCGCTCGACCGCGGCGAGTTCGCGCGCCGCGAGATCTCGATGGCCAAGGTCGCCGCCGCGGATGCGCTGCATCGCGCCGCGGACACCGGCATCCAGCTCCTCGGCGCGCGCGGCTACTCGACCGACACGCCGCTCGAATGGATCTACCGGTACGCGCGCCAGGCGCGCCTCGTCGACGGCGCTTCGGAGGTGCATCGCAACGTCATCGCCGGCGCGTGGCTCGCCGATCCCGATGCGTTCTTCGCGTGGCCGGTGGCGCACGACGCGGCCGCGCGCTGATCCAGTCGTCATCCCCGCGAATGCGGGGATCCAGTCGTGGCGCGCCGCTTGGACACCGCGGTGCGCATGGCTCGCGTCAAGGCTGGATCCCCGCATTCGCGGGGATGACGGGCTCTCCAACGTCCCGGAGCGACGCGGCAAGCGCCACCGCCGCGCGCCGGCCGCTGCGCACCGCCGCCTCGAGCGTGGCCGGGAAGCGGTCGTCGGTGTAATCGCCGGCGAGCGCCAGCGCCGGCAGCACGAGGCCGCTCGCGGGGCGGCGCGCCGACGGCGTGCACGCATAGGTGGCGCGCTTTTCCTCGATCACCTGCGACCACGTGCACGGCGGCCAGCCGGGCGAGAGGCGCGCGAGTTGCGCGTCGCAGGCCGCCACCAGCGCCGGATGCGGCCACGCGTCGTGCTCGCCATGTGCCGAGATCGCGATCGCGACGACGCTCGCGAGTTGCGGCGCGTCCGCGCCGGCGGTGGCGACGATGTCGTCGCGCGCGAACAGCCATTGCCCGGGACGATCGTCGAGACGGATGATCGCGTCGTCGACGGCGACGCGATCGACATAGCCGAGATAAACCGTCGTGATGGGCTCGCTCGCGAGCGCCGCGACGTCCGCCAGCGCGCCGGCGAGCGCCGGCGCCTGCCACGCGAGCTCCGGCGCGAACGCATGCGCGAGCTGGTGCGGCGCGACAGCGACCACGACGCCGTCGTAATCACGCGCATCGTCTTTGGCGGCGACTCGCCATCGACCGGCCGGCGCACGCGCGACGACGTGCGCGGTGGTCGCGGTCGCGACGCGATGTCCGCCCTCGGCGAGGTGACGCGCGGTGGCGTCGGGCACCAGCGTGCCGAGGTCGCCGCGCGGCGCGATCCAGTCGGCGGCGCCGGCGCCGCCGTCGAACGCGGCGGCCAGCACGTTGGCGAAGACTTGCGCGGATGCTTCGCGCGGGTGCGTGTTGAGCGCGGCGAGGCACAGCGGATGCCACAGCGCCGTCGCGACGCGCGCGGGAAGCGTCGACGTCAACGCCTCGACCGTCGCATCCGGCGCGCAGCGAAAGCCGCGGCGGCGCAGCCGCGCGAACCAGCGCAGCGCGGCGACGCGCTCGCCGGGGCCGAGGCCGCGCGCGCGCAGCAACGCGGCGAGGAGTGCGAACGGCGCGGGCCACGCCGGCGCGCGCAGCGTGATCGCGTTCGGTTGCGATGCCGACAGCGGTGCGATGGCCAGCGCGCGCCGTACCGGCGCCGGTGCCCCAAGCCGTGCGACGAGGTCGAGCGTCTCGCGATACGCGCCGAGCATCAGGTGCTGGCCGTTGTCGAGGTTGAGGCCGTGGCGCACGACGCGCCGCGCGCGGCCGCCGAGGACCGGCGCCGACTCGAAGAGGTCGACGCGGCCACCCGCGTCGGCGAGCGCGATGGCCGCGGCGCAGCCGGCCCAGCCGCCGCCGATGACTGCAATTTGCTTTTCCGGGCTCAATGCGTGCGAAACGCGATCCACAGCTTGCGGAGCGGCGTCAGCGCGATGCGCCGGTCGAGGACGTGGTAGCCGTCGCGGGCGATCTCGTCGAGCAGCGTGCGGTAGATCGCGGCCATCGCCAGGCCGGCGCGCTGCCGTTTGCGATCGCCGGGTGCAAGTTGTCCCATCGCGCGCTCGTACCAGGACCGCGCGCGCGCCACCTCGAACGCCATCAGGTCGCGGAAGGCGTCGCTGTGCTCGGCGCGCAACACCGAGGCGGGCGTCACGCCGAAGCGCGCGAGGTCCTCCTGCGGCAGGTAGATGCGGCCGCGCCGTGCGTCCTCACCGACGTCGCGGACGATGTTGGTGAGCTGGAACGCGATGCCGAGGTCGTGGCCGAAGCCCAAGGTCGCGGGCGCGTCGTAGCCGAAGATCGTCGCCGACAGCGAGCCGACGACGCCGGCGACCTTGTGGCAGTAAAGCAGCAGCGCGTCGAAGTCGGCGTAGCGCGTGACGGCGAGATCCATCTCCATGCCGTCGACGATTTCGTCGAGCGCGGCCAGCGGCAGCGCGAGCTCCCGCACCACGGGGACGAGCGCCTGCGCGACCGGATGCTGCGCGCCGCCGGCGCCGATCCGCGCGATCTCGTCGCGCCACCACGCGAGCTTGGCGTGTGCGACGCCGGGCTCGCGCACCTCGTCGACGACGTCGTCGACCTCGCGGCAGAACGCGTAGAGCGCGGTGATCGCGCGCCGCTTGTGGACCGGCAGCAGGCGGAAGCTGTAATAGAACGACGAGCCGCTTTGCGCGGCGCGCGCCCTGCAGTATTCGTCGGGCGTCATGCGGCGGGTGAGAGCGCGCGCGCGGCGACCAGCAGCCAGTCGACGGCGCGCAACGTGGGCCGGCGGCTGAACACGTCGCCGCCCGCGGCATCAATGCGCGCGAGGATGCGCCGGCCGCCGGCGATCACCGCAGCGAGCTCGAGGCCCTGCCGCCACGGCAGCGCCCGCGGCAGCGCGGCGCCCGCGGCGAAGCGCGCGCGCGTCGTCGCGGTCAACTCCCGCATCAGCGCGCGCCACCGCGCGTCGGCACGCGCGTCCGCGATCGCGCGCTCGTCGAGCCGATGGCGGGCGAGCGCGTCCTGCGGGATATAGACACGGTCCTTCTGCCAGTCGATCGCGACGTCCTGCCAGAAGTTGGCGAGCTGCAGCGCCGTGCAGATCGAATCGCTCGCCGCGACGTTGGCCGGCGTGGCGGCCCCGTAGAGCGCGAGCACGAGGCGTCCGACCGGGTTCGCCGAGCGCCGGCAATAGTCGTCGACGTCCGCCATCGTCGCGTAGCGCTTCACCGTGATGTCCTGGCGGAACGCCGCGAGGAGATCGTGGAACGGCGCCATCGGCAGGCCATGGCGGCGCACGGCGGCCGCCAGCGCGGCGAACGGCGGCTCGACAGGCGTGCGCCCGGCGGCGATGTCGGCAAGGCGCGCGTCGAACGCGGCGAGCGCATCGAGCCTCGCGGCGGCATCCGCGTCGCCTTCGTCGGCGATGTCGTCGGCGGCGCGCGCGAAGCGGTAGATCGCCACGACCGCGGGCCGCAGCGCCTTCGGCACGAGGAACGACGCGACAGGAAAGTTTTCGTAGTGGCCGACGCCCATGATCGATGCCGCGACGCGCCGGCGACGACGGTCGCGCGGTCCCGCGCATTCTCGCGTACATGCCGCCTACGCCGGCGGGCGTGATTAATCCCCGCAGCGCGCCCGGCGCGAGGGCGACCGGACGGCCTCCGCGACGGTGGCGGACGGCATGCGTCGGCTATAATCGAACGTTCGGCAAGGGAGTGCCGCGGCGCATCCTGATCGTGCGCCACGCGAAAGTGGCGGAACGGCAGACGCACCGGCCTTAGGAGCCGGCGGGGCAACCCATGGGGGTTCGAGTCCCCCCTTTCGCACCAGCCCCTTGCACCTCGCGAACCATCGGGAAAGCAACGCCATGCACAACACGATCGAGACGATCGGTCAGCTCGAGCGGCGCGTCGACGTCGCCGTACCCATCGCCGAAGTCGAGGGCGAGGTCGAGAAGCGCCTCGCCAAGCTCGCGCGCACCGTCAAGCTGCCGGGCTTCCGCCCCGGCCACGTGCCGATCAAGATGGTTGCGCAGCAATACGGCCCCCAACTGCGCTCGGAGGTCATCTCCGACCGCGTGCAGGCGAGCTTCAACGAGGCGATCCGCGACCAGAACCTGCAGGTCG
>Ga0070681_10003289_pt1 | contig 15081 bp, 10 predicted proteins | sample KBSC83BmetaG_FD_65650 | JGI IMG/M metagenome (GOLD analysis project Ga0070681, IMG submission 65650) | Corn rhizosphere microbial communities from Kellogg Biological Station, Michigan, USA - KBS C8-3B metaG | ecosystem: Host-associated > Plants > Roots > Rhizosphere | place: USA: Michigan...
TCCACTGGTCCAACGAGGTTGACGATCGTCAGCTCTTTTAGTTCGGCGCTGAGAACGGCAAGTCCTGTGATCTGGTCATTGAGCATTCGCAAGTAGACTTCGACATTACCTTCTTTTTTGCTGGTTATATTTACAATTCTGGACCACGCAGGATCCTGTAGTTGGGTTAGAACGGGCTGTAAATCCACACTCGAGTATTCACCTTCGTTGGCAAATTCGAAGCTCCTGACATAAATACCTTTTAGCCCGCTGACGAGTTTCTTGATTTCACGCTCATCAGGATCCTGGTCTGAAAAGATCTTGATCGCAGTTTGAATCAAGCGCTCGTCGATACTTACATCAACCGTCTCGCTGGCTTTGGCGGACAGATGATCGAGGCTATTGAGTTGCAACTTTGGTGTTTGCGCCTGAGCAATCTGCACCGTCAACATCAAGGACGAGGCTGCTATTAATAATTTTGAATACTTATAGTGGAAGATTGATTTCATGTTAGCTCCATTCATCCAACTTTGTGCTGATTCTTGGCCGGTGTCACTGGACTTACAGTTCGTCTCTGCACTTCATTCAACTTCTCACTTGCGAGCCGCAATGCGAGCATCAGTTGCTGTTTTGCTGCCAACGCTTCTTCTCGTTGCTCCGAAGTCCAGGCCCGTTTGGTCTGGATTTTTGCTCTTGCGACATGTCGTCTTGGTTCAGTCTCTTTCTTTTCAACTGAAGGAGTGTCCAGGACCGTTGATTTGTCTGCTAAGCGTTCTTCCTTTTTTGGCTCGGGCGTTGAGTTCGAGGTGGGTGCCTTTGCGTATTCCTCTTGAGGTCCCTGGTTGTTGCGTGCCTTCAACCATAAACCTGCGGCAACGAGTGCCAGTAGCAAAGTTGCAGCGATTGCCAGGAGGAACACATGATTGTGCGAACGCGATGGCGTGATCTGTTCCGGTAACTCTAAAGGTTTCTCCTCATAACGGAGTGTGCCGAGGATCTGTTCAAGTCGTTGAATTTCCGGATCAGGTTCGCCGCTTTTGTCCCACAAGTAATCTTCGTTCATAACCCCTCCATGAAGCCGAGCTTTTCTTTCAGTAGCTTCATCCCCCGATGCAAATTGACTCTAACGGAAGCCGGAGTCAGACCAGTGCGCATTGCTATCTCTGGTCCAGTCATACCTTCGACCAGCCTTAATACAAGTGTCTCTCGATAAGCGTCTGGGAGTGCCTTAACGATTTCCAGGATCTCAGCCGCTCTGGTTGTTGAGTCGTCGGCGCCTCTCAGGTCTTCGGTGACTTCGACAGTGTCGCGAGAACGGCGATGAAAGTCGGTGGCGCGATTTCGGGCGATCATTGCGAGCCATGGTCCGAATGAGGCCCAGTCACGAAGCGTGTTCAGTTTTTTGAAAGCGTGCAGGAAGATATCCTGGACCAAATCGTCTACTTCGCTGCGGGGCACCCTGGCGAGCAGGATTCCATGTATAAGCGGACCGTAGAGACTGTAGAGCTGACCAAAACCGTCGCGGTCGCCTTCCAGAGCTTTCCTTACCAGCCGTACCTCGATTGGTTCATCCGTTGAACGTTCGGCGGCTTTAGCTTGGGTGCTCATCACGAGAATGTCAGCGGTGGCTTCAAGCTCGTACATTCGACTGCCTCAATCGGAGCGTTCGATACATTCTGATCGCTTTAACAACAGGTTGCTGACTCATTTCGAGTAGCGCGCTTACACCGATTAAGACGGGAAAGAGATGGAAACTGTTAACGGTTGAATTCAGGTTCAATCGTTTCGGCGGCAGGAACTACGGAGATGGCACGTTCGTGGACGACCGGATTTTCTTCTGAGGTCATTTTCATTAGCTCTGGAGTTGCGGTCAGCCAGGGGGCGCGCCAAAGGAACAGGGTCGAAAGAATAAGCGCGACCGTGCATGCGGCGCCTCCTTCAATCCCATAACTACCGCCACTCAACCAGGCCGGACCTATGTCGGTTCCAACGAGAAGTGAGTGTGAACCGATTCGCATCCCACTCACCGGCAAACCAAATAACGAACCAAGTGCCCAATTCCATGCCCAGTGGACCCCGAGAGGTAACCAAAGACTGCGTGTTCGAAGATAAGCAACGGCCAACCAAACGCCGGCGATGGCAGTGTTCGCAAAAGTGACGAATGGCACTACATTCGGGTTACCAAGATGTATTGTGGCGAAAGGAAGGGATGTAATTAGGATCCCGAGCCAGGCGAGTTTTGATCGAGTCAGAGTCTGGAGCAGGTAACTTCGAAACATGGCCTCTTCCGCCAGGGCAGCCACCACGAAAATGATCAGTGTGGCGATTAAACTCTTGCTTAGCGCCGCAGCGGGACTTGTTGTCAAGCCGAGTCGGATGCCGCCACCAACGACCGCAATCAAGACTGCGATGGCTAATGACACTATCCCAACGAGGGAACCAATCAAGAAGTCTCGAAACCAACCCGCGTGGAGAGTTAAGCCAAGAGAACGCCACGGCAACGCTTCTAAGAATCGGGCACATAAATATCCGACACCGAGCGCGGCGATGACTAAGGCAACTCGGGAAATAAGATCTTCGATAGCGGCGGCGTAGGGCAAAGCGGGTACGGCGTTATGGAAGACCGCGTAAGCAATTCTGAGTATTGTGGTAATCAGAATTATCGCAGCGATGAAGCCGAGGACAAAGATTGCAGCGCGCCAACCACTTCGCAATCGCCCGACAGGATTAGTGAAGATTTTGCTGAAGGTCATCTGGATATTTTGGGCCAAAGCATTCTAGCCCAATGCTAGATGCTAAACCAATCAGTTGCGGGTTGAGGTAGCGTGGGGAACAAATCAAAGTTCCATGTCAGTTGCATGCCGCCCGGCTCTTTGCCTCTGCGTCACCCTGCGGTCCTCTGCGTCACTCTGCGATTCTTCTGTTAGCGCCAGATGAGTTCTAACTGAGATCAGAAAAGACGCAGAGTGACGCAGAGGGCCGCAGAGTGACGCCGGAGGAATAGCCATTTTCCAGATGTCCAACCTATTCTGGTGGCGGCCCGCAGTCTCAGATGTTGGCGCTATGTTAAACTCGACGCACTTAATCCATGGACGAAGGCACCGAAAATCTATCGCCGGAAAAACAGCAGCGAATGCGCAGACGTCGCCGCCTCTTACTCTGGCTTCTCGGTGCTACGGTTACTTTGTTGCTCTCGATTATTGTCTCGCAGCAGCTTTGGTTATGGACTGTAGTTCGCCCTGACACCACCTCTGATGCGCTTGCACTCTATGCGCTTTCAACCCTCAACTTTGTTGCCTTCGTAGTCTTCTCATTTATCTTTGTTCGCAATCTCCTCAAGTTGCGACGCGAGAGAAAAGAACGAGAACTTGGCTCTAAGGTTAAAACCCGGCTGCTGGTCTATTTTATTTCCATTAGCTTTCTTCCAGTCACGGCCATGGCCGTGTTCTCCTACTTGTTCCTCAATCGCTCGCTCGAGAAGTGGTTCTATCCCTTTCCGGAGATTGTGGAACAAGCAGGCGAGGTGAAACGCGCAACGCTAGCTACTCAAAATCGCTCCCTACACGATGTCGCTTCCTTGCTCGTGATGCTCCTTAATCAACAGGACCATAACGAACGGCAGACCACTGTCGATCAACTGATCTCATCCGGCCAGCTGGTTGGAGTAGAAATTGTGCAAGCGGATGGGAGTGTAAGTCTCGAGCGAAAAGCAAAGCTCTCCGATGCCGACTCTCAAAAAGTTGAAGCTTTGTTTTCAGCGGCTCGCAAAACGCGCGAGGCACTTGGCGATAGCCTTGCAGATGGAAAAGGGTTCGATGTTCTTGCGGTGCCTTTGAATCAATCTGAGACCCTTGTCGTTGCGCCCGAGAAAAGGGCCGACAGCGATTTGAATGAACTCATTTCGGGGTCAGAAAGAGGCTATCAGGATCTCGTTGGAAAACAGCGTCAGGTTCGAATGCTTGGTGTGTCGACGTTGGGCTTGATGACGTTGATTCTCTTGTTCGTCTCGAGTTGGGTCGCGATTTATCTGGCTCGCGGAATAGCAACTCCTATCAAAGCTCTGGCTGAGGCGTCTAAGGAAGTAGCGCGTGGCAATCTTTCGCATCGCGTCACCACCGTGGCTGACGATGAACTTGCTCTCCTGGCCGAGTCGTTTAATCAAATGACCAGCCAGTTAGAAGAGAATCGCGAAAAAATAGAAGCGAGCGCTGCCGAGCTTAGAGAAAAGAATCTGGCACTCGGTGAACGACGGAATTACATTGAAACCGTTCTGCAGTCTCTGTCGACAGGCGTCGTGTCTGTAGACGAGAACGATTGCGTAACGACCTTGAATCCTGCCGCTTCAAAAATGCTCGGATTGACCGGCAAGACAGACGGGAATCCAAAGCTCAGCAGTCTAATCGGTAGCGACAACTGGATCGTGGCCGACCGCTTGCTACGTCGGGCTCGCCGTGCGGGACACGCCGCCGAACAAACTCAACTTGAAACAGGATCGACAAATGGTTCAATTCCCGTTGCCATAACGGCAACTGCTTTGCGCGATGCGACTGGACCAAGTCGAAGCGTTGTTTTGGTTCTCGAGGATCTTTCAGAACTTCTTTCCGCTCAAAGGGCAGCCGCGTGGAGTGAGGTCGCCCGAAGAATGGCCCACGAGATAAAAAACCCGCTGACTCCGATTCAGCTGTCAGCAGAGCGCATTGCCAAGAGTTACGGTCGGAGCAACGGTGGCAATGGTTCAAACGGCAAGATAGATGAACCGCGCGACGAAAAGAGAGTCGCAAATGTGATCGCGGAGTGTACCGAGACAATTACGCGTGAAGTCGCCGGTTTGAAGGCGATGGTTGATGAATTCTCGCGCTTTGCCAGGCTGCCGCCGGCCAAACGGGAACTGGCGAGTTTGAATGAAGTAGTTCAACAGGCAGTCGGTCTATATCAGGAGAGGCTCGACGATGTGACCATCGACATGAATCTCGAACCGGATTTGCCGCTCGCCATGATTGATGGAGAACAACTCAAACGAGTGTTCGTAAACTTGATCGACAATGCCCTGAATGCGTTGACTGATTCAAACGAAAAGAAAGAAGTGATCATTTCAACGCGACATGATACTGACCGAAGTCTTTTGCGAGTCGAAGTGGCCGATACAGGGCAGGGAATTGAGGAAGGCGATTTTCGACGATTGTTTCAGCCATACTTCTCCAGACGCGACAGTGGCACGGGATTGGGTCTGGCTATTGTTCAGCGAATAATCCTGGAGCACGGTGGAAGAATTCGAGCCGAGCGCAATCATCCTCGCGGTGCCAGATTCGTCATCGAACTTCCGACTTAAATAACAACGGGTTAAGCAACACTTAATGGATTCAATACTAATAGTCGACGACGAGCGCGGTATACGGGACACGCTGCGAGCTGTGATGGAGGATGAAGGTTTTGTGGCCGACGCGGTGGCTACCGGAGAGGAGTGTCTGAAGGCATTAGGCAAGCGCGCTTACGGTTGCATACTGTTGGACGTTTGGCTTCCGGGGATCGATGGTCTCGAAACACTAAAGCAGTTGCGCGCAAACGGATCAGATGCCGCAGTTGTAATCATTTCTGGACACGGAAATATCGAAACGGCGGTAAGAGCCACCAAGTTAGGCGCTTTCGACTTTATTGAGAAGCCTCTTTCAATCGAAAAGACTGTTCTCACCGTTCGTAATGCGCTTCGCCAGCAACGACTGGAACTAATCAATGCTGACATGGCCGCCACCCTCGCGCGCGAATACACGATGGTAGGCGATTCGATTGCAATGCGTGCCCTGAGAAAACAGATCTCAGTGGTTGCGCCTACTGACGGACGCATTTTGATCTATGGCGAGTCAGGGACTGGAAAGGAACTTGTCGCGCGCGCAATTCATCTTGAGTCGCGAAGAGGCGCCGCGGCGTTCATCGAAGTGAATTCTGCTGCGATTCCGGAAGAACTCATCGAGTCTGAGCTCTTTGGACATGTGAAAGGTGCTTTCACCGGAGCGACTGCGGCTCGAAAGGGAAAGTTTGAACTGGCAGATGGCGCAACGATCTTCTTGGATGAAGTTGGTGATATGAGTCCAAAAGTCCAGGCCAAAGTTTTGCGCGTACTTGAGGAACAGCGCTTTGAGCCGGTAGGAAGTGGCAACACGATCAATGTCGATGTGCGGGTAATTGCGGCAACGAACAAGCAACTTGACCTCGAAATCGAGCAGGGAAATTTCCGGGCAGATTTGTTCTACCGACTTAATGTAATTCCGTTTGAGCTGCCCCCGTTGCGTGAAAGACTCGAGGACGTACCCCAGCTGGTCGAGTATTTCAACCAGCACTTTTCGCGGGCGTACGGGAAGAAGCCAAAGCAGTTTATGCCGGAGGCGCTCGACGATCTCCAGTCCTATTCGTGGCCGGGAAATGTGCGGGAGTTGAGGAATACAATCGAGCGCGTGGTAATCATGCACCCGGGAAGCAAAGTCGCAGCCGCCGATTTACCTCCGCATGGAAAAGAGGAACCTCCCGCCGCGTCGTTCAGATTCCCTTCATTTAAAGAGGCGACCGAGGCATATCATCGCGAATTCATCCAACGTAAGCTCGAAGAGGCGGAGGGCAATGTATCGCGCGCCGCCGAATTAATGGGCGTTGATCGGAGTCATCTCTATCGTCGCATGAGAGCTCTTGGGATACAGAATAGGTAAGGGACTGGAGGTTGATCTTTGGTTTGGTCTTAGGTCTTTGATCTTTGGTCTTGCCGTCTTTGACATCGATGACTCGACTAAAGACCGAAAGTCAAAGACTCTAAGATCAAAGACCTAAGACCCAAGACCCAAGACCATAATTGACAAAACTTTACACAAGCATGACTACCTTGATACATACCCGCTGTAAATTCGGTCACTAATACGGACTGTCCCCACTCCTATTAACGTTAGTCAGCTGATCGAGTAGAGGCTTCATCAATATGACTCTCCTCACGCCGAAGATATCGGTGGGCGAGAGGGATGTGTTCGCCCCCAATTCAATTCGTCTAATTTCAACCATCTTCACCAGCGGCAAGCCGCACCCATTAAGGAAACTGCTTCTGGCTTGCATCATCCTGGCGGCGTTTGCCGGCGGCTTCGGACTGTCACTCGTTTCGAGATCCGTTCCGCCTGCCAGCGAAGCGAAGATCCAAGTCGCTGACTTTCAAGTCGCCATACCCGAGGGTGAAACGATCGTCACCGTTTACGACCGCCGCTTGCCCGAGACTCAGCTTGCCCAACTCAAGCTTCAACGCCACGGCCCGATCATTAATGGTGCGCCAGTCACTGAAAGAAGAATTGAGCCCCGGCAACGTTTGAGCGACGATGACGCCAACTTTCTGCGTCATCAGCTCGAAGGTGTCGTAGATCCTGACGATTCAACATGGGAACAGGCGAATAAGATCCGAGTTTGGTTGGCTCATTATCCGCATCGGTTGACGATGCCTGGTCTCGTCTCGCGAGTCCCACGGCAGGAATTTGAACAGATGAAGCAAGGTGAGCCAGTATTGTGCGGTAACCTTGCTGACATCTACGTCGCATTGTGTGAGGCCGTTGGTTTAACCGCTCGACAAGTTGGGTTGAGTGTGGCCGTGCAGAATGGTCTTTTTGGCGTAGACACACACGCCGGTGCAGAGGTCTGGGTGCCCGAATATGGAGGTTGGGTTTACCAGGATCCCACTTTCAATGCTTATTGGGAACTGGACGGACGCCCCGCGAGCGCCCTCGCGATACATGATGCAGTAATGGATGGACGGCAAATTGATTTTGCGCCCAGAACTAAAGAGACCGAAATGTCTTTGCGCAGCTACTATCTTGATCCGAGACTCTACTTCCGTCACATTTCATACGAATACAAGCCTGGTGGATCGGTGTTGTACTTCGCTGACAATCGGCTCGAGCCGCTGAGTGTGACCGATAAGAACTGGATCCATACGGGCGATCGAATAGACATTCAGCGTTACGACGGAGGCGGTAATCTGATAGCAGAACGCCGCAGCCAGATCTCGCCGGGAGTGTTCCTGCAGATCTTGGGTAGTGACCTCTTTATTAGAGACAGGCGCGAACTGAGTCCAGGTCTTCGCGTTCGGTCCACTACCGGCACAGTTCAAGGTTGTGCATATTTACATCAACGCGCTGAAGATCTCGGTCTGTTTAGTGGTGTGAATCTCGCGCGCAATCCTTCATTCAGACTTACCAGTAGATCGGACACCATCGCTGACGAGTGGTCGGTGGCCGGACCAGTCGAGGCGATGACAGTTGCAGGAGGACAGGCTCTTTCAGCTTTGCCAGGAGGAAAACTGTTTCAGCGTGTAGCAGTCCGTCCAAACTGTCGATATTTATTTTACGCGAGAGTGAGTGTTTCGCGTGGGTTGGTGAGTTGGTCTGTCGGTGAAGCGGGGGTGGCAGCAAAGTCGATGGGGACCATTGAACCAGAGAAAATCAGTGAGATAGTTTCTGACGTTATAGAAAGCAAGAGTGGTTATCTGGATATTGGTTTTGAAGTCCCTTCCGGCGGCGCCTTTAGGGTTATGGATGTCATCGTCGCCGAAGCCCCCAGATTTGATCCGAACAAGAATCAAGTAGCAAAGGCCACTATTACGCGATAGTTATCCCAACCCCATCATAAACTTACGTTGACAGGCGAAAACAAATAGCTTATCTGTTTACAGTTGCGTCGCGGACATTTGCGACCATCGAGAAAGCAATTATTGAAGATGGATTTTACTACCAAAGAACTACTAAAACGTTACGCGAAGTTGGCGCTGGGACAGCCTTTTTCGCCGGTATTGCTCAATATTCTCGTGACGTCAGTTTGCGACATGCGTTGCACTCATTGCTTTTTTACTGACGAACTCGACGATCGACCGCGCAAGAAGTTGCAAATGAAAACGCATGAGATTGAGCAAATCTCGGAGACTCTCGGCGGGAATCTCGGTGTACTCATTCTAGCGGGTGGTGAACCGTTCACCAGGAAAGATTTACCTGAAATCTCGAGTGCTTTTTATCGAAACAACAAGCTCGAGTCGATCTACATCATGTCAAACGGCCAGATTCAGAAGCGAATCTTTCCAGACGTGACGCGAATCCTTCAGGAATGTCCGAATCTGAACGTCACGATTGCTCTTGGGATCGATGGACCGAAGAATGAACACGAGAAAATAAGGCAAAAACCGGGTTCATGGGACATTGCGATTGACACCGCTCGACAACTTCAGGCTCTGAAGAAAGAATTTCCGCAACTGGATGTCCAAACGTGCACGTGTTTCATGAACTCGAATCAGGACACGATTTTCGAGTGGTACGATTTTCTTAAATATGATCTCAAGCCTGATAAGGTGAATTTCAATTACATTCGCCCACCATCAGCCGATCCGCGCGAACTCGACATCGATCACTCCCGGTATGCAAAGCTGGCTGAAATGATCGATGACGATTCTCGCCACGCCGCGATCAAGAATAACTACGGTGGTAAAGCGGGCTTCTTTAAGGCCGCAATCGATATCTACATGCACGGTTTGATCGCCAAAACGCAGGAGACGCAGACTGCCCAGATGAAATGTTATGCCGGTACAGCTGGCGGCGTGATCTACGACGAAGGAACTGTTTCGTCATGTGAGAATCTCGATCCAATCGGTAACTTGAGAGACTTTGACTGGAACTTTCAAAAGTTGTGGCTGTCGCCGGCAATGAAGGCTCGTCGTCAAAAGGCCGCTGATGGCTGCTTCTGCACACACGAGTCAAACAGCTATTACCCTTCACTTCCTTTCAACCCTGGTCACTTGATTCAGATCAAGAAGTTGGAACGTGAGATGAAGAAGGCTCGTAAGTCGATCGACAAATCAACCCCTGCACCCGACGGAGTGCACGTTCAAGAGTTTTAAATTCCCCCAGAACTTAACAGCGCGGAGTTTCGAAGAACAATCGTAAACGTGACTACCCCTTCGCAAAGAATACCCAAAATCCTGATTATCTCGTCTGATACGGGTGGCGGACATCGCTCTGCTGCTGCGGCGATCGTAGCGGGAGTACAAAAATTTCTCGAAGGTGAATCCTACGCGGTACGCGTCGTCAAGGCGATTGAGGAGTCGCATGACCTAACTGCAAAGCTTGTTCGCTTATACAACTGGATCTTGAGGAATCGACAGCACTGGATGAAGTACTTCTATTGGTGCGTCAATCACATCCGGCCTGAGAGACGGGAGTTCTTTCACAAACGATGCGTCGGCTATGTTGCCGATCTCTTTGAGCGTTGGTGTCCTCATATCGTCGTCAGTGTTCATCCTTTGACACAACACATCTTCGGACGTGTGTTAAAGGAGCTAAACCTGTCCGAACGTGTGCCATTAGTATCTGTAGTTACTGATCCTTGTTACGGATTTTGGAAGGGTTGGGCCTGCGACGCAGTCACCCTCTATCTCGTAGCCAGCGACGAGGCGCGCCAGCAGTTGATCGACTACGGTGTTGATCCGGCCCGCATCAAGATTTCGGGCATGCCGGTTCATCCGAAGTTTGCGTATCCTGGTGAGGAGGCAGCCCAGGCGGCTCGTCGTGCGCTTGGACTGGATCCTGAGAAATTCACAGTTTTTGTGAATGCCGGTTGGGCTGGCGGCGGAAATATTCCCCAGATTTTTCGTGAACTGGTTCGGGGTGAACTCCCCGTTCAGGCAATTTTTCTGGCTGGCAAGAATGAGGATCTCCGAGTAGCTGCCGAGTCGCTCGCACTCGATGCTCCCTTTCCAATTAAGGTCATAGGGTATTCCGAAGAGATCGAACAATTGATGAGTGCGGCAAACGTAATGGTCTCAAAATTAGGCGGACTAACTACGTTTGAGGCGCTTGCCTGTCGCGTTCCGATCATTGGTGACATGATCACGGAACCCATGCCGCAAGAGGCTGGCACGGCTAACTTAATAGTGGAACGCGGGGCGGGTGTAATGTTGAAGCATTGCAGTGATGTAGTTCCTGTAATCCGCCGTATGATTGAAGATGAAGTCCACTATTCACGTCTGCGGAATGCAACTGCCGGACTGGCATTACCAAACGCCACAAGACAAATTGTCGAAGAGATCGCAGCTTTGATTCCCCAACCCGAGCAGCCCGTCCTCAGCGAAGTAATTTCCGCTTAATTGGTTGATTGTATAGGTCATAGCGGTCAGATAGGTCCTATATTCTTAACCCCTCTGTTTGACTGACGGCGTTTTTCAGGATTTAATCTCCCGGCACCAATACTTCCCAGGTAACAGCAAATGTTCAGGGTGCAGGCTTTGCATCTGTTTAGCACCTGACGATGCGGTTCTACGCATGGGTTCCCGAGGAGAATCAAAGTTAAGTGAGTTTGCTACTCGAAGGTAAGCGAGCGTTTATCACCGGCGGTACTCGCGGCATCGGAGCCGCGCTTTGCGACATTTTTGCCCGCGAAGGAGCGGACGTCGCCTTCAGCTACAATTCACGTGACGATCTGGCAACTGAAATGAGCCAGAAGATCGAAGCCCATGGCCGTCGTGCTTTCTACGCAAAGATCTCAGTCGTCGATCGTGTGGGAATGAAGAAGCTCACCCGTGAGCTGGTTGAAAAATGGGGTGGCATTGACATTCTTATCAATAATGCCGCAATCAACCGAGGTGATAACTTCGCTACTACAACGGACCGAGCCTGGGACGATGTCATCCACACAAATGTTGATAGCCTCTTCGCAGTTACCAAGCCAATCTACAAACAGATGATCCGGCAGCGGAAGGGAAATATCCTCAACATCACTTCCATTGGAGCAATGCGAGCGCTTCCCACTTCAGTTCACTATGCAACTTCAAAGGCGGCAATGATTGGCTTTACTAAATGCTTATCGCGAGAGGCCGGAACATTTGGAGTCAGGGTTAACGCTATCGCTGCCGGGATTTTCGATACTGACCTGGCCCAGGCTTTGCCCGATCGCCTTTTGCAGATGCATGATTTCTGGACCTCGGCTGGACGACTCGGTCGTCCGGAAGAACTCGCCGAATACGCAGCGTTCATGGTTAGTGAGCGGAATAGCTTTATGAACGGCGAAATTGTTATCGTCGACGGCGGCGCAATCACATAGATTCCATGAGATGATCAATTATCAATAGATCATTCTCAATTCATAATTCTTAAACCTTCCAAACAGTAAAGTCTTGCTGCGCCGGGCCTCAGCTAGGTCTCGATCTCTAATCACAAGTCTAACTACTGAGTTGGGGCTACGAACGAGGCTGTTTTGAAAGAAGGTTGCCGATGCGAGAGGGTGAGTTAGAAAGCGGCGCCGGGCCGCCGCACTCCAGGGTTTTTATTTTTCGAGCTCCTTGACTCTCTTTTCGAGATCGCGGACGGTTCGGGCCATGTCACCGAGCCGGCGATAAGCGGCGGTTGCTCGTAGCCAGTCGCGGTTGTCGAAAGCTGGAATTCCAGAAATGATCTTTCCGGCCGGAATATCATGACTGGTTGCGCTCTTTGCCGTTAGAACTACGTCATCCCCAATTGTTAAATGGCCTGCCACTCCGGCTTGCCCGGCAAGAATGACTCGATTCCCAATGTGCGAACTTCCCGCAAGTCCCACCTGTGCACATAGCAATGCGTCTTCACCAATCGTGCACGAATGTCCGACTTGGACCATGTTGTCCAATTTTGTGCCTCTGCCGATACGACTCTCGCCCACCGACGCCCGATCTATTGTTGTCGCTGCGCCAATCTCAACATCGTCTTCGATAACTACGCGACCCGCTTGCGGAATCTTTAACCAGCGTCGTTCTTCGTCTTTTGCGTAGCCAAATCCATCGCACCCGATAACGGAATTGTTGTGAATGATGACTCGTTCGCCGATGAGTGTTCGTTCTCGGACCGCTACTCCCGAGTGAATGACCGAGGCGCGACCAATTTTAACGTCGTCATAAATTGTCGCGTTAGGGTGTATGCAGACTTCTTCCGAAATCTCAACGTTCTTGCCGATGACGACACAAGCTCCGATCGCTACGTTATTCGCGACGCGAGCTGTGGGATGAATAACCGCAGAAGGATGAATAAAGGGTTCGAGCGCTGGTTCGGGATAAAAGATCCTAAGTGCGCGTGTGTAGGCCAGGTAGGGATCTTTCACCCGAAGGATAGAAATCTGTTTGTCAGTTGCTACGTCTGGTCCAAGATAGATGGCTGACGCTTGAGTCGAATTGACGCGTGGCGTGTAGCGTGGATTCGCAAGAAAAGTGACATGACCGACGCGTGCTTCATCAAGACCCGCCGCTCCAGTAATCTCGATCTCATTTGATTCCGCTTCAACTTGAGCTCCAGTCAGGCTCGCAAGTTCAGAGAGTTTCATGTTCAAAGTTTAGCAGAAACACATCGTTTACATCATGGAGACGGGGTCAATCTCGAGGTTGATTGAACGTAGGTTTAATCCGTCGGAGACAAGCTGCCTCATACTGACATCGACAACTTCGCGAAGTCTTTTCCGTGTACGCGACTTCAACAGCAACTGAAATCGATGCTCACCCTTCAATCTCGCGAGCGGGGCAGGTGCTGGACCAAGTATGCGTAGGCGCCGGTCCGCATTTGCCCGGTCCAACGCACGGCGAACTGTATGAGCGTCCTCCCGAACGCGATTCAAATCCTGGCCTCGAACCAAAATGCTGGCCAATGCCACAAAAGGCGGATACGAATGGTTCTGGCGATATCTCATCTCCTCGGTATAGAAGCCCTCGTAGTCCTGTGCGCAGGCATGACGCAAAGCGTAATGGTACGGATGATATGTTTGAATGAGTACGCGCCCGGGCAGCTCTCCACGACCTGCCCGGCCCGCCACCTGTGTGATCAATTGAAAGGTTCGCTCCGCCGCACGGAAGTCGGCGAGCGCCAGTCCGGCATCAACTGAAACCACTCCAACCAGGGTGACGTTTGGAAAGTCGTGTCCTTTTGCCAGCATCTGCGTTCCCACCAACGTGTCCAATCGACCTTCGCTAAAGTCATTTAAGGATTTCTCAAAGCGACGTCTTTGTGTAGTGGTGTCACGATCAATGCGCGCTATTTTCAATTCAGGTATCAGCTGCTGGAGTATTTCCTCGATCTGCTCGGTTCCTTCTCCGACAAAATAGATGTACTTCTTGGCGCAATGCGGACAGGCCGACGGAACGGCTTGCCGGTGGTCGCAGTAATGGCAAACGATTACTCTTTCGCTGCGGTGATAGGTGAGTGTCACGTCACAGTTTGGACATTGGACCGTCTCGCCACAAGACCTGCAGAGAATGAAACTGGAGTATCCGCGCCGATTTAAAAGGATAATCGACTGCTCGCCGCGTTGGTGAGTTGCGCGAATGGCATCAATAAGTTGTGAGGAAAAAACACCTGGCTTGCCCGACTCCGCAAAAACTTCACGCATGTCAATCAAACTTGCCTGGGCCATCGGCCTCGCACCAATTCTTTCAGGCAGACTCAAATACGTGTACTTGCCGTTACGAGCATTGTAATAACTCTCAAGCGAGGGAGTTGCGGATCCTAAAACAACTGTGGCTGATGCTCTTTGCGCCCGAACAATCGCAGTATCACGTCCGCTGTAGTATGGAGATTCCTGTTGCCTGTAACTAGACTCATGTTCTTCATCGACCACGATCAGTCCGAGGTTTTCTACCGGGGCAAACACGGCAGAGCGTGTGCCGATAACCACTCGTGCGTCCCCATTTCTTACCCTGGTCCATTCATCGAAACGTTCGCCCCGTTGTAATGAAGAATGAAAAATCGCGACGCGATCACCGAATTGAGACCTCAGCCGTCGAGAAAAAACCGGCGTTAGCGCAATCTCCGGTACGAGCATCATGGCCGAGCGACCTCGGTCAACTGCGGCTCGCATTGCGCGGATGTAGACTTCGGTTTTTCCACTGCCGGTAACGCCGTGCAGTAGGAAGGGTGAGTACTCGCCCGTAGCCACAGCTTCTTCGATTCGCGTCAAAGCGGTCTGCTGGGCTCCGGTTAGAACATATTCCTCATTTTCGCGAGGTCGAAAATCCGCCAGTGGATCTCTGCGAACGGTATCCGTATAGCGTTCAATCAAACCTCGCTTTTCAAGGGTCCCGATTGTCGA
>Ga0070681_10003290_pt1 | contig 15081 bp, 7 predicted proteins | sample KBSC83BmetaG_FD_65650 | JGI IMG/M metagenome (GOLD analysis project Ga0070681, IMG submission 65650) | Corn rhizosphere microbial communities from Kellogg Biological Station, Michigan, USA - KBS C8-3B metaG | ecosystem: Host-associated > Plants > Roots > Rhizosphere | place: USA: Michigan...
ACGGGGTGATCGATTAACACTGAATCTGTCAGGGTGTTGCTGAGTATGAATACACGATCGAAGAATGCGGCCAGACCCCAAAATTGATTCTGCGTCCAATTCTCATAGGGATGGTTATGGCACTGCGCGCAATCCAGACGCCGGCCGAGAAAAACACGCACTTGCTCGGCGCTCATCTCGGCAGCGGGGGCAATGACCGTATTAGGCAGGTAGTGCCGGGTAGGGCCATCGTAACCCTCGGGAGCGACGCGCTCGCGCGCGATCTGATCGTATGGTTTGTTCGCCGCGATGCTGTCCCGCAGCCATTGCGAATACATCTCGCTCCACTTCATACTCCGGCCGTTGGCCGCAACGGACACACGGAACAGATCCGAGAATCGAAACGTCCAGTAATCGACGAACTCCGGCGTGGCCATCAGGGCTTCAACGAGTTTGTCGCGTTTATTTCGATCTTTGCTAGCCACGAACTGGCGGACCCGTGCTGGAGGCGGGAGTGTGCCCGTCAGATCCAGACACACACGGCGAAGAAATTCGTCGTCGCGCGACAGATCGGAGGGCTCGATGTGAAATTTGCGCAGCTTCGAGAAAACATATTCGTCGATGAAATTCGACCGGGGAACCTCCGGATACGAGGAAGCCGAGTTTCCGATGACACCGACCACTGCACTCGCAGTCTGCCCAGCCGCTCGAATCAACACCGCCGTTTCACCCGACTTGATTCCGGAAACGATCCCGGCGCCGGTAACGCTCGCGACCTCCGTATTGTTGACTTGATAGACGACTTCCCGCGTGAAGTCTTCCCGGCTGCCATCCGCCATGTGAGCCGTAACCAGCAGGCGATGACGGCCGCCGGCGGGAAATGCGATCAGCCGTGGCGTGACTTCAAGCGATGTCACTTGTGCGGCGAATTCCTCGCCGAAAGGCGCACCCTTCTCGACCCACGCGAGAATGCTCCGGTAATCTTCGGAGTCTTTCTGTAGTTTGAGCCCGCCGCCGTGAGCCACCACCATGGAGGGTTTCTGCAGCAAAAGACTCTTCGACGGATCTTGCAGATCGACGCGCGGCACCCGCGTGCCTAACGGCGCGTCGACCAGCACTTGATAACCGCCGCCTTTAGCGATCCACTCGTAATCCTCGCGCGGGTTGAGCGCGTTCGCGGATAGCTTGAATCCACCACGTCCTTTAACGCTGCCGTGGCATGTGGTGCCGTTACACCCGCGACGCGTGAATATTCCCGCGATGTCCCGCCCAAAGCTGAACGGCCGCTGCACGTGCGCGCGCTCGATCTGCACAGAGGAGCGGCCGGTATGCTTGTCTACGGTTGCGGACACGGTCAGCCCCCCATCAGCCAGCGCGAATAACCGGGCATCGCTATCGATGCGCGCCAGCGATGGATCGGAAAGCTTCCAGACGGCACGATCCGTAAGGTCCCGTTCGCCGCCATCCGAATATTCGCCAATCACCAGCAGTTGCTGGAAAGCGCCCGATCCGCTGAGCGTTCGGCCTTGGGGCTCGATACGAATCGATGTCAGCTTCGGGCCGGACTCCGACGCGGCTGCCGTCCACGCCAGAAGAAGGAAAAACGCGGTGGCGCGCAGTATCATGGCTTGCTCCCCGTGGACTGGGCTGTCGATGCCGTGTTTTCAAAATTTGCGACCACCATCAGTGGCACAAACTCGGTATCTACTACTTGCGCGACTTTGCCCTCCTTAATCGGTCGAACAACCACGCGCGCCATTTGCGGCAGGGATGACACGCGCGCGTCAGGCGCCGCCGTCAGCAGCAGCACTGATTTCTGTTTCTTGGGGAAATAGCGCTCGACCTTGCCTCCGTTCATCAGCGGCGGCTTGTCTTCTTCGGCTTCCGATCCAGCGACGGCACTCACACCGGGAGGTAAACCTTCGACGCTCAGAGCGACCAAACCGGAATAGTTTTCCTCGCGCTCGATGGTGACGCTGATCTGCTTCGCCCCGCCCGGCGCAAGATTGATTCGTTCCTGCTCCACCTCGACTTTTCCGATGTGGGGAATCTGTGGCCGCACCAAAAGCCGGTACGCGAAATTCTTCCCGGCAATGTCAGCGGTGGCGTCATGGATTTCGAGAGAATAGTCGCCGGCCGCCCGCAATGAGATCACCATCTTGGGCTGGATAGTCTTCATCATGTAGCCGCCGCAGTTATTGAGCTGACTGTAGACGTTTGTGACCACCTCGCGGCCCGCAGCATCGAGCACGCGAACAACCGGATTGAACAGCGGCACGGTGGCGTCCGCCGTTTCTACTTCTAAGACGAGGTCCTGCGCTTCTTTGACCTGAAAGGCAATCCTCTGCGTTTCACCAGGCTGGGAGATTACGCCTTCCACGATACCTGGCACTTTCATTGCCGGCAGCGGCTTGACGGAGTCTTCCACTGCGTGGAAAGTCTCCGGATCATCCGGGTGCGGGTCGAGAGCGCCGCGCTTGCGAATCTGTCTCAGCCAGTCCGCCGATACGCGCCGCGTGAACGTATGCTCCTGCCAGCCGGGTTTCGGTAAAGCGCGCAACGATGGAGGCGTTCCTGGACCCGCGGAGATGCGCAGTTGGTAAACGTCGTTCGAGCTGCCCTGTCCTTCGAATGCTGCCACCGATACCAGATATGAGCCTCCCCGTTCGAAGCGATGAACGAGTTTGGCGTCTGTCGAAAAGTCCGGAAAATAAAGCGGCTCGTCGTTAAACGCGACGCGATTCAGACGGTGCGGATCGAACCAGCTACCGGACGATTCCAGAATCGTGATCGAAGGATCGAAGGCCGAAAATCCGGAGAACGCTTCGAAGCTCAATGTCTCCCCCGCCTGTGCATCGAACCTGTAATAGTCGAGCTCGCCTTTCTTGGCGATGCGCCCGTTCACCACTAGCGGGAAAGTTTCCAGCCGGGGTGCGTGTTCTGGGTCTCCGGTCAGGTTTTCAGGTTCACCAATCGTTCGCTCGGTCGTCACCCGCAGTGAAATTGCGTTCGAGACACCCTGCTTTGTGACGACGCGGAAAAGATAGCTGCCGGGCTTGGCAGCGGGGGCGATGGCTACATGAACATTTACGACATCCGGCGGGGTCGAAGCGGTGGGATCCGCCTCCGGATCGCGCTGCGCGTGATCGATTCGCGCCTGAATGCCTTCGGTTTCAAACCAGAGCGCCTGCGCATCCTGCAGCTTGACGCCTCGAATTTGGGCATCATAGCTCGAGCCGGGTGGGTTGCCGAGCGGGTGAATACTGAATGCGCGCGGCTCCGTTTCCGATTTCGGATTTGCCGCTAAAGCCGTGCCGGCAAGCAGGCCGAGCAGGAACACTGCCCCCGATAACGTGCGATTTTCGGAACTCATCCTCCGGAACCTATTGATAAGACTATACTGCCCAGTGGAGGATGCCTTCAACGTAGCGTCCAGTATGCTGAGAACTATTTCCAGGCTGTTACAAGGTTTCGTGCTGTATTTTGCTGCGGTGCAGGGGTCCCTTTGCGAACCGGCACAGCCCCTCCGGATCAGTGCATGGTACTGGCTGAATTCCGCGCCGCGCCAGGAATGGGACCGCGACTTTCGCAACATGGCCAAGCTCGGCTTCACTCATGCGGCGCTCTGCTGGGGCCTCGACGCAGCCGCCTGGACTCTCCGCGTAGACGACACCAGATACGCGCTCGAATCCTGCCGGCGTGCGGGCCTCGGCGCTTACCTCGTCGTGTGGCAGCCGGTTCACAACTCTCTTGCCCGCCATCCCGAGTTCCAGCAAGTCGATCTGGCGGGGCGGTTGCGATTCTCATTCGATACATTCAATCCGAAGTGGCGCGCAGGCCAGTGGAGACGGTATCTACGATCGCTGGCAAATCTGCACGCGCGGGAGGCGGCCTTCGCGGGCTACATTTTCGACGACTCGTTCGGCATCGGGCCCGTCAATACGATCGGCGGGCCGGAGGGGACATTGGCGGAGAGGGCCATCTCCTATGGCGACGACGATCGCCGCCGCTTCGGCAAGGCGCCGCCGAAAAAACCATCCGATCCGCTTTGGGCGGAGTGGATGGCGGCGCGCGCCGGCTGGTGGGAAGATTGGGCGCGCGATACGACTCGCTTTATCCGGGAGGTCGACCACGATCCGCAGCACGAAATCTACCTCGAAGATGGCGAGTCCGTTCTCTCAGACGACGTGCGCAATGCAACCGGCGTGGATTTCGGCAGAGTCGCCAAGCCGTTCGACGCCGTAGGCGCCTACACCGAAGCGCGCTGGGACGACACGGCGGATTCGAGCCAGCGGGCCGTCGAGCAGACTCGAAGCGTCCTCGAGAAGACGCGCGCGGCCATCGGCCCGGATAAGAAGATCATTTATACGTTTTGGGCCGGCAATATTCTGGAGCTGCGCACTCCAGGACCGGCAAAGTATCCGACATTCGAGCAGATTCGAGAGATCTGCGAAGCAGCGTTGAAACTAGGCATCCGGCATCTCGACATGTATGGCTACCGGATCGGAGATTTCCTGGTTACCGACAAAGACTGGCCACAAAAAAGGCCGCATGCCAGCGGACCTTATCGGCTGACGGACCCGTTCCCGCACAAGTACCTCTATGACCGGCCGGAACTGCACGAGCGCTTAGGAGAATATCTGCACGAGCTGAGGCGCACGAACCGGTAATCGTCCAGGCCGGGCGTGCCCGGCCACTGCATCGCCGCCGTAGGCGCGAGGCACACCTCAACTCATTAACACGCGTAAGAAATGTAGCGCAGGGCCACGCGGTTTATGCGGGGACCTGCGTGTTCGCTGAGGCTCGGCAAAAAGCCGCAGGTTTTGAACCAGACGGTTACTGAGCCGCGACCGTAGGAAGCGGTTGTCTCGCCTTTTAATTCCTTCTCTCCAGAGCCAGAAAACGAATCCCATAACTCCCCAGCTCGACTTTGATCTGCATATCGCCGCGCTTCAGTTCACGTGATGGAAACGGTTTTAGCCGCACGTTCTCGTCGTCGCTCGGAGCAGCGGCATCCAGCACAACCTGCCTCAAAGTGAGATCCGAGGACGCTCCTTCGATCGTCAGTTCGGCTTCGGCGGGCGTCGTCGAGTAATTCCAAAGCAGCACATTGTAGACGAGCAGCTTGGGGTCCCACGTGGCAAACCCATGCACCGCGTCGTCTCCGGTCTCGAGACGCAGCCGGTCACCTGTCAAACGTGAAAGCAGCTTGAAAGCATAGTATGAGGGCCGTACGCGATTTTGAAAATCGAACAGCCCGTCCCATTGGGAACTCCGGTTCCACCATCGCGCCATCAATCCAGCTCCTACCGGGGACATAAACCTGGCGAACCGATCCCGATCGACGTGATAGTCGCGGATGTGGTAATAGCAGGCGTAGTCGAGCCCGCCCGCCTTCATCTGGTACGCAACTTCCGTGATGTAACACGGTTGGTACTGCGGATCAGTTGGCGGGTCGCGCAGCGCCATGTTCCACTCGTTCAAGTGCGTCTCGAGCTGAAGCGACGGGTATTTGGCGATCTGTGCTTTCACGCGATCGATGGTAGCGCGAACCCGCATCGGATCGCTGTTATAGATGTGCCACGAAACAAAATTCAGGGGCGCTTTGCCGGCGCCACAAAAAGAAAGCAGCGCGGGTAGAATCGGCGAGCCGGAATTGGCCAGCGCCGGTCCACCGACGCGAGCTTCCGGATCCGCGCGCAGCACGGCGGCCACCGTGTGCTGGTAATAACGCGTGTAATTTTCCGGCGTAAACAAATACGGGCAGCCGCCATTCTCACCGATATCCGGCTCATTCGAAACCTCCCAATAGCGGATTCCCGCGCCGCGTTCCTTGTAATGGCGCACCAGGTGGTAGATGAGCTGCTCCCATTCTTCGTAGTTCTTCGGATCCACAATTCTTTGATCGATCGTGGGGTAGAGGAGCTTCGGCTTGAAATCGATATTCATCAGCGGCTTTGCGCCAGTCTTCAGAATCAGATCGACGGATTCGTCGAGCTTCTCGAAGTGGTAGCGGCCCCTCTCGGGCAGCAGGTCGAAATATTCCTGAATGAAAAGCCGGATCAGGCGCGGATGCAGGTCGCGGATTTCCGCCACACGATCGGCCCACATCGGCTCCTCCGACAACCCGCCCTGCCCCAGGGCAAAGCGATCCATTTCAAGCGGACCCCCGGTGTCGTTCAGATTCAGGTGTATCGAGATGTTCCGGCTCTGTGCGTTTGCAGATGCCGCGGCCACCATGAGCAGCGCGACCAAAGACACCCAGCGTGCAGCGAATTGATACATGATGTTCTCCATGAACTCAGAAAAGGATAACCGGACAAGCGGACGGCTGAACGGCAAAACAGCCATTGTCACGGGTTCGGCCACCGGGATCGGGAAAGCGACCGCAATGCTATTTGCGAGCGAGGGTGCCCGCGTGGTTGTTTCCGATATCGACGAAGTCCCAGCCCGTGAGGTTGTCAACGCCATTGTTGCGCAAGGCGGTGAAGCGATTTTTGTCAAAGCTGACGTCTCCAATCCGGAAGATGCCGAGCAGTTGATCGAAGCCACTGTGCGATCTTACGGACAGCTCGATGTTCTGGTCAACAACGCCGCCGTATATCGCGGTGACGGGAACATCCTCGGGGTTCCGGACGATGTCTGGGATAAAGTCATGGCGGTGAACTTGAAGGGAACGTATCTTTGCTGCAAGTTCGCGATCGCGCAGATGGTGCAACAAGCACGCGGTTCCATCGTGAACATTTCATCCGTGAATGCTCTGATGGGTTTCTCGCTTACCGCTTACACCGCGTCGAAGGGCGGAGTCGAGGCGCTCACGCGCATGCTGGCCATGGACTTTGGCCCGAAAGGCATTCGCGTCAATTCGATCTGTCCCGGAACCATCATGACCGAGAACAGCGTCGCCATCTACTCCGAAAGGCCGGGGCTCGAGGAACAAGTCAGGAAAATGTATCCTGTGGGAAGGCTCGGCGTCCCCCTCGATGTGGCCGATTGCGCTCTCTATCTCGCCTCCGATGCTTCCGCGTTTGTGACCGGCGCGAGCCTGGTTGTTGACGGCGGCCTCACCTCCGGACGAAAATTCGGACTCGACTACACATAGACATCACATGAACGGCACGGGAGCGAGTACAACGCAGTACGATGCCGCCTTCGAGCGAAAGGCGTGGCTGCTGGTCGGCTTCACCTGGATCGCGTACTGCCTGAATTACAGCGACCGGCAAGTGATTTTTTCGATCTTCCCCATTCTGAAATCGGAATTGAAGTTTACCGACGCGCAGCTCGGGCTGACCGGGTCGGTTTTCCTGTGGGTGTACGGACTTTGTTCGCCGATTGCAGGTCAGATCGGCGACCGGTTCTCGAAGCGGTGGCTGGTCGCGATGAGCCTGCTTCTCTGGAGTGGCGTGACGGCGCTCACCGGCGCAGCTCATTCCGCAGCCATGATTCTCACGTGCCGCGCATTGACAGGAGTAACGGAGTCGCTCTTCGTGCCGGCCGCGGTCGCTCTGCTGGCCAATGCGCACCGCCCCGAAAACCGCTCGCGCGCCTTTGCGCTTTATGGCACCGGACAACTGGCGGGCATCGTCCTCGGTGGATGGTACGGAGGTTTTATGGCCCAGGAATTTCAGTGGAGATTTGCATTTTATTCCCTGGGCATGATTGGAATTCTTTACTGCTATCCCTACTTCCGCTTTCTGAAAAGCTTCAAAGAAGAAGCGTACGTCGAGACCCGGAAATCAGGGAGCACATTAGCCGTTACGGCGCTGGCGCGCATTCCCACATACCTGGTCTTGTGTGTGGTGTCTGGCATTTTTAATTTGAGTCTGTGGTTGTTATATACGTGGCTCCCCAATTTCCTATACGAGAAGTTCTCGCTTGGGCTCGCGGATGCGGGTTACACCGCGACGGTCTATCTGCAATCGGCGAGCTTGGTTGGCATGCTGGCGGGCGCGGCCGCCGCTGACTACCTGTATCGTTGGATCAAGGCTTCGCGTTATTGGCTGATCTTCACAGGCCTGTTGTTAGGCGCTCCATGCGTTCATCTGATCGGCAACAGCGATTCGCTTTTCGTGACCAAGATCGCAGCCATTGCATTTGGCTTGAGCGGCGGCCTCGCGATGGCCAATCTGTACATCTCCTCGTTTGATGTCGTTCCGGCGGATACTCGCGCTTCCGCCGTGGCTTTCATGAACCTGGCAGGTTACCTGACATCCGGATTCGCTCCCCTCGTCACCGGAATGTGGAAACAGAGCATCGGAATCCATCGCATGATGAGCTACGCGTCCGTCCTTCTGGTCGCAGCCGCTTTGCTGTTGCTAACCGGAATCAAATTCTTGTTTCCGGCGGATTACAAGCGCGTCCACTGAGCTTCGGACTGCGGTACAATTCCCGCTAATTCGAGAGCCATGACGCATCGATCCATTCTGCGCATTCCCTTTTTCATTCTCGGCATAGCGGCCGCTGCTTGGGCCGCGGATCCCTTCGCGGACCACGTAACCATCTACCGCGATAACTATGGAGTGCCCCATATCATGGGAGAGACAGAGGAAGCCACGTTCTTCGGATATGGCTACGCTCAGGCGGAAGACCACCTCGAGCGCATGATGCTCCAGTATCGCGATGCCCAAGGCCGCCGCGCGGAGATCCAGGGCTTCTCGGCTCTGGGGGATGGATATTTGCATTTCATCCCGTATGAATACCGTTGGGACGGAGATTACTTGCAGCGCCTGCTGCGAACCAAGAAATGCGTGATCGAGAACCGCGGCAAAATTGACCCCAATACTTATAAGATTCTGGCGGCGTTCGCGCGCGGCGTGAATGCCTACATCGCGGCGCATCGCGCTCAAATCCCCGAATGGATCGATTCAGTAACAGCCGAGGACATCGAAGCCCTCGAGCGCAGCCATTACATGCGCTTTTACAGCATCCACGACGCCCTGCAGAAGATGACTGAAAAAGTGTACGACTTTCCTAATTTCGGATCGAATCAGTGGGCCATCGCACCGTTCAAGTCGGCCAGCGGGCGGATCATGCACGTCGAGCATACGCACATGCCCTGGGCTAACCGCTTTCAAAATTACGAAGCGCACCTGATGACGCCTGGAAAGCTCGATGCGGCCGGGATCAGTTGGTTTGGCAGCCCCTTCTTTCTCGATGGATTCAACGACAAGATCACCTGGTCGGCTACCTGGAATCAACCCAACATCGCCGACGTGTACGAGGAGAAGCTGAACCCGGAGAATCGCCTGCAGTACCTCTATGACGGGCGCTGGCGCGACATCCAAACGGAGACCGAAAGTTTTCGAGTGAAAGGCCCCAAAGGGATGGAGACGATTACTTTGCCCGTCTACTACACGCATCACGGCCCCGTCGTGAATTTCGATCGCGAGAAAAACCGCGCTTATTCAGTCAAGCTCCCGAACTATGACGGTGTGAACTACTCGACCGGAATGTACGGGCTGATGAAATCTCAGAACCTCGCCGAATTTAAAGCCACACTGGCGCGTCAGTTGATGCCTCGCTGGAATTTGCTCTATACGGATTCACAGAATATTTATTGGGTACACAACGGAAACGTCGCGCGAAGGCCTGAAGGCTATGACTGGTCGAAACCCGTCCCGGGCTGGAAGACGGACACCGAGTGGGGCCCGTACCTGCCATTCGAACTCTATCCCCAGTTGCTAAACCCTCCATCCGGCTTTCTCCAGAACTGCAACAATCCACCCTGGGTCTCTACAAAAAACTCCGGGCTGAATCCGCTGGCGCCCGCGCCATACTATCTGGGCGTCACACCGAAGGCAGACGCGGGCGAGGAAGCATTGAACGCGCGCGCCGAGAGGCTGTTTCAAGTTCTCGGACAAGACAAGAAGTTCACGCTTGCGAATATGAAGGAGCTCGCCTTTGACACCACCATCATGCCGGCCGACGTCATTGTTCCTCTACTCGAGCGCGCGTACGATGCCAAACCAAGCCAGGATCCCCATGTGATGCGAGCCCTCGATCTGGTGAAATCGTGGGACCGCCGATCGGGTGAAGATTCCGTGGCTTACACGTATGTATATTTTTGGGGCCGCGCGTACCAGGAACTGTTCGGGGGTAACTTCTCACGGTTCGTCCACTACAACAGAAAAAAAATCGATCTCGATTCGCCAGAAGAGCAAGACCGCGCGCGGCAGGCTTTCGACCATGCCGTCGCTCGCATTGAGAAGCAGTTCGGGAAACCGGAGGTTCGTTGGGGGGACATCAACGTGGTCGTTCGCGGAGGAAAATTTCCGATGGACGGCACCGCTCTATACGACGTACTGCATCCCGACGAAGGGCCGGAGCAAGAGAACGGTCAAATGTATTGCGATGACGGGTGGGGTGACTTGTTAATCGTCGTAGAAGGCAATCCGAAGGAAATCTGGAGCCTGCTGCCGTATGGAGAATCGGAGCACGCGGAATCGCCGCATTATAACGACATGGCCAAGCTGCACAGCCGGCGCCAGGCCAAGCGTTTCTGGTTTACGCCGGAAGAGATCCTCGCGCACACCGAATCCGTATGGGGCGACCCGAACCGGCTGAAGACATTCCTGGGGGCCGGGTCGAGCGCTAGATAAGTATGTTGGCGTCCAATTCCGGCAATTCCGTCCCACGGATTGGACGAAAAATAGCAAGACTCTTGACCGCATCGCCGGACGCTCACAGAATATACCCTAATCGGTTTATGTTCTCGCAGTCGAGCTTGGAAGGGGCGAATACGTATCCTCAACTTCGCGCCAGGAACATTTCTATTCGCCTCCCGCGTCGCCGGCCATCCATGCTCGTCTAACTCGAAATTCGCACGGAAAGGAGTCAGTATGCTGCGCCGTCGCATTGCAATCTGCACTCGTCTGCTAGGACTGGCACTGCTGTTTTCGGGCGCCGTTCCGGCCCAATTGAATCGTGGCGTTATCGAGGGCACTCTCACGGATCCCCAAGGCGGGGTTGTCCCGGGGGTCGCTGTAACGATTACAAACGTGGAGACCAACGTCGCAACTCCTTTGCAGACGAATAGCGCCGGTTATTACCGCGCAGTGGATCTGGCGCCGGGCAGATACCGGGCCGACTTCACGGCCTCCGGATTCGCGACGACGCACGTCAACGAAATCACTCTGCCCGCCGGCGAGGTATTACGAGTAGATACGCAATTAAAGCTGAGCACTACACAGGAATCGGTGCAGGTGATGGCCGAGGCTCCGCTGCTCGAGACTTCCGCTTCCAATTTCAGCGCTCGCGTGGAGAGCCAGACGATCGACCAACTCCCCATGCAGGGGCGCGACTTGCAGCAGTTGGTGTTCCTGGTTCCGGGCGTGAATAACGTGGGCGGGCCCCCGGGGAGCAACTTCGGCTTCAACAGCCAGTTCGGCAGCTTTCCGGATCCGACGCACGTGCTCGGATCGGACATCTCCGTGCATGGTGGCCAGGGCGGCGCTAACGCGTGGTACCTGGACGGCAACCTGAACCTCTCGAATTTGTCGGAGAACATCGTGGTCAACCCATCCCCGGATGCGGTATCGGAATTCCAGGCGATCACGACTGCGTTTGCAGCCGAATATGGCCGCACCGGCGGCGCCGTCTTCAATGTCGTGCTGAAATCGGGAACCAATACACTGCATGGAAATCTTTACGAATTCGTGCGCAACAACGCGACCAATGCCCGCAATCCGTTCACCTCTTTTGACGCATTAGGAAACGTGATTCCGCAGCGGGCTTTGCGCTTTAACAACTTTGGCGGCACGGTGGGCGGACCGGTAGTCCTGCCCCACATTTACAATGGCAGGAACAAGACTTTCTTCTTCTTCTCGGCGGACGCTCAGATCCTGCATTTACTCGACAGCAATCAGGTGTTCACCGTTCCGACGCCGCTGATGCGGCAGGGTAATTTCAGCGAAGATCCGAACGCGGTTTCAAACGGTATCTGGAATCCTTACAGTTCCGTCGGCCCGGATCAGAATGGCATTTTTCAGCGCAGTGCTTTTGGCACTCCCGTCGCCGGGAATCCGTTCGGGGCTGACGGGTGCTTGAATTCGTCGGTCGAGGCAGGCGCCGCCAAAGGCATATCCACCTGCAATTTCTCCAGCCAGATTCCCAAAAGCATGCTCGATCCGACGGCCATGTTTTTCATGAATTCATTTCCGTTGCCGAATTACAACAATCCCCTGGTAGATTGCCCGATGTCGGCGGGAGGGCAGTACAAAATCTGCAGCAATTTCAGGGGCGCGGTGGGAAGCAGCAATAACCCGCTGAACTTCTCGATCAAAATCGATCACGAAATCAGCGCTAAGAACCGCATTTTCGGCGAGTGGCTTTACGACCCGGGCCAATACAACAATTACCGCCTGCCATGGATCGGACCGACTTTTCCCGATGCCTCGGTGGGATTCGGATCCAATTACCCGCTTCGTTTCCGCAACCAGATTATCGCCCTGGGCAATACGTACATGATCAGTCCAACCCTGATCAATGAATTCAGAGTCGGTTTCAGCCGGCAATTCATGGGTACGAATCTCAACCAGCCGTATCCGGATAGCGTTTCCGACCAGACGACGGTGCAGAAATTACTGGCGCCGGCGCATATCCCGTTCCAGCCGTATAACCCCACGCCTCTGTTCAATATTGGATCGCCGGCCGGCGGATTCATCACATTCGGCCCGCAGGGTTGGGTCAATATGGTGCAGGCGGCGGACGCTTATACCATCGTCGAGAATCTGACCAAGGTCATCGCCAAGCACACTCTGAAAACGGGCTTTATGTACCGTCTGGAACACCAGGCATGGCTGTTCGGCGGCCCCATGATCTTCAACATGAATGGCGAATTGACGCAGGACCCCACTACCGGCCTGGGCGGCGGCGGCTTAGCTCAGTTCATGCTCGGCGCTGCTTCGAGCAACGGCGGCACGCAGGAGCAGGTCAACTGGTCGCCATACCTCCGTTTTCGTTATTGGGGGTTCTATCTGCAGGATGATTACCGGATCACGCCGAACTTCACTCTCAATCTCGGTCTCCGCTACGACTTGAACGGCTTATTCAAGATCCGCCAGCAGCCCAACTCGAATTTCTGCCTGAGTTGTCCCAACCCCCTGACCGGCCTTCCCGGCAAGGTGATTTATTCGGGCGATCCCGAGTACCCGAAAGGTCATGACGTAGCTCCTGCCAACAAGAACGACATCGCCCCCCGCATCAATTTCGCCTGGACGCCATTCCACGATCGCAAGACCGTGATTCGTGGCGGCTACGATATCTTCTACAGCAATGCTGTCCAAGGAGCCAATGCGCCTCAATCCGGGGCCAATTCTCCCGGCTACAACATCGTGTACACGTGGAACACCAGTTTCTATCCGAATCAATGCGCCAGTTTTACAGGACAGTGTGTGGCGTTTCCACTCAGCGATACAACAACCGTCAAAACCCAGTTGCCTGTCCCGCAAGTGCCGGCGAGCCCAAGCCAGCTCCCAGGGTTGACACGCCAGCCTTTGCTTGCGAATCCCATGAATATCTTTACGCCGCCACCTCACGATCCAATGATCCAAAGCTGGACTTTTGAAATCCAGCGCGAGCTACCGGCCAACGTCATGGTCAGCGTGGGATACGTGGGTACGCACGGCACGCACCTCATGGGAGAGCTTTTCCGCCAGTTTAGTTACATCCACACAGCCGATGTATTGAAATACCGCGCCAGCATCAACGCCGTGATACCCATAACCGATGTATATTCCGGCCAGACCGCACAGATGCTCCAGCAGATCTATGGAACCCCCAATCTGCCGCGCAGCATTCTGCTGAAGACGTATCCGTTTTTCCCGACAATAGTGAACAACACTTCCTGGGATGCGGCCACCGTCTATCACGGACTGGATGTCCAGATGCGTAAACGGTTCTCGCACGGCCTGACTGTAGTCGCGGCGTACACGTGGTCGAAGTTGATGGATAACGGCCTGGTGGGCCAACTCGGCGCTCAACTGGTCGATCCGATTCACTTCGCGCGGCCCGGCTATGTGGGTGGCCGCGCCGGCGTCACTGGCTTCGGTAATGGCTACGGCGGCCTCTATCAGGATCCGGATCACAAGATCAACCACGTCATCGGGCCTAATGACATTCCGCATATCTTTAATATCGCGGGCACCTATGAACTGCCGTTCGGTAACGGCAAAATGTTCCTGCATAGGAAGGGCTTTCTCAACCAGGTATTCGGCGGTTGGTTACTCACCGGAAATTTCAATGCGCTAAGTGGCATCCCGTTGTCGATAGGATGTCCCGGCAACAATGTGACCAGCCGCTGCAACCTGATCGGTAATCCCAAATTTAGCGGCAGCCGAACCCGTCAACAGGAAATTGCGCAATGGTTCAATCCCGCAGCTTTTGAACCGCCCTTTGGCAGCGATCAGGCTTTTTGGGCTAACTACGATCCGAATGACCCCCGTGCCTACTTGTTTGGCAATGCCTCGGCACGGCTTCCGGGAGCGCGCTCGCCGGGCTTTTCCAACCTCGATTCCTCCCTTTCCAAAGAGTTCCACCTGGCGGAACAGCGCTATGTTCAATTCCGCTGGGAGGTTTTCAACACCTTGAATCACCAGAATCTGGGTATCCCAAATACGAGTTTCTGTCTGCCGCCAAATGCCGACGGCTCGACCGACCGGGTACACCAGGCTGGTTGTGAGTTCGGCCGGATTACAAATATCGCCACCGACCCCAGATCGATGGAGTTCGCGATTAAGTTTTACTGGTAGGAAAAACCGGTATTCACAAACTTCTTGAACTGCATGTTCGTAGAGGCCGGGCACGCCCGGCCAATTTACCGGGCGCTAGCGTCAATCCAGGCGCGCATCACGATCCAGCACTTTTCCGCTTTGCCCAGTGATACGCGCTTCGAGAACACATCGAAGTCCCGTTCCTCGATACGTTCCAGCAGCCGCGCATAAATGCCGATAAGCGCTCGTAACGCGGGCCGGCTGCGCTGACCGACCATCTCCACCAGCGGCCTCGACTCTTCGTAGTAACCGCGGGCCCGATCCGCTTCGAACTGCATCAGTCGCAGAAATTCCGCCGAGCGGCGGCCGCTCTCGAGATCGTCTGCGGTCACAC
>Ga0070681_10003293_pt1 | contig 15077 bp, 9 predicted proteins | sample KBSC83BmetaG_FD_65650 | JGI IMG/M metagenome (GOLD analysis project Ga0070681, IMG submission 65650) | Corn rhizosphere microbial communities from Kellogg Biological Station, Michigan, USA - KBS C8-3B metaG | ecosystem: Host-associated > Plants > Roots > Rhizosphere | place: USA: Michigan...
GACACGACCAGAAGCGTCGAAACCGGCGTGCCCGAGTTGTTCGCCGGATTCTTCTACCGAGCAGGCAGTCTCCGTTACAGCCCAGGAACGGGAGATTCGCCGCAGTTCGTGTTCGCCGGCGACACGACGCTCTACAACCTCCACGAGAACCGCAATTTCAACACGCTCGGCGTCAAGGCGGACTACACATTCCATCCCGCGCGCGAGCTGGAGTTCAAGTTCGGAACGCTGACGCAATTCACCCGGGGTCACGAAGATTTCGGGGCGGTGTCGGCAAGCGGTCAGCTCGGGCCTGGCTCGAATTCGGCGCTGAAGGGCTACGATGCCGGCGGCTACGCGCAGACGGCGTATTCGCCGGTCGAGCGATTCGAGATCCGCGCCGGCGTGAGATATGACGCTCACAACGCGCCGTTCGCGGGAACGCAAACGCAGCTGAGCCCTCGACTCCGCCTGAATTTTTTCCCGAGCCCCGCCAACACGTTTTATCTGTACTATGGCCGGCTCTTCGTTCCAACGAACGTTGAGGATCTCCGTGCAATCACCAGCGACGCACAGGGCGGCGTCGTGGCGGAGCCGACTCTTCCCGAGCGGGACAACTTTTACGAAGCCGGCTTTGTGCACCGATTTCCGTTCGGCCTTGTCTCGAAATTTGCCGGTTACTACAAGCAGAGCACCCCCGGCATCGACGATGCGACGGTTCCCGGTTCCGCGATCGTCACGTCGGTCAACATCGCGAAGGCGAAAATCACCGGCATCGAAACCGTCCAGGAAATAAGACCGGCGGGGCCATTTTCGGCCTATCTCAACGTCGCGCTCAATCACGCATACGGAACAGGTCCAATTACGGGCGGCTTCTTTCCCGCTGACGCCCCGGTAGGATTTTTCGACCTCGATCACGATCAGCGACTCAGCGCTCTCGCATCGGGGACGTATGCTTACCGCCAAGCTTACGCCAGCCTTACAGGGATATATGGGTCTGGGCTCACCAATGGCGTCGATCCTGCCGATTGCGAGTGCAACTACGGCACGGGCCTGTTTGATTTCAATCGGGGTATCAAGGTGAAGCCTAGCTTCATCCTCAATGGAAGCGCGGGTTATTCGTTCGCAGTCGGCCGCGCAGTCATTCGGCCCGAGATCTACGCAGACAACATCCTCGACAGGAAATACCTGCTCAAGGGTGCGTTTTTCAGCGGCGCGTCCGTAGGACGGCCGCGCAGCATACAGTTCAGATTGAACATCGCCCAATGACGAGAACGCGGTGGCTTCAGCTTGCTGGAGCCACCGCGGCTCCCTTAACCATTGCACAAACTATGAACAGGCACGTGCGTCATCTTTCGGGAGCGGTATTGCTGGCTGGAATCGCGATTGTCAGCGCATGCAGCGATTCGTCCGGCCCCCCGCCGGCGTCTGCTTACAAGATCGAGCTTCGCTTTTTTGGCAGGACACTCACCGCTTCGCAACAGACGTTGTTTACCAACGCCAAGGCGCGTCTCGAGTCCATTATCACAGGCACCGTCCCGCCGGTGAATGCGAATGGCGCCGACCCCGCGACCTGCGGCGCGACTGGAGTAGCAAAGCTCACCGAGACGATTTCCGGGCTCGTCATCTACGCATCGATCGATTCCATAGACGGGCGAGGAAAGATTCTCGCCGAAGCGGGACCCTGCTACATCCGGACCAGCAACGGACAGAACGACTACCGGACGTCGATCGGCATCATCAAGATCGATTCTGCCGACATCAACACCCTCGCTGGCTCGGGCAATCTCCAGCAGGTGATAACCCACGAGATGATGCACGTGGTGGGCTTCGGAACATTCTGGGACAGCACTTCGACGAAACTGCTGATCAACTACGGATCAAACGTGTCCTACATCGGCGCAGGCGGAATAGCCGGCTGCAAGGCGATCGGCGGAAACACCATCTGCGCGAGCTCGGTCCCGGTCGAGGGGAGCCAGGGGTCGGAGGGCACGATCAATTCACACTGGCGCGAGTCGACGTTCGGGAATGAGCTGATGACGGGATTCCTCAACAGCGGCACGAACCCACTCAGCGTCATGAGCATCCGATCGCTGGAAGATCTGGGCTACACGGTGAACCCCGCGGTCGCGGACGCGTACCCCGACGCCAACACCCACGTCGTGATCAACCTGCGGTCCATCCTCGACCCAAACACGGTGGTGGCTGCACCCCCTACGGCGCAGTGGGAAGAGCCGCCCCCACATCCTATAGTCGCCCTACCGGTCATCGGCCACTAGGAGCCGTCCTCGGTCAGACCTCGAGGTGGTCGTCGGTGCGGGCGACCATCACATACAGAACCGGCATCAGAAGCACGCTGATCAGAAGCCGTGAAAAAAGCCCGCCGACGATCACGAGCGCGAACGGACGCTGCGAATCCGAACCGACGCTCTTTGAGAGCGCGGCCGGAAGGAGACCGAGCGCGGCAACCAGAGCCGTCATCATGATCGGTCGCAGCCGGAGCAGCGCCGCGGAGCGAGTCGCTTCGAGGATGTTCGCGCCGCCGATGCGAAGCTCGTTCGCGTAGGAGATGTATACGACGGCCGTCTGTACCGAGACGCCGAACAGCGCGAGGAATCCAATCCCCGACGAGACCGAGAACGGCGTGTGCGTGATGGCGAGCGCGAGCACACCGCCGATCGGCGCCGACACGAGCACTCCCGCCACTGTGATGAACGGAAACGCGAAATTCCCGTAGAGACCAAATAGCAGGATGAAGATGAACACCAGGGTCAACGGCAGGACCACCGCCAGCTGCGCGCGCGACGCCGTGTACTCCTCGTATTCACCACCCCAGATCGCGCGATAGCCTTCGGGCATCCTTACCTTGGCGGCGACTTGCTTCCGCGCGTCGTTGACGGCGCCGGCGAGGTCGCGTCCCTCGACCGAATATTGAACGCCGATGTAGCGCGAATTGTCCTGCCGGTAGATAAAGGAAGCGCCGCTGGAGATCTGGATATCCGCCACCGAGCTCAGTGGAACCTGGCCTCCCGCCGGCGTCGCGATCAGGATATTTCCGATCTCTTCCGGTGTCTCTCTGAACTGCGGCTGGAGACGCACCACCAGGTCGAATAATCTCTCGCCCTGGACGACCTGCGTCGCGGCGGTTCCCCCCACCGCGGCCTCGATGAGTCCGTTGACGGCCTCCACGCTCAGTCCGTACTGCGCGATCTTGCTCCGATCCACCGCCACCGTCAGACTCGGCTGTCCAAGCTCCTGGACAAGCGTTATTTCCTTGATGCCGTCGATTCCGCTCAGGACGCGCTTTATCTCGGTTCCCTTCTGCTCCAGCACCGAGAGGTCGGGCCCGAAGATTTTTACATCGAGCGCGCTCTTCAAGCCGGTCTCTGCTTCATCCACTGCGTCTTCTGCCGGCTGCGTGTAGTTGAAGGTCACGCCCGGAAACGCCGTAAGCTTTTTGTTGATCGCCTCGATCAATTCATTTTTGTTGCGATACAACCCGTGCCACTGCGAGTATGGCTTCAAACCGACGTAGAACTCGGCGTTGAAGAATCCGGTCGGATCGGTCGCGTCGTCCGGACGTCCATGCTCCGACGCGACGTCCGTCACCTCGGCGAACGAGCCGAGGATAGTTCGGATCTGTGGGACGATGCGCGAAGACTCCTCAAAGGAGATGGTGTAGGGCATCGTCGCCCTCACCCACAGCGCGCCCTCGTCGAGGTGCGGCATGAACTCGGCGCCGAGGAAAAACGCGATGATGAGAGAGACGACGAACACTCCGAGAGATCCGAGCACCGTCTCCCACCGATGGGCGAGCGACCAATCGAGAGCGCGCGCGTAGCGTTCGAGAATCCATTCGAAGATGGCATTTCTTTTTTCCTTGACACCACCGCGCAGCACCCACGCAGCCAGGAGCGGCATCACCGTGAGCGTAACGATGAGCGCGCCAATGAGAGCGAAGATCGTGGTGTCGGCCATCGGCGCAAAGAGACGCCCGGACGGCCCCGACAACACGTAGATCGGAAGAAACCCGGCGACGATCACCGCGATTGCGTAAACGATCGGCCGGTCCACTTCTCCGGCCGCGGCGGCGATTACTTCGCGGATCGAGTACGGTTGTCCCCGCCTGAGCGACAGTTGGCGGTGGATGTTCTCGACCATGACGACAGCGCCATCAACGAGAATTCCGAAGTCAATGGCGCCGATCGATAACAGGTTTGCCGGGATGTGCCTTATGTCGAGGCAGATAAAAGCAAACAGAAGCGACAGCGGAATCGTCGCCGCCACGATGAGCCCGGACCGCAGGTCATATAGAAAAAAAACGAGCACGACGATGACAAGGAGGATTCCACGGAAAAGGTTGTCCTCGACTGTCCGCGTCGTGAGGCGGATGAGATCGCTGCGATCGTAGAACGGCTTCACCTTCACGTCTTTCGGAAGGATCGATGCGTTCAGCTCGGTCGTCTTCGCCTGAACATTCTTCAGGACCGTCTGCGCCTGTTCGCCGGTCCGCATCAGGATGACGCCTTCGACGGCGTCGTTGTTCCCATTGAATCCGAACTGACCGAGGCGAGGCGCGCTTCCGATCACGACCTGCCCCACATCCTTGACGAGAACCGGAGTGCCACTGTGTACCGCGAGCACTACCTTGCCGATATCGTCGGGCGTCGCGAGACGGCCGAGCCCACGCACATAGTAGAACTGGCCACCTTCGGAATAGAAACCGCCGCCAGCGTTGCCATTGTTCGCAGCCAGCGCGGCGGCTACGTCTGGCACCGATAGTCCCGCCCCCGCGAGTCGCGCCGGATCGAGGAGAACCTGGTACTGCATCGTCAGTCCGCCGAGCGAGGACATATCAGCGACGCCTGGCACTGACTTGTATTGCTTCTCGAGCACCCAGTCCTGAAGCGTCTTCAGTTCCATCGGCGACCGATCAGGACTCTCGATCACATAGCGATAGACTAGTCCGGACGGCGAGAAGAGCGGCGACACACCGGGCGACACATCGGGTGGCAGCGAGAGATCCGGAAGCCGCTCGAACACCAGCTGCCGCGCGAAATAGTTATCGGTACCGTCGACGAAAGTGAGTCGAACGTTCGAGAGGCCGTAGAGCGAAATGGACCGCGTGACCTTGAGCCCCGGCAGGCCATTCATCTCGGTTTCCACCGGCACCGTTATCAGCCGCTCGACCTCCTCGGCTGCGTGGCCCGGCCACTGCGTGACGATCTCCACGCGCGGCGGAGAGATGTCGGGATATGCATCAACGGGAAGACGGAAGAGCGACCAGATTCCGCCGATAACGAGTGCGACGGTAAGGACTGCGACGAGAATCGGCTGATTGAGCGCCGCAACTACTATGCGGTGAACGCCGGTCGCCTTTTTCTCTGGCTCCGCCGGCGGGGTTGGCTGCACGGGATCGCTCACTGACTTTCCGCGAACTGAAGGAAGAGAGCCCCCTCAGAGACCACCTTTTCGCCCGCAGTCAGCCCCGAAGCAACCTGGTACATGTCACCGACGCGCGGACCGAGCGTAACCTGACGCCGGTTGAATCCACCGCTCGGAAGGGCGACGAAAACGAACGGGAGATTCTCGTCATCGCGAAGAACCGCAGACGTCGGAACCAGAAAACCCGATTGCTGGGCGTCTGCCTGGATCTGCACGCGCACGAACATGTCGCGCTTGAGAACGCCGGTGGGGTTAGGAACGAGGATCCTCACCGCCGTTGCCTTGGTGTTCGGATCAACGAGCTCCGCCACGTAGTCCACGATGCCGGGAAGCGGAAAACTTCCCGCGTCCGTGGTGATGGTTGCGTGCTCTCCCTTCCTGACGAACGGAAGATCCGTGTCGAAGACGTTGGCGCTGACCCACATCGACGCGACATCTGCGACCGTGAATGCGGGAGTGGTGCCCGCTTGAAGCAGCTGACCGGGGTTGATCAGCTTCTCGACTACCGTGCCGGCGATGGGAGAACGAATGATCGCCTGAATCGGCCCGACTGGCTTCCCTGCCTGGATGGCCGCGATCGTTGCATTGTCGACGCCGAGGGCGCGCATCTGCTGCAGCGCGGCATCGCGATCAGCCGCCGCGGCAGCGGCATCTGTCTGAGCCTGCTCGACATCCCGGTGCGCAATCGCGTCGGTCTTGAACAACTCTTCGTCGAGAGCCGCGACTCGCGCGAGCTGTCTGTACGACGACTCCGCCTTCCGAAATCCCGCCACCGCGGCGGCGAAATCTGGTGAGGACACGGTCGCCAGCGCGGTGCCCGGTCCTACCCGCGCGCCCAGCGGCACGAGTATCTGGAGTACGGGACCTGAGACCGGAGAGAGAACCTGGGTCGATCGATCTCCATTGAAGGCCACGTTGCCTGTCGTTGTCACCGTCGGCCTGAAGACCGTCGGAGCGACTGTGATTACGTGAATTCGAGCGAGCTGAGCGGCCGGAATAGTGAAGCCTGCCGCTCTGAGCGTGGTGCTGTCGGTGGTTTTCGTGGCGTCGGCGCGGCTGCAACCCGCGACCAATGCCGCGACACCGGCGAATGCCAGCGAAGCAATCACCCTTTGCACCGACACGTTATTTGACATCGGTTGATCCCGAGTTGATGGACGCGAGTGGGACGGACATGGCGCGCTCGAGCTCCGACAGCGAGATGTTCACCGCGGCGAGCGCGTCGGCATACTGGGTCTCGGCGTCGAGCAGCGAGCGACGCGCGTCGAGCACGTCGAGCGCGGAAGAGCCACCGAGGGCGTAGCTGGCTGATGCGGCTCGATACGCCGCACGCGTGGAAGGAAGAAGCTGGTCACGGATAAATACGGCCTGCTGAAGCGCGATGCGGGCGTTGGCGTATGAGTCACGCAAATCCTGCGTCACGGCCGCCGTCAGATCGCTCTCAGTGGCACTCAGCTCTCTCTCTCGAAATCCGGCTTCCGCGATCTGGCCGCGAGTGTGCTGCCAGAAAAAGATTGGAAGCGGAAATGAGAGACCGGTCGAGAACAACGCTGGATCGGGCTGGTTGTAGTCGCGTGAGACGCCGAGCACGAGGTCCGGGAGCCAGAACTGTTTGGCGAGCGACGTCGCCGCACGCGCGCCCTGCCGCTGCGCCCGGATCGATGCGAGCTCGGGCCGCGAGGCGAGGCCAACCTCGAGGACTCGGTCGACCGATGGAATGGCGTCCGGAATCGCCAGTGAATCCGTTGGAATCACCGCCTCGCCAAGGCGTCCGATCAGTCGCGCAAGCGCGGAGCCGGTGGTCTGCACGTCGAGTGCGTTGGCGAGCAGATCGTTCGAGGACTGCGCGAGAGTGACGGTCGCTCTGATGACGTCGAGCTTGGCTGCGGTTCCGGCGTTGAAGCGTGCCTGCGTCTTCGAGAGGAAATCTTTCGCGAGCGTCTCCGACTCGGTGAGATCGGCGCGATGCTTCAGCGCGACGAGCAGCGAGTCATAGGCCTCCGCAGTCTGCGCCGCGATCAGCTGCCTCTGCAGCGCGTAAGAATATTCCGACGACGCGACATCCGCCTGCGCGACCTTTCCCTGAAGACGCAGCTTGTTTGGAAACGGGATGAGCATGTCGATGCCGACGTTCTTCTGGCCGTTCGCCCCGGACTGAAAGAGTCGCCGCTGCTGATCCAGCGACGCAGTCACCGCGGGATCGGGAATCGAGACCGCCTCTACCTTTCGCGCGCGCGCCTCGCCAATGAGCGCGCGTGCGATCTCCAGCTGCGGATTGTGCGCGAGCGCTTCGGCGACCGCCTCTCTACGCGAAAGGCGTACGGAGTCGCCGGCGACGCCGGCAACGATGCGCGCTGATGTATCGGCGCGAGATGGATTTGGAACCTGGGCGGCGACCGCGCTGGCTGAAAAAGCCAGAGCAGCGAACGACCTGATGACTTGCATGAGCTTCCCTTTGAATTTTGACTAAACCGGCGGACAATCGGGCTTAGAGAATTCCGGGAGGCGCTCGAGAAGGGTTGGAGAGTAGGAGGAGGGCGCCGGCATCTTCAAACACCTGCGTGGCGGGTCTTTCAATCGTCGGGGCAATGACCACTCGTTCGACGACTATCTGGGGGACCGCCTGCAGGGACAACGCGGCGCACGCGACGCACGTCGCCTCGTTGTGGGAATAGTGGAGATCTATCCCGCTTCGCTCAGTATGGGAGATTGCGCTGCTCTCATCTTTCGCGAGGGTTACCGACGTGCTCAACAGGGCGGCCTGGCCAAGAATGCCAAGGGCCACCGCGGCGAGACGCAGCCAGCGGCGAGCGGAAGACGAGAGTCGGAGTGAATTCCCCATCGACGTTTAAAGTACTACGCTCTGTCCGAAAGGCAAAAAGATTGCGGTCTCAGGACTAACGGCCATTGCGGATCAGCGATTAATCGAGGACGGAGGATGCGGGGGCGGAACGCCTCTCTCCGCAGTTCTCACTTAATCGCCGATCCTCGATGGTAGTTAGTCCTGAGGCCGCAGAGTCCGCAATCCGCGATCGCAGGTGAAGGTCACCGGAATTGACCCACTACGCCAAAAGCGCAGGGTAGCACTGGAGTGGGCCTTAGGGCATTTTTCCACGTTCAATGAAACGTGAAGATGCCCTCGACTACCACGCCTCCGGCCGTCCCGGAAAGATCGCGGTGGTCCCGACAAAGCCCCTCAATAACCAGCGCGATCTAGCGCTCGCTTATTCCCCCGGTGTCGCAGTCCCATGCCTGGAGATCGCGGCCAGGGCGAACGACGTCTACAAGTACACCGTCAAGGGCAATCTGGTCGCCGTCGTGACCAACGGCACCGCGGTACTCGGCCTCGGCAACATCGGGCCGCTTGCCGCCAAGCCGGTCATGGAGGGGAAGGCGAATCTGTTCAAGCAGTTCGCTGACCTCGACGTCTTCGATCTCGAGGTGGGATCCGAGAATCCAGATGACGTCATCAGGTTCTGCCAGCTCCTGGAGCCGACCGTCGGTGGAATCAATCTCGAAGACATCCGCGCTCCCGACTGCTTCTATATAGAGGAGACTCTGCGGAAGACGATGAAGATTCCCGTCTTCCACGACGATCAGCACGGAACCGCGATCATCTCCGGCGCTGCGCTGTTGAACGCGCTCGAGATCGTCGGCAAGAAAATCGAAAAGGTCCGCGTCGTCTTTTCCGGAGCAGGCGCTGCCGCGATATCCACCGCCGAGCATTACGTGAGACTCGGCGTGCCGCGTGAGAACATTCTTCTCACCGATCGCCAGGGTGTCGTCTACGAAGGACGGCCGGGCGAGCTCGATCCGTACAAGGCAAAGTTTGCCAACAAGACGAAAGCCCGGAGCATCGCCGACGCCCTCGTAGGAGCCGATGTGTTCGTCGGCTTGTCCGTCGCCGGCGCGATCACGGGCGAGATGGTCGCCAAAATGGCAAAGAAGCCGATCGTCTTCGCCCTTGCCAACCCCGAGCCCGAGATCCTGCCCGACCAGGTGCGCGCCGTTCGGAACGACGCGATCATCGCCACCGGGCGCAGTGATTTTGCGAACCAGGTAAACAACGTCCTCGGCTTCCCATTCATCTTTCGCGGCGCGCTCGACGCGCGGGCGACCGAAGTGAATGAGGAAATGAAGATGGCGGCGACGCGGGCTCTTGCCGCTCTTGCCAAAGAAGACGTGCCGGAAAGCGTGTCGCGCCTTTACGGGCTCCGGTCGGTCAAGTTCGGCGCCGACTATCTGATTCCCTTCCCCTTCGATCCGCGCGTGCTGCTCTGGGTCGCGCCCGCTGTTGCGTGGGCCGCCGTCGCAAGCGGCGTCGCAAAGGAGATGATTGACCTCGAGAACTATCGCGAGCAGCTCGAGGAGCGACTCGGGCGCGCGCGCGGAATAATGCGGGGCATCATCAATCGCGCGGTGCGAGACCCCAAGCGGATCGTGCTGCCGGAGGGCGAGGACCCCAAGATCATCCGCGCCGCCCGCATGATCGCCGACGAGGGCATCGCCTTTCCAATCCTTCTCGGGCAGCGCGACGCCGTTACGCGCGTGGCCGAGGAGATCCACGTTTCCCTGCGCGATCTCGTCATCGAGGATCCCGCGAAGTCGGACAAGCGCGACAAATACGCCGACTATCTCTGGAAGCGACGGCAGCGAAAGGGACTCAGCCACGGCGAAGCGCACCAGCTGCTCTTCAACGGAAACTATTTCGGCTCCGTGATGGTCGCCTGTGGCGATGCGGACGCGCTCCTTTCCGGCGTTGGGATGCACTACCCTGAAACGATCCGCCCCGCGCTACAGGTGATCGGGCCGCACCCAAAGGCCGAGATCGTGAGCGGCCTCTACATGCTTGTGTTCGAGAAGCACGTTATCTTCTGTGGAGACACGACGGTGAACATCGATCCCACCGCCGAGCAGCTCGCACAGATCGCCTACTCGGCCGGACGGATCGTCCGCACCTTCGGCATCACGCCGAAGATCGCGATGCTCTCCTTCTCGAACTTCGGCTCGGTGCGTCACCCGGAAGCCGAGAAGGTGGCGAAAGCCGTAGCAATTCTGAGAAAGAGGGACCCCGCCCTCATCGTGGACGGCGAGATGCAAGCCGACACCGCGATGGACGAAAACATTCTTCGCTCGGGCTATCCCTTCAGCGTGCTGAAGGAGCGGGCGAACGTACTGATATTTCCCAACCTCAGCGCGGGAAACATCGCGTACAAGCTCCTTCATCATCTTGGCGGAGCGACGAAGATCGGGCCGTTCCTTGTCGGTATGAATCTTCCCGTGCACGTACTCGAGCAGGGGGCCGACGTTCAGGACATCGTGAACATGGCCGCTGTGGCAGTGATGGATGCGCAGCAGCGGATCAATGAGAGGGATGGGAAGTAATGGCAACCGAGATACGGCCGCGTCGCGCTTCGGAATCGCGCGACGCCGGAAGCGGATTGAGCAAGCAGGGCCTGTCGCCGCGCGGCGACGTGCACTGGAATTTGATTGCGCCGGAGCTTTTTAAGGCCGCCGCTCGTCGGGACGAAGGCGAATTTGCGGACATGGGACCCTTCGTAGGCGTTACGACTCCCCACACCGGCCGCTCGCCCAACGACAAGTTTGTCGTGAAGGAGCCCTCATCCGAAAAGGATGTCGACTGGGGCAAGGTCAATCAGCCGATGTCGCCCGAGCAATACCAGCTGCTGGCGAAGGAAGTCCGCACATATCTCAACGGCGCGGCCGAGCTATTCGTCGAGGACCTGTACTGCGGCGCCGACGCGGCTTACCGTCTCTCCGTTCGGTACGTGTCGCCGAATGCGTGGCATATGGCGTTCGCGCGGAACATGTTCATCCGCCCCGAGCAGAGCGATCTCGCGACCTTCGATCCGAATTTCACGGTCCTCCACGCTCCCGAGTTTCAGGCCGATCCCGCCCGCCATGGAACACGGAGCTCGACTTTCATCGTGCTCAATCTCGGAGAGCGGACGATTCTGATCGGTGGAACGCGCTACGCGGGCGAGCTTAAGAAATCGATGTTCACCGTCATGAACTACCTGCTGCCGAAGCAGGGCGTGCTCTCGATGCACTGCTCCGCGAACATCGGGAAGGATGGCGACGCCGCCCTCTTCTTCGGGCTGTCGGGCACCGGCAAAACCACTCTTTCGGCGGATCCGAAGCGCGGCCTCATCGGAGACGACGAGCACGGCTGGTCCGACGCGGGAATCTTCAACTTCGAGGGCGGCTGCTACGCGAAGGTCATCAACCTCTCGCCCGAGAGCGAGCCCGACATCTACCAGACGACGCAGATGTTCGGAACCGTGCTCGAGAACGTCGTTCTCGATCCGGTGACAAAGAAGGTGAAGTTCGACGACCAGTCGATCACCGAGAATACGCGCGCGTCATACCCGCTCAGCTACATTCGCAATCACGTCGAGGGCGGCCGCGGCGGACACCCACGGAATGTTGTATTCCTCACCGCCGATGCGTTCGGTGTGCTTCCGCCGATAGCAAAGCTCAGCGCCGAGCAGGCGATGTACTATTTCCTCTCCGGCTACACCGCAAAGGTCGCGGGGACGGAGCGTGGAGTCCTCGAGCCGCAACCTACGTTCAGCGCGTGCTTCGGCGCGGCGTTTCTCGTTTGGCACCCGACAAAGTACGCGAAGATGCTCGGCAAGCTGCTCCACGAGCACGACTCAGACGTGTGGCTGATCAACACTGGCTGGAGCGGCGGACCGTACGGCATAGGCAAGCGAATGAAGCTATCCCACACGCGGGCAATGGTGCGCGCGGCGCTGGCCGGTGAGCTGAAGAAGGTGAAGACCGAGACCAACCCGATTTTCGGCCTGTCGGTTCCTGTCGAGATCGAGGGAGTGCCGAGCAAGGTGCTGAATCCGCGCTCGACCTGGGCAGATGCGGCAGCGTACGACGCGCAGGCGAAGAAGCTGGCCGGGATGTTCCGCCAGAACTTCGACAAGTTCGGCAGCGTCGATGCGGCCATCAAGAACGCCGGACCGAAGGGATAACGCCCGCCAACCGTAGGGCCGTGCGCTTCGAGATCCTGCGCGACCCGGTCTGGAACAACATCCGGGTCGATGAGCCGACGCTTCAGCTCGTCGACACCGAAGTCTTTCAACGACTCAGGTACGTCCGCCAGCTTGGATGGACGTACCTCGTGTATCCCGGCGCCACTCACTCGCGCTTCGAGCACGCGCTCGGCACGCACCACCTCTCCCGGCGCACGTTGGCGCTCCTTTGCGAGGCGGAGGACGCCACCTCGATCGACGAGGAGGAGCAGGCGATTGTCCGGTCGGCCGCCCTCCTTCACGATGTCGGCCATTATCCCTTCTCGCACGCGTTGGAGGAGATTGGCGCGCTCCACCACGAGGACGTCGCGCGACCCCTGATAACCGAAGGCCCGGTTGCGTCGCTCCTCAGCTCGTGGCTCGGCGCCGATGCGCCGACCAAGGTGTTCGATCTCATTCGCGGTGAAAGCAAAGGCGCCTTGCAGGGACTCATCTCCGGCTCGCTCGACCTCGACAAGATCGAATACCTGAAGCGGGACGCCTTCATGTGCGGCGTTCCTTACGGGGAGATCGACGTCGATCGCCTCACCAACTCGCTCGTACTGGTCGAAGATCCGGCGACGGGGCGCAAAGCCATCGGCGTGCGCGAGAAGGCGCTGTCAGCGCTCGAATCGCTGTTGTTCGCGAAGTATCAGATGTACCGCAACGTGTATTGGCACCACGCGGTCCGCAGCGCGACGGCGATGTACAAGCGTCTGGTCGAAGATGCGGTTCACGCCGGAGTAATCGATGGCCAGTCGCTGGCGCACTACACGGACGAAGGGCTGATGCACCGGCTCGAGAACGCGTGGCCCACACCGCTGCTCGTCGCGCTGAAGGAGCGGAGGTTGTACAAGAGAGCCGCCGAGTGGCCCGCCGCCGAGCTCGATGACGACGCGATAGAGTGGATCGCGTCGGATCGGAAGCGGGTTCTCGAGACAGAGGACGCGCTCGCAAAGGAGCACGGACTGGGGCCGGGCGAGCTCCTTCTCGACTATCCCGCGAAGACCCAGATGCTCGGCCTCGACATTCCGGTTCTTCGCCGCAACGGGACGGTCGAGCGCTTGACGGGCGAAGGATGGATCGGAACGATCAATCTTCCGTCGCTGTCCGAGGAGCTCTATAAGAGCGCGCGGTGGCTCCGCGTCTTCACCGCCAAGCGAACAACGCTGGATCCGCGCAAGCTGCTGCACTCTCTGGAACGTTCGCCCTGACACGCGATATAACATGCATGCGGCTTCCCGGTTCCTTACTGCTCGCATCCTGCCTGCTGGTGGGATGCGTGGTGCCTCCTCCTCCGAGTCAGCCACCGGTTGCGTCTTCATCTTCAGCGTTGAGACCGGGCGGCGCCGCCGAGTCGCGCATCTTCGATCTCATAAACGCTGAGCGCCAGCACCAGGGGTTGGCCGCCCTGACCTACAATCCGCGGCTCGATCGAATGGCGAAGATTCAGGCGCAGAACATGGCGCGCTTTCAGAAAATGGCGCACGTGCTGCCTGAGGCCGAGCTGCCGACGCTGGTCAGCCGGGCACAATACGTCGGGTACCCGTTTGGCCGAATCGCCGAAAACGTCGCGCTTGGATACCCGAGCGCGGAGACGGTCGTCCAGGGTTGGATGGCGTCAAAGGGGCATCGGACGAACATCCTGAACCCCGATGTTGGCGAGACCGGGATCGCGATTGCGAGGTCGTCCGCGGGAGGCCTCTACTACTGCCAGGTTTTTGGGCGCCAGCTACAGTCGTTGTGACCGTCCTGGTGCACACAACCCCGTAGAAATTACCCCTTTCCACAGCGTAACTCCTGTAGTGTCAACGGGTTAGGCAGCTTTTGCGGATGAGGTCGGAAATTGTGACTTTTGGGCGCTTTAAACCGTCCTCCGGACATGAGCCGCCTTACTCTCGCAGCTTCGATCCTGCTCGCAATCCCGAGCTCATCTTTCGCGCAGCAGACGCCCGCTTTTATGGCCTCGAACGACACGGGTCCGGTCTCGGACGCGATCTTCGAGGGCAAGGACGCTGCTACGATCACTGCCGGACTCAATCCTCTCGCCAAGAGCACCCTCGCAAAGGGTGAGCGCGAGGTCAGAATCTGGTACTCGAGCTTTGGGAACCCACAGTATCTGGTCATCATTCGCCAGAACGGCGCTGCGACCACTGGCCGCATGCTTCTCTGGTGGGACCAGTACTATGAGACGACGCCGACCTCGGCCGATACGCGCGTCGACAATTTCGTACGTAGAAATTTCGATTGCGGCGCGATCTCGAAGCGCGATTCGCACTTTGGCGAGGACCGCTGGATTAGCTCAGTGTGCGAAGCCAATCTGAAGGGCACCCCGGACTGGAAGGCTTTTCTGTCCGAGGTAGAGGCGCACGCCCTGCCGCAGACCACCGCCACCACGGATTCCGTGGACCAGGGTGAAGATCAGAACTGGGGTATTACAGTCGAGCGCAGGTCGGGCGTGAACTATGGTGTGTCGTACTATCACACCGCCCTCACCTTTGGCGCTCCGGAGCCAGGTCGCGGTCCGAAGCTCCAGGACATGGTCAACGCGCTTGCCTTGACGGTGAGACGCGAGCCAACGGTCGCGCAGCACTAGCTGTCGTCCGC
>Ga0070681_10003295_pt1 | contig 15074 bp, 18 predicted proteins | sample KBSC83BmetaG_FD_65650 | JGI IMG/M metagenome (GOLD analysis project Ga0070681, IMG submission 65650) | Corn rhizosphere microbial communities from Kellogg Biological Station, Michigan, USA - KBS C8-3B metaG | ecosystem: Host-associated > Plants > Roots > Rhizosphere | place: USA: Michigan...
TACGCGCCGCCGCCCTTGGCGAAGATGTCGAAGCGATCGCCGATCGGCACGCCGGCGGTGAAGGTGATGTTCGCCGCGAAGGCCTTGGTGCGGCCGCCCGACTGGTCCACCTTGCCGAAGTCGTTGTAGCCGAACTCCATGCCGAAATAGCGGTTGAACTTCCCGCCCGCGTAGAGCTTCCACGCCGTGTCGCGGTTGTCGCACGTGAAGTTGCCCGCGCAATCGCTGTGGATCTTCGACTGGCCGACGCCCACGCCGAGGATGTTCCAGAAGTCGCCCTGCCAGGGGGCCGAGTAGGTGCCCGTCTGGGCGAAGGCGGTGGAGGCGGAAGCCGCGAGGCCGAGGGCCGCGAGGCCGGTCATCAATTTCATCTTCATTACTTGATCTCCTTGGGTTTTCGGAGGGCGCGCGCCGGTCGCGCCACGCGCCCCCGCAGACGAAAGACCCGCCAAGCGGAACGACGGTTCCCGGCGGGCTTACCGGCCGAGCAGCTCGCCCACCGGCTTCCAGTCCTCGTTATGGTCGCAAATCGCCTTGACGATCGCGAGGATGGGGATGCCCAGGAGGAGCCCCCACAACCCCCAGATCCACCCGAAGAAGAGCAGGCCCACGAAGGAGGCGGTGGCGTTCATGCTCATCTGCCGGCTCGCGAACCAGGTCGCGAAGAGCGTGCCCACGATGGTCGCCACCACCACCGAGGAGCCGGCCACCATCACCGCGCGCCAGTCGCCGAACTGCACCAGGCCCACCACGAGGCTGCCCGCGGCGATGAGCGCGGGCCCGAAGTAGGGGATGGTGTGCAGGATCGCCGCGATGAATCCCCACAGGCCCGCGTAGGGCAGACCGAAGAGCGCGAACACCGCCCACGTGCCCAGGCCCACCAGCGTGTTGGCCACCAGCATCACCACGAGGTAGCGGCGGATCTGCGCGTCGATCTCGTCGATCACCTTCACCGTGAACTTGCGCTGCGCGAGGCGCTCGCCGGAGATGGTGACCAGCTTCTTCTTGAAGAGGTCGCCCGAGGCGAGCATGAAGAAGACCAGGAAGAGCACCACGGACAGCTGCGTCAAGGCGATGGTGACCCCCTTCCATCCCACCCACAGCAGCTGCCAGATCGACACCTGCGCGGGCGAATCCGCGGAGGGCGCGGCGGGCTTCGGGGCGGTGCCGGGCGCCACGGGCTTGCCGGTCTGCGCGACGCTCTCGATGTCGGCGGCGGCCTTCTTCACCTCGGTGAACTGGTCGGCGGGCTTGCGCGCCACGCGCTGCACGGTGCGCGAGATGCTCTTCACCGCGTCGGGCACCTTCTCCCAGATGAGCTGCGCGTCGTCGGCCCACGACCACGCGGCCAGGCCGAGCAGCCCCATCAGCCCCACGACGATGATGGCCGCGGAGATCGCCCGCACGCGCACGACGCGCGTGAGCTGGTCCACCAGCGGGGTGAGCGCATAGGAGATCAGCAGGGCCACGAAGAGCGGGATGAAGAACGGCGCCCCGTAATTGAGGAGCAGGATCACGGCGATCACCGCGATCACGGTGGCGGGCCAATTGCGCATTGTTGTCTCCTTGTAGCGCGGGTTCCCGGCCTCTGCCGGGGCGTTTCCCTGGGTTATAATCGCGATCTTCGCGTGGGGTGGTAGCTCAGCTGGGAGAGCGTCGCGTTCGCAATGCGAAGGTCGAGGGTTCGATCCCCTTCCACTCCACCAATTCCCTTCCCCCGGTAACGACTCGCCTCGCGGCACGAATGTTGCGGGTAGGTTCGCGGCTGCGCACCGCGCGGCAACTTCCTACTCAAAGCATCGGAGCCGAGACCATGAGCGACCGCAAACCCGATTCGCAACAGCAGAACCAGCAAGGGCAACCGGGCCAGCAGAACCAGCCGGGCCAGCAAAACCAGCAAGGGCAGAACCAGCAGGGGCAGCGCCAGCCGGGCCAGCAGCAGCAGGGCCAGCAGGGGCAGCGCCAAGGCGGCCAACAGCAGCAGGAGCAGCCGGGGCAGCAGCGCCAGCAGGGCCAGCAAGGCCAGCAAGGCAAGCCCAAGGACGACGAGGAATCCAGCGAGCGCTAGGGGTCGGCAGCGGCCGCTCGCGGCCGTGGACGATGCGAAAGGGGCGCGCCATCGCGCCCCTTTCCTTGCCGGAAGCAATTGCCGCGCGGAGGAAATTCCTACATGCCCAGCGCAGGAACCAGCAAAGGAAGGCGGCCCGCGCCGGCCGGCGGCCTGCGTTATTCGAGCGACGGCGAGGCGGGCATCCGGCGCGTGGCGGCCGCGAAGGGCTTCGCCTACCAGGACCGCGAGGGGCGCCGCGTGGCCGACCCCGAGGCGCTCGACCGCATCCGCATGCTCGCCATCCCGCCCGCGTGGACCGACGTGTGGATCTGCGCCGACGAGCGCGGGCACCTGCAGGCCACGGGCCGCGACGCGCGCGGCCGCAAGCAGTATCGCTACCACGCGCGCTGGCGCGAGCAGCGCGACGCGGACAAGTTCGACCGCCTCGCCGAGTTCGCGCGCGCGCTGCCTGCCATCCGCCGGCGAACCGCCGCGGATCTCGCGCTCCCGGGATTGCCGCGCCGCAAGGTGCTCGCCGCGATCGTGCGCCTGCTCGAGCGCACCTGCATCCGCATCGGCAACGAGCGCTACGCCGAGGAGAACGATTCGTTCGGGCTCACCACGATGCGCAACCGCCACGTGAAGGTGACGGGCGACCGCATCGAGTTCCAGTTCCGCGGCAAGAGCGGGAAGTTCCACCGCGTGGGCTGCGAGGATCCGCGCCTCGCGCGCGTCGTGCGCCGCTGCCGCGAGCTGCCGGGGCAGGAGCTCTTCGTGTACCTGGACGACGCGGGCGAGCCGCAGGCGATCGGATCGTCGGACGTGAACGGGTACCTGCAGGAAATCGCGGGGCGCGAGTTCACGTCGAAGGATTTCCGCACCTGGGCGGGCAGCGTGTTCGTGGCGGCGGTGCTCGCGGCGGGCGAGGCGCCGGTGCGCCTCACCGACATGGCGGCGGCGGTGCGCGAAGCCGCGCGGCTCCTCGGCAATACGCCGGCGGTGTGCCGCAAGAGCTACGTGCATCCGCGCGTCCTCGACCCCGCGACGTGGCGGCGCGCCGCGGCGCGCCCGGCACGCAGGCCGCGCGGGCTGCGCGCGGAGGAGGCGGCGCTCTCGGCGATCCTCCGCCGGCGCGCGCTCACGGCGCCGAGCAGAACGCCACGCCCTCGTCGATCCAGCTCGACGCCATCGCCGCGCGCTGCTGCGGGTCGACCGTGAAGCGGTGGTTCGAGTCGTCCTGCGCGGCGCGGTTGTTGTACGCGCGCCAGACCGGCGAGGTGCCCGACGGGCACTGGCCGTTCACGGGCATCAACGCGTAGAACGCGATGCCCTCGTAGCCCCAGCCGAGGAAGCGCTGGCCCTTCGCGGCCGCGTCGGCGCGCTGCTGCTGCTCGAGCGCCTTGAGCGACGAGCATTCCGACGCGTCCCCGGTGTAGAAGTGCGAGTTCGGTCCCGCCGCGTAGAAGCGGCACACGGGTTTCGCATTGGCCGGCGCGTCCTCGCGCGCGAGCCAGGCGTTGAAGCCCTGCGCGGTGCGCTTCCAGTTGCCCTGGCCGCCGGCGTCGAGGAGGTCGATCTCGACCGGGCTCGCGCTCACGAAGTAGTGGTCGAGGTCCTCCTGGTAGTACTCGACGACGGCGGAGCTGCGATCCACCGCGAAGTCGCGCGCGAAATATTGCGCCGACGCGCCGCCCGTGTCGGGCGCGGCCCACCCTTCGACGTGATAGCCGCCGGGGGCGAGGCGCCCCACCTTCACGGACGCGAAGGTAGTCATGCCGGGAGGGCCGTCGGTCGCGCCGGGGGCGGTCGCGTGATACTGGAAATCGACGCGGATCGAGTTGCCGGTCACCGTGGCGCGCAGCGTGCGCGGGTCGAAGTACGCGGCGCTGCGCACCAGGATCTGTACCGTGTCGTTGGCGCGCGGCGCGGAGGGCACCGGGTACACGCCGTAGCCGGACGGCGGCACCACGGGCAGGCTCGCCTGGGCGGTCTGCGGCGCGGCGTGCGGATCGTCGATGTCGATCAGGTGCGCGGTCACCGTGTAGTTGCCCGGCGGCAGCTCGCCCAGGTCGACCTGCGGATAGCCGAAGTCGGCCGGGAACGGACCGAAGCCGTCGTTGATGTACTCGTACTCGATGGTGAAGCTGGAGCCGCTGCGCACGTAGCGCGTGGCGCGCACATACAGCGGGAACGGCATGTCCTTCAGGTCCACGTTCACCTTCTGCCCGTACACCGGCACTGTCGGCGACGCGGACACGGTGGCGGCCGAAGCGGCGAGCGGCGCCGCGAGGAGCGCCGCGGCGAGCGCGGCAAGGCCCGCGGAGAGGATCCTCATCGGCGCGGCTCCGCGCGATATCCGGAGTCCGCGCGCGCTTCCTCGACCTCGCGCCGGTTCTGCTCGCGCGCCTCGCGCTCGCAGCGGGCGCGCTCGTCGCGCGCCTCGTGGCGGCATTCCTTGAGCGCGTCGGCGAGCGCGTTGCGCGCTTCCTTCATCTCGTTCTCGTAGCGCTGCCTCGGCGTCGTGATCGGCTCGTACCAGCGCGCCGGATCCCCGCGCTCGGCATCGCGGCCCACGTGCTCTTCGGCGCCGGCGGGCAGGGCGATGGCGGCAAGGGCGGCAGCGGCGATGAGGGCGATGCGTTTCATGGGTTCCTCCACGGGAAGCGACCGCTCGCGCGATCCGATGGAGCCACGATAGGCAAGCCGCAGCGACGCGGTAATGAGAGAACGCCGCGCCATGCGGTCGGCACCCGCCTGCGGCGCGTCGGTAAATTCTTACGCCGGCCACTGCGTTATAGGGACACCGGTTGGCGCATCCCGCTGGCATACCGGGGCCCGGACCCGGTTCAGCATCGGTTCCACGAAAAGGCTTGCGCCGGTTGGCGCAGGCGCAGTCCGGGGGACAAAGAGGAAATGAAGCTCGTGATCGCCGCGCTGGTCCTGGGAATCCTGGCAATCCTCCCGCGCCTGGCTGCGTGCGCGGAGAAGGCGGCCGAGAAGTCCCTGCGCCTGAGCTCCCGCGAAGCGATCGAGCCGGCGATCTCCGCCTCGATTCCGCCCCCCACCAACGTGCACGCGCCCTTCCAGCCCGATGCGGACATGGAGCCCGTCGTCGATCTGCTGCCTCACCCGGAAGCGCGGCGGGGCAGTCCCTCGTCCTGCGCCGGCGAACGCGATTTCTGCTACGACCCTACCAACGGACACATCGTCTACAAACCGGCGCGCGAGCTGATGCCGGACATCCCGGGACTAAAACGTGAAAACATTTCCGTCAAACGCGACCGTGTCGTCTTCCGCTACTCCTTTTAATAGGGGCGGTGTAGGATTTGTCCTACAAGCGAATCCGATGTTACCGACGCCCCCCCGGTCCGGGTGGCGTGATGTAATGCATCCCATGAACCCCCGTGTAGGAACACAAGCCATGATCCGTCTGCTGATCGTCGATGACCACGATGTCGTCCGCATGGGTCTGAAGCAGGTGTTCTCGGGCCGGGTCGACATGGAAGTGGCCGGAGAGGCCCGCACCGGCGAGGAAGCCATCGCGCAGGTCCGTTCGACCCCGTACGACGTAGCGCTCGTGGACCTGTCGCTGTCCGACATGTCGGGCGTGGACGTCCTCAACCGCAGCAAGGCGATCCGTCCCGAGATGGCGGTGCTCATCGTGAGCGGCTATCCCGAGGACCAGTACGCCATCAACCTGCTCAAGGCGGGCGCTTCCGGCTTCGTCGCCAAGGACGCGCCCAGCGAGAACCTGGTCTCGGCGGTGGTCGCCGCGGCGCAGGGCAGGCGCTACGTGAGTCCGCGCATCGCGGACAAGCTGGCACAGGGACTGGCCGGTCCGGCGGCCGACCAGCCCTCGCACACCCAGCTTTCGGAACGGGAGTTCCAGATCTTCTGCAAGCTCGCGGGTGGCCAGAGCGTGTCGGAGATCGCGAAGGAGCTCTTCCTCAGCGTGAAGACGGTGAGCACGTACCGCTCGCGCATCCTCGAAAAAATGAACTTCAAGTCCAACGCCGACATCACCTACTATGCGGTGAAGAACCAGCTCATCGCGTGAAGTGAACCTGCCGGAGATGGACATGGCAACAAGCACCGGACGGCACACGCCCGTCCACCTGCACACCCCCACGCCCCAGGACAACGGTGCGGTGCCGGAGCGCAGGCTGCATTCCGGCGAGCTGGATCCCCGCGCGCGAGGCGAAGAGCTCATGAACGCGCTCGTCGTGGAAGATTCCCCCCAGATCGCCGAACGGCTCGTGGAGCTGGTGTCGGTGCCGAACCGCGTCGAGGTCGTCGCGACCGCGGCCACCGAGGACGAGGCGCTCGCCGCCTGCGACCGCTACACCATCAGCCTCGCGATCGTGGACCTGCAATTGGCCCAGGGCACCGGGTTCGGCGTGATCCGCAGGCTGCGCGCGGCCACGGGCGCCAATCCCGCGTGCATCGTCGTGCTCACCAACCACGCGGTGCCGGCGCTGAAGGTGGCCGCGTTCGAGGCGGGCGCCGACTACTTCCTGGACAAGAGCAAGGACTTCGCGACCATCCCGCGCCTCATCGGCGAGCTGCTCTCCGGTCGGGAGAACTAGCGCTTCATCCGCCGATGAACGCCGGTGAACGCGGCAAAGCGTAGCGGCTTGGCGGCAGGGTAGCGGGGCAGCCCATCGTTCGTGCCGAAAGTCGCGTCGCCCCGGAAGCATTCTCCAGGGCCTTCACGGCGTTCACCGGCGTTTATCGGCGGATTCAAGGCCCTTTGTAGCGCTTTCGAGGGGGATGAACACCTCGAGGCGCGTCCCGCCTCCCGCGATCCCGAGCACCTTCAGCGTGCCGCCCAGCGTGTGCATGCGATGGCTCATGCCCGCGATGCCGTGCGAGCGCTGCGCGGAGACCATGTCGGCGATGCCGACGCCGTCGTCGGAGACCGTGATGCGCAGCCCCGCGGCCGCGCGCTCCACGGTGAGGTCGAGGTGCGTCGCGCGCGCGTGCTTCACGACGTTGGTGACGGCTTCCTGCACGAGGCGGAAGCAGGCGATCTCGAGATCGGGGGGCAGGCGCTCCAGCCCGCGATCGACGGCGAGGTGCGGCTCGATGCCGGCCTTGCGCGATTCCTCGTCCACGTACCATTCGAGGGCCGCGGCGAGGCCCAGGTGGTCCAGCAGCGACGGGCGCAGGTTCTCGATCACGCGCCGCTTGAGGTCGATGGCCTGGTCGACCAGCGCGTCCAGGCGCGCGAAGCGCTCCGCGTAGCGCGGCTCGTCGCCCACGCGCGAGCGCAGGAGTGCCAGGTCCATCTTCAGCGAAGTGAGGATGCCGCCCAGCTCGTCGTGCAGCTCGCGGGCGAGGGTGGCCTTCTCGCGCTCGCCGTTGCGCTGGAGGAACGACGAAAGCGAGGACAACTCGCCGATCCGCTCGGCGAGATCATCCCCGCGTTCATCGACGCGCGTGCCGGAAGTGGCCATGGATCATTCATGTTAACCCACGGCACACCCCCGGTCGCGGCCGTTGCCTAGTCGCGATACAGCCTGCCACCGTCCACGCGCACGCGGTCGCCCACGTGCAGGTCGCCGAGATCGTCGCGGTCGAACGTCTCCTCGCGGCCGTCGCGGTAGCGGACGGTCACGCGATAGGAGTCGTTGCCGCCGTGGCGCTTCTCGACCTCGTTGCCGACCACGGCGCCGCCCACCGCGCCGGCCACGGTCGCGGCGGTGTTGCCGCGCCCGCTGCCGATCTGGTGGCCGAGCACGCCGCCGGCGATGCCGCCCAGCAGCGCGCCGCCGCCGGAGGCGCGGTGCGAGTTCTGCACGACGTCGATGTTCACCACGCGCGCCGAGTCGCCGTGCTCCGCCACCGGCTGGTAGTAGCCGGAGTTGGAGGCATGGCGCGGCTCGTCGTAGGGCGCCGCCGCGCAGGCGGCGGTAGCAGCCGCCAGCACCGCGGCGCCGAAGAGGGTCTTGACCATGGTCGAGGCCCCCTTACACGCCGCGCCGGAACACGCCCATCAGGAGCGAGACGACGAAGGCGACGAGGAAGATGAAGAACAGGATCTTGGCGATCGAGGCGGCGCCGGCGGCGATGCCGCCGAAGCCGAGGACCGCCGCGATCAGCGCGACGATGAAGAAAACTGCAGCCCAGTAAAGCATGGTGGATCTCCTTCGCGTTTAGAGGTCAATGTGGGGTCTTGTTCACTGGTTGGTCACTTCGGTCTTCAAACGGCGTCCCTCCTGCGAGCGGAGCGCCGGCGATACGCACGCACAGCAAAAGCCACCGCGGCCGATCCCGCCTTGAGCAGCATCGGGCGGCTCACCACCTTCGCGGCGTAGCCCAGGGCCACGCGCGCGGGATTCACCTCGATCCGCCCGAGCCGCCGCGCGATGGTGGCGCGCTGCAGCTCGGCGGACAGGAGCACCAGCTCGCGGCGCCGGTGCAGGATGTCGATCTCAGTCATCACCCGCTCCCTGCAGCCCGCCCTGCAGGGCCCGCTCGTCGCCCTTCAGCACCGCGATCGTGTCCTCGAGGATCGGATGGCGCTTGCGCGACGCGTGATAGATGTATGCCGCCCCGCCGCCACCGGCGGCGAGAAAGACCGCCGCGCACACGCCCAGGATCAGCGGGCGGTTCTCCGCGCCGGCCCAGAGGACCAGCGCGAAGATCGCGAGCAGCAGTCCGAAGCTGAGGAGATAGAGCGCGGCCACGGCGATCACGACGTAGCGCACCAGCCAGGCCTTCTCCTCGGCGAGCTCGATGGCGAGCAGCTCCAGGCGCGTTCGCACGGCGCGGATCCCGGTCGACGCGAGTCCCCTCACGTCGCCCACGATTCCGGTCGCTTCGCGGATCACGCCCATGGCCGTCAGCGGCGCGCGATGAGGAAGCCCACCAGCGCGCCGATGCCGGCGCTGATGCCGACGGCGCGCCACGGGTTCGCGCGCACGTACTCGTCGGTGGTGTTCATGGCGACCTTCGCGCCGTCGGTGACGGTCGCCTGCAGCTCGGCGAGCGTCTGGCGCGCGGCGTCGATCTGCGCCTGCACCTTGCCGCGCATCTCGGTGAGCTTGCCCTCGCCCTCGTTCTGGACCGTCTTCAGCAGGTCCTGCGCGTCGGAAACGACGTTCTGGATGTCGCGGGCGACGGGATTCGTGGTGGTGCCGCGCATGGTGCTCATGGTGTGTTCTCCTTTGTGATCTAGCTGTTCGGTGTCTGGATGTCGTTGTCGACCTGCTCGACCCCGGGGACCGACCTGGCGATCCGCGCGGCGCGGTCCGATTGCTCGCGGCTGGCGCTGCCGGACAGCCGGACCGTGCCCCGGGTCGCCGCCACGCGCACGTCCATCGCCGCGGTGGCCGGATCGTCGATGAGACGCGCCTTCACCTTGGTGACGAGCGCCGCGTCGCCGGTCGTGGCCGTGCCGGTGTGCCACTCGTCCTTCAGGTGCGAGCAGCCGGTGGCGGCGAGCGCGCAGACGAGCGCGGCGACGAGCCTGCGATGCGTTTTCATTGCTTCCGGTCCCCTCGGGCGATTTCGGGCGGGGCCCGCGCGCCGGGGGCACGCGTTCCCACAGCGTCAGATTAGGCAGGCGGCCGCGATGGCTCTGTCGGAACGGCGCGCGGCGCACGACAAGGCAACGCCTATTCGCACGTGGGACTCATCCGACAGGCCCGTGTCGGTCCGAACCGACACCACTTTGAGGGCGCCGCCGACGGTGGCGGACGCGCGCCGGTAATACGATCCGCTACGTTCCCCGACAACGCCCCCAATGGAGGCATCCAAATGACGAACAGGACACTGGCCGCGGCCCTCGCCGCCGCCCTCGCCGCGCTGGCCCTCGCGGCGTGCGACCGCACCACCCAGGACCGCGCCAACCGCGAAGGCGCCGAGATCGCCCGGAAGGCCGACAACGCGCTCGCCGCCACCGAGCAGAAGCTGAAGGAAGCCGGCCACGTGGCCAAGGAGAAGCTCGACCAGGCGGGGGAAAAGACCAGCCAGGCCTTCTCCAACGCCGGCGAGAAGACCCACGAGAAGCTCGCCCAGGCCGACGACAAGGTCCACGACTCCACGGCGCGCGCGGCCGACAGCGAAAGCGTGCGCGACACGCGCGGGACGATGGGAGACGCCGCCATCACCGCGTCCATCAAGACCGATTTCGTGAAGGACCCGGACCTCTCGGTGCTCAAGATCGACGTCGACACCAAGGACGGCGTGGTCACCCTGCAGGGCCTGGCCGACAACGACGCCGCCAGGACCCGGGCCGAGCGCATCGCCCAGGGCGTGAAGGGCGTGAAGGAAGTCCGCAACTACCTGGTGACCAAGAAGCCGGTGTAACAAACCGGCAAGGTTGGGAAGGAAGCGTCACTCTGCAAAAGGGGGCGCGAGGAGTATCCTTTCCACCATGCAAGCAGCAGCCGATAGCGGCCTCGCACGCGAACGGCCCTCCGCCAACGGGGCGGCGGCCCGCTCGCGCGTGCTGCTGGTCGAGGACAGCGCGCGGCTCGCCGCCTCCATCCGCGAGTACCTGGAGCGCCACGGCTTCGAGGTGTTCATCGAGGGCGACGGCCTCGCGGTGGCGGAGCGCTTCGAGCGCCTGAAGCCCGAGGTCGTGATCCTCGACCTCATGCTGCCCGGCAAGGACGGCCTCGCCATCTGCCGCGAGCTGCGCGCCGGCGGCCGCACGCCCATCCTCATGCTCACCGCCAAGGGCGACAGCATCGACCAGGTGGTGGGCCTCGAGATGGGCGCCGACGACTACGTGGTGAAGCCGGTGGAGCCGCGCGTGCTGCTCGCGCGCGTGGAGGCGCTGCTGCGCCGCGCCCGCAGCGCCCCGCCGGAGCCGCGCGAGGCCAAGCTCACCGCGGGGCGCCTCGCCATCGACGGCGCCCGGCGCGCCGCCACCATCGACGGGCACGCGGTGGAGCTCACCACGGGCGATTTCGACATCCTGTGGCTGCTCGCCTCGCGCGCGGGCTCGGTGGTGACGCGCGACGAGATCCTGCGCGTGGTGCGCGGCATCGACTACGACGGCCTGGACCGCTCGATCGACGCGCGCATCTGCCGCCTGCGCCGCAAGCTCGAGGATGCGGGCGGCGCGGAATCGATGATCAAGACGGTTCGCCTGCGCGGGTACCTCTTCGCCGGCGACAACTGAGGCGTGCTCCGCCTCTTCCTAAGGCTCTACCTCGTCCTCATGCTGCCGGCCACGGCGGCATTCGTGCTTTTCATGTACGTGACGGACCAGGTGATGGCGCAGATGCACGCCGAGGAGCAGCGCGCGCGCGCCGGTGTCGCCTTCGACCGCGCCGAGCGCATCATCACGGACACGCGCGTGCCCGACTGGCAGGGGCGGCTGCGCGAGATCGAGAAGACCTTCCGCGTCGAGCACGAGATCGTCCCGATGGAGAAGGCGCTGGACGACTTCTTCATGTCGTCGGCCGAGCGCGAGCGGCTGAGGAACGGCGACATCGCGTGGCGCGACCGCCCCGGCGGCGGCAACGTCTACCTGCGCCGCATCCACGACACCGACCGGGCGCTGCGCATCGAGTGGGTGGGCAGCTACGAGTACCTGATGCTGTACTACACCATCATCGTGGCGCTGGTCACGCTGGGGCTTTGCGCGATCCTCTGGTGGTGGACGCGGCCGCTGCACCGCGACTTCGACCGCCTGATCCACGCCACGGCGCGCGTCGGCGAGGGCGACTTCGCGGTGCGCGCGGAGGTGGCCCGCTCGTCGCTGCTCGCCCCGATCGCCGAGGCGTTCAACGGCATGGCTTCGCGCGTGCAGGGATTGCTGCGCTCGCACCGCGACCTCGCCCAGGGCGTGGCGCACGAGCTGCGCACGCCGCTGGCGCAGCTGCGCTTCGACCTCGAGCTCGCGCGCACCAGCGGCGCCGAGGACGACCGCGCCGAGCGCTTCGCCGCGATGGAGCGCGACGTGACGGACCTGGACGACCTGGTGAGCGAGCTGCTGCTGCTGGCACGCCTGCGCGAGGCGCCGCCCTACACGCCGCGCGAGGTGCCGGCGCGCGCGCTGATCGACGACGTCATCAAGCGCGCCCACGAGGAGATGCGCGCGGCCGGGCGCTCGCTCGTGATCGAGCCGCCGCGCAACCTCCCCGAGAGCCTCTCGTGCGACGCGAAATCGCTCGCCCGCGCGCTCGCCAACATCCTGCGCAACGCCGTGCGCTACGCCCACTCGAAGGTCGCGGTCACCGTGGAACGCGCCTCGGGCGGCACGGTGATCAGCGTGGACGACGACGGCCCCGGCGTGCCGCCCGGCCAGCGCGACCGCCTCTTCGAGCCCTTCACGCGCGTGGAGGGCAGCCGCGGCCGCGATTCCGGCGGCGTGGGCCTGGGCCTCGCCATCGTGAAGAGCGTCGCCGAATGGCACGGCGGGCAGGCGTTCATCTCCGACTCGCCGCTCGGCGGCGCCCGCGTCTCGCTGCGCTGGTAAACCCTGGAGTCAGAGTCGGGGGTCAGAGTCGGGAGTCAGAGTCGTTCGGGCGGGTGGTCACCGGGATCCCGATCGACTCTGACTCCCGACTCTGACTCCATTCTTCTTCTTGCGGGCGCCGAGCTTGGCGCGGTTGCGTATCCAGGACTCGAACTCGGGCGCGGCCAGGGGCGGGCAGAGGAGGTAGCCCTGGCAGGCGGTGCAGCCCTCGCGCGTGAGGAAGTGGAGCTGCGATTTCTTCTCGACGCCCTCGGCCACCACGTCCAGGCCCAGGCCGCGCGCGAGGCCGATCACCGCGGAGACGATGGCGGCACCGCCCGCCGCATCGGCGCGGCGCGGAGGGCGCGTACGGCCGCCGTTGGTGGGGGGCGTGATGTCGGCCACGAACGCCTTGTCGATCTTCAGCACGTCGACGGGCAGGTGGCGCAGGTGCGAGAGGCTCGAGAAGCCGGTGCCGAAGTCGTCGATGGCGATGCGCACGCCCAGCGCGCGCAGCTTGGCGAGCACCACCGATGCACCCTCCACGTCGCGCACCATGCTGGTCTCGGTGATCTCGAACTGCAGCCAGCTCGGCTCGCATCCCGTCGCGGCGAGCGTGTTCTTCAAGTCGGTGATGGTGGCGGTGTCGCGCAGCTGCCCCGCGGAGAGGTTCACGCAGACGTTGATGTCGCCCAGGCCCGCGTTGCGCCACTCGCGCGCCTGGCGGCACGCGTGCTCGATCACCCAGTGGCCGACCGCGTGCCCGAGGCCGCTCTCCTCGGCGAGCGGGATGAAGCTTTGCGGCAGCACCAGCCCGCGCTCGGGGTCGTACCAGCGCAGCAGCGCTTCGGCGCGATGCACCTCGCCGCTCGCGATGTCGACGATGGGCTGGTAGTGCAGCGCGAGCTCGTTGCCGCGCAGCGCCCGGCGCAGCGCCGTCTCCACCTGCAGGCGCTGCGAGCGGCGCGCGGCGAGCTCGGAGGAGAAGAGGCGGAAGCCGTTGCGGCCCAGCTCCTTCGCGTGGTACATCGCGGCGTCCGCGTTCTTCAGCAGCGTCTCGGCATCGGCGCCGTCCTCGGGGTGCAGCGCGAGGCCGAGGCTGCCGCTCAGGTGCAGCTCGTGGCCCTCGAGGTGGAACGGGCGGCGCACCTCGTCCAGCACCTTGCGCGCGACGAGCTCCGGGGCGTTCTCGTCGGGGAAGTCCTCCATCACGATCACGAACTCGTCGCCCGAGACGCGCGCGAGCACGTCGCTCTGGCGCAGCGCCCCGCGGATGCGGCGCGCCAGCTCCTTCAGCAGCTGGTCGCCCACGCGGTGGCCGAGCGTGTCGTTCACGTCCTTGAAGTGGTCGAGGTCGAGGAACATCACGCCCACGCGGCCCCCGGAGCGGCGCGCCCGCACGAGCGCCGCCTCGAGGCGGTCGTTCAGCAGCACGCTGTTGGGCAGCCCCGTGAGCCCGTCGTGCGTGGCCATGTACTGCAGCCGCTCCTCGGCCTGGATGCGCGAGGACACGTCCTGTGCCAGCGAGAGGATGGACACGAGGCTGCCGGCCTCGTCGCGCAGCGCCGAGTAGTGCCACTCGACCCAGATCACCGAGCCGTCCTTGCGGTAGTTGCGGTTGAGGAGCGTGGCGTGGCGCCCCGGGCCCTGCACCAGCTCGCGGATGGTGGCGGTCACGCCGGGCTCGTCGTCCTCGTAGACCAGCCGCCAGCTGTCCATCGAGCGGCCCAGCGCCTCGGCGGGCTTCCAGCCGAACACCGGCTCGGCCTGCCCCGACCAGCGCACGATGCGCAGCTCCGGGTCCCACTCGATCACCGCGAGCGGCGTGTTGTCGAAGTGCGCCGAGAGGATGGAGTTGGCGCGCCGCAGCTCCTCCTCGACCATCTTCTGCTCGTGGATGTCGCTGGTCGTGGCGTAGTAGCCGAGGTACTCGCCGTTCGAGATGCGCGGGGTGAGGCGCACCACCATCCAGCGCGCGCGGCCGTCGGCGTAGCGCACCAGCCGCTCCACCGCGAGCGCCTCGCCGGCGCGCAGCCGGTCCAGGTGCGGGTGCAGCAGGCGGAAGCGCTCCTCGCCCAGCACCTCCACCACCAGCCGGCCCACGATGTCCTGCGGGCGCAGCCCGATGTAGTCGAGGAACGCGTTGTTCACGTAGCGGTAGCGCAGGTCCACGTCGACGTAGCACATCGGCGTGGGCACCGAATCGATCACCTGGCGGAGCTGGCGCTCCTTGTCCATGAGCTCGGCTTCCGCGGTCTTGAGCTCATGGATGTCGGTCGACACCACGTAGAAGCCGCGCACCACGCCCTGCGCGTCGCGGCGCGGCACGAGGCGCACGCGCTCCCAGCGTTCCGCGCCGGACGGATGGCGCACCGGCCGCTCGTAGGTCGTCTCCTCGCCCAGCATCACGCGCGTGATGTGGGGGCCGAGGGACTCGACCAGGTCGGGCGCGTACACGTCGCCCGGGAACTTGCCCAGGGCCTCCTCGCGCGTGATGCCGCGCGTGGCGAGGAAGACGTTGTTCACGAAGGTGCAGCCGCGCTCGAGGTCGATGTAGCAGATCGCCTCGGGGATGTTCTCGGCGAAGAAGCGCAGCTCCTCCTCGCGCGC
>Ga0070681_10003296_pt1 | contig 15073 bp, 13 predicted proteins | sample KBSC83BmetaG_FD_65650 | JGI IMG/M metagenome (GOLD analysis project Ga0070681, IMG submission 65650) | Corn rhizosphere microbial communities from Kellogg Biological Station, Michigan, USA - KBS C8-3B metaG | ecosystem: Host-associated > Plants > Roots > Rhizosphere | place: USA: Michigan...
ACGCCGTCAGGCGATGCATATACGTTTCCCGAGTTGGAACGGATGGCTGCGAATGCGGGATTCAAGCGCAGCACGCTGCATCCGCTGCCGCCCACATTTCAACAGGTAGTCATCTCGGAGAAGTAGATTGCGATGCGACTCTCGATCCTGTTACTGCTCTGTCTGACCATGGTCTTACCGCTCTATCAGGGACAACAAACCGCATCACCCGAAACAGTGTATTTGCTCAAGCCGGCTCGCGTCTTTGACGGTGAGTCGGCGCAAGTACATGACAACTGGGTGGTGGTCGTTCGCGGTGAGAAGATTGAAGCGGTTGGACCAGCCGGCAGCGTCACCACTCCTGCCGGCGCGAAAGTGATCGATCTTCCCGGGCTCACTTTGATGCCCGGACTGATCGAGGCGCATTCGCACATTCTGCTTCATCCGTACTCCGAAACTGTCTGGAACGATCAGGTTGCGAAAGAGTCTCTGAGCCTGCGTGTCGCGCGAGCCACGAACCACTTGCGCAACACGCTTCAGGCAGGCTTCACGACCATTCGCGATCTCGGTACGGAAGGGGCGGGCTACGCTGACGTGGGTCTAAAACAGGCCGTCGAGCAGGGCATCATTCCCGGGCCGCGCATGATCGTCAGCACGCGTGCGATTGTCGCTACCGGCAGTTACGGACCAAAAGGCTATGCGGCGGAGTGGAGGGTGCCCCAGGGCGCTGAGGAAGCGGACGGCATCGATAGTTTGACACGCGTCGTGCGCGATCAGATTGGACACGGCGCCGATTGGATCAAGATCTACGCTGATTATCGTTGGGGTAGATCCGGAGCCGCGCCTACGTTCTCGCTCGACGAGATCAAGCTCGTGGTCGAAACGGCAAAGAGTGCGAACATTCCGGTCGCTGCACATGCAACGACTACCGAAGGAATGCGTCGCGCGGCGCTCGCTGGTGTGGAGACGATCGAACACGGTGATGGCGGTACGCCTGAGGTGTTCCGGTTGATGAAGGAACACAACGTCGCGCTTTGTCCGACGCTGGCGATCGCCAGCGGCGCAAATATCGAACGCAAGAAAGCCGCGTTCAGGGCGGCACTCGACGCGGGCGTAACGATCGCGAGCGGCAGCGACGTCGGCGTCTACGCACACGGCGACAACGCGCGCGAGCTCGAGGCAATGGTGAAGTTTGGGATGCCGCTGATCGACGTGCTGCGTTCGGCGACGTCAGTCGATGCGCGAGTGCTGCACATGGCTGACAAGATCGGCGCGGTCAAGTCAGGCTTGTTCGCGGATCTGATCGCGGTCGAAGGAGATCCGACGCACGACGTCTCGGCTCTGAGACGTGTTCGATTCGTGATGAAAAACGGCGTGATTTATCGCGAGCAATAGATATAGGACCTATTTGACCTATAGGACCTATTTTGAAACCAGCCGGGCGACTGTCATCAGCAACTCTTCGGTCTTAAAAGGCTTGCCTACAAAGTCGCTGAATCCCGATTGCAGGGCGCGAGCCCGGTCGCGGTCGGTGTGGGCTGTCACCGCGACGCAGGGAATGTGTGCCGTGGATGAGTTGGCCTTGAGCGCTTTGAACACTTCCCAGCCGTCCAATTTAGGCATTGAAAGGTCAACCATAATCAAATCCGGTGGGTTTTCACACGCTAAATCGAGGCATTCCTGCCCGTTCCGCGCCTCGCGAACGTCGTAATTCGCTCCCGAAAGCAGTATGCGCAGGAGCTCGCGATTGTCGTCGTAGTCCTCCGCAATGAGTATGGTTGGTGGCATATTTAATAGTAGACGACTATCGGCTCGATCCGTTAGATTACCAGAGGAGGCGATTTCGCGAAAAGAATCCGCCTCGGCGGCCCCTGCGAAATCCCTACCTGACGACCTTGAGTTTCACCAAACCAACACCACCACACGGAGGAGCGAGCTGTGGTCAACGGACATCTTGAAGATAGTTTGCGGCGTGAAGTTGAGAGTTATCTCGAAAGTCGCATGAGTGCCGTCAAGCAGGAGATAACTACCCTGCAAAGTCTACTCAACGAGTCGCTTTCGACTTTTCTTGACCGGCAAACAGATGTGCAGACCGAAGGCAGCCTCATCGCTGCCATCAACGAACACCTGCACGCTGCTCACGAACGTGGCGTAGAACTGGCAGCCTCCGAGTCGTCGCGCGCCAAGGCCTCCAGCGACATGGCCATCGTGAAGGCAGGAATTACCGAGATAAACGAGCAGAAGTCGCAGGCTGAAATTCTCAAGGCACTCGTAAATCGCGCTTCGTCGTTTGCGCCGCGTGTCGCTTTCTTCGTAGTCAAAGGCGAGCAGGCAACTGGCTGGCGTGGTCGCGGTTTCGAAGGAACCGTGGGCGACGACGCCATTCAACAGATTTCATTGCCGCTGAGCGCCGATACCGTGGTTGGCAGCGCTGCGAAGGGACTCGCTACCTGGAGCGGCGGTCCGGGTTCGCACTCCGACGATCACTTGTTGCTGAACCGGCTCGGCGAAAACCCCGCGCAACGGATCATTTCGATTCCACTCGTCGTGCGTGGACGCGCAGTGGCTGTTCTTTATGCTGACTCAGCCGGCCTCGATTCCGAATCGATCAACCTTGAAGCGCTCGAAACACTCGTGACTGTTGCTGGAATGGCAGTCGAACTGTTGTCTGGCTCGCGTAGTGGAACCGCGCCGAAGCGAGTCGCTGAAGAAGCACCGGCGCCCGCTCCCGAACCGGAGCCGTCGTACGAACCGACCAGTGAATACTCCCTAGAGCCTGTCTCAGAGCCTGTCTCAGAGCCGGTCGCAGCGCCTGTCGAACCTGAATTCTCGGACACGATTCAGAGTTATCAACCGGTGACTGCGGAACCGGAGTCGCTCGTCGAGGCAGTTCCAGTTGACGAGCCTGCCGGCGTTTTTGAAGAGCCTACACCGGAAGCACTACACCCGCCCGCCGGCGAAGAGCCACCAGCCTGGAGCCCTGCACCCGAGGAGGCTGCGCCGGCAGCAACGACGCGACGCCGTTATGGTCAGGATGCTGAGCTGCCTGTGGAAGTCCACGGCGAAGAAGAGCGGCGCTTACACAACGACGCGCGGCGGTTTGCACGGTTGCTAATCTCCGAGATCAAGTTGTACAACGAGCAGAAGGTCGCGGAAGGACGAACCGAACACGACTTGTACGATCGTTTGCGTGAGTACATCGATCGCTCACGCGAGATGTATGACAAGCGCGTGAAGGCTGAAGTCGCAGCTCGTTATGATTATTTCCACGGCGAACTCGTGAACACTCTGGCCGAGGGTGACGTTTCAAAACTCGGCTCGAATTATCCCGGCGCAACGGTCAACGCGTAGTTAAAGCAGTATTGGGAAAGTGGCCAAAAAGCATCGTTTACTTCTGATTTTCCTCGGTGTTGCTCTGCTCGCTGTTTGCTCGCTCCCGTTTCTGATGAGCGCGAGCTGCCTCACGCGCCCGCAAACTCTCGGAGAACAAAAAGCTCTCGACACGCTGCGCGCGATGACGCGCAACGACGTGCTGCCTGCGGAAGATGCGGTCACGGGTATCGAGAATCAGTTTCCACGCACCAAAGCCGCCGCCCTCGCTCGGATTCTGCGCGCCAGAATAAAACTGAACGCCCACGACTTTGCCGGCGCCGCCACCTTACTCGACAGCAAACTCATCGCCGAACAAACTTCGTTCGCCGACTATGCACTTTACATGCGCGCCGGTGCGCTCGAGCAGGCCGGAAAGGCTCAGGAAGCACGCGCGATCTATCAGCAGTTGTTGCAGGAGTATCCGCAGTCATTGCGCGCTCACGACGCGGCGATGCGAGTGGCGGACATGATGATGAAAGCCAGTGACGCCGCAGCCGTGCCGCTGCTGCTGAAAGACTTCACGCAGGCGGACGACGCGGCAGCGTTGTTGGCAACGGCCAAAGCTTACGAACAGTCTTCGGATCAGAATCACGCGCTCGCGACCTATCGGCGGCTCTACTTCTTCGCTCCCGAATCCACGGAGAGTGCGGAAGCTGCAACAGCGATAACGCGACTCGGCTCCGCAACGTCTCCGGCCACTACTGAAGAAGCAATCACACGTGCCAATCGTCTCTACTCGTCGAAACGATTCGCCGATGCGGTGACTGCTTACAGCGACGCGTTCGCAAAGTTTCCCGCAACCGCCACGCCCGAAAACCAACTGCGACGCGGTATCGCAGCCTACAATGCACGCAAAATTCCTGACGCAGTCGCGGCGTTGACTGCGGTGCCAACGTCCGCTGCCGAGACTCGCGCCGAAGCGCTCTTCTATCTCGCGCAAACCTACGGACGCGCACGGCAGTGGGAACAGGCACGAGCGACCGCCGAAGAGCTGCGCCGCACGTTTCCCAACAGCAACTTCACGCCGAAGACATTCGTCGCCCTCGGCCAGATCGCGCAGGACGCAAAGAACACTGTTGACGCTTTGTATTTCATGAAGGCCGCTGTCGGCGGTTTCGGAAGTTCCATCGAAGTGGCCCAGGCGCAATTCGATCTCGCATGGCTTGCGCACGACGCGAAAAACTTCTCGGAGTCGTCGCGAATGCTCACGGAGCATCTCGCTTACTACGCTGACCGGAACACCGACAATCGCGGACGCGCCGGTTACTGGGCCGCACGCGATTCCGAACGCGCAGGCAAACTCGCCGAGGCGCGGGCGCTTTACGAAGCGATGCAGGCACGTTACGACGCAAACTGGTACGGCTATCTTGCCAAGCAGCGTCTGGACGCCCTGAGTCGAAATACTCCCGCTAAAACTTTCGCGCCCGATTCGATCGTCGCGCGTGCCGTCGCCAATTTGAAGACGGTAACGGTCGCAGATGAAACGGCGGGTCCGGAAGAAGACGCACGGATCATCAAGGCGGATCAGTTGTCGAACATCGGCCTCGACGATTGGGCGCAGAAAGAACTTGCGAAGGCCGGCGAGAAAGCGCCTGACAGTCCGAAAGTCAATCTCGCGATTGCGAAGATTTATCGCTCTGACGACGACAACGTGCGCGCGCTGAATGCATTGAAACGCAGCTTTCCCGACTACTCGCAAATGAAACCGGAAGAGATGACGCGTGAGCAGTGGGACGTTTTCTATCCGCTGGCTTACTGGGACATCATCGCGCAGGAGTCGAAGGCGCGAAGTCTCGATCCGTATCAAGTCGCCGGTCTGATTCGTCAGGAAACAATCTTCACAACGCGCGCGCGTTCAAGCGCAAGTGCCTACGGACTGATGCAGGTGCTCGTTCCTACTGGCCGGCTGACGGCGCGAAAGTATGGCGTGAGTCGTGAGATCACTGCCGAGTCGCTTTACGAGCCGCGGTTGAATATTCAACTCGGCACCGCGTACCTCCGCGATCAGATCGACAAGTTTGGACGCATCGAGTATGTGGCGGCTGCGTACAACGCGGGTCCAGGTCGCGCAGTTCAATGGAAAGCATCGTTGCCGTCGGAAATCGACGAGTGGGCCGAAGCTGTTCCGATTAAAGAGACGCGCGGGTACGTTCAGGGCGTGGTGCGGAATCGTTTGCAGTATTTGCGTTTGTACGATCAGGATGGAAAGTTCCGGCCCGAGGTCGGTTCACGTGCTGTGACGGACGGCAATCCTGACGTGCGGAAACGACGTGTGACTGGTGGCAGCGAAGACGAGTAGCGCGCATTATGAGGTTAGGAGTTTTAGTCGCCTTATGCTTTCTTGCCGTGCCGGCGGCGAATGCCCAGACAGCTCTCACGATCACTACCGAACCGAATGCGATCGTCTGGATCGATGACATCAGGCGTGGGAATACCGACGCATCGGGAAAGTTAATCCTCAACAAAGTCTCTGCTGGTCGACACTCTGTGCGCGTTCGCGCGAATGGTTTCAAGGAAACAGTCATTCCTCTACTCCCGGGGCGCCGTGCGCTCGCAGTCAAGCTTGTAACCACAACCGACGAAGCGGAGCTGAAGTTTCAGGAAGCTGAAACCGCGCGCGAAAAAGCACGCGACGATTCGTCGTTACAGAAAGCTGCCGACCTTTATCGTGAAGCGATCAAACTGCGGCCCGCGTTTCCCGCGGCGCACGTCGGGCTCGCGCGAGTGTTGATGGACACCAACGAGCTCAAACAAGCACACGCCGAGATCGACGCCGCGCGACGCACCAGACCTGCGTACGCCGAAGCCTCGGCCGTCGAAGGACGCATCTATCGCGAAGAAGCATTCAGTGATGAGGCGATTAGTTCCTTTCGACGAGCGATCAGGGAAGGCGGCGGCGTTCAACCCGAAGCTTACGTCGGCCTCGCGCGCGTGCTGGAAGACAAGGGTCAGTTCGCGGAAGCGATTGTCGAATACAAAAAGGCGCTGGCCCAGCTTTCAGACAGCGAACCGGTCATCTACCAGATGCTCGGCGCGGCCTACGAAAAGATCCAAAAGCCAAAGGAAGCTGTCGCGGCGTATGAAAAATACCTGGAATTGGCGCCGAACGGCAGCTATGCGGCCGCGATTCGCTCCATCCTCGAACAGTTGAAACGCGAAGCCGCCGGCGAACAAATCATCCCGTAAAATCTAAGCCGTAGACTAGATATGTTATTTTGTGCCTTGCCTTCGAAAAGTATGACAACTCCTACTACCTCAAAAACCCGGCATGTATCGCGCAAGGCGAGTCTGTTCACCGAGTCGGTGATTCGCGAAATGACGCGCGAGGCGCTGAAGTACGGCGCGGTCAATTTGTCGCAGGGCTTTCCGGATTTCTCCGCGCCCGCCGACATCAAGCGCCGCGCGATGGAAGCTATCGATGAGGATATAAATCAGTACGCAATCACCTGGGGCGCGAAAGACTTTCGCGACGCAATTGCCTGCAAGACCCGCAGTTATCTGGGGCTGGAGATCGATCCGGAAACGGAGATCACCGTCACGTGCGGTTCAACCGAAGGCATGATCGCGTCGATGATGGCGACAGTCGATCCGGGCGAAGAAGTGATTGTTTTTGAGCCGTTCTATGAGAACTATGCGCCGGATGCGATCCTTTCCGACGCGCAGCCACGTTACGTTCCGCTGCATGCGCCTGACTGGAGTTTCGATCGCGACGAGTTGCGAGCGACGTTCAACAAGAAGACGAAAGCGATCATCGTTTGCAATCCGAATAATCCGACCGGAAAAGTTTTCACGCGCGATGAGATGGAATTCATCGCCGGCCTCTGCCAGGAGTTCGACGCGCTCTGCTTCACGGATGAGATCTACGAGCACATTCTTTACCCGCGCGAGGGTGCGGAGATCAAACACATCTCCATGGCCCAGCTCGACGGCATGCGAGAACGCACGGTCATCGTGAACTCCATGTCGAAAACTTATTCGGTCACTGGCTGGCGTGTTGGTTACTGCATCGCGCCACCGGAGATCACGAGCGGCATTCGCAAAGTGCATGACTTCCTCACTGTCGGCGCGGCAGCGCCGCTGCAAGCCGCGGGTGCGTATGCGTTGTCGCTGCCGGCGGAGTACTACGAGACATTGCAGCGCGAGTATCAGCGGCGTCGAGATATGCTGTTGCCGGTGCTCGAGCAGGCCGGGTTCCAGACGTTCGTGCCTGATGGCGCTTACTACATCATGACCGACTTTTCGGCGTTTGAGTTTTCGGATGATGTGGAGTTTACGAAGCACTTGATCCGCGAGATTGGTGTCGCCTGCGTGCCCGGCTCGAGCTTCTACAGCAACGCCGCGCTCGGCGCGCAACAGGTGCGCTTCTGCTTCTGCAAGAAAGACGAAACGCTCGATCGCGCCGCGGAGCGGTTGTCGAAATTAAGCCGCAGATGAACGCCGATAAACGCAGATCATGAAATTGATTGCTTGGATCTTCGTGGTTGTCGTTTCGTGGGCGTGTGTGGCGGAAGCTCAGCAGAGCCCCGATCTCGAGTTCAACACATCAGTCGAGAATCCGGCGTACAAACGCGAAGGGCCGCGAGTGATGTTTGATGAGGCGCATCACAACTTTCACACCACCGACGGTCGCTACAAACCCTTCGTTGATCTGCTGTCCAACGACGGCTATCGCGTCGTTCGCAGTCGCCAGCCGTTCAGCAAAACCACGCTCGCCAGCGCGAAGGTGCTCGTGATCGCCAACGCTCTCGGCGCTGAAGAAGATGACGACGAAGGCGCTGACAAATCCGCATTCACTGACCAGGAAATCCAGGCCGTACAAGAATGGGTGAAGGGCGGCGGTGCGTTGTTGCTGATTGCCGATCACGCTCCTTTCGGCGGCGCGGCTTCAGCACTCGCGAGCAGTTTCGGAGTCGAGATGAGCAAGGGTTACACGTTCGACCCGAAGAACTCCGTCGAGGGCAGTCCGACGCAACTGATCTTCTCGCGTGAAAACAAACTGCTCGCAAATCATCCGATCACTGAAGGCCGCGGCGAGAAAGAGCGACTCAACTTGTTGCGCAGTTTCACTGGCCAGTCATTGAAAGGGCCGGAAGGCAGCGCCGGCATTCTTTTGTTGTCAGACACCGCCGCCGATCGTCCTGTGTACGACTCGAAAGAATCCGTCTCCGCAGCGGGACGCGCTCAAGCCATCGCATTGAAGTTCGGCAAAGGGCGCGTGCTGGTCCAGGGTGAGGCCGCGATGCTTTCGGCCCAGGTCTCAGGTCCCGACAAACGGACGATGGGCATGAACGTTCCGGGAAACGACGACAGGCAATACGTGCTTAACCTGATGCACTGGCTGTCCGGTGTGTTGAGAGAAAAGTAAGTGTGGGATCGGAAACGTCAGTGGATCTGGTTAATCGGCGGCCTCGCGATGGGCACGTTCGTCGCGTATTCCAACTCGTTTGATGACAAAACTTTCGTACCGCGCTTCTTCGTGTTTATGGAGATACTGATTCTTTTGATTATGGCGGGACTCTTCTACTTCTACTCGCGACACTGATTCGGGCCGCGGATGAACGCGGAAACAAATCGGGATCAGTTTGGCTGCTGCATTGATTTGGATCTCACAGTAATTCCTTCGTTGCCGACGACCAACAAACTGCGCGCCTGCCCGAACGGCGCATTCGACGGCACGTACGACAACACGTAACGATTCTGTCGCAGCTCGTCGCAGATCGCCTTCGCCGCTACTTGCGGCTCATCAATCGAGAAGATCTGTCCACCCGTTCCTTCAGCCAGTTTATCGATCACGACTTTCGGCTTCGGCACGTCGCGCCGGATCGCGCCGCGCGTGCGATCGACTGCCTGCACTGCATAGACCATGATGTTCTCTGATTGAAGCTCGGCGAGCGTTTGTTCGAATGTCGCTTTGCTACCGCGATCGAGACCGTCACTGATCACGACGATGATGCGCTTCGGGTTCTGTATCGGTCGCAATGCATCTTCGACGACAGCGCGAATCGCGTCGAACAAAAACGGCTGGCCCTTCTTGCGAAACAGCTTCAACGACGATTCAATCGACTTTGCGTCGTCAGTCCAGTCGGAAACGATCTCCGCGTGCTCGTCATAGCCGACGATCAGCAGCTTGTCGCCTTCGTAGATCTCGTAAGCAAACTCGCGTGCGGCTTGTTCCAACTTCTCGACGTCCGCGCGGATAGTCAGGGAGTTGTCGACGAGCAGGACGATGCGCGCCGGCGATGGATCGGGTGTGAAGTTGCGAATCGACTGCTCGACTCCGTTGTCGTAAATGGAAAGCTCTTTGCTGGTTATCGGTGCGGTCGTCTTGTTATCGTCGCGTCGCGCCACGATTCCGACCATCACACCACCCGCAGCATTCGCGTGCGGGCGATAACCGGACTGGCCCAGAATGGAAACGGCCAATACTGCGATTACAAGCAGCGTGAGCAGAACTTTCGTCCGAGGCATGTTTTTGACCCTGAAACGCTTATTCGCCGGTTGAGGCCTTGGAGGATGAAGGCTTGTCGGCACCCTTTTTAGCGGGGGAGCTCTCTTTGGTCTTCTTCTCGGTCTTTTCAGATTTTGATTCCGATGTTGATTCGGATTCTGACTTGTCGCCTTTAGTTGTCTTACCGGCGTAATCCGTCACGTACCAGCCCGTGCCCTTGAACTGAATGGCTGGCGCTGAAAGCATCTTCTCCAACTTGCCGCCGCACTTGCGGCACTTCGTGAGGGGCTTATCGCTCACCTTCTGAAACGCCTCGGTGTGGGCTCCACATTTTCTACATTCATACTCGTAAATCGGCATGTCTGGATTATAAGAGCCACTCATGGCTGTGGCAATTGTAATACTGAAGCCGCATCGTCTATCCTCTGAGCCGGACGATGTCGAACAGCGCTCAATCTCTTTCTCTGGAACGCAAGATCAAAATGCACGAGGCGCGCGAGGGGATTATCAATCGCCTCGCGCTGGCTCTGCCTCACGCTATCAATCTCGATCGTTTCCTGACAGTGATCGTCTCTGAGCTCGGCCGCATGATGAACGTAGATCGCTGCGACGTGATCCAGTTGAAGTCGGCCAGCGAGCTGCGCATCAGTCACGAGTGGCGCGCGTCGAACGATGTGCCGTCGAGTCTCGGAACCGTCGTTCCACTCGACCTGAAACAACTTTCCGAACACGTCGATCTCAAGAAACCGATCCGGCTAAACGACATCTCGGCCTCCGGTCTCGATCAGAAAGTCCGGTATCTTGCCGCGAGTCTCGGCACACGTTCACTGCTCGTCGTGCCAGTGACGTTGGGTGACGATGTTCTCGGTCTCGTTGGTCTGCACACAACACGCACACCGCGCGAGTGGCTCGACGATGAAGTCTCGTTTCTGCAATCAATCGCAGGCCAGATCGCGATCGGGTATCAATACACGCGTCTCTACACTGACAAAGAACGCGAAGCGGAAACGAAGCGCGCGCTGCTTTCGATCGCGAATGCACTGAATGCGCGGTCTGATTTTCGAGAAGTGTCGTCACTCGTGCTCGAGCGTGCGATTGCCTTGGTCGCCGCTGACTATTCGGCGCTCGGTGTGCTCGATCCGGCCGGCGGTCGCATCAGTCTCGCTGCTTTCAAAGCCGCGCCCGAAGCGACGATCGGTTCGGTCCAGGGTTTGTTTGATGTTTACGGACAGTCGCTCGATGTGACTGCGTTTCCCGCGATGGTGGAAGTGATTGCGCAAGGCAAGACGATGCGCCTGCTCGAAACTGACCTGCCGCTTTCGTGGCGATTCGCCTTTAACCAGATCCTTGGTGGCCGCGCGGCTCTGGTCGCGCCGGTAAGAGTCGGCGGACAAACGTTTGGACTGCTCGGACTCGTTTGGAGTCAGGCGCGCGAGGGATTTGACGATCACGAAGTAGCGCTGGTCGAAGGCATCGCGGATCAGATCGGCACGGCGCTCGAACGCGATCAGTTGTCGGCGGAAATCATGCACCTGCGCAGCGCGCTGCACGAACGCTACGGCGAAGAGCGAATTATCGGCCAGGCTCCAGCCATTCGTCGCGCGATCGAGTTGGCGTTGAGTGTTGCCGACACGCAGACCACCGTTTTGATCGAAGGCGAATCCGGGACCGGCAAGGAGCTCCTCGCGAATTTGATTCACTACAACTCCGGTCGCGAGGATCAGCCTTACGTGAAACTCAACTGCGGTGCGATTCCGGAAACGTTGCTCGAGTCGGAACTGTTTGGACACGAAAAAGGTGCGTTTACCGACGCGCGCGCGTTGCGTCGCGGGCGCTTCGAAGAGGCGAATGGCGGCACGTTGTTTCTTGATGAAGTCGGAGAGATGAGCCCGTCGGCGCAGGTGAAGCTGCTGCGGGTATTGCAGGACGGAGAGCTCACGCGCGTCGGCGGCAATGAAGTGATCAAGACTGATGTTCGCGTTGTCGCGGCATCGAATGTGGACTTGAAGCGCGCGGTTGAGCTCGGCGGTTTCAGGCAGGATCTGTTTTACCGGCTGTCAGTGTTTCCGATTAAGTTGCCGCCGCTGCGTGACCGGCCGGAAGACATTCATCCGCTCGTGATCCATTTCCTCGAGCACTACAAACAGAAGACCGGCCGCTTCATCTCGGGCATTTCGAAAGACGCGTTGCAAGCGTTGATCACCTACGACTGGCCCGGCAACGTGCGCGAGCTCGAGAATGCCATCGAACGTGCTGTGATCATCGCTTCCGGTCGCCAGATCGAGCTTGAAGATCTGCCCGATGCAATCAGTAAGATCGCGCTTCAGGAACGCGACCGGATCAAAGTCGAGCGCGCCAAAGCCGCAAGTGAAGGGCGCACGACTACGTTTGCGGTGACGGTGCCATCGTCGATGGATGAGATTGAACGCCAGGCCATCGAAGCCACGCTCGACTACACCGACGGTGACAAATCTCACGCCGCCCGCGCCCTCGGCATCGGCCGCAAGACGCTTTATCGAAAGCTCGAGCAGTACAACGGCAAGTCCTGAAATCGGCAATTGGCAATCGGAATCGGCAATGTTATAGTCCAACGCCTCGTAATCTTTACGTAAACCAGCGAAGTAATAGGGCTTCGCTTTCAAAGAAAGGACCCAGAAAATGGGACAAGACGATTATCGGAGAGATAGCGGCGAAAGCATCTCAACCAGATTAACTTATCTACTTATCGGCGGCGGTATCGGAGCCATTCTGGCACTGCTCTTCGCGCCCAAATCGGGCCAGGAATTGCGCGGCGACATCGCGGACGCCACCAGAAAAGGTATCGATCGTTCGCGTGAAGCAGCCCAGCAGTTAGGCGACCGTGCCGGCGAGTACTATGAAGCGACGCGTGGTCGCGCGGCTGAGCTTTATTCACAGGCTGCGGAGAGAGTCGGCGAAGTGGCCCAATCCGCACGTGACGCAGCCGCACGCCAGGGTGGAACGCTGACTGCGGCAATCGACGCCGGCAAGAAGGCTTACCAGGAAGAGAAACGGAAGACTGAGATGTCGGGCCGCATCGATGCCGCGCCGAACTACGGTGAGAAAACCAACTAGGTAATTGCCGGAAATGTATCTGCCAGCGCTTTTTCAGATGAGCACCCGCGACCCGATGTTTTGGGTGATGGTGATTATTGCAGCGTCGTTTATCGTGATTGCGATCGCGATGGTTGCGATCGCAACGTTTGTGAGTCGAGCGGTTAAATCAGTGAAGCGGATGGAAAGTAAGATGGAGCCGCTGCTCGAACGTGTTACCGCGATGAGCGAGCAGGGCAAGCAGATCGCGGTGCAAGGGAAACTGATCGCGGAACAGTTCAGTGCTGTTACGAGTCATCTCTCGACCGCAACCCAGCACATTTCCGAGTCGCTGGCGATCGTCAAGAGTGAAATCGTCGAACTGCGGGCGCTGGTGAGCGACACGGCCGTCGAGGCACGCGATAAAGTCGAGCTTGTGAGTCGAACTATCGATCGGACGCAAAAGCAGGTGGCTTTAACTACTGACTTCGTGCAGTCCAAGGTGATAGAACCGGCCCGTGAGTTGGCCGCGATTATGGCGGGCTTCCGCCGCGGCCTCGAAGTTCTCGTGGCCCCGATGCCGAAGCCCATTAACCAGACTTACGGCGAGGATGAGATGTTTATCGGTTGAGTTATTTCACAAAGCTGATAACAGAAAACCCGGGCTCATCCTCGATGGCTCGGGTTTTTTATTACAGGATTTACAAGATTGCCAGGATGCTCAGGATGAATCCTGTTAATCATGAAAATCCCGCAAATCCTGTCTAAATTCGATCTCCGATTAGCGCTCTGTTAGTATTAACGGCTTACTTCTATGTCCACTGAAACACCACTAGATCTCAAGAAAACCATCAATTTGCCGAAGACCGCTTTTGCGCAGAAAGCCAATCTCGCGCAAAGCGAACCCGCGCGACTGGAGAAGTGGAACAAGCTCGATCTCTACCACCTGATCCGCCGCGCGTGTGAGGGCCGGCCGAAGTTTATTCTTCACGATGGCCCGCCGTACGCGAACGCCGACATCCATCTCGGCACCGCGATGAACAAGGTGCTCAAAGACTTCATCGTCAAATCGCGCACGATGATGGGCTACGACTCGCCTTACGTTCCCGGCTACGACTGTCACGGTCTGCCCATCGAAACGCACGTTGAAAAAGCGCTTGAGAAAAAGGGCAAGAAGAAGAACGACTTGAGCGTCGAGACTTTTCGTCGCATCTGCCGTGAGCACGCTGAGAACGCGTTGCAGAGTCAGACGCGCGACTTCAAACGCCTCGGCATTCTCGGCGAGTGGGACAATCCGTATCTCACGATGTCGAACCACTACGAAGCCGAGACCGCGCGCATGTTCGCACGCTTCGTCGAGCGCGGTTGGGTGTACAAAGGCGCGCGCCCGGTTTACTGGTGTATCCGCGATCAGACGGCGCTCGCAGAAGCTGAAGTTGAATATCATCAGCACACGAGTCCGTCGGTCTACGTGAAGTTTCCGTTTGCGAGTGATCCGGCGTTAATCGATCCCGCACTCGCGGGTCGCAAAGTCTTCGTTGTGATCTGGACCACCACGCCGTGGACGTTGCCCGCGAACCTGGGGATCGCAGTGCATCCTGATTTCGAATACGCTGCATTTGAAAACGGTGACGAGGTTTTTATCGTTGCGAGCGAGCTGGTCGAGGCGGTCTCGGCAAAGTGCGGGCTTGGGGAACCGAAAGTGATCGCGCGCTTTTCTGGATCGAAACTCGATCGACTCGAATGCCGTCACGCGTGGCTCGATCGTCCGTCGCTGCTGATGCTGGGCGAACACGTCACGCTCGGCGGTGAAGCCGACGCGGAAACCGAGCTCGACGTCAGCGAAGCGCAGAAAAAGACCGATGGCAAGGCGGGCACGGGTTGCGTTCATACTGCACCCGGTCATGGTCACGACGACTTCGTGATCGGCAAACGCTACGGTTTGGAGATCTATTGTCCCGTCGACAATGCCGGGCGCTTCACGCCCGAGGTCGAGCACTTCGCCGGCCAACGCGTGTTTGACGCGAACGACGAGATTGTCGAGTTCATGCTCGATCGTGGCGTGCTGCTCTTCAGTGAGAAGTACGACCACCGTTATCCGCATTGCTGGCGCTGCAAGAACCCGGTGATCTTTCGTGCCACGCCGCAGTGGTTCATCTCGATGGACCACGAAGAAAACGGGCAGCGATCTTTGCGTGCTGCGGCCATCGCGGAGGCTGAAAG
>Ga0070681_10003298_pt1 | contig 15068 bp, 15 predicted proteins | sample KBSC83BmetaG_FD_65650 | JGI IMG/M metagenome (GOLD analysis project Ga0070681, IMG submission 65650) | Corn rhizosphere microbial communities from Kellogg Biological Station, Michigan, USA - KBS C8-3B metaG | ecosystem: Host-associated > Plants > Roots > Rhizosphere | place: USA: Michigan...
CTCTCGCGGCCGCCGCCCTCGCGTCGTGCAGCCATAGCCGCGTCGTGCTGCTCGACAGCGGCAAGCCCAGCGCCGTCACGATCCGCAACGATGCCGGCATCGAGCGGCTCGATCGGCCGGGCGAGGCCGTTGCCTTGGCCGGGCGAGACCACCGCGCCCAGCCGATCGCCGTCAGCCGCGCCGAGATCGACCGCGATTGGGGCGACGCGATCGCGGCTCACCCGCCCGTCCCGGTGACGACGATCCTCTATTTCCGCTTCGACACGGATGAGCTGATGCCGGCCTCGCGCAGCGTCTTGCCCGATATCCTCGCGCTTATCCGGCAGCGGCCCGCGCCCGAGATCGCGATCATCGGCTACACCGACCGCTCCGGCGAAGCGCATTACAATTACGATCTCGGCCTCAAGCGCGCCGAGGCGGTGCGGGATGCGCTCGCGGCACGCGGCGTCGGCGGCCAATCGATCACGATCGACTCCTACGGCGCCGCACATCCGCTGGTTGATGGCCGCAGCCCCTATGAGCCGCGCAACCGGCGGGTCGAGATCACCATCCGCTGAGCCCCGCCGGCGCGCCACGCCGCGCCGCCCTTTAACCCCTGGGTGACGCAACCGCCCTCGCCCTGGTATAGAGCGCCGCCGGCGGGAAACGGATTGCCGGCACGGACGGCAAAAGGGGCCAGGCGTGGCGGGGAACGAGGATTTCACGGTGCGGTTCTGGGGCGTGCGCGGCAGCATCGCCAGCCCGGGGCCCGAGACCCTGCGCTATGGCGCCAACACCGCCTGCGTGGAGTTGCGCTGCGGCGCGCATCGCGTCATCTGCGACGCTGGGACCGGCTTGCGTCCGCTGGGCCAGGCGCTCATCGCCGAGGACCAACCAATCGAAGCCGATCTCCTCTGCAGCCATACCCATGTCGATCACATTTGCGGCTTCCCGTTTTTCGCGCCCATCTATGTGCCGGGAAACCGCTTCCGCGTCTGGGCCGGACATGCCGCCGCGCATGGCGATATCGCCGGCGCCTTCCGCCTGATGATGACGCCGCCGCTGTTTCCCGACGTGATGGACACGCTCGAAGCGGCGGTCGAGTTCAAGAACTTCACCGCCGGCGAGACCCTCGCTTTGCAGCCAGGCCTCGACGTGCGCACCGCCGCCCTCAACCATCCCGGCGGCGCCACCGCTTACCGCGTCGAATGGGCAGGCAAATCCCTCGCCTACACGACCGACACCGAACACTGCGCCGAAGGGCCCGACGCCGCGGTACTGACGCTGGTCGCGGGCGCCGATGTCATGATTTACGACGCGAACTACACGGACGAGGATTATCCGCACCACCGCGGCTGGGGGCATTCGACCTGGCAAGAGGGCGTGAAGCTGGCACGGAGCGCGGGCGTGCGCCGCCTCGTCCTCTTCCATCATGATCCCGCCCGCACCGACGCCATGCTCGACGATATCGCCCAGGCCGCCGCCGCCGCCTATGCCGGTACCATCGTTGCGCGTGAAGGCCTGACGCTCACCCTCTGATCCTGCCATGTCTGGTCGACCGCGCGCGAATTCCGGCACGCAACACGTGCCGCGCGTCGCCAAGGCTCGCCTTCGTGCGCGGTTTTCGGCCATAATGCCGCGCCGCGCAGGGTCGCGGCCGCTTCCAAGGGGGAACGGGTGCGTCTGGCGCCGCCTTTCATTCTTCTGCCGTCCGTGACCGATGCTTGCGGCGGGCTCAGGCCATGACGCCGATCCTCTACGCTCTTCTGGCCCTTGCCATTGTCTTGACGATGGTCAGCCTTCTGGTCCCGCTCGCCGAGCGGCTACGCCTGCCGCACACCGTGCTGCTCGCCGTCACGGGTCTCGCCCTCGGCCTCTTGGGCGACTGGATCGTGATCCGGCGCGATATGGGGGGCGTGCTGTGGGACACGTTCAAAGGCCTGGCGGAGATGAGGCTGGGCACCGACCTCTTCCTGCCCCTGTTCCTGCCGCCGCTTCTCTTTACCGCAGGCCTCACGATCGAGGTACGCCGTCTGATCGACGAGATGTCGGCCGTGCTGCTGCTCGCGATCGTCGCGGTACTGGTCTGCATCGCCGGGGTGGCGGGCGTCCTGCATCTCGCGACGGGCTACGACATCCTCGTCTGCCTGCTGGTGGGCGTGATCGTCTCGACCACCGATCCGGCGGCGGTGATCGGCATTTTCCGCGACGTCGGTGCTCCCAAGCGGCTGTCGATCCTGGCCGAAGGTGAGTCGCTCTTGAACGATGCAGTTGCGATCGCATCCTTCGGTTTCGTGATGCAGCTTTTGATCGCCCGCGCCTCGCCCGAGATTGGCCACGCCGCGTCAGCGGATGCATCGGGGCTGGTGGTGCATATCCTGCGCGACTTCTTCGGCGGCGTCCTATTCGGCTTCGTATTGGCGCGCGCGGCGATGCTCGTCCTGCCGCGACTCGGGGACTCGGACGCGGCGATCGCCTCGGTCACGGTCAGCCTCGCCTATCTCAGCTATGTCGTCGCCGATCGCTATCTCGAGATTTCGGGCGTGGTCTCGGTCGTTGTCGCCGCCCTGACGGTGGCGGCCTACGGGCCGACGCACCTGCACCCGCGACAGTGGACGGCGCTCAAGCAGCTCTGGCATCAGCTCGACTTCTGGAGCAACTGCCTGATTTTCGTCCTCGCCTCCATGGTGGCGGCACAGTTCCTGCCGCAGATCAGCTGGCTGCATATATGGGGACTGCTGGCGGTCGTCGTCGGGGCGACGCTGGCGCGCGCACTCGTCGTGTTTGGGATGTTGCCCCTACTGGAATTGGCGCGCCTCGTCGAACCCGTCGATCAGAGGTACAAGACGATCCTCGTCTGGGGCGGTCTGCGCGGCGCCGTGACGATCGTGCTCGCCATGGTCGTTGCCGGCGACACGCGCTTGCCCGCCGAGATCCGCGACTTCACCGCGGAGCTCGCGACGCTGTTCGTCCTGTTCACCTTGCTTGTGAATGCCACCACCCTCGGCGTGGGCATGCGCGCCTTGGGTTTGAACAAGCTCAGCACGGTCGAGGCGGCGTTGCGCGACCGGGTGCTCGCTTTGTCGCGGATCAACGTCCAGCGGCAGCTGCGCCGGATCATGCGCGAGCATAACGAGCGGGTGGTCGGTTTCGATGTCGGTCCCAATTCGGCAGGCAATGCCGAGGGCGAAATCCCACCCGACGATCTTCCGCTCGATCTCCCCGAACGTCTGTCGATCGGCTTGCTGACGCTGTGCGCACAGGAAAAGGAACTCTATCTCGATCTGTTCGAGGAGCAGACCTTGTCGCAGCACATGGTGGCGCTGCTGACGGCGCGCGCTGACCGGTTGATCGATGCGGTCCGGGATCGCGGGGTGGACGGTTATCAGGAGGTCGTTGAGAGCTTCACGCAACCTGATCTCCAATTCCGGGTGGCGCTGTGGTTTCACCGGCAATTCGGGCTCGGCTGGCTGTTGACCGAGCGGCTGGCCGACCGCTTCGAGATCCTGATGGTGTCGCAAGACGTGGTGGCCGAGCTGGCGGCGTTCAACCTGAGTTCGATCGCAGATTTGCTGGGCAGCGATGCCGAAAAAAAGCTGGGAACGATGATCAAGGACCGGCAGGAGCTGGTCAGCCGGGCGCTGCGTGCATTGTCGCTGCAGTATTCGGGCTATGCCGAGGCGATCCGGGAGCGGCAGCTCAAACGGGCGGCGATCCGCTTCGAGGCGGCCGAATATGCGCGATGGCTGCGTGAGTCGATCATCAGCGGCGAGGTCTATGCCGACCTACGCCGTCAGTTGAACGCGCGCCGCAAGGCCGTCGGCCATCGTCCGCCGCTCCATCTTGGCCTCGAACTCGCCGCCATGATCGGTCGGGTCCCACTCTTCGCCTCACTCGATGCGGCGGCGGTGCGCGAGGTCGGTCGTCGGCTCCGCGCCCGGCTCGCCGTTCCGGGCGAGAAGGTCGTGGCGGTGGGCGGCCGGCCCGACGCGATGTATTTCATCGCCGCGGGCGAGGTCGCGGTCCATATCGGCGAAATGACGGTTGCGCTCAAGGAAGGAGACTTTTTCGGCGAGATGGGCCTGCTCGGATCGCGGCCGCGCAACGCCGATGTGATCGCGGTGGGCTACTGCCATCTGCTGGTGCTCTCGCGCAAGGATTTCAACCAATTCCTGGAGCGGCGACCCGGCGTACGAGCCGAGATCGAGGCGGTGGCAGCGCGCCGCGTCGTGGATACGCCGGCGACCTCGTAGCCGGTCGCTCCCGAAGGGCTGTCGAGGACTTTCGCCGCGGTCGAGAACGCCGCGGCCTCAGCGCAAGGCGAGGCGCAGGCGCGACAACAGCAGCAGCTGCCACAGGCAGAGCGCCGCCAGCGCGTCGAGCGCCGCGGAAAAATTGCCGGTCACATCGTAGAGCGTGCCGATCGTCAACGGGCCCAGCACGCCGCCAATCTCGCCCGCGGTGAAATAAAGCCCGGCCGCCGCGCCCATGCGCGCGGAATCGACCTCGCGCAGCTCCATCAGCACGAGCACGACGATGATCGACAAGGAGCCGCGCGCTAGGCCCTGGCACAGCAGCCCCGCGACGAGCGCGCCGCTCGTCCCCCAATTGATGAGCAGCGGCGCCGCCATCTGCGCCGCGAAGAGGCCGGCGAGGATGGTCATGCGCCGCGACGGAATCGCGAGCCGGGGGAAGAGCAACGCGCCGCCGATCCCGATCACCACCGGCACGCTCGCCCAAAGCCCGGCGCTCGCGATGTCCATGCCGCCGAAACGCAGAATCTCGGGCAGCCAATTGGTCAGCGCGTGGCCGAAGAAGAAGGTGCCGAGCGCGAGATAGAGCACGGTGCGGAGCGCGGGCGAGCGCAGCAGTTCGAGAAAGACATGCCGTTGCCGCTGCGCCGGGGCGCCCCTCTGGCGCCGCTCCTGCATGCGGCTGGCGCTGTGATTGCTGACGAGGGTCCAGCCGAGCGCCGCCGCCAAGGCGACGAAGCCGGCAAAGATCAGCACCTTGCGCCAATCGCCGCCGGCAAGCTCGAGGCCGATGCTCGATGAGAGCAGCAGGGCACAAATCGTGCCGAGCGCCTGCCCAACATTGTAGATGCCCATGGCAAGGCCGCGCTCGCGGCCCTCGAACCATTCGCTGATGACCTTGGGGGCACCGACCGAGACGAGCGGCCCGCCGATACCGAAGACGCCGACCGCCAGCAGGAGGCTCAGATAGTCGCTCGCGAGGCCGCGCAAAATGCCCGACAGCGCGACGACGAGCGCGCCCAAGGCAAGGCCGCGCCGTGGCCCGAGCCGGTCGAGCAGCGCGCCGCACGGAATGGCGGCGCCGATATAGACGAACTGCCAGGCGCCGAGAACGCTGCCCATCTGGGTGTGGCTGAGGCCGAGGTCGCGGGTGATCTGCGAGACCAGCGGCGCGATCGCCGCGGCCGTCGCGCCGAAGCAGAAATAGACCATCCACACGCCGGCGAGCATCGCCCAGCGATGGGGATGGAGGGCGGCATCGGAGGAAGCGAGGCTCATCCGCGGCGGAGCGCGTTGCGCCTCGCCTTTCGCGTCAAGCCATCACGCCCTGAGCGCGCGGGTCGTGTCGTCGAACAGCTCGTCGACCGTGAAGCGTCGCGGAATGAGCTTTTGCCGCACGGAATAATCGATGATGATCTCGAGCGAGGGGCGCACGGCCTCGAAGCCGAAGCGGATCGCCGCCGCCTGATCGCCTTGCGTCCCTGCGCGCTTTTGACTCTCGACCAGCAGCTTGAACACCTCTTTCGCGATGTCGGGACGCGATTGCACGATCGGCTGGCGGATCACCGCCATGTGGTTAATCGGAATCCCGCCATGGCTTGCGGCCCATTTCCGCGCCACGCCCTCGGCGTCGGGGATCAAGGGCTTGAGGCGTGGATCGGGGAAGGTATCGCCGACGATTGCCGCATCGAGCTCGCCATCGATAAGCATCTGCACCAAGTTCTTGCCCTCGGGGGCGCGCGTAACGATGGCCGGGTCTTGATATTCGGCGAGATGCGGGTCCTCGAAGGTGATCCACTTCACGCGATCGACATCGACGCCGTAATCATCGGCGAGAATGCCGCGCACCCAGGCGCCGGTCGTCTGAGTGTAGGCGCGGACGCCGACGCGCTTGCCGACGAGGTCGCGCGGGCCGAGCGTTCCGCGCTCGCCATTATAGGCGATGGTGTGATGCTGGCCGCGCGAGACCACCACGGCCGGCATCAGCACATAAGGCTTGCCGTAAGCCTTGGCCTGGAGATAGGTGACGATCGCCAATTCGCTCACATCGTAGCGCTGGTCGCGCACCACCGATTTGAAAAATTGGTTGGCGACCTTGACCTCGGCGAAATCGAGCGACACCGCGGACGAGCGGATCTCGCCTTTCTTCATCGCCTGCGTGTTCGGATAGGTTCCGAACATCGCTTTGAGCGTCATCGGGCGATCCTCAACCGTCATCCCTTCCTCCCCTCTCCTCGGCCCCCGGCGACGCTCAGCCGGCCTTGGCCGGCATGTATTTGCCGCTCAGCTGCGGCGCGAGGGTCGATTCATGACCCTTTTCCTGGCGCTCGAGCCGGGTCTCGCGCGTCCAGGTGCGCTTCAGATCGTCGCGCACCTTGATGCGCAGCCGGCCGAGCCCGCCCTCGACCTCGAGCTCCACCAGATCGCCGTCCTGGAACGCGTTAAGCCCGCGATGATTGGTGCCCGTCGCCAGAATATCGCCCGGCTCGAGCGTGTGGATCGCGCTGACGAACTCGACGCAGCGCGGGATTTTGTGCGCCATGTCGCTGGTGTTGAAATTCTGCTTCAGCACGCCGTTGACCCAGAGCCGGATCTGCAGCTTGTGCGGATCGGCGATCTCGTCGGCGGTGACGATATAGGGACCGATCGGCGCGAAGGTCTCGCGCGACTTCATCTGATAAAAGCTGTTCTGCGCCGGCGGCAGGCCGCGCGCCGAGCCGTCGATGAAATTGACATAGCCGAAGATGTGGCTCATCGCGTCGGCGGCCTTGACATTGGAAGCGCGCTTGCCGATCACAAGCGCGAGCTCGGCCTCGCCTTCAAAGACGGTCGCCGGCACATCGGGCAGGATCATGGTGTCGCCATCGCCGATCACGCTATGGGGCGATTTAAGGAACGCGTTGATCGGCGCCGGCTCCTTGCGCGTGCCGTCTTCCATGTAATTGACCGCCATGCAGTCGATATTGACGGGCTTGGGCAGCGGCGCGCGGAACTTGATGCTCGAGAGCGGAGCGCCCTTGCCGCGCTGCGCCTCCTCTTCGAGCCGCCGGCGATAATCGGAAAAGCGCTCGATCAAGCCACTCATGAGATTGTGCGGCCCGGTATGCGGGATATCGCGCACGGCGGCGGACACATCGACCACCGTATCGCCCTTGATCACGCCGAGCTTGTAATCGTCGAAATAGCCGAGCTTCATCGCTGCCTCCTCGATCCCCTTGTTTATCGCCCCGGCTTTGTCTCGGGGCGCAATCCCGACGGCAGGCAAAATAGCCCGACCCGGGCGCGCAAGCTAGGGCGCGTGGATGCGCGGCGTTTCAGCGCGCGGCGAGGCTTTTCAGATAGGCAACGATATCGTCGATCTGGGGCCGGGCGAGATCGAAATTGGGCATCGGCGGATGCGGCGCATTAAGAAAGGTCCGGGCGTCGATCTGGTCGGGCGCGCCGCGGCGCGCGATCTCGCGCAATGGGGGGGCCGAATCCCGCGCGGCCGAGTTGGGCTCGACGAGATGACAATTGGCGCACCAGGTTTGCGCCAGAGCCTCGCCGCGTGCCGCGTCTCCGGCCGCCCAGGCGATGCCAGGGAGAGCGGCCGCCGCGATCAACGCAAAAAGCGCTCGAATAACGCTCATTCGAGGAACTCCTCTCACGAGCCGGCGATCAGGATACGATCATCGACGGCGGTGACGCCTGGCACTGACCAGGCGGCGCGCTCGGCGGCTTCGCGCTCGGTCCAGCTCGCGACCTCGCCACTCAGCACAACTTTGCCGTTGACCACGTCGATCTTCAGGTGCTTTGCCTCGAGATCGGCGTTGCGCTCGAAGGCCGCGGTCAGGCGCGAGCGGACCTCCTCGGCGCGCACCTTGGGTCGGATCGCGATAAGGTTGATGACCCCTTTGACGCCGCCGAGCTTGCGCACGTCATATTCGGCCTCGGCACGCTGAAAGCCCCAATCGACTGTCCCGTTCAGCGTCACGATACCGTGTTCGACCTTGATCTCAATCGCACGCGACGGGACCGCGACATCCCATTCGAGCATTTTGACGGCTCGCTGCGCGATCTCGTCATCGGCCGTCTTCTTGTCCTCGGCGAGACGAACCTCGATCTCCTGCGCGACGCCGGTCACACCCCTGACGCGCCGCGCTGTGCGCTCGGCCGCGAATTTCTCCGCGAAGGATTCGACGTGGCCGGTCAAGGTCACAACGCTGCCGCGGACGCTGACGCCGATATGGGCGGCATTCACCGCGGGCTCGAATTCCAGCTCGTCGATGACGCGCTGCTGTAGCTTGAGTTCCTCGGACATGGGCGTCTCCTTGACGGTCGCCCTGGAGTCTCTCCGCTTCGGTACCGGCCGGCATTGATGTGGATCAAGCCTCCGCGCAGAAAGAGGAGCCCGGGTCTCGAACCGCAGGCTTGCCACCACCCTTCGTCCAAACGCATCTTGAGCCATATCAAGGTCATGGCCATTTCATCTCGATAGGGTTTCTCGATCGTCTTCCCAGCCCGCGTGACGAGGGGTGCATTCGGGCCCACAACCGAAGGATCACGCCATGCCGCTCAAGGATCTCCTCGTTTGCATCGACGAATCCGAGCCCGCCCGGGCGCGCCTCGATTTTGCCGTGGCGCTTGCGCGCATCCACGCGGCGCGGCTGACCGGGCTTTTCGCCCTTGACCTCGTTCCGACGATCGAGGGCTTGATCCGCGGCTATGGCGGCCAGCACGAGTTCCTCGCCAACTATGCCGCGCTGCGCGAGCGCGCGCGGGACGCCGCGGCGCGGCTCGAGGCCGAGTTCACCGACCGGCTGCGCCGCGAAGACCTCGCCGGGGAGTGGCGCTTCGTCGAGAGCCTTCCCGCCGAGACCGCGGCACTTCATGCGCGCTACGCCGATCTCGCCATCGTCGGACAGATCGACCCCGAGAAACCGAACCCCGTTAACGCGGCGCGGCTGCCCGAGGAGGTGCTGTTCGCCTCGGGTCGCCCGGTGCTCATCGTGCCCTATGCCGGCCGCTTTGCCGGCGATTGCGAGCGGATCCTGGTTGGCTGGACCGCGACGCGCGAGGCCGCGCGCGCCCTCAACGACGCGCTGCCCTTGCTCGAGCGGGCAAAGAAGGTTGCCGTGCTGACGATCAATCCCGGGCGCGTCGCCGATGCCGAGCCGGGCATCCCGGCGGCCGATATCGCGCATCATTTGGCGCAGCACGGCGTTACGGCCGAAGCGGCGACCGTCGTCGTCGACGAGATCGGCACCGGCGATGCTCTGCTCAACTACGCCTCCGATTTCGGCGCCGATCTGATCGTTATGGGCGGCTATGGACATTCGCGCACGCGCGAAGTCGTGCTGGGCGGGATGACCCGGCAACTCCTGCGCCAAATGACCGTGCCGGTGCTGATGTCGCATTAAGGAGCGCCCCGCGGCAGGCGCTGCGGAACGGATTTCCGGGTGGGCGTTATTTAAGGAACGACACGGAGGACCCCATGCCGATCATCGAGGAACCCGAACCGGTCGAGCTCAACATCGACCCCGAGAAGGTCTGCTTCCTCGTTCTCAAAGCGCGGGAATTCGACGCCAAAGTCGAGCCGAACGAGCCCGATCCGGGCTCCAACCCCACCGATGACGACGAACGCGAAATTCTCGCGGATTATGCCGGCGACCCGACGCTCGAAGAGCTGCGCAGTGCGATCGACGCGCTCGATGACGACGAGATCATCGATGTGATCGCCCTCGTCTGGGTCGGCCGCGGCGACTTCACCCGCGACGAATGGGAAAATGCGCGGGCGCTTGCTGCCGACCGGCACCGGCGCGGCTCGGCGGATTATCTGTTGGGCATTCCGACCCTCGGCGACCTTCTCGAAGAAGGTTTGGCCGAGCTTGGCTATTCCTGTGTCGATTTTGAGGGCGACGGGTCCTGAGGCGCGGGGCGGATGTCGGAGCGCGAAGCCCTCATCGCCGGGATCGTGGAGGAAACAGCGGAGACAGCGGGCCTCACCGGCCGCGCGACGCTGAGCCCGCGCGTGCTCGCAGCGTTGCGCCGCGTGCCGCGCGAGGCCTTCGTTCTCGCAGCGGACATCGCCGAGGCCTATGACAACGCGCCGCTGCCGATCGGCCATGGGCAGACCATCTCGCAGCCCTTTATCGTCGCCATCATGACCGAGCTCCTCGACATCGCGGCCGACCAGTCGGTGCTGGAGATCGGCACCGGCTCGGGCTACCAGGCGGCGATCCTCGTTGCGCTCGCGCGCCAGGTCTGGTCGGTCGAATGCGTGCCCGCCCTCGCCGAGCGGGCGCGCGCCGCCCTTGCCGAGGCCCGCTGCGCCAATGTCGAGATTCGCTGCGGCGATGGCGCGTTCGGTTGGCCCGAACACGCCCCTTATGACGCGATCATCGTCACCGCGGCAGCGCCATCGATCCCGCCGGCACTGATCGCGCAGATGAAGCCTGGCGGCCGGCTCATCGCGCCGCTCGGCAGCGCCTTCGAGACACAAAGCTTGACGCTGGTCGAGAAGCGTCCCTCGGGCGAAATCGCGCAGCGCATGATCATGCCCGTCGCCTTCGTGCCGCTGGTGAGCGGCCGCGGCTAGAGCGTCGGGAAACGCCGTCAGGAACCGGAGCTGATCGCCGCGACCTCCTTGCGGAAAGCGGCCAGCACCCGCGCCCCGTCGGGCGTGCGCTTTTCCCAAGCAGCGATCACCGGCTGGATTCGCGCCATCCACATCGCTTCCTGGTCCGGGCTGAGCGGCGTGACGGTCTGATCCTTCATATGCCGGATATCGTCGATCGCCTGCCGCGTGGTGCCATCGACGAATTTGTTGAACCAGGTGGTGAAGAAGGTGCCGCTATTGACGTCGATGACGTGCTTGGCCTGGGGCGAGAGCCTCGCATAGGTCGCATTGTTCATGATGATCGCCGCCTCGACCGCGCCATAGGGCTCCAGCAGATGGTGCCTGACGATATCGGTCAATTTGTAGCCGGTGACACCCGGCCAGCCGAGCGTGGTGCCTTGGATGGTGCCGCGCTGGAGGGCTTCATAGAGCTCGTCGAGCGGCAACGAGATCGGCACGCCGCCCAAGGCTTCGAGAGTCTCGCCGGCGATGCGGCCCTGAACGCTCAGCTTCAGGCCTTTCATATCGGCGAGGGTCTTGACCATCGGCGCCGTGTGAAAGGTGAGGTCGGGATAAATGATGAAGGCAAGCGGCTTCACCCGCTTCCACTCATTGGCGATGATGTTCTCGTCGTAGAGACGCTGCAGCGCGAGCCCGGCATCGTGCGCGTTGCGGGCAACGCCGGGCAAGGTGGCGACCTGAGTCTGAGGGAATTGCGAGGAAACCGGCCCAAGCACGCAGAACGCGATGTCGGCGATGCCGTTCTGCACACGATCGAAGGCCGAGTGCATATCGACCAGCGAATTGCCGACAAAGACCTGTATGTGGAAAGCTCCGTCCGCCTCCTTGTTCACCTTCTGCGTCCATCCCTGGATCATTTCGGTGTACTGCACGGTGTTTGGCGGATTGGGGTAGGCAAAGCGCAGCAGGGTCGGTCCGGCCGCACAGGCAGCCGCGGAATAGGTGGCGAGCGCAGCCGCAACGGCGACGGCTTGCAGGATCGAGCGCCGCCTGCTTCCCGCCGGCGGCCGTGCGGGATCGCTTCGTGTCGCCGCGCGCGCCGGGCGCGCTGCCGCAGCATCGGACAAGTCTTTCCGCGACGTCCTCGACATCGTTCCATCCTCCCTTGTTGCGACGTTTGCCCGTCGCTGAACGTTCCCGCGCGGCGCGCGCGGCCGGCGGTCCGCCGGGATCTTACTCCGCGGCGGCCGCCTCGCGCGCGTGTTGCGCCAGCGTGTCGGCCAATATCGGCAGCTCGACCACATAGAAAACGCCGCCGGTTTTCGATGCGATCTCGCCGACATCGGCCCCGGGCTGGATGAACATGTAGGTGCCTTCGTCAGGCGTCTGCCCGCCCTGCCAGCTCTTGCCGTCATACTCGATCGAGCCTTCGATGAGGTAGCGGATCTCCGCATCCTCCTCGCGGCGCGCCGGAATCTTGGCGCCGGGCGCCATCCGCATGAAGCGGATGCCCGAGCCGCCGAAAGTGCCGAGACGCTTGTGCTCGACGCCATCCAAATGGCGATCGCCGATCCAAGGATGGGCTTGCGGGCGCATCACGATCGGCTTCTCGAAGCGGCCGACAGGAAAGTCGAGCCGCTTGCCGGCGACATATTCGCTGCAGGCGAGGTGACTGTCCCGGTTGATCTTGCGCCCGTCGGGGAGAACTCTCGTGCAAACACCATCAGCGAAGGTCGCGCCTTCCTCCGCGAGCGCCTTGCGCGCGTCGTGGAGCTCCTTGTGCGTGAGATAGGGAATGCCGGTGAGGCCCTGGAATTGCAGGCCGAGCCCCGTGCATTCCTCCTCTTGCAGTTGCGGTCCATAATGGACGCCTTCCGGGTAGAAACCGACCTCGCCGGCTTCGAGGAAACCGTCCTTGATCTGGCGCCGGCCGGTCATGTTGAAGCGATACTGATCGAAGATGTGCGTGTGGCGCGGCGTGCCGTAACCTTTGTCGTAGCGCCGCCAGCTCAATTCGAGCTTCACGCCGGGCACCCCTGAATCGAGGGGGAACCGCTTGCTCGCAGCGCTGCCCGCGCGGCCGACGCCGGGCGAGACCCGAAGCGGAAGATCCGCAATGTTGATAATCGTGACCGTGCGCGTCATTCGAGTTTCCTCCCGCCAGGATGTGCAACGACGTCGAAATCACGCGCACTTTTTTGGTGTTTTTCGTCTTTCAGGACCGATTGTACCTAAATCTGCCTGCGCGCGAATGGCAATCGGAGTTTGCGCAAAGGTGGCTCTCGCTCGGCGCAATCCTGAGAAAGACCGCTGCGGCGACGCTGATTGTGGCTGGAAGAGGAAGTCGGAAAAGTCGGGGGAGGAAGTCAGCGCTTCTTGCGCGTGTGATCGGCGATGAGGCCTTCGAGCATCGCGACGAGGCGCATCGCCGGACCCTTGGGGCCGAGGCTCTGCATGCTGACGCGCGCGCCTTCGCAGAGGAGAAACATCTTGTCGGCGAGGAGATCGGGCTCGACGAGCCCCGCTTCCTCGCAAAGCCGGATGAGCCTTTCGCGATTCTGCGCCTTGTACTGCTCGATGACGCGGCGCGCGGGATGGGTCTTGTCCGCGAGCTCCGCTGCCGCATTGACGAAGGCGCAACCGCGATCCGCCTCGCTCAGCTTGAACTCGCCGACGTGGCGCAGCCAGGTATGGAGCTGGCCGAGGGGATCGCCACGATGCGCCTCGGCGACTTCTTCCCAGGCCGCGTCGAGCTCGCCGACGAGGCCCAGCAAGCATTCCGCGATCAGCATGTCCTTCGATTCGAAATGGCGATAAAGCGTCATCTTGTTCGTGCCCGCCGCCTCGGCGATCGCCTCGACGCCGACCGCATGGATGCCATGCCGGTAGAAGAGATCGCGGGCGACCGCCAGGATTCGCTCGCGCGGCGGCGACGGGATGGGTCGGACTTCGGTCAGCGGCTTGGTCACGAGCTTGTGCATTTCCAAAATCCCTGTTGACATGTTACTTACCGGTAAGTACCTTACGGGTGTTACCGTTCAGTAACATAATTTATGGCGCCAAAGGCGCGGATTCAAGAGCAATGAGGAGGGTCCGATGAACTGCTATGGCGAACCGAGTCTCGGCGACGCCCTCGCCGACCCGATCATCCGGGCGGTCATGGCGGCCGACCACGTCGATCCCGACGCGCTCGCCTCGAGCCTGCGCGAGACCGCGCTGCGGGTGGGGCAAGCCGGCGGCCTCCGCCGCAAATGCGGGGGCGCGCCCTGAGCGGCGGGCCGATGCGGGGGGCGCAATTCGCCGAGCTGGCGGCGTTCGTCGCCGTCGCCGATCGCGGCAATTTTTCGCGCGCCGCGGCCATTCTCGGCCTCTCGACCTCGACTTTGAGCCAGACCATCCGCTCGCTCGAGGCGCGGCTCGGCGTGCGTCTCTTCAACCGCACGACGCGGAGCGTCGCGCTGACCGAAGCGGGCGAGCGGTTCCTGGGCCAGGTCCATCCCGCGCTCGACGAGCTTGGCCGCGCGATCGAATCGATCAGCGCGTCGCGCGACACCGCGGCCGGTGTGCTGCGCCTCTCGGTCGCGAGCCTCGCCGTCGGCCTGGTAATCGATCCGATCCTGCCGCGGTTCCGCGCCGCCTATCCCGAGGTCACGCTCGACATCATCGTCGATGATTCGCTGGGCGATATCGTCGACGGCAAGTTCGACGCCGGCATCCGCATCGGCACGCGCATCGAGCGCGACATGATCGCGGTGCGGGTAAGCTCCGATTCGCGGCTCATCGCCGTTGCTTCGCCCGCTTACCTCGCGGCGCATCCGCGTCCGGAAACGCCGCAGGAGCTGGCGCTGCACAATTGCATCCGCTTCCGCAAGACGACCGGCGCGGTCGATCCCTGGTCGTTCGAGAACGGCGGCGAAAAGATCGAGGTCGAGGTCGAAGGCACGCTCATCACCAACAATCTCGATCTGGTGGTGCGCGCGGCGCTCGACGGCGTCGGCATCGGCTACATGCTCGAGACCTATATGGACGCGCATATCGCCGAGGGCCGGCTCGTTCCGCTGCTGACGAGCTGGTCGCTGCCCTATGCGGGCTATCACATCTTCTATCCGAGCCGGCATCAGATGCCGGCAAAGCTCAAGGCCTTCATCGATTTCCTGCGCCTTGATGCGCGGCGCGGCGCGCCGGAGAAGCCGACCGCGCCGATGGACAATGCCGCAGCTCATGGAGTCATCCGGCTGCGGGCGTGAGCCGCCGAATTGTTTGTGCTTTCCGAACAG
>Ga0070681_10003301_pt1 | contig 15065 bp, 14 predicted proteins | sample KBSC83BmetaG_FD_65650 | JGI IMG/M metagenome (GOLD analysis project Ga0070681, IMG submission 65650) | Corn rhizosphere microbial communities from Kellogg Biological Station, Michigan, USA - KBS C8-3B metaG | ecosystem: Host-associated > Plants > Roots > Rhizosphere | place: USA: Michigan...
GGGCTCGAACTGGGGCGAGACGGGGCGTGAGGCCGCGCTGGCAACCATATCTGTGGACAGTTCCGCGCCGCAGCACGTCATGCTCTACGCCGGCGATCAAGCTTACACGTACCCGGCATTTCTGGGCGAATTGCAGGCAGGCGAACACGAACTGCGCATAGAACGAAACGTCCGCTATTCAGCGCCCGGTTCCGCACTGAAAGTGCTGGCGGTCCATTTTCAAGAGGTGGCGCCGGATGATCCGTACTGGGCGGCGCTCGCGCACGCCCCTATTCTGTACGCTCGTGCGAACACGATCGGCCGTTTCGATGATATTCCGATGCTCTTATACTGCGAACGATTGGTGGAAAGAGAACAGGCATGGCTGCAGTACACCATGATTTTTTCGAACGAGGACGGAGGCACCTCCACGCGCGCCCTCATGGCGCGGTGGGGACGCACAACCGATGTCGAATACATTTATCGCGCGTGGCTTGACCAACAAGGCAATGTCGAGCGCGCCACCATTCAGGCGCGCGATCACAAAGAAGTCGCGTTTCACGGCCGGCGCGAGGGACCGCATCCGGTTTTGATCCCTTCTACTGATAACAACATGGTGTCGGATCAGGGCTCTTCTCCGATTCGCTACCAGATCCCACCCGTCGTGATGGATCTCGCCGCTCACTCGCGCGAACAAATCATGGATGAGCACCCGGTCGCTTATCGCGTCATGGCCCAGGAACTGAAGCGGGAAAATAAACTGCGGCCCTTCGGCGCGGTGGATGGTGAGAAGGCAAGCGACCCGCGAAATTATCTCTACATCGAAGCCAAGGTCTCGAATCGAAATTCCGCGATGGCCGCTCTTGTCCGTCTGCGGGGAGAACAGCGCTGGTACAGCTCGCATCTTGGCCGGAACGATTACGCTATTTCCCGCGATGAATGGGTTCGCACCACCGTAGAACTGCCGCCCGGCAGCAGCGGTCAACAAATCGAGGAGATCGGATTGGAGTGCCTGGTGAGCGATGAAGAGAAACGCACACCCCTCTCCGGAACTTGTCACGTGGAACACATTTCGAAGGTTTTCATGCTGGACGAACAATACCGGCCGCAAAAGAGCATTTGGGTAATGCCGCAGGCAGTCGACATACCCACGGGCCAGATCTACGCATTCCGGCCATAGACCCCAAATCTGTTACCGAGTTGCGACGGTTTACCGTCGCGGCTCGAAAGCACGCCCGCAGAATGGCCGAGCATGCTCGGCCACTACAAGCAATTCCGCTCGTAGAGGTCGGGCATGCCCGACCCATTTTCTGACATGCGAACTAGCGGTCGCATAAGCAACGGCTCGCGGCAACGCATAGATCTTTCATTTTGTAGCGCAGGTCAGGTCATACAAAAATCCGCGGGTCCCCGCACAAACCGCGTGGCCCCACGCTACAAATTAAAAAGCATTTGATTTCGAGAAGCTACCGAGCCGCGACGGTGAGGAAGCGGTCTTATACTACCCGCCTTATAATGAAAGTAATGCCGAAAGCCAGAGAGCTTGAGGTGCGTCTCCAGCGTACCGAGCAACAACTGCGCCTGTTTCAAAAGATCAGCCGGTTCATGGTACGGGAAATGAGCCTGCAGGAGGTCCTGCAAGGCATCGTTTCCCTGATTGTCGAGTTCATGGAATGCGATTCGTGCCTGGTCTATTTGCTGGATCATGATGAACTGGTGCTGTGCGCGTCGAATACGGCACATCCTTCTACCATTGGGAAAGTGCGGCTGCGGCTCAACGAAGGTCTCACCGGCTGGGTGGCGCGTGAGCGGCGGCTGCTCGCTATTTCTCGTGAGGCGTACAAAGACCCCCGATTCAAATATTTCGGTGAATTACCGGAAGACACATACGAAGCGTTTCTCTCCGCGCCGGTGATCGCACGGAATCGTGTAGTCGGCGTCGTAAACGTGCAGCACCGCGTGCCGCATCAGCACACCGGCAGCGAGATGGAGGTCCTGACCACTGTTGGCGAGCAGGTTGGATGCGTACTGGTATTGGCGCGCATGGAGCCCACCGCCGTGGCCGAGGCTAACCACGCGGAACTGGTACTATCGTCTGGCCCGGTACAACCGAGACACTAGCGTGTTGAGAGCTATTTCCATCGGCATCGGCGTGCTTGCGGCGGGACTCCTCGCGGGCGCCGGTCCATCCGCGAACGCGGACCGCTGGCGCGTACTCTACTTCTACGATGAGCTAAAGTCTTCGCTGGTGATTAACGACTTCAAGTTCCTCAACACGCAGCGCGGCGTTGCCGCCGGTTTTTTGGTGGATCCCAAAGGCAAGATCAAGCCCACCGCATTAACCACCGACGATGGCGGCGCGCACTGGTCGCTCAGCCCGCTGAAAGAGGTGCCCATTTCACTGTTTTTCTTGAACGAGAGCCGGGGATGGATGGTGGGTGACAAGTCGATTTGGAGGAGTGAGGATGGCGGAAGTACCTGGCGCAACCTCAGCCCTCTCGACGACGCCCTGCGCGTGCATTTTCTGAGCCCGGATCACGGATGGGCAGTCGGAGAGCACAAGAAGGTTTACGAGAGCGCCGATGGCGGTAAGGAGTGGAAAGAAGTGCCTGCCGCGGCGCGCCCCGAATCATCACCCGATCGAACGGTTTATAACTGGATTGATTTCGCTGGAACGAAAGCCGGTATCATGACGGGCTGGAATCCGCCGCAGCGAAATTCCCCTATGGGCGTTCCCAGTTGGATGAATCCCAATGAATCGCGCTTCCGCCGGGAGACTCCGCAGGTTTCAATCTTTCTGCAAACGCATGACGGGGGAAAAACCTGGGACGCCAGCACGGGTTCGTTATTCGGCCACGTGACCTGCGTGCGGCTTTCATTGGCCGGTTTTGGACTTGGCGTGATTGAGTTTAGCGAGTCGTTCGAGTGGCCCTCGGAAGTGTTCCGCATCGACTGGACGACCGGAAAGAGCCAGCGGGCGTTCCGCCAGCAAAACCGGCTCATCACAGACGTTGCACTGCCTCCAACAGGGCCTGCCTATCTCGCCGGAATGGAGAAGCTCGACCGCCTGAGCGAAAGTCCCGTCCCGGGAAAGCTTAAGGTGTGGCGCAGTGACGATCACACGAACTGGCAGGAAATGGAAGTAGATTACCGCGCGACCGCGCATCGCGCCATGATCTCGGCGCTGGACGACCGCAATATCTGGATCGCGACCGATACCGGCATGATCTTGAAAATGGCGGAATCCAAGTAAAACAGTCTTCCCCGGCCTCGGTTTATCCACTGCGAATCCACGCGTCTGTCCTGTAAGCGTATGAAATGAAACAGTCACAAAACTGAGGAAAATACTAACTAAAGTTGAGATTTCGTTTGACGGAATTAACTCTTGGGAGCATTATAAAAAAGGTTCCAAGAGGTTCATAGGACAGTAAACCTGGTGAACGGTAGCGGACCTGGAACGTTGATCCGGTGGCGAACTAATAAAATGGAATGCCAGCGGGGAGCGAAGGGGAATCGGGCCGGGCGCAAAGGTGAGCTTTTTGCAGGGTGGCTGGATGAACACTTCGATCTGAAGGGGCCTAAGAACCCCAACAGGGAGCGGAGATTCAATCGCCAGGCGAAACTGCTGAATAGAGAACTGGGCAACGGGCTGGTTGCGCTGATCTCGCCGTGACTGGGGCTAACCGAGTTGCGGCGAAGAAGTAGCCAGTCGAACGGGTTCGGAACAAAATTCAGCAGGGCAGCGAAGAAACAGGCCAGGAGCCCTGATCTCTCAATGGTGACTCGGCAACGAGTAGTCGTTGGGAGGAAGTGAAAGGCCGTTTCGAGCAGCCGGAGCCGGTCAGGAATAGTTTGCAGGCGGGCTTTCGAGCGCTGATCCGTCGTTCTATAAAAAGAACAGCGGGGAGTAAAGAAGATTCCGTCCGGCGATTCCTGGCTGCCAGACTCATGCCGTGTATGCCGGCGGGGGTGGAGCTGTTCGGTGAGTCACTTGGAACCATTTTTATTTCTGCCGCCCTTTCCTGACGTTTCCTCAGGGCATAAAGATAAAATACAAAGTCTTCGAAGCTTCCATCGGCGTGCCGCTTTTGGAATGAGCCGGCCGGAAGCGCCATAGTCTTGCGGCAACCACCGCCTGCTCCCCCAGGTATCTGTAGAGAGAATCTCCCTTCCCATCTGCGAATGCACTGGTAACTTTGCCCGCGGCGGTGACGTGTACCACGACGGGAATGATGATACGGTCGTGGATGCGCGCCCGGATTCCAGGAGGAATTACAGGCTGCACCTGGTGGAGGGCGACGGGCGCGACCCACGGCGTGATGTCTGGACTCCTCTCGACCTTTTCGGCCGGCGGCGGTTCAGGAGGGGGAGTCGCAGTCTCAGTCTCAGTCTGTTTCGGCGCCGCTTGCGGCACCGGCACTGCGGGAACTGGCGGCGGAGCGGGAGCACTCTCGCGGGTCCCGGAGATTGCCGGCTTTGCGGCAGTCTGTTCCTGATTCGATTTCCAACTGTAGAGCACCACGCCGCCGGTTAGCACGACCAGGCAAAGCAATATTATCCAGAACCATGGGATTTCTCTGGATGGCTCAAGGTCCTCTTCCGTGAAGCGAGGGGAACGCACGGGTCGCGAAAGGGTCGCGGGCTCGTCCGGCAATATCCGCGGCTGGTGGATGGCGGCGGGAGGTGCGGAAATCGACTGAGAAACGGCATTCCGGGGCAGCTGTGGTGGGCGAGCCGGCGCTTCGGCCATCTGATCGGTACGGAATGGAAATGAAGCGTACTGCGGCTCAGTCTGGAGTTGCCCGTTTTTCCAAAATACAAAAGCAGCTGCGCACTCTAACGACGAAAGGGGTCTGATCAGCAGGAAGACGTTCTGGAGGCCGGAGAAATAAGTCCGGATCAAATCCTGGTCGGCCGCATCGAGCAGGGGTTCTCTGGGTGTGTAAGTACGATAAAACCCAACGACTTGCCGATCGAGATTCGTCTGCAGCCGGTCCAAAACCTTCGTAAAATGGCCGCGGTCGGCTTCCGAGAGAACGTACGATGGGCCATATTTATGTTCGCAGGGAACCGGTTCGAAGCCCTCGATAGAAATCATCAGCGGATCGGCGCTTTCGATTTTCCCGAGTAGGAAACCGCCTATTTCGACACCTCTTTTCGGCAGCGAGAGGAAGGCGTCGATGGTTAGACCTCGCAATCGATCGACGTCCTCGCAAGTGAAAGAAACTGAAGCGCTGCCATCCGGAGCATCCCAACGGCGACGCATGTTGTCGACCGAATCACCGACTGCGCTTGCGTCCAGCGTTGGCCTCAACGGCTATCTCCTGAGGGCACATCGGCGGGAGCCCGCCGAGCGAACGTGATGAGTTTCACGCCGACACCAGTCATCTCCTTCAGATTGACACACAAGCGGCGGCCGTGCAGGTGAAAAATGATGCCAGAATCGCCATCAATTGTGAGTGCCTTCACGTTACTGCATCGGCATTTCGAGAAACGCTGTGCGGTAGTAAGCTGGGCAGTGAGGGCAACGTGAGCACATCAAGATTCGTCATTCTCGGCGGCGGGATGGTTGCCGGCTATGCGGCTAAACAAATGGCCGAATCAGGACTGAAGCCGGGCGAGCTGACCATCCTGTCGGCGGAGGGCGCCATACCGTACGAGCGGCCGCCGCTTTCAAAGGGTTTTCTGGCCGGCAAAGACAGCGAAGAAAGCATCAGAATCAACCCGGACAATTTCTATCGCGAGCACGGCATCGACCTCCGTTTAAAGATCGAAGCCCAACGCGTGGCGCCGGCGCAAAAAAGCATCCATCTGAGAGAGGGCGGCGAGCTCGGATTCGAGAAGTTGATCCTGGCGACCGGCTCCGTGGTACGGACGCTCGACATTCCAGGCGCCGTGCTCGAGGGCGTCCACTATCTGCGGACCGTGGAAGACTCGAAGCGCATCCGCCAGCGGGCAGAAAAAGCCAGGTGTGCCGTGGTCATTGGAGGCGGTTTCATCGGCATGGAGGCCGCGTCCGTGCTGGCCCAAAAGCAGGTCGAAACGACCATGGTTCTGAGGGAAGATCGGATCTGGAAATCATTTTTTTCGCCGGAGATGTCTGCGTTTTTTGAGAGTTACTATAGTGCGCGAGGCGTGCAGTTCGTGAAAACGGCCGCGCTTCGTGAGATCCGCGGCGATGGCGCGGTGCGGTCGGCGGTGCTCGAAGGCGGCCAGGAATTGCCATGCGACATGGTCGTCGCGGGAATCGGAGTGCGCCCGGCGACCGACATTCTCGCCAATAGCGGCATTGAAGTGGCTGACGGTGTAATCGTGAATGAATATCTGGAGACTAACCAGCCCGGCATTTACGCGGCGGGCGATATCGCCAATTATCAGGACGTGTTGTTCGGGAAACGGAGGCGCGTGGAGCACTGGGACAACGCCGTCTCGCAAGGCCAGCACTGTGGCCGCGCATTAATGGGCGAGCGCAAAGAGTTCCGGCACGTGCCGTATTTCTTTTCGGATGTTTTCGATCTCTCTTACGAGTTCTGGGGAGATCCGTCCGGCGCCCAGCAGGTAGTTCACCGCGGGGACATGACGAGCAACAGTTTTAGTGCGTGGTGGATTCGGGAGCAAAAGCTGGTGGCCGCGTTCGCCATGAGCAGGCCCGATGAAGAGCGGGACGTCGCGCCCAAGTGGATCGAATCGAAGCAGCGCGTTTCAGCTGCAAGGCTCGCTAACGCTTCACGTCCTATTGCAGAAGCCGCAGAAAGCGCTCGGTCTGGCGCTCAGTAATCGTGGAAAAATTTGGACAACCGCTCCGTCACCGTCGCGGCCCGGAGCACGCCGAAGTGCGATCAAATGCTTTTTAATTTGTAGCGCGGGGCCACGCGGTTTGTGCGGGGACCCGCGGATTTTTGATGAGCTGACGAAACTGCCGCAGGTCTTCCGCAACCCCGGCAGCAGCCGTGCGCTACAAAACGAAAAACCATCCGCTGCCCACGAGTTGTTGCACAGCGATTTTTTCACGGTTTCTCAGTAATGAGGTTTAAGCGTTCCCTTGCTCCTGGCAACTTCCAAGAGCGTTGGATAAAACTGCACGAAAGTATTATCGACCGCGCCGTGAGTACCGTGGCACGAATAGCATGAGGCGGTCATGGGAACGGCTTTCGCCGTCGACAGCGACGTTCCAAAACCAAAGAACGCCCATTTACCCGGAAACCGTTTCTCGTCCTTGACTTCTACCTCAACCGCGGCGAGTTCGCCCTGGAAATGTCCGCCATTATTGATCGACCCTTTGGACTCGGAGTGCCGGACTTCCAGCGCGAACATAGTCTTGTCGGGCCATTTTCCCGTTTCCTTGAACACACGGTATGCCGCGGGCGTAACGAAAACGTTATCGAACTCCGGACTGTGATCGCGCCGGGCTTCGGCCGCCGGGCCGTACGTCATTCCCAATCCGGAACTCAGATAAATCCATTCCCGGTAATTCTTCGGCCGGATCAGTTGCCCATCCGCGGTGAATTGAGGAGCATCGTCACTAGCGGGCCGCTCGGCGCCTGCCGTTATAAATGCCGCGCCCATCACGGCCAGAGCCGTAAACTTCTTCATTTCCATATATCTTCTCACCTGGAACGTCATTCACTGCGTAAAGCGGCCAGCGGATCGATTCGCGCGGCACGGCGCGCCGGAATATAACATGCCAGGAGGGCCGCGGCGGCCAATAGAAGAGAGACGGCGGCGAAAGTGATGGGATCGGTCGGCGTCACTTCAAACAACAGCGCTCGTAACAAGCGAGTAAGGGCCAATGCGCCGGCCAAGCCGAGCCCGACACCCGCCAGCACGAGTCCCATTCCCTGGCGGATGACCATATGGATCAAATCCATCGGGTCCGCACCCAGACTGGCGCGGATGCCTATCTCGCGAGTTCTCTGTCTCACTGAAAGGGCCAGCGCACAACCGATACCCGTCACCGCGATGATCAATGCCAGCACTGCAAACAGTCCGAATAAGTGAGCCGTCACTCTAGGCGACGCCACGGAGTCGGCGCGCGCCTGCTCCAGTGTTTCGATTCGGTTGATGGCCGTTTGCGGATCGACTTCCAGCACGGCCCGGCGCGCTTGCCGCGATAAGTTCATGGCATCGCCCGCGGTGCGCAACAGAATGCAGCTGGGCGTGGGACTCTGCGTAAGCGGCCGGTAGAATTGATCGAACGGCTCCTGCGCCAGGCCGAATTCCTTCACGTCGCCCACAATGCCGGCGATAGTGATCCAGTGCTCGCCTTTATCAAACGAGATTCTCCTTCCCACCGGATCTTCGTTCCGCCAGTAGCGCTTTGCCAGTGACCGGCTGATGATGGCCACTTCGAGCGACGTTTCCGTATCGTGATCCGTGAAAGAGCGTCCTGCGAGCAGCGGGATCCCCAGTGTCCGAAAATAATCCGGGCTGGCAATCCGCATGGTGGCAACGGGTTCCATCTCGGCCTGTTCCTGTGGGCGGCCTTCGACCTGGAATCGCTGGTTCCATCGGCTCGTCCCTTCCGGGTTCAGCGGGAAGTTCGAGGACACTGCAGCCGATAATACGCCGGGCTGTGCCTGCATCCGGTCGAGCAACCGGCGCGAGACATCGTGCCATTGCTGGGCGTTTTGGTACTTCGACCAGTTCAAATCGATATCCATCGCTAGCACGCGCTGCGCCACGAAGCCGGCGTCCACCTTTTCGAGATTGATCAAGCTGCGCGACATTAAACCGGCGCCTATCAGGAGCACATAGGAGAAGGCCACCTGGGCCGAGATCAAACCGCCGCGCACGAACTGATGGCGGCGGCTGCCGGTCGTCTGGACGCCGCTTGCTCTGAGACCCGAAGCGATCTTATCACTGGGATAGTACGTCGCCACCATCCCGCAGAAGAGGCTCGTGCCCACCGCGCACAGGATCGCAAATAGCAGTACCCACCCATCGATGCTGATCTCACGCGCACGCGGCGTAAGCCTGGCGGCGAACTCGACCAGCAGGTTCCGGCTCTCCCATGCAAACAGAACGCCTGTTCCGGCCCCGAGCAAAGCCAGGATCAAACCCTCCGTCGAAAGTTGGCGCAACAGGCGTGCGCTCCCCGCGCCCAACGCTGTCCGCACGACCAACTCCCGCTGGCGTCGCGCAATCCTGGCAAGCATCAGGTTCGCAACGTTGGCGCAGGCGATGAACAGCACGAATGCTGCTCCACCCAGCATAATCAACAGCATCGGCCTGGCGTTGCGCTTCAGATCTTCCTGTAATGGCGTGAAAGCGGCGGTGTATCCGGCGGCTTTGGGATAGTATTTCGGATACTGCTCCTGCAAATGACTCGCAATCGTCGAAAGGTCCATGCGGCAATGTTCCATTGAGGCGCCGGGCTTCATGCGCGCGAATACGGTCATCATTCTGGCCTCGCGATTGGCAATGGTTTGCGCCGAAGAGCGAAACGGACACGCCGAAGTGGGCATGTACACGTCATTTTCGTTGGGATATTGCGGCAGTGGAGGCAAAACTCCGATCACGGTATGCACGCGGTCGTTCATCTCGTAAGTTTTCCCGATAATGTTGACGTCGCCGTTTTCGTGCTGCTTCCAGAATTCATGGCTGAGAATCAGCACCGCTGGTGCGCCCTGCTGATCGTCGGAAGCGAGAAAGGACCTGCCGAGAGCGGGTCTCACCCCGAACATATCGAAGAATCCCGCCGACACGACACCCGCGCGAACCCTCTGCGCTTCTCCCTGCCTGAAGAGGGTAAAGGGCATGCCGTGGTACTCCACCAAACTGGACAATGTTCGATTTTGCCGGCGATAGTCATTAATCTCCTGGACAGAAAACCGCATGTCGTCAACCCCGCCTTGGCAGCCTGCTGGCGCACCGTGACAATACGGTTTCCCTCGATGTACGGCAATGGCCTCAATAACACCGAGTTCACCACGCTGAACACTGCCGTGTTCACACCGATTCCCAGGCCGAGGATGCAAATCACCGCTATGGTGTATGCCGGGTCCTTTCGCATCAGGCGCAGTGCGTAAGCCGTGTCCTGGCGCAGCACACTGATGTGCTCGCGAGGCGCCATCCCCACAATACCTACGATGGTTTCCCACCACAGTTGCAGCAGTTTCATGATTCCTCGCTCCTGACTGGTCGCCGCGCGCTGCTCCCGGAACACCTGTCCCATTTCACTTTCGAACTCCGCGCGAAAGTCGAAGGGCAAGATGCGCAGCAAGGCCGCATACATCCGGTCGGAAAGAGATGGTTTTTCGGTCGCCATATGGGTCGCTCCTTCGTCAGGCCGGCCTCAATGACTTGATCAGCCGCTTCGCCCGTGCCCTGGCAATCAATTTCTCCATTCGCAACACCTCCGCTGCAGCGACTTGCCTTCCCAGATCGGTACAGCGGTAATATCGCCGACGTTCATCGTCGTGTTCCGCCGGACGCATCCGCGATTCCACAATGAGCCCATCCGCAAGCAGGCGTTTGATGATTCCGTATAAAGTCCCTGTGCTGAGGCGAACTTCGCCGCTGGTCTGTTCGGCGACTTCCTTCAAAATGGCATAACCATGCTTTTCGCCATCGACCAATGCCAGCAATACGTTGAACAAGGCAGGCGTAAGCGGCGCCTGGGGCTCCGCTGTTTCTCGTTTTGCGCGCAAAAATAGATCTCCTTTGTGGGCGGATGATTATCGCGTGACCCGATGTATCGTAAGAAGCTATATTGTAATACGACGTAGAGCCAAAAAGGTTAGGATCCGTACTTCACTCGTATCTCAGGGACACGATCGGATCGACGCGGGAGGCGCGGCGCGCCGGAACCCACGCCGCCACTAGCGCGGCGATAAGCATGAGCATTGCGGCGGACGCGAGTGTGATCGGATCGACGGCGCTGACGCCATACAGAATACTGGCAATCCAACGCGTTGCGGCGAGCACGAGGACCAAGCCGCATGCCAGCCCTGCGATCACCACCGAAAGCCCATCCCGCAAGACCAGGCGCAGTACTGAAGACCGTTGAGCACCCAAAGCCATCCGGATTCCGATTTCCGCGGTTCTGCGGGAAACCGCATGTGCCAATGACCCGTAAATGCCGAGCAACGCAAGCGCCAACGAGAAAATGGCGAAAAAGCCGGCGAGCTCCATCAGCAGCCGTTCGTCAACCAGGGTGCGGCTTACCCGCTCCGCGAGTGTCGCGATATCTTGGACGGGCAAGCTGGGAGCCACATCGGCAATGGCTTTTCGCAACTGGTTGGTCAGGGTGGCCGGGTCGCCGTCGGTGCGAACTTCCAGACTGCGCGCGTAGTCGACCTCCTGGCGAATCGGACGGAAAACCATCGGCGAAACAGATTCGCGCACACCGCCAGTCCTGGCGTCTCGCACGACTCCAATGATTTCGAGACCACTGTCCCGCGGCCCGTAACCGTACCTATGGCCAGTCGGATCTTGCGTGCCGAAGTAGCGACGAGCCATAGCCTCATTGATGATCGCCACACGAGGTGCGCCCGGGCCGTCGCGATAATCGAAATCGCGGCCGCGAAGAATGGGCATACCCACGGTCGCAAAGTACGCGGGTTGGACAAAATTCTCCAGCACGCTCATCCTCTCGTTAGGCTTGGGTGTGTAGCCCGGGACAAAGATACCGCTGATCACAACGCCGTCTCCGGCAATACTGCTGTGCGAGATGGCGGCCGAATGAACCCCTGGAAGAGCGGTCACGCGCTCGACAAGCGCCTGGTACAAGGCGAGTAGTTGATCTTCCTTATAGCCTCCCGCGCGTGGATCGATTCGAACCGTCATGACGTGTTCGCGGTCGAACCCCATGTCTGTCCGCGACAGATTCCACAGGGTCCGGGCAAGAAGCCCGGCGAACGTGACCAATAACAGGGATAACGCTACTTGCGCAATAACCAGCGCCTTACCAGCTCTCATACTGCCACGGGCATCCCCTACGGTGTTCGATCGAAGCGCCTGAGTCAGGTCTACCTTCGTGCTGCTCAGAGCTGGAGCCAGCCCGAACAGGATTGTGGAAGCAAGCGCCAGTGCGGCCGTGAAGGCCATTAGCGAATAGTCCAGGTGAATCTCGACGTCAATCGAGAACAACCGGGGCAGTAATGCGTTTGCCCACAAAGCCGCGAAGAATCCGGCAAGCGCACTGAATCCAGCCAATAAAGCGCTTTCCGTCAACAGCTGCTGTATCAGACGACTGCGGCCGGCTCCGAACGACTGCCGGACAGCCATTTCCTTCTGCCGCACGCCCGCCCGGGCCAGAAGAAGGCTCGCCACATTGGCGCAGGTAATCAGCAAAGCAATACTCACCATCACGATTAAGACGTGAATCGGTGATGAGAACCGGCTGCGCAGTCCCGAGAAACCTTTACCGCCCGGCTGCAGGCGGAGGCGGCGTTGCAGAAGGAGGCGGCGCTCTCGCGCATCATTGGCGTATTGCGCAGCACGGTCGAGATCCTGCTGAAAGACCGCATTGAGCATCGCGAGCGCGCTTGACACTTCCCGATTGCTGCGCACCCTCGCAATCACATGCAGCCAGCGGATATCTTCTTGCGCCGGCCATGGTTTTAGAGTGTCGGCGCCGCCCGAAAAAGCGGCACTCTGGAAATACCGAACCCGCGCCTGCATAGTCAAAGGAATCCACGCGTCTGGTGATTGACCCAGCGCGACACCGAAAAACCCCGGTTGCGCTACGCCAACAATCGTCAATGGAGCGCCGTTTAACTTCACCGCTTTCCCGATGATCCCCGGATCACCCGCATACCGTCGCTGCCAGTATGCGTGGCTGATCACTACCACGGGGTTCCCATCCGGCCGGACGTCGTCCCTCGTGAGAAGGCGGCCGAGAGCGGGACGAACGCCCAGCAGCGAGAAATATTCTCCTGAAACAAGCTGTGCTTCGGCTGACTCAATGATTCCAGTTGGCATCACCAGATTGAATCGCGCCGGATCGGTAAGCGCCAGCAGTCCAGCAGTGCCGGCAAGATCGTGATGGAACCTTAGGAACTGAGGGTACGAGACGTTTGCGCGGTCTGTCTCATGAGGACCGGTCTCATACACGACAAAAAGTTGCTGCGGATCGTGCACCGGCAGCATGCGTACGAGCACGGTATCAAATAGGCTGAATACTGTAATGTTCGCGCCGATCCCGAGCGCCAGCGATAACACTGCAACCGCCGTGAAGCCCGGACTCCTGCACAGCATGCGAAGGCCATAGCGCAAATCTTGCAGAAGCGTTTCGAACCATGACATCGTTCCTCCTCACGCAAACCGCAGCACCTTTGAAACGGCGCGCGTCAGCCGGTCCCAGTCTTCTTCTTCGCGCGCGAGCTGCTTTCTGCCCGCTGTGGTGATGCGGTAAAATTTAGCGCGCCGATTGTTTTCTGAGGTGCCCCACTCGGAAGTGATCCACCCTGCCTGCTCGATGCGATGCAGCGCCGGATACAACGACCCTTCCTCCACCCGTAGCACTTCGTCAGAGATCTGTTGCACATGGACGGCGATGCCGTATCCATGCATGGCTTGACGAGTTAGAGTCTTCAGGATCAGGAGGTCGAGAGTGCCTTGCAGCACATCAGGCTTGGCCTTGTTCATTAATGAGTCCCTATAGATATCTATGGGGAGTATCCTCCCGCCAGCGATTGGTGTCAAGCCGGACAGGTTTAAGACCGCGCGTCCCTCCAATCTGCGACGTTGGCAATCCGCTTGCGAGGAATATCGCATGATACGCAAACTGAAATCGGGAGAGTATCGCCTGTATTCGAGAAAAAAAGATGCAAAATCCGGCAAGGCCAAAAATCTAGGTACGTTCAAGACACGAGCAGCCGCGGAGAAACATGAACGCGCCGTGCAATTCTTCAAACGGGCTTAGCAAGACGCGTCAGGGGCGATTGATCTGCTTCCGCCGTAGGGCGTTAATTTGTTCCTGCAGCGCCGCGTATTCCCTGGGAGCGTCCCGAATGCCGCCTCGCCTGTTGTGCTCCGGGGTCCAGAAGCCCGTCCGCAGCCAGTCCGCGAAGTGGTCACCGCGAAACCAATGCTGCAGCATGCTGTCATCCAATTGCTGGGCATTCGTCAGGTAACGCTCCACTATTTCATCTCGATAAGCGTGAGGCGGCATCCACTGGGTGACCAGATCGACTTCGTCCGCTACGTGCAACAGCTCGTGTTGGAAGATGATTTTGAATATCTGAGCGGAAATCGGATCGTTTGCGTCCGGTCGATCTCCCTCGAGAACGTAAACCGTGATCGAGAGGTCCAGATAGATATCGCCGCCGCGAAACTGCCAGAATCTGCCAGGCACCCCTGTGGATACCTGCACCCATTGACGGGAGAAATCGGCGAAGCGCACCGACAGTTCGGCCGTGGTGAGGCCGTGGACGATGCCCAGATTATGCCCTGCCCCCGAAGTTGAACCCTTGTGCAACTCCACCATGCGAGCCGGAGTCACATAAGTGGGCCCGGGCACGCTGCTCGACGATAAACCAGCCGGGACGTCTATGTCGTCAGCCGGCACAGCCGACTCGTTCTCGAACGTGATGTTCGGCTTGAAGTCCCAAACCGGGCATCGCTGGCTCACTAAGCTCATGATTGGGAGGAGTGACGAACAGCCTGTCTATCGAAACGATTCTATCATCGCGGCCGGATCCGGAAATCGCGCAAACCGCACCAGGGAAAATCCCGATTGAGGCGCGAACCTCAGGCCGGTATATTTTGAAAATCCCGTCCATGAGCACACAGCCGCAATCTCCCGTTGCACTAGCGCTAAAGATTCTCTCGGACCAGTACCGGCGCGCCACCGGCGAGACTGTAACAGATGCGGATGTCGAGGAGATCCGAAACTGGGCAGGCGACAGTGAGAAAACGATGTCGGCTTGGGACGCGGCGTGCGTGGTAATCCGGAGGGAACTGGCTCGAGATAGAACGGTGCAGTAGCTGCGTGCGGAATTACGGCCCTGTATAACCACGCTCTTTTAGCGCACCGGCGAAATCGGCGCCCCTGGCAATCGGAGCGGCATTAGGCAACTCCACCACGGTTAGACATTCGGCATCGACCCCATACGGAGCAACGGCCAGAACCCCACCCCGTG
>Ga0070681_10003303_pt1 | contig 15063 bp, 9 predicted proteins | sample KBSC83BmetaG_FD_65650 | JGI IMG/M metagenome (GOLD analysis project Ga0070681, IMG submission 65650) | Corn rhizosphere microbial communities from Kellogg Biological Station, Michigan, USA - KBS C8-3B metaG | ecosystem: Host-associated > Plants > Roots > Rhizosphere | place: USA: Michigan...
CCTAAGGCCTTCATCACTCACGCGGCATGGCTGGATCAGGCTTGCGCCCATTGTCCAATATTCCCCACTGCTGCCTCCCGTAGGAGTCTGGGCCGTGTCTCAGTCCCAGTGTGGCTGATCTTCCTCTCAGAACAGCTAAAGATCATAGCCTTGGTGAGCCGTTACCTCACCAACTAGCTAATCTTACGCGGGCCGATCCTTTAGCGATAAATCTTTCCCCCGAAGGGCGTATCCGGTATTAGCTCAAGTTTCCCTGAGTTATTCCGAACTAAAGGGCACGTTCCCACGCGTTACTCACCCGTCTGCCGCTCCCGTATTGCTACGGGCGCTCGACTTGCATGTGTTAGGCCTGCCGCCAGCGTTCGCTCTGAGCCAGGATCAAACTCTCAAGTTTGAGATCCTAATCTCGGCTTCATTAGTCACAACGTTTGACGAGTCCCAAGCACGGCGATCACTTTCGTAATCGCACGGCTTAGTATCGAAACGTAGACCGCCGAAGTCATTCGACCTTCACCCAAGCAAGCTTGCGCCCGCGAGGATCAAAGTCCGCAAGGACTCCGCCGCCCACGTTTCTCTTTCTTCCGATCCACAATTTCAAACAGCAAGCGCGAGCGTTTCACCGCTCGCGCAGACCTTTCGGAAGGCCGAAAGGTCTCGACGAATGTCGATTCCGGCCGAAACCAGAATAGACCCCACAGTACGAATGATGGTTCGCAGGCGCGCCATCGCGCTAAGGCGGTAGCGCACCGTGGTAGGGGCGTATTTAGGCTCACCCCGTTGTGATGTCAACTATAAAACGGGCCTAACCGCGCCGGTTTTTCCAAAACCCGGTACGGTCATCATGCCGCCACGATGACAGCGCGGTTTCAGGTATTCGGATTCTTCCGAAGCAGCGGCTATGATGCCGTTTCGGCCGTTAATCTATCCGTTCAGACCAAGTCTGGCGACATTCGGGGCTCAGGGGGAAGCGTTTGGATAGCTGGCCGCACTCCACGAATGCATATGGCGTGGTCTCCGGCGCTGCTTTTGCCGATGCGGCCGATCTCGGCAACGAGCCGCCGCTCGGACTTGATCTCCACGCCGAAGAACCCGCCGATTTCCGCCGTATCTCCATCCGCTGGCTCGCCGCGACCGTGCTCACCGCGCTCTCCGGCGCAAGCCTGATGGGCGGCGCGGTCTATGCCGCGCTCGACGGCGAGTATCAATTCGCATCGCTCCCCGAAATCGCACGCCTCGCGCTGAAGGAAGCGAGCGACAAGGCATCCAACATCTCGGCGAAGGGCGATCGCATGTCGCTCCTCGGCGAGCATGTCACCGCGCGCCAGGTCATTCGCGTGTCGACAACCATGCGTGCCGGCGACCATGAGGTTGTCCGCGTGCGTCCGTTCGTGCGGATCGCCACCAACCTTGCACTCGCGCCATCCGCGCTTGCCGCGAATGTCCCGCCATTCAATCCCGTGAAGCTCATGGCCGACGCCGATACCGAGCGCGGTAGCGGAGACGAAACACCGCAAGCCGAGCCGACCGGCGATCTCACCATTACCATGAAGGATCTCGCGCAGCTCCCGCCAAATACGCGCACCGTCGGCTCCGTCCGGAGCGACGACATCCTGATGAAGCTGCGCGAAGCCGTAGAGGTCTCTTCCGACACCGGCGGCAAGGCGATCGCGGCGCTTACCAAGCCCGGTTTCTCAAATCAGTTCGGCGGCCACCTCGCCTACGCCGCGGAAGGCAGCATCCCCTTCTCGCTCGGCAACATTCCCGCGGTCGCCGAAAACATGAGCACCATGGCCAAGACCGCGAACGAAGCGACCGGCGGCAACAACTGGACGGAACGCACGCTGATCGTGAAGAAAGGCGACAATGTCGCGTCCATGTTGCGCAGCATCGGCGCAGAATCCTCCGATCTAAAAGGCCTCCTCGCCTCTTTCGGCCCGCGCGGCCGCGACAACGGCCTGAAGGACGGCCAGCGCGTGCGAATTCTGCTGTCTCCCGGCCCGAACGGCACTGTGACGCCCGTACGCGTCAGCATCTTCAGCGACCAGGCGCACGAAGCCTCGGTCGCGCTCTCCGACAATGGCCATTACGTCGCGGTCGAAGACCCGCACGATTCCTCCTTCGCCAAAATGGCCGACGAGGATGACGGCGACGACGGCAAGGGCATTCGTCTCTACCAGAGCATTTACGAAACGGCGCTCAAGAACCAGGTGCCGGCGCCGATGATCGACAGCATCATCCGCACCTTCTCCTTCGACGTCGACATGCAGCGCCGCGTGCGCGCGGGCGACTCGGTCGACATCCTCTACGCCAACGACGAAACCGACAGCGGCGACGTGCTTTATGCCTCGATCAATGTCGGCGGCGAGCCGCGGCGCTATTACCGCTTCCAGACCGAGGACGACGGCATCACCGACTATTACGACGAGGCCGGCAAGAGCGCGAAGAAGTTCCTGGTCCGCAAGCCGCTCGCGGGCGGCATTTTCCGCTCCGGCTTCGGCGCGCGCAATCATCCGATTCTCGGCTTCACGCGCATGCATACCGGCGTCGACTGGGCGGACGACATCGGCACGCCGGTTTTCGCGGCGGGCAACGGCACCGTCATCGACGCCGACTGGAAAGGCGGCTACGGCCGCCACATCGAAATCCAGCACTTAAACGGCTACGTCACGACCTATTCGCACTTGTCGGGCTACGCGCACGGCATCGAGGGCGGCGTGAAAGTCCGTCAGGGACAGATCATTGGCTATATCGGCAACACCGGCCTCTCGACCGGCCCGCATCTCCACTACGAGGTGAAGATCAACGGCACTTTCGTCGATCCGATGCGCATCAAGCTCCCGCGCGGGCGCGAACTCGACGGCACAGTCCTCGCAAAATTCGAGCGCGAACGCACAAGGATCGATCGCATCCTTGGGAATTCGCCCGCCGGGCCCCAGACGGCACGGCTCTCGTCGAACTAGCCCTTGTCATTCCGGACGGCGCAAAAGCGCCGATCCGGAATCCAGAAGCAAATACTCGGGATGTTGCTGGATTCCGGGTCCGCTGCTTCGCAGCGTCCCGGAATGACAAATACTAAACGCCTAAGCCGCGCGTTCCTTCACCGCACTGGTGTTGAAGATGAGCTTGCCCTTCGACAGCCCGACCTTGATGCGGTCTCCGTCCTTGATCTCGCCTGCGAGAATTTTCCCGGCGAGCGGATCCTGCAACTCCTTCTGGATCACGCGCTTCAACGGCCGCGCGCCATAAGCGGGATCGTAGCCTTTGGTGGCGAGAAACTCGCGCGCCTCCGGCGAAAGCTCGATCGTGACCTTGCGCTCGTCGAGTAGCTTCTGCAGCCGCGCTACTTGAATGTCGACGATCGCGCCCATCTGGCTGCGCTTCAACCGGTGGAACAGGATGATCTCGTCCACGCGGTTCAGGAACTCGGGACGGAAATTCGCCCGCACCAGGCTCATCACCTGATCGCGCACTTTCTCCACGTCGTCGTTCTCGCCGAGGCTGACCAGCAGGTCGGCGCCGATATTCGACGTCATCACGATCAGCGTATTCCGGAAATCGACCGTGCGGCCTTGTCCGTCGGTGAGGCGCCCCTCGTCGAGCACTTGCAAGAGCACGTTGAAAACATCCGGGTGCGCCTTTTCAATCTCGTCGAACAGGATCACTTGATAGGGCCGCCGACGCACGGCTTCCGTGAGCGCGCCGCCCTCTTCGTAGCCGACATAGCCCGGCGGCGCGCCGATCAGCCGCGCGACCGAATGCTTCTCCATGTATTCCGACATGTCGACGCGAAGAAGCGCGTTCTCGTCGTCGAACAGGAACGCGGCGAGCGCTTTCGTAAGCTCCGTCTTGCCGACACCCGTCGGCCCGAGGAACATGAACGAGCCGATGGGCCGGTTCGGATCCTGCAAGCCGGCACGCGCGCGGCGCACGGCGGTCGAGACGGCTTTCACCGCCTCTTCCTGGCCGATCACGCGCTTGCCGATCGCCTCTTCCATGCGCAGCAACTTTTCTTTCTCGCCTTCCAGCATCCGGTCGACCGGCACGCCGGTCCAGCGCGAGACGACCTGCGCGACATGGTCGGGCGTCACCGCCTCTTCCACCATCGCCGAGCCTTCCTTGCTTTCAACCTGGGCGAGTTTCTTCTCAAGCTCGGGGATTCTTCCATAAGTCAATTCGCCCGCGCGCTGGTAATCGCCCTTACGCTGGACGTTGGCGAGTTCGACGCGCGCCGCATCAAGCTCGGTCTTGATCTTTTGCGCATCGGAAAGCTTCGACTTCTCCGCCTGCCAGCGCTGGGTGAGCGCATTCGATTCCTCTTCGAGCGAGGCGAGCTCCTTGGTGAGCCGTTTCAGGCGTTCTTTCGAACCGGCGTCGTTCTCTTTCTTGAGCGCCTGCTCCTCGATCTTGAGCTGCATGATGCGCCGGTCGATCTCGTCTAGCTCCTCGGGCTTGGAATCGACCTGCATGCGCAGCCGCGCCGCCGCTTCGTCGACGAGGTCGATTGCCTTGTCGGGCAGAAAGCGGTCGGTGATGTAGCGGTTTGAAAGCGTCGCCGCGGCGACGAGCGCCGAATCGAGAATCTTCACACCGTGATGCTGCTCGTATCTGTCCTTCAGGCCGCGCAGGATCGAAATGGTGTCCTCGACCGACGGCTCTCCGACAAATACCGGCTGGAAACGCCGCGCGAGCGCGGCGTCCTTCTCGACGTGTTTGCGATACTCGTCGAGCGTGGTCGCGCCGATACAGTGCAACTCGCCGCGCGCAAGCGCGGGCTTCAAGAGGTTCGACGCATCCATCGCGCCGTCAGCTTTACCCGCACCGATCAGCGTGTGCATCTCGTCGATGAACAGGATGACGCCGCCAGCCGCAGCGGTGATTTCGGAGAGCACGGCTTTCAACCGCTCCTCGAATTCGCCGCGATATTTCGCGCCAGCAACCATCGCACCAAGGTCGAGCGAAAGCAGTTTTTTGTCCTGCAGGCTTTCCGGCACGTCGCCATTGACGATGCGGTTCGCGAGCCCTTCGACGATCGCCGTCTTGCCGACGCCCGGCTCGCCGATCAGCACGGGATTGTTCTTGGTGCGGCGGGAGAGCACCTGGATTGTCCGGCGGATTTCGTCGTCACGCCCGATCACCGGATCGATCTTGCCGGTGCGCGCGGCTTCCGTGAGGTCGCGGGTGTAGCGCTTCAACGCATCATACGCGCTCTCGGCCGACGCGGAGTCGGCGGTGCGGCCCTTGCGCAAATCCTCGATGGCGGCGTTCAATTTCTGCGGCGTGACGCCCGCGCGCGCCAAAATCTTGCCGGCGTCGCTGTCCTTTTCGATGGCAAGCGCTAGCAGCAGCCGCTCGACCGTGACAAAACTGTCGCCCGCCTTTTCGGCGGCCTTCTCAGCGGTGTCGAATACCCGCGCGAGCGCGGGCTCGATGTAGAGCTGACCGGCGCCGGCGCCCTCGACCTTCGGCCGCTTTTTCAGGGCCGCCTCGACTTCGCGCAGCGCTTCGCGCGAGCGCCCGCCCGAACGGTCGATCAGACCCGCAGTGAGCCCCTCGGGGTCGTCGAGCAGAACCTTCAGGAGATGTTCGCTGGCGAATTGCTGGTGCCCTTCCCTCAGGGCGAGTGACTGCGCCGACTGCACGAAACCGCGCGCGCGCTCGGTATACTTTTCGAAATTCATGCCTTGCTCCTGGCCTGACCCCGCCGCCCTTCCGGCACAATGGGATCATCCTCAAATTCATAGCGGGCTGAAAGCCGCAAAAAATGCCGGCCAGCCGCCCGCGACCCAGTCTATTTGGTGAGCCTGCCGCCCTCTGGAAAGGGGTCTTTGGCGATTTTTCCGAGCGCTTCAAAAGCGTTAACGCCCATCGGCCTAAAATCGTCGGCGGCGCAGCGTCGCATGGAGCAGGCGGATGTCCGGGGGAAAGGCGATCGGCCTGCAAGGCGGCGATGCGGCCATTCGCGTGGCGATGCCGGTTTGCGTGGCGCTCGCCGTCTATGCGCTTCTGCTTCTCTTGGGAAACCGCCTCCTCAACGATCCCGATACCTACTGGCACCTCACCGTCGGCAACTGGATCGCCGAACACCGCATGGTGCCGACGGCTGATCCGTTTTCCTTCACGAAGCCGGGCGAGCGCTGGATTTCGTTCGAGTGGCTTTCGCAGCTCGCCTATGCGGGTGCTTACAAACTCGCGGGATGGACGGGGATTGTCGTGCTTGCCGCCCTTGCGATCTCGGCCGCATTCGGCGCTCTCGCTTTTTTCCTGTTGCGCACGCTTCGTCCCTATCCAACGCTCATTCTTCTCCTCGCTGCGCTCGCGCTCGGCGCACCGCACTTTCTTGCCCGCCCGCATGTGTTCGCCTTGCCGGTGATGGTGATCTGGGTCGGCGTTCTCATCGCCCGCCTCGACCGCGACCGGCCGCCGCCATTCTGGCTGCTTCCCGTCATGACCCTCTGGGCGAACCTGCATCCGAGCTTCACGCTCGGCATCGCACTGATCGGCCCGGTCGCGCTCGAAGCGCTCGTGCGCGCGAAGCATTCGCAGCGAAAAGCGGTCGCACTCCGCTGGATCCTTTTCGGCCTTCTCGCACTCGCGGCCGCCTGCATCACCCCGTACGGCCCGGGCATGTTCCTCGCGACCTATCGCACAGTCGCGCTTGGCGGCGCGCTCTCGTTCATCACCGAATGGCAACCGCAGAACTTTAGCCGCATCGGCAGTTTCGAAGTGATACTCTTGCTCAGCGTGGGTTATGGGCTTTTTACGGGGATGAAGCTCCCGCCGATCCGTATTCTCGTGCTGCTCGGCCTTTTGCATCTCGCGCTTTCGCAAACGCGGCACGTCGGCGTCTTTGCGATGCTTGGCCCGCTGTTCATCGCCGCGCCGCTTTCGCTTCACTTGTATTCGAAGGCGCGAAGCGAGCCGTTTAGAATATCGTGGCCGGGGATCGCGATCTCGGTCGCCTTCGCCGCCGTCCTCACGCTTGCGCTGACTTTTCATCGAAATTTTGCGCCCGATCCGAAGAATTCCCCGGCTGCGGCGATCGCACAGGCAAACATCGCGCGCGCCGGGCCGGTACTGAACGATTACGATTTCGGCGGCTATCTCATCTATTCCGGAATCGCGCCCTTCATCGATGGACGCGCCGAGGTCTATGGCAAGGATTTTATCGTTCGCTACAACCGGGCGCTCGCGCTGCAGGATGTGCCGGACTTTCTGCGCCTGCTCGACGAATACCGGATTGCCGCGACGCTGCTCTCGCCCGCAACGCCCGCCGTCGCTTTGCTCGATCGCTTGCCCGGCTGGCAGCGCGTCTATGCGGATGGTGTCGCGGTCGTTCACCGCCGGCAAAACGGCGCGAAGCCGGCGCGCTGATGGACACCGCTTGACGCCGCCGCCGGTTCCGGCTTTTTCGATCTATGCGGATCGCTTCCCTTTATCGTTATCCCGTCAAAGGCCTCTCCGGCGAACGGCTTCGCGCGGTCGAGCTCGGCCGTTGTCAGACCTTTCCGAACGATCGCGCCTATGCCCTCGAAAACGGCCCGTCCGGCTTCGAGCCAGCCGCGCCGAGCTGGCAGCCCAAGATCAAGTTTCTTTGCCTGATGCGGAACGCGAAGCTCGCTGCACTCGATACGCGGTTCGACGATGCAAGCGAGATGCTCACGATCTGCCGGGGCGGCGAAGTTCTGCTGCAGGAAAATCTCGCCAGCGAAAAAGGCCGCGAGACCGTCGAACGCTTCTTCGAAAATTTCATGGAAACCGAAAAACGCGGCCCCATCCGGCTATTGAAAGCGCCCAATCATAGTTTTTCGGATCTTGCGAAGAAGGTCGTATCGCTGATCAACCTCGCGACATTGGCCGAACTCGAAACCCGTCTCGGCCAGCCCGTTCACCCGCTGCGCTTCCGCGCGAACATTTATTTCGACGGAATGGCCGCCTGGTCGGAGCACGAGCTTGTCGGACAGACGCTTCAAATCGGCGCCGCGCGCGCCAAGGTCATCAAGACGACGAGCCGCTGTGCCGCGACGGAAGTGAACCCGGAAACGGCGCTCCGCGATATCCCGATCCCCGAAATCCTGCGCTCAAGCCGCGACAGCCTCGATCTCGGCATTTACACGGAGATCGAAACCCCCGGCAAAATTGCCGAGGGAGACGCGCTGAAAATTCTGCGCTGAATTATTCGCCCGGCGTGTTTTCGCCCGGCGCAGGAGCTTCGGACTGCGGCTGGTCGGCTGCGGGTGCGGGAGATGCCGGCGCCGCGTTCTGCGGCTGGTTTTCGCCCTGATAATTGTTGTTGCGGTTTTCGTTTCCGCCGTGCCGGAAGTGGCGATTGCGATTGCGGCCGTAACGATTGTTGCGATCGTTGCGCTCGTGCCGGTTGCCGCCGCCCTGCTCGTTGCCGTCATAGCCGTTCGCGGGCTGCTGGCCGCCGGTGATGAAAGCCGGCAGGCCGCCGCCCGAATTCTGCTGCGGCTGGCTGCCGTAGGAAGGCTGCGGCTGTGGCTGATTCTGCTGCTGGTTCTGCGGCCGCTGCTGCTGCACAGGCTGAACCGGCTGTCCGCCCGCATAGGGTTGCGCATTGGGATCGCCCCCGCCCGCCGCCGCCTCTCCGCCCTCGCCGTCCTCATCGCCGCCGTCCATGTCGGGGCGCTGATAGACCTGCTGCGGCTGGTTGGGATTCTGCTGTGCGAATTGCGCCTGCGCCGCCGCGATCAAACGGAAATAATGCTCGGCATGCTGCAGATAGCCTTCGGAGGAAACCGGGTCGCCGGAAGACTGCGAGTCGCGCGCAAGTTGGATGTATTTTTCCGCAATGTGGTGCGCGGTGCCGCGGATTTTCACATCCGGCCCGTTCGACTCGTAGACGCGAGTGAGCGGATTGTGGCCGCGATTATTGTTGTTGCGATTGCGCCCGCGCATCCGCTTCTGCTGATTGTGGTGGTGTCCGTTTCTCATTTCCTCACGTCTCTCCGTTAAACGGCATAAGCGCCCGCTTGCTTGTGGGCATATTCCCGAGCCGCGCGCGCCGTCGGCGGCGGCAGAAGCCTGTTTTTCAAATTAAGAACCTATCTCGCGCATTCACGCAGCGGTTGCCTCTCACGCCTCAGCGTGGGTTTTTGTTTTTTCGCTTCGCACTTTGAGCGGTCTCGATGAACCACCGTACGATCATTCAGAGAAGCGTTCGATCCGGAATATCACCGGCAAAATTGCCGGGTCTTCTGTCCCTTGCGCGGCACTCGCTGCCGCTCACAGAGCCCTCGGTTCGAATCCGGTTTGGACACTAGGGCGGTTTATAGGAGGTGCCAAGCGTTATTTTTGCTTCGGGGGATAAACGATTAATGCCCTTGGTACGTTCCCAAGATCGCGCCGCGCAGGCCCTTGGACCTCTAAACCCCTTGCCCGGACGAGCGCTGCGACCTCGTTTTCCTGTCCGATACCTAACTCAAGGACAGCGGTGCCACCCGCGGAAATCAATTGCGGCAATTCCGCGATGATTTTCCGGTACGCGTCCAACCCGTCCGCGCCGCCATCTAGCGCGGATCGCGAATCGTGTTCGCGCACTTCGCGAGCAAGCGACGAAATATCCTTCGACGCGATATAGGGCGGGTTTGCGACAACCAAATCGAACCTTTGATCGAGCGCCGCGGACCAATCGCTGCAAATCAATTGCGTGCGTGCGGCAAGGCCCAATGCACTCAAATTTTCACGCGCAACGCGAAGCGCATTTTCGCTGCGGTCGATACCGATGCCCGTCGCATGCTTGCGTTCCAAAAGAATGGCCGCGAGCAGAATGCCGGAACCCGTTCCGAGATCGAGAACGCGAAGCTTTGCGTCACGCGAGGGAAAGACAGAAAGAGCGGCTTCGACGAGCGTTTCCGTTTCAGGGCGCGGCACCAGCGTATCCGCGCCGAGCCGGAACGAGTGGCTCCAGAATTCTTTTTGGCCCGTGATCCGCGCCACGGGCTCGCCCGCGGCGCGGCGATCAATTAAACGGCCGATATAGACTTGCTGCTCCACGGATATAGGCGCGCGGGAAGCGGAGACAAGCGCGGCGTCGTCCAGCGAAAGCGCAAATTTGAGCAGAACCCGCGCATCCGCTTCAGGACTTTCGATCCCGGCGGCCCGCAACCGCTCGACAGCGGCAATGCGCAGATCGTGAAGCGCAATTCCGCTTGCCGCCGGTCGAAGCGCCGCGCTCACGCGTTGTACTCGGCGAGCAAAGCCGCCTGATGATCGGCCACCAGCGCCTCGATCAATTCGTTCAGCGCTTCGCCTTCCATCACCTGCGGCAGTTTGTGCAGCGTGAGATTGATGCGGTGATCGCTGACGCGCGCCTGCGGGTAATTGTAAGTACGAATGCGTTGCGAGCGATCGCCCGAACCCACCTGTTCCTTGCGATCGGCGGCGCGCGCCGCGTCCTGCTTCTGCTGCTCCATGTCATAGAGCCGCGCCCGAAGGAGCGCCATGCCGCGCGCCTTGTTCTTGTGTTGCGAGCGCTCGTCCTGCACGAAGATCACGACGCCCGACGGCAAATGGGTGATGCGCACGGCGGATTCGGTCTTGTTGACGTGCTGGCCGCCCGCGCCTTGCGCGCGCATCGTCTCGATTTTCAGATCCTTGTCGTTGATCTTGACGTCCACGTCGTTCGCTTCCGGCAGCACCGCGACGGTCGCCGCTGACGTGTGCACGCGGCCCTGCGCTTCGGTATCCGGCACGCGCTGCACACGATGCACGCCGGATTCGAATTTCAATCTCGCGAAGGCGCCGCGCCCATGAATGGCGGCGATGATCTCCTTGAAGCCGCCCTTCGCGCCCTCGCTCATCGAGACGATTTCGGTCTTCCATCCCTGCAAGGCGGCGTAGCGCTCGTACATGCGGAAGAGGTCGCCGGCGAACAGCGCCGCCTCGTCGCCGCCCGTGCCGGCGCGGACTTCGAGGATCACATCCCGCTCGTCCATCGCGTCCTTCGGCAGGAGCGCGAGACGCACTTTCCCCTCCAGCTCCGCGAGACGGCGAACGACGTTCGGCTTCTCGTCGGCGGCGAGCCGCGCCATTTCTGGTTCGGTCTTGGAATCGGCGAGCATCGCTTCAAGGCCAGCAAGCTCTGCTTGCGCCTCCTTGAATTCCTTCGCAATTTCCACGACGGGCGAAAGCTCGGCGAATTCGCGCGAAAGCTTCACGAAAGTCTCGGGCGGAAGGCTTGTTGCAAGCTCCGCTTCGACCATGGCGTGGCGGGAAATCAGCGCTTCGAGGCGCGCAGCAGGAATCATCGCTCGTCCGTTTTAAAGAGGAATGCCGGATTTCTCGGCAAAATCCGACAGCCGTTCCCGAATCTGGATGGTCCCCGACACATCCGCAAGCAGCGGTTCCAGGAATTTCTCCGCCGCCCGGGTGTCGAGCCCCAGGATCATCGCCTTCACCGGCCCCATGGCGGAGGGCGAAAGCGAGAGTCTGCGGTAGCCGAGCGCGATCAGCGCCAGCGCCTCGAGCGGCCGGGACGCCAGCTCCCCGCAAAGCGCGACCGGCTTGTTATGCGCCTTCCCCATCTCGACGATGCGTTTCAGCGCCCGCAACACCGGCGGTGAAATCGAGTCGAACCGTCCCGCGACATGCGGGTTGCCGCGGTCGGCTGCGAACAGAAATTGCACGAGGTCGTTCGAGCCGACCGAAAGGAAATCCACCCGTTCCAGGATTTCGTCGAGCGCGAACAACAGCGACGGCACTTCCACCATCGCGCCGACGCGGATCGTATTCGGCAGATCCCGGCGGTGGCGGCGAAGATGCGTGAGCTCGCGCTCCAGCAGCATCTTTGCCTGATCGAATTCCGCAACATTCGCGATCATTGGAAACATGATGCGCAAATCGCGGTTGGCCGTCGCCTGTAACAGCGCCCGGAACTGCGTGCGCAGCAAGCCGGGCCGGTCGAGGCTCAGGCGAATCGCGCGCCAGCCGAGCGCCGGGTTCTCCTCTTCCAGGCTCCGCATATAGGGCAGCACCTTGTCGCCGCCGATGTCGAGCGAGCGGAACGTGACGGGCTTCCCGTCAGCGGCATCCATCACCGCCTTGTAGAACTGCGTCTGCACAAATACGCGCGGCAGCGTCGCCGACACCATGAATTGCAATTCGGTGCGAAAGAGACCGATGCCCTCCGCGCCGGTTTCCGCGATGTGCGGAAGATCGACCAGAAGGCCGGCGTTGATCAGAAGTTCGACCCGCTGGCCGTCCTTGGTCACCGCCGGAAGATCGCGAAGCTCGGCATATTGCGCTTGCCGGCGAGCGCGCAGGCGAACCTTCTCGCCATACGCCTTCTGCAGATCGGGCATCGGGCGCAGATGCATCTCGCCGGTATCGCCGTCGACGATGATCGCGTCGCCTTGATCGGCCGCGCCCGCCGCGTTTGGAACCTGGCCGACCGCGGCAATGCCGAGCGCGCGCGCGACGATTGCGACGTGACTGGTCGGCGCGCCTTCTTCCAGCACCACGCCACGGATGCGGTTGCCATAATCCAAAAGCGCCGCCGGACTCATATTGCGCGCGACGAGAATGGCGTTCTCCGGCAATTCCATTTTCTCGTGCTGGCCGTCGAGCTTGACCAACTCGCGCAGCAAGCGGTTCGCGAGATCGTCAAGATCGTGAAAGTGATCGCGCAAGTAAGGGTCGGTCTGTCGCAACATGCGCGCGCGCGTATCGGACTGGACGCGTTCGACCGCCGCTTCCGCGGTGAGGCCCGTTTCCACCGCCTCGTGCAATTTGTGCAGCCAGCCGCGGTCATGCGCGAACATGCGGTAGGTTTCGAGCACGTCGCGGTGCTCGCCGGCGCGCGCGATGCCTTCTTCCTCGAGCATCGCGTCGATCGAGGCGCGTAGCGCATCGACCGCCTGGTTCAGGCGTTTTTCTTCCTTTTGCGCGTCGTCGGCGATGAAATTCTTCACCACAACGCGCGGCTCGTGCAGGACGACGTGGCCGAGGCCGATGCCTTCGGAAAGTACGACGCCTTTCGCGTTGACCGGGCGGCGTACGTCGGGCTCCGCGCCGGGCTTCGCGAGCGCCGTCAGCTCGCCGGACGCGATCATCTCGGCGAGCACCATCGCCGTCGTCTGTAGTGCCTCGACTTCTTCCTCGCTATAGGTGCGCCGCGCGCGATTCTGCACCACCAAGACGCCGAGCGTGTTGCCCGCGCGGAGCACAGGCACGCCGAGGAAGGAGTGATAAATCTCTTCGCCGGTTTCCGGCTTGTACGAATAGGCCGGATGCGTCTGCGCGTTCGGCAGGTTCAGCGACTCGGCCTCCTTCGCGACGAGGCCCACGAGACCCTCGCCCGCGCGCATCACGGTCAAATGGACCGCTTCGCGGCTCAAACCTTCCGTGGCGTATAGCTCCAGGCTGCCGTCGACGCGCAGCACATAAACAGAACAGACCTCCGCCACCATATTGGCGGCGATCATCACCACGATCTTGTCGAGCCGTTCCTGCGCGCTGACCGGCTCCGCCATCACTTCGCGGAGCCGCCTTAGCAATACGCGCGGTCCGCCGAGCGAGCCACGCTTGGGCATCGGCCTTCCCTTCCCGGCGCCGCGCGGCCCGGCTGGAGGTTTCAAAAACGCGGGGGCTTTCCCGCGACTCTAACGGTCGAGTCCGTATAGCGAATGCAAAGTCCGGACCGCAAGTTCGGTATATGCCGCGTCGATCAGGATCGAAATCTTGATTTCCGAGGTCGAAATCGCGCGGATATTGATGCCCTTGGCGGCGAGCGCCTTGAAAGCACTTGCAGCAACGCCCGCGTGTGTCCGCATCCCGACACCGATAATCGACACTTTCACGACATCGTTCGCGCCTTCCATTGCCTTAAAGCCGATGGCGCCCTTGGCCTTCTCGATCGCGACCCGCGCGCGCTCGTATTCGGCCGTCGGCACGGTGAAGGTGATGTCGGTGAAACCGTCGGCCGAGATGTTCTGCACGATCATGTCGACGTTGATATTGGCGTCCGCGAGCGGCCCGAACAGCGCTGCGGCGATACCCGGCTTGTCCGCGAGACGGCGGATCGAAATCTGCGCCTCGTCCTTCGAGAAGGCGATGCCGGTAACAACCTGACTTTCCAAAATTTCCTCCTCATCGCAAATCAGCGTGCCGATCGGATGGCCGCGCTTATCGAGCTTCAGCTGCTCGGGGTCGTCGAAGCTTGAACGCACCATTACGCGCACCTTGTTCTGCATCGCGTATTCGACCGAGCGCACCTGCAAGACCTTCGCGCCGAGCGAAGCCATCTCGAGCATTTCCTCGAATGCGACCTTCTCCAGGCGCTTTGCCTTCTCAACGACGTTCGGATCGGTCGTGTAGACGCCGTCGACGTCCGTGTAGATGTCGCAGCGCTCGGCGCCGATACCGGCCGCGACCGCCACCGCGCTCGTATCCGATCCGCCCCGCCCGAATGTGGTGACGCGGCCCGTGTCTTTATGGATTCCCTGAAATCCGGAAATTATCGCGACCTCGCGCCGCTCCTTGAAGCGCTTGATGATCTCTTCGCCATTCACGCCGAGGATGTGCGCAGCCGCGTGCGAGCCGTCGGAATAAATCGGGATTTGCCAGCCCTGCCACGAGCGCGCGGTGACGCCCATTTCCTGCAGCACGATCGCGAGCAACCCCGAGGTCACCTGCTCGCCCGACGAAACGACGACGTCATATTCGCGCGCGTCGTGCAGCACCGACGCTTCGCGGCACAAAGCGACGAGCCTGTTCGTCGCCCCCGCCATCGCCGACACCACCACCGCGACGTCGTGCCCCGCGTCCCACTCACGCTTCACGTGGCGGGCGACGTTACGGATACGCTCGATATCGGCGACGGAGGTGCCGCCGAACTTCATCACAAGCCGGGCCATATCGGACCTGAATTGACTGTTCCCAAGGCGCGCCGCGGGCAAAATCGTCCACGAAGGCGCGGTATCCATACAGGCGGCGGCTATGGCCCGCAACGCCTACAGGCGCTATTCAAATGCCCCAAAGGAAGATCATGGTGAACGAAAAAGCCCATTCCGGCACCGTCGATCCCGGCGAGGTCGCGCGTTTCGC